>Ga0207065_1116_pt1 | contig 18516 bp, 13 predicted proteins | sample Alteio_BWMinCont_27_FD_153492 | JGI IMG/M metagenome (GOLD analysis project Ga0207065, IMG submission 153492) | Enriched cells from forest soil in Barre Woods Harvard Forest LTER site, Petersham, Massachusetts, United States -... | ecosystem: Environmental > Terrestrial > Soil > Temperate forest >...
GTGATCCAGGTCACTGTATTGATCCTGGGCGGTCTCGCTACCTCCTATATGGCTTTAGACAAAGTGAGCGGAGGACATGGCGCAGTTGAAGGATTTGCCACTTTATTGAAACAGGCGCCGGAGCATTTCCATATGATATTCAAAAAGCCCACAGTGAATTCACCGCAAATAGAAATTGATAAATACCTTCTTCTTCCGGGCATACTCATGTATGCAGCAGGTCAGTGGATTGTAAATTTGAATTACTGGGGTTGTAATCAATATATCACACAGAGAGCGCTGGGAGCAGATTTAAATACTGCGCGAACCGGTTTGCTGTTTGCAGCTCTTCTCAAATTAATTATGCCCCTGATTGTAATGCTTCCGGGAATTGCAGCATATGTATTAATGAAACAGGGCCATCTTCCATCCATGGAGCATGCAAATATGGATCACGCTTACTCAGCCGTATTAGGATTTTTACCGGCTGGTCTGAAAGGTTTATCAATCGCAGCATTGACAGCAGCGATCGTAGCTTCACTTGCCGGAAAAATCAACAGCATCTCTACGATTTATACACTCGATATTTATAAAAAATATATTAATAAAGACGCTACTGAGCAAAAAACTGTATGGATGGGACGTGCTGTTGCATTAGTGGCTCTGATCATAGCTATCATGTTTACATGGAAAGATGTATTGGGCATCAGTAGTGCTGGCGGATTCACTTATATTCAGAAATACACCGGTTTTATCAGTCCTGGAGTTTTTGCAATGTTCTTACTGGGAATGTTCTGGAAAAGAACGACCGGTGCCGCAGCTGTCGTCGGAGTTATTTCAGGCGTTGGTTTTTGTCTTTTCTTTAATGAATATGCGCCTGCGGTTTTTGGGAATAATACCTGGTTTTATACGGCTTATGATACTGGTATCATACACAATGGCAAAGAGGTTTTTGAAATCCCTTTCCTTATTGCGATGGGCCTTTCATTTTTCTTTACCGTTTCGATCATGGTGATTATGAGCCTCGCTGGTCCAAGCATAAACGCCAAGGCATTTATGCTCGACAAAACCATGTTTAAATTAAGTCCGAAAATAATCTCATTGATCGTCGTAATCCTTCTGCTGCTAACAGCGCTCTATGTAAAGTTCTGGTGATAATTGTCAATTGTTAATTGTAAATTAATAACGAATTCTATTTGAAAATTTTTCGCCATTTAAATTACTCAATTCAGCGTTAACAATTGACAATTAGCAATTACCTACGGTTTCATCTCTTTAATCTCCACCTGAGGTACCAAAACCTTATTTAGTTTTTGCAGCTGGATCTCGTTACCTAGGGTAAAATCTTTTTTAAGACGAATATCTTCGACACTGGCTCCTATTTTTACTTGGTAGGTTCCGGCTTCTGCTACCCATCTTGTTAAAGAAGTATCGAAAGAAGCCAGGGATGAAGCGTCAAGCACCAATTGAAGAGATTGAGATTCGCCCGGGTTTAATAAACGGGTTTTGGCAAATCCTTTTAATTCCTCTTCCGGTTTATTTATTTTACTTGCCGGTGCAGATAAATATAATTCGACAACTTCCTTCCCAGCAACATTTCCGGTATTGGTAACCGTTACATTTACCAGTAATTTATCTTTGAATGAAGTACTGCTCAGAGTCAGGTTTGAATATTTGAATTGAGTATACGATAGTCCATAACCAAAGGGATAAGCAGTTTTTATACGGAAGCTCTGGTAATAACGATATCCTACATAAATTCCATCTTCGTAAATCACCTCCGAAGGCCTGCCCCTCATCGGGTTTACTGCAGATGGAGATGCTGGTTCAAGTTCATGTCCGGGGAAGTTTTTTGCGGAAGGAACATCATCATATTTTAAAGGAAAGCTGGTGGCCAGTTTCCCGGCCGGGTTTTGCTTACCGGAAAGTACATCTGTTATGGAATTACCCCCTTCAAGGCCTGGCTGCCAGGCAAGCAGTATAGCATTCGCTTCATCTCTCCAGCTCGTTGTTTCTATTACTCCTCCGATATTCAACACAACAATTAGTTTTTTTCCTTTTTTATGAAATGCTTCGGAGATTTGTTTGAGAAGAGTTTTTTCATCATCTGAAAGATTAAAGTCATTGTCCACTTTCCGATCAGCCCCCTCTCCTGCATTTCTGCCCAATGTAAATATTGCCAGATCGGATTCTTCGGCCGCCTGATTGACAATTTCTGTTTCCTGCTTCATTTCAGGAATAGGTGGTGGAAGCATAAAGAAATTCCTAGGTTTGGGGCGATTTGCATTTTGCACTTTTATATAGTCTTCATAACCAGAAGCTAGTTTTTCATTTAAAGAAAAACCGGCATTTTCAAGTCCCTGCTTAAGTGTGACTGTATACGCTTTATGTACATCTCCACTGCCCGTACCACCCGCGATCAGGACATAAGAGGTATTTCCAAAAAGTGCAATTTTTTTCTTAGCTGCTATTGGCAATGCGTTTTCATTTCTTAGCAAAACCATACTCTCCGCCGCGGCATTCCTTGTGATTGTTGCATTATTTTTAAGTTCGGGTTTTTCTGATACCAGATAATTTTTAAAAGAAGGTGATAAAAGAATGATGTTGAGAATTTTTTCAATGTTCCTGTCGAGGACTTTTATATCCAGTTTTCCGGAATCTACCGCATCTAAAATGGATTTTGTCTGAGTCGCTGTTCCTGGCATCAGAAGATCATTACCCGCGTTTTCCTGGGCAACCGCATTTCTGCCTCCAAACCAATCTGTCATGACAAGGCCTTTAAATCCCCATTCATCCCGAAGGATCGTAGTAAGCAGTCCGGCAGTTTCTGAAGTATACACACCATTTATTTTATTATAAGAACTCATGACGGTCCATGGAGAGGATTCCCTTACAACAATTTCAAAGCCCTTCAAATAAATTTCCCGGAGCGCGCGTTCACTTACGATGGTATTAACCTGATTACGATTAGTTTCCTGGTTATTGGCTGCGAAATGTTTGATGGAAGTACCAACACCATTGGATTGGATTCCTCTCACCATGGCAGCCGCGATTTTTCCTGTCAGCAACGGATCTTCAGAAAAATATTCAAAATTTCTTCCGCCCAGAGGATTGCGGTGGATATTCATTCCGGGTCCGAGAATAATGTCAATTCCAAAGTCCCTGATTTCGGATCCAAAAGCCGTTCCTACTTTTTGAACAAGAGCGGTATCCCAGGAAGAAGCAAGCAATGTTCCTACAGGAAACGCAGTTGCATAATATGATCTTGAGCTATCCCCGTTTCTGAATGGATCAATTCGTACACCGGCAGGGCCGTCAGACAAAGTCATACTCGGAATTCCGAGTCTTGGAATGGCATGTGTTCTTCCGGCAGCTCCGGCAACTTTTTCCGGAATAGCTGCATCAGTGGGATCTACCGGAGGTAGTTGAAATCCTTCTTTACTTACCGAATCTGATTTGGGCCGGTCTGTATTTGATCTTCTTGCAGGTGCGGCTCCTGGCATTTTAAAACCCATACCCACTACCAGTTTTGCTTTTTCTTCCAATGTCATTGCAGCGACAACCTGCTTTACAGAAGCTTTGCCGAGTTGGGGTACCTGTTGTTCCTGAGCAAGGATGGATGCAGGTAAAATAATAGCGGCAGCAAATGTAGAAATCCATTTCATTTTGAAGTTATTTAAAAGTATTAAAACTGTTTATTGATCAGAGCCTCAATTTTATTTTTGTAATACCGGATACAGAAAGATTTCGAAAAAAAACCATTCGACAGTTGACGAATGGTTTTTCATATTAAATTATTGCATACCCTGCATAGCATCCTGCGATCCGGAGCTATTCATGTTCTTTCTTTTGAAAAGAGATACATCCATTTTCCCAAAGCGATAAGTAAAATTCACGCGAACCAGCTGAGGGTCTCTGATCCTGTCATATTGCTGGTTAAATAAACCCTGCTGAAAGGAATACTGGTCAGTCCACCGGCTACGGAAGATATCGCTGATAGAAACGCTGACAGAAGCTGCATCATTTTTCAGGAAACTCTTGCTGAGGGCAGCATCTACTGCCCAGAAAGGGGAAATATATCCCTGGGATGCGCTCGTGACACCTGCACCTCCGCCCGGTCCGCCACCCTGGTTACCGCCACCGGAATTTACTGGTAAGTTAGACTTGGACTGATAGAATCCGGTCACCTGCATTTTTAATTTCCATGGAAGTTTGAAGCTGCCATTCAGCTTTCCAAACCAGCTCCATAAAGCAGGCTGTGAAGTAGTATTGACATTCGTTATATCGATATATGAATTGTAAACATTTATATTAGAAGTCAGGTCAAACCATTTGGTGATCGTAGTAACTGCGGTAAATTCTGCACCGTAGGTCTGGCTGTAGTTAGCATTGACCCATGTACTCACGATTCCGGGTTTGCCGGTAATCGCATTCGTAAAACTATCGAGATAGCGGGTTATTAACTGATTCGTTCTTTTATAATATACAGATGCGAGTAATGTATTATTTCCCTTTATTGTTTTCAGGTAGGAGAATTCAAAATTATTTGTAAACTCAGGAAGCAGGTTAGGATTTCCTTGCGTAATATTCAAACTATCAGAATAGTTAGTGTATGGAATTAACTGAAAGAAATTAGGGCGGTTTATCCGGCGCGTATAGCTTAGCTGCAATTCCTGTTTACCACCAAGTTTTTGGCTCAGGAATAAGGAAGGAAATAAACTTATCGGATAAGAGTTGCTGAAATTCTCTTTCGTACTCAATAATTCTCCTGTATAATTGGAACTTTCTGCTCTCAATCCTGCCTGGTAACCAAAATCTTTAATAGCGCTGGTAAATGAAATATAGGCTGCATACACATTATTCGTATTTTGATAGTTAGTTGATGCTGCCGGTACCAGGTAAAAATTCCCCTGTCCAGTTGAATCATAATAAGTATCTGTATTGCTTACAAGGTGCTGGGTATTCAGTCTCAGACCAGTTTCAAGTTTTGTTTTAGCATCAAAAGGATGCACATAGTCCGTCTGAACTGTCAAAAAATAATTGGTACCATTCCCGTTTATTTTTTGTTGTTGCTCAAATGCTACGTCAGATCCTGGTTGTCCAGTTAAATAATTGGTAACCGTTAAAGCATTATTGGTATTTTTCCCGTTGAAGTAATTCAGGTCGGCTGTAATATTCTCTCCCTCTCTGGGAAACAGATGTTTAAACGCAAACTGCAATCCATTAGCATCGAAAGTTCGTTGGGAATTCACCATTCCCTGGCTATAAGTAGTATCTGTACCACTGGGAAAATATATACTATTCGTATTATCCAAAATCTCACTAGGCTTAAATTGACCATGTACGTGTATGCCAGTTAATGAGAAAGTAGTTCTGTTGGTTACAAAATAATCAAAGCCAATACTTCCAAATGCAAAAGCGCCTCCATTTTTATTAACCTGCGTTTGATAAATTGAAGTGGGTGTATCTGTATAATTATACCTGTTCACATTCCCGTCTGTTACACCCTTATTCTGATTATAAAATCCGTTGGCCGTAAAATTGAACTTATCCTGGCGGATATTAAAGTTCAATCCGCCGTTAAACGCTCCGTGACTGTCGAACCCGGCACGTACGTTTCCATTATATCCTGATTTCCGGTTCTTTTTTAATACAATATTTACAATGCCTGCCCCGCCTCCGGACGCATCATATTTGGCAGAAGGATTAGTGATTATTTCCACACTCTCAATTGCATCTGCAGGAATCTGGTCAAGCGTTAGTGTAGTAGGCCTTCCATCCACATAGAGCAATGGGGGTGCATTTCTCAGGGTAAGGTTTCCATCAATATCCACATTCACTGAAGGAACATTTTTCATTACATCCATTGCAGTACCACCTGCATTCACAAGGTCCTTTTCTACATTATATACTTTTTTATCGATATCCATTTTCAATGTTGGCGGAGAAGCGGTTACCGTTACGCCCTGCAATTGCGCGATGTCTACAGCCATCTTAATATTTCCCAGATCTTTATCAAATCCATTGATCGCACTGCTCATTGAATTGATGGTTTGGGTAACATCTGCGCCTGGTTTCGGAGCGCCACTGGAAGGCATTCTTACCTGGAACATGACCTGTTGTTCCAGTGGCTTGTATCCGGTTGCAGATATTTTAAGCCTCAATGCGCCCATGATTGGCAGGTCTTCAAAACTAAAATCGCCATTTGTATTGGTTGTCATTCCTTTCAGCAAAACCATTTTTGCTTTCTTCGTTACAGAATCATATTTATTGTGAAGAATTACTACAGTTGCTTCAGAAATAGGGTGACCTGAACTATCTATCAATTTGCCATATATATGGCCCATATTCGGAATTCCTCTTCCCGCACCACCTGCAGGAAACTGAGCTTTTAGAGAAAAGGCGCCCACAAGAAAAACCATCATCAGCAGCAAATTTTTCATATTAGTATTTTGTGAGTGTAAAACTAAGTTGTCAATCCTGTATTTAATGTCGAATTGAGACGAGCGGTTAAAATCCCGCGACCAAATACAGATTCATTTGTTTCCCTGACCAATCTTATGCATAAGATCTTCTTTGTAAAGATCACTCAGGGGTAATTCAAGATCTCCCAGGTAAACGGAATTCCTGCGAATAGTTGTGATCTGTGATAAAGCGACGATGTAGGATTTATGAATCCGGAAGAATTTACCTGGTGGAAGTTTTTCTTCTATGGATTTCATACTCATCCGGATAATAAGGGGCTTCGTTTCTCCAAGATGTATTTTTAGATAATCCTTAAGTCCTTCTATCAGACGTATTTCAGAAAAGACAATTTTAACGAGGCCATATTCTGCATTTACAAAGAAATATTCCGGCCAGGTTTGGGATTCTGTTGGAACATTTTTCTTCAGCCGGTAAAAATCGATTGCTTTATTACAGGCTTTAAGGAATCGCTCAAAAGGCACAGGCTTCACGAGATAATCAATGACGTCCAGGTTGAATCCTTCCAGTGCATATTTTTCATACGCCGTAATGAGAATGACCATAGGCTTCACGGAAAGAGATTGTAATAACTGAAGTCCTGTTAGACCAGGCATTTGAATATCAAGAAAAATCAAATCCACTTCCTGTTTATTCAAAATGGTAAGCGCTTCCATTGCTGTACTGCAGGAAGCAACGAGTTCCAGTGTGGGAACCTGGCGGATATTATCCTGCAGAAGGGCCAGGGCCAGAGGTTCGTCGTCAACTGCAATACATTTCATATTTTAATGAAGTTTAATCTGAAGCGAAACTATAAACCAGCCGTTCTCCTTATTAATGGAAAGAATATGCTTCTGATCATATAATAAATTCAACCTTCTGATTACATTGGGTAAACCGATCCCGGATGTCTTGTCTTTAACCTCTTCATTCTTTGGGTCAAATTTATTCTTAACACGAAAATCAATCAACCCATCTGAAATTTTTAATGAAATATCTATTTCGGGGTTTTCAATAATTCCCGTACCATGTTTGAAAGCATTCTCAATAAAAGGGATGAGCAGCATCGGTTCAATCAGTTGGTTATCTCCGGGATCCATATCCACACGAATAATCAATGATTTAGCATACCTGATTTTCTGCAACTCAATATAACTGTTTACATATTCTGTTTCGCGAAGCAGGGTAACCGACGCCTCATCCGATTCATATAACATATACCGCATGAGTCCCGAAAGCCTGATCAGGGAGGGTTCAAGCATGTCTGATTTGAGCCGCGCCATGGCCACCATATTGTTGAGCACATTGAATAAGAAATGGGGACTCACCTGCGATCTTAAAAATGAAAGTTCGGTTTTCAAATTCTCATTTTCCCTTTCTTTTAGCAGCTGCTCCGTCCTTATTTTATCTGTAATAAACCAGTAGACTGTACTCATTGCCCAGATAAATAAATAGGGAAATATGGTAAAAAAATATTCACGATGAAATCCTGGCTTTTCACCAGCTTTTGGAAAAATATTGATACCAGTAATGAATACAGCTAATAATAGAATGATCAGAGTTATATAAATACCGATCTTTTTCCGGTTCAAAAACCTTGGGATAAGAACGAGTAAATTAAAATAGAAAAAAAGTATCCAGCAGGCATCAAAAATCAGGAACCTCACACTGAACATTCCCTTAAAATTAAGATGCTGTTGGTCCGGTTCCCGATGGAAAAGTGTGGGTAAAGTAAATAATATGACCCAGGCAAGGATGTGAAAGAATACAATAACTATTTTGGATCGGTACCAGCGTGTGCTCATGAAATTGAATCTGCCGCAATGTCCTGATTTATCGCGTATTTAGTAGCCTTACTGCGACAAACCCCGCATTTCCTGAGATCAAATTGCTTTATTAGCCCAAAGCTTAAAAAGTTCTATTCCGACCTAAGGCTTACAACCGGATTCCCGTAAGCAGCTTTAACGGATTGGTAACTTACTGTAAGTATTGTTATGATGATTATTGAAAACCCCGCGATCAGAAATATGCCGAGGCTCATGGGTATACGGTAAACAAATCCATTCAGCCACCGGCTCATAACCCACCAGGATAAGGGAACGGAAATACAAAGAGCAATTAATACCTGTTTGAAAAGATCCCTGGATAACATTAAAACTACATCGGGGACCGTAGCACCTATCACTTTCCTGATTCCGATTTCCTTTTGTCTTTTTTGTGCCGTAAAAGCTGTTAGTCCAAATAAACCGAGACAGGAAATCAGGATGGCAAGACTTGCGAAATACTTGGATAAAATTCCCACACGCAAGTCTGAGGCATATTGCTTTTCATAAATTTCATCCAGGAAATGAAAATCAAACGGGAATCCGGGATTATAACTTTCATATAAGTTTTGAATCCTTTCAACCGTCTCCTTTTCTTTCCCAGCCTGTATCCGGATCATCATTTTGTTCCAGGGCGAAGAGTCCTGTTTCAGTAAAGTCATATACAATGGTTTAACTGTTTCGCGCAGGGATTCAAAATGAAAATCTTTTACCACGCCAACAATTTGTTCTGGCTGGTTGAATAATTTAATGCTTTTACCTATGGGATTTTTTAGTCCCATAATTCTGGCGGCTTCTTCATTTACAATGATCTTATTTGATTCATCCCCAAAATTCTTCGAAAAACTGCGCCCTTCAGCCATTTTCATTCCCATAGTTTCAATAAAATCATACCCTACGCCAAAACCTTCAAAATAAATGTATTCACCAGGAGGTTTCCCCACCCATTCCACACCATTAGAACCAAAATTACGGCCTACCATAATATTAAAAGTGTAACTGGCGTTTACAACACCTGGAATTTTTTTTAAAAGTGATGCGAAATTCTCCTCCGTTCCAATGAGTTTTCCTTCGCATTCCACCCGGACAATATGATCCCTGCTATACCCCAGGTCTTTGGTTTGTATATACTGGATTTGTTTATATATAACGAGCACACCTACGATCATAAAAATAGAAATCGTAAATTGAAATATCACTAATCCGCGTCGCGCCCAGACTTCCCCGATAGATGCACGCATTTTTCCTTTCAAAATCATGATCGGATTAAATCCGGCAAGATAAAGCGCCGGATAACTTCCTGAAACAAAGCCTGTAAATAAACTGATCCCGATCAGTCCGCCGATAAGCCCTGAATTAAAATCCAGATGTATTTCCTTGCCGGTAATCTGATTGAATTGGGGAAGCAAAAGAATAACCATAACAATAGCAATACAAACAGCTATTACCGTAAGCAGAATTGATTCTCCCATGAACTGAAAAACAAGCTGGGCTTTACCCGCTCCCACTACTTTTTTTATACCCACTTCTTTAAGCCTTCGGGAAGCTTTGGCGGTGGACAGGTTCATGAAATTGATACATGCGATCGCAAGTATAAAAAAAGCAATAACGGAAAATAATTTAACATTCACTATCCGGCCACCTATACGGTTTCCATGATCAAAACTATTTTGAAGATAATTGTCTGAAAACCGGAAAGCAAATGGTGAACGCGCTGTGTCTCCCCCATTCTTTGTTATTACATTTTCAATCCTTTTATTGAAAGCCTCCAGATTTGTTCCTTTTTTCAGAAGGATGAAGTTATGCGGACCTGTATTATTCCAGGTCCCCACCCAGGGCTGGATCTGTTTATAATATTCAAAAGAAAGTAGAAAGTCAAATTGTTCTGAAGAATGAACCGGTACTTTTTCAAAAACTCCGCTGACGAAAAAAATCTGGTTGTGTTGGAATACAATTTTTCTCCCGATCAGATTTTCTGTGGTATTGAATAATTTTTTTGCCAGCTCATCAGAGATGACAATATTGCTTTTATCTGCGAGTACCTTATCCGGTTTTCCGTCAAGGAGCTTAAAAGAAAATATATTGAAATAATCCTTCCCTACATATTGTCCGGTCGCTTTCAGATTTTTCTCATCTACACTTAATGTGAATTTCTGAAACCAGGATGCCGGAGCCTCGGCTGCTGCATATTCCACTTCGGGATTTTGAGCTGCAATCGTTTCACCTAATAATCCGGAAGATTCATCTGCGATAAGTACATCCCCTCCAGATTTCCGGTGCTCCATCAATTGATATAAGCGGAAATCTTTATCATGAAACTTATCAAACATATATTCGTCATGCACCCATAAATATATCAGCAGGGTGCAGGCGATGCCTGTTGAAAGACCCAATAAATTCAAAAAAGTAAACTGGCGGTCTTTCATCAGGTTTCGCCAGGCAATTTTCAAGTTGTTTTTGAACATGGAATTTTATTTGAAGCCAAGATTATTCTATCTGCCTCCAACAAAGTGCCAGTTTGATTATGTGCTGGTAATCAGGGAACTAGAATTAATTAATACAATAATACTGTTCACTTTTGAACAATTTTTCGGACAATCCTGAAAGCCTAACGCGTAACGCGTAACGCTTAACGCTTAACGCCTAACACTTAACACTTAACACTTAACGCGAAACGCAATGATGTAATTAATAATTTCCTTTCCCAGTCAATTATTAAAAAAGCCCATAAATCAAAACATTTGTGGCTTCCTTAAATTTTAATTTCAAATAAAGAAATTTTTGACTCTTGAATAAATTCAGGCTTTTTAAAAACAAAACCTCCGAAATTACTTACGGAGGTTTTCACACATTTCGCGTTAAGCGTTAAGCCTTAAGCCTTCTAAGATTTAGGCATATCAAAAATCGTTGGATCAATTTTTTTATTCACCTCAATTTTATTAACAGTTGAAGTAATATTGAATTGTCCGCCATAACTGATTTCGGTAGAATAAGGGAAAACAATCCCGGGTTCAACTTTTTTGAAATTTGAATAAGTGTAGGAGACTTCCATAGTTTGTCCCATCATTTGGGCTGTTGATGTCAATTTGGTCATATAATACGTCGCAGAATCAATATATACAGTGGTTTCTACACTATCTACACTGGTAATTTTTAATTTATAAGCACCACTTTCTTTCCCCTGAAATTCCACTTTATTTCCTTTGGCAGCGTAATTATAAAGTGGGCCGAAAGCATCCAGCCTGCCTTTACTCTGCTTAAACATTTCATCAGGCATTGCTGTCGGAGTAGATGCGCCTTGGAATGGATTCACCTGCCAGCCTCCCTTATCAGTAACCGATATTATAACTGATTGTCCATTGAATTCAGAAACCATTTTAAAACCAACACCAGTTACCATATTAATGGTGCTGGGTCCTTCATTACCCATAACCTGCTGAGTGTTTTCCATGTAAACTGATTTGACTTGCTGCAGTTTTTCCTTGCCACCAAGGGCATCGATATATTTATTAATTATTTCATCTGCTGTTTGTGCCCGGATTCCACTGAAACTTGAAGCAGCCAGTAAAAAGGCAATACTCATTTTAACCAATTTCATAAATCTGTTTTTATTTTAAAGATAAAGATGCCGATTATTCTTTAAACTCCCTGCCATCTTCTTTTTTCCGCATTGTGTAAATATTTTTTCCAAATCCGTAACGTCATCCCTTTATTAAGCAATTCTTTTGCCAGATGAATTACCCGGTAACTGTATGCCTCCTATTATTAATTTTCAATATAGATACTGAGGCTCAGAAGTTTACAACAACTAACGCACAAAAGCTTGTAATGACCTATGAAGATTCCCTTCAAACGGGAGCCAATTTACAGAAAACGGTCATTTCGGGTTATGGAAGCGCATACTACCAGCGAAATTTTAACCTTAAACAATCCGTAGTTACCCTGGAAAGAGCCGTTCTATTTGTAGGACATCAGTTTTCAGACAAAATTTCTTTTTTCTCCGAACTGGAACTTGAAAATGCCAAAGTAGAGGGTGGGGTCAGTAACAACGCAGAGATTTCCATGGAGCAGGTTTTTCTGAAATTTAATCTCAATGCCCATCAATATATTATAGGCGGCTTATTTACTCCTCGTATCGGTATCCTCAACGAAAATCATCTTCCTGTCAATTTCAATGGAGTGGAAAGACCAATGGTGGAAACGCTGATCATTCCGGCGACCTGGCGAGAACTTGGAATTGGATTTTATGGTAACAGTGAAAAAATACCTTTCAATTACAGCATTGCTTTAATGAATGGTCTTGAAGGGCAGAATTTTGAACATGGTACCGGTATTCGGGATGGCAGAGCAGAAGGTGATCTGGCTTCTGCAAATAATATTGCGATTACTGCTGCGCTCCAATATTTCTGGAAGAATTTTAAATTCCAGGTTTCCGGTTATAGCGGCGGAACAGTTACACTTAGTCCGAAAGGATCCGACAGCGTGGGCCTCAACAGCGGCGCTTTTGGAACGTCTATTTATTTAGGAGAAGCCGATGCTCAATATGAATACAGAGCCTGGACAGTAAAAGCGCTTGGGGTTTACATAAGTTTTCCTGACGCGGGTAAGATGAATACAGTTTATGGAAATAATACTGCCACAGGAATGTATGGTGCATTTGCAGAAATTGCTTACAACTGGCTGTTCAAACGGCAAACCAGGAATCTAACCAAGGCAAGCCTGATAAGTTTCGCAAGATTTGAAGCTTTGAACATGAACTCAGGTATCGCCGCGAACGGTGAAGGCATTTACGATGGAACCGAAAAACAAACCCACCTGATTATAGGATTTGGATACCTGCCCCTGCCGAATGTAGTCATTAAAGCAGACGTCCGTCTGATGCATACCGGACCACAAAATCCGGCGCTGGTAGTAAATCCTTCACCAAATGCTTTGCCCTATCAGCAAATCAACCAGTACTTAAATATCGGAATCGGATATTCCTTTTAATTAAAAACGGCAGTCCATGCAAATTGAACGTAGAAAATTTCTTACATCTGCCTGTAAAGCCTGCCTTTTTGCAGGTGCCGGTTTTTTGATTTCCGATCTTACAGCCTGCAGTCCTTCTGTTAAAATAATGCGGCTTCCTATAACGCAGGATTCTGTTCGGTTTCCCATTTCTGCTTTTACAACAGAATCGATTCAGCTCATAAGACCGGAAGGCTGGTATTATGATATTGTCGTCAGGAAAAAAGGTACTGATCAATTCGATGCCCTCCTGCTGGAATGTACACACCAGCAAAATAAACTCATTGCTAATTCAAATGGATACAAGTGCAACCTGCATGGAAGTCAGTTTAACTTAAATGGACAGGTTGTGAAAGGGCCTGCTGAACGTGCATTAAGGAAATTTACTACCAGACTTGATTCGGATCAGCTGGTTATTCAATTAAAATCTTAAAAGTAAAAAATGAAGAGGAAAAGATTCACGTCCATCCTGCTTATCTTCGAAAAAAAGGTAGTTATGAAGACTGGCGTTGTCGGATATGGTGTGGCTGCACAATTTATGCACCTTCCCTTCCTCATTACCAATCCTGAATACCAACTGAAATCCATTTTACAAAGACATGGAGATGAGGCCGGAAAGAAATATCCTTCTGTAAATATAGTGCGCAGTCTGGATGAGATGCTCGTTGATGAAAACCTGGAACTTGTTATTATAACAACTCCTAATGATACTCATTTTGATTATGCCTGGCGATCACTCGAAGCCGGTAAACATGTTGTATTGGAAAAACCTTTTACCATTACCTCTTCTGATGCAAAAAAACTAATCGAACAGGCAGAAAAAAAAGATCGTGTCCTGAGTGTTTACCAAAACCGCAGGTATGTTTCGGATTTCCTGACTATCAGTAAACTACTAAAGGAAAAAATACTGGGTGAGCCGGTTGAATTTGAAGCGCATTACGACCGTTACCGGCCTGAAAGAAGACACAATGCATGGCGGGAACAAAATACACCAGGCAGCGGAATATTATATGATCTGGGAGCACATCTGATTGATCAGGCATTTTGTCTTTTTGGTTTACCCAAATATGTTACTGCTGATATTCGTATACAAAGAATCGATGCAAAAACCACAGATTATTTTGAACTCTGGCTGGATTACGATTTTACAAAAATAATCCTGAAATCGGGTATGCTTATCCGTGAGCCAGGACCCCGGTATGCCATTCATGGTATGAAAGGCTCATTCATTAAATACGGAGAGGATCCACAGGAAGCCCTGCTCAGAAAGGGCATCCTGCCTATTGGACCCGACTGGGGCAGAGAATCAGAAGATATTTTCGGATTGCTGCATACCGAAATTGACGGAGAAATCATTAAAGAAAAATATCCTTCCCTGTCAGGTAATTATGGAGGATTTTATTCCGACCTATATAATACGATTTTGAGGGGAGAACCGTTGAAAGTAAAACCGGAACATGGTTATAATGTGATCCGCATGATCGAACTGGCTACAGAAAGCAACGAAAAAAAGAGCAGGCTGGCCTGTACTGGCATGATTGATGTCTCTTATCCTTAAACAACAAGAAGGCTGCATCCGCGTATATCGCTGTTATCCATCCGTCCCAACACTTCGAAACTTCCATTTTTATAAAGTCTTACGACGTCATCCGTGGCAATAAATGAACAGGAATCCCGGTTCGCCAGGTCGATAATATTTAATATCCCTATTCCGGAATTATGAATACTCAGCGGGTCATCTTCATCCCTTACCAGGGCCTTCATCCATGGAACTGGTTTATAAATACCTTCTCCAATTGAATATGCCTGTGATAAGAGTTCCGTCATTCCATATTCAGAATGGATCGTTGATACACCCAGCTTTTTTTTCAATAAATTATGTAATTCAACGCGTGTAATTTCCTCCCTGCGTCCTTTCATACCACCCGTTTCCATTACAATTGTATTTGATAATTGAATCGAATATTTTTCGGCAAAATCCAGTAAGGCAAAACTAACACCTATCAAAAGCGTTTTCTGTTTATTTTTTTCAAGTTTTATTAATATTTCGTAAAGTTTATCGTAATCATATAAATAAAATCCGCTTTCTTTTCTTCCACTTAGCCGGATCATTTCATCCACCATATAAACAAGGGATGAACCAGTTCTTTCAAGGTAAGCGGGCAATAATCCCAGGACACAAAAGTCACTGATATTTCCATAAAACAATTCAAATCCTTTAACGAAACTTTCACGATATAATCCGGTATGTCTTACAAAGTGTCGGGCTGGTACCATGCCAGTAGTACCACTGCTTTCGAAAACGATTTCCGGGTCGAAATTTCCCGATTTAACCTCATCGGTTTTAAAAAAAGAAACCGGGAGAAAAGGTATAAGTTTCAATTCTGTAATATTCTCAGGTATTTTTTGAAAACGATCTGAAAAATTCCTGTAAAGGGGGTTATCCAGGTATTGATATTTGAAAACTTCAATCGCCCTGTCATTAAATTCCCGGGGCAACCCCGTTAAGATCCTGTCGTATTGATATATGGAAGAATGTCCTTTCATTTCTTGTATTAGGGATGGAATTCTAAATCAAAAGTTTAACCGGTGCAATACTAAAGCTTTTCGCGAAAATCCTTTACTTTGTGCTATCCAAATCAATTGAATGAAATCAGGGATTTTTATTTTATCGTTATCTTTTTTACTGGCGCTGGGATGCACTAAAGATAACAACGGCGGAGGCCCGTCCATATCGATAAAATCCTATACTAGTTCCGTATTCAATAATGGCAATGATTTTAATGCAGTCCTTTCATATTCACAAAAGGGTGGAAATTTGTCCGGAGATTCCCTGGTAATTATACGCCGCCGTTTTAATCAATCTTACGTTTCTAACCCAAGAGATACATTTAGCACCCGGCTTCCAACTACACCTTCAACAGATAATGCTGAATTTTCCGCATCCCTCGCATGGCAGGATATCGAATATGGCATTAATGGAGAAAACGATACCTGTGATTTTCGCTTCGTACTCATAGACCAGAATATGAAACATAGTGATACGGCTGCAACCGGTACAGTTATTATATATCAATACTGATAAACTTTGATCTGGCTCCAGAAAGTTTTCGATTTTTTTCTATTCAGTAGTATCTATATTTCTCTTTGCGCGGTTTTGATGACCTGGCAAAGCTGTCATTTATTGCACCTGACAATTTCCGGAGACTATTACTGGTTTGTTTTTTTTGCAACCATATGCAGTTATAATTTTCATTGGTATCTGACACATCAGTCCACTAGTTCTGCCATCCGTATTCAATGGTCACTTCGCCATAAAAACGCCCACCTGCTTTTCTATTTTGCAGGCGTTATCGGGTCATTGATTTTATTTTATAAGCTGCGCCAGCACTGGTTTGGACTCTTCTTCGCTACGCTTCTCACTTTCCTGTATTCAGCTCCTAAGATACCCCTTCCCTATTTTAGATTTTTAAAACAGGTGGCCATAGGGAAGACAATTTTTCTTTCTGCAGTATGGACATATGTGACAGCTATTATGCCTGTGTTTATCGCCGGAGAACATTTCAGTCACGAAATGAAATGGTTTGCAGCCAGCCGTTTTTTTCTGATATATGGAATCTGTATACTATTCGATTTCCGTGACAAGGCAGATGATAAACAGGAAGGAATACGCACGATGGTGAATTATTTTGATGAAACCGGAGTAAACAGGTTATTCGTTTTTTCGATCATCGCCTGTATTATTTTTACGATTGGTCTTTTGTTTTCAGGTGTTTCTTTATTATCCGTATTAATTTTGATTATCCCGGGAATCATTCTGTATTCAATTTATCCACTGGCTAAAAAAAATACTTCCGATTATCTTTATTATTTCATTTTGGATGGTCTGATGATGCTTTCAGCTTTGCTGATGGCGGTACTGCCAATTTGATTATTTTTGGCCCTAAATTTCATTCATGGCCAAAGCCAAACCTGCAGTACCCTCAAAAAAATCCATACTGCCATCAGCTTCTTTCGACTTCATGAAGAAATATCTAAATACACCCTCACCTGTAGGGTTTGAATCTATCGGGCAGAAAGTGTGGATTGAATATATAAAACCTTATATCGACAGCTATTTTACAGATACATATGGAACAGCCGTGGGCGTGATAAATCCTAAAGCCGGATTCAGGGTGGTAATAGAAGCACACGCTGATGAAATCAGCTGGTTTGTCAATTATATTAATCCCGAAGGTCTCATGTACCTCAAAAGAAATGGTGGTGTGGATCACCAGGTTGCACCCGGACAAAGAGTAATAATACATGGTGACAAGGGACCGGTAAAAGCTGTTTTCGGTTGGCCTGCTATTCATACCCGCATGGTAAATCCCGATGCCAAAGAAGTACATCCCAAAGTTGATAACCTGTTTTTGGACTGTGGTGCACGTAACCGAAAGGATATTGAAACGCTGGGCATTCATCCAGGATCCGTGGTTACCTATCAGGATGGCTTCGATGAACTGGCATATGATACCCTGATTGCTAGAGCATTCGATAACAGGATCGGAGGTTTTATGATTGCTGAAGTAGCACGCCTCCTTAAAGAAAATAAAAAGAAACTACCTTATGGATTGTATATTGTAAATGCTGTTCAGGAAGAAGTAGGTCTTCGGGGAGCTGAAATGATTGCCCGCAGAATTAAACCCGATGTAGCTATTATAACAGATGTAACTCATGACACGGCTACCCCAATGGTAAATAAACTGGTGGAAGGAGATATTACCTGCGGGAAAGGACCTTCCCTCGCTTTTGGCCCGGCAGTTCACAACAAGCTCCTTTCTTTTGTAAGGGAAACAGCATCTAAAAAAAATATCCCCGTTCAACTCCGGGCTGTTTCCCGGAGTACTGGTACAGATACTGATTCCTTTGCTTATGCAAATGAGGGGTGTCCCTCCGTTTTGATATCTATACCACTCCGGTACATGCACACTACAGTTGAAATGCTCAATCGCAATGATATTGAACAGACTATATTGCTGATATATGAAACATTGCTTGCATTAACTCCTAAAACGAATTTCAGTTATCATTTATAAATTCGGTTCACCTTAAAACCTGGATAATGATCCGCAACAACTGGACAAACAAAGAAATACATGAAATATATGAGCTCCCCCTGCTGGAGTTAATTTATCGGGCAGCAACTGTGCATCGTAATTATAACAATACAGCTGAAGTTCAGGTCTGTACACTTCTTTCGGTT
>Ga0207065_1117_pt1 | contig 18372 bp, 16 predicted proteins | sample Alteio_BWMinCont_27_FD_153492 | JGI IMG/M metagenome (GOLD analysis project Ga0207065, IMG submission 153492) | Enriched cells from forest soil in Barre Woods Harvard Forest LTER site, Petersham, Massachusetts, United States -... | ecosystem: Environmental > Terrestrial > Soil > Temperate forest >...
AGCAAACACTCCTGTATGCTGCCGTGATATCCTTAACTACTTGAAAAATAATAAATCGCTCTATGATAATCTTAGGTATTGTATCATAGAAAAGAGCCTGTTTATGCGTCTAAAGGAACAGACCTATTTATCAGAAAAGGTCAATTGGTATGACTCAATAAAAGATATAGGGAATATTGAAGGCTGCATTATATCTAATGAACTTATTGATAACTTCTCTGTACACCCTGTAGTTATGGAAGATGAGCTAATGGAAGTATTTGTAGGTTATGACCAGGAATTTATAGAGCTGTTACAACCAGCCACAGCAGCTCTTAAAAATTATTTGTCAGAGCTCGGCATAGAGTTGCCTGCAGGTTACAAGGCTGAAATAAACCTTGAAGCAATATTATGGATACAGGATATCGCAACATTTTTAGAAAGTGGCTATGTCATTACTATAGATTACGGTTCTGATTCTGCAGGACTTTATAAGCAGTATAGGGAAAACGGAACAATTGTTTGCTACAATAAGCACCATGTAAATGATTGCCCATATAAGAATATTGGAGAACAGGATATTACTTCTCATGTAAATTTTTCAGCTTTGTATCATTGGGGCTTAAAAAATGGTCTGGCTTTATCAGGATTTACCGACCAGGCACATTTTCTACTTTCACTTGGCATCAACGATCATCTAAAAAATGTGGGAGATAATATAAATGGGGAAAATATCATTAAAAAATGTAGAGAAAATGCACTGCTCAGGCACATCCTCTTATTGGAAATGGGTCATAAATATAAAGTGCTGATACAGCAAAAAGGTTTGCCTGTGCATAAACTAAAAGGTTTAGAATTATTTACAGAACAAATTGATGCTAATAAGACTATTGCAACCCTATATTAATTACTATCATCTTAATATGTATTGCTGGCACATTTTTTACTGTAGACTTGAATAATAGAAAGGCTTATTGGCAATGTAAAATCGTGTGCTATGCTGGATATAAAGGATGTTCATTTGGCAATACAGGGTATTCAAAATGACTTGATGAAAAATAATGCCCCTATTCATATCAATACAGTAGCGGGTAGCATGAGAGCGAAGAAAGAAGACGTAGCATTTTATCTTAACATACTGCAGGCATTGGGTTATGTACATTTTAGGAATAATTCAGCAGAACTATTCTCACTTACAGAAAGTGGACAAAGTGCATATATATATTGATGCCGTGGTTTCCGTTATGACTTAATCTATTCGCATATACTAGCTTAATAATAAACTATATGGAGAAGTATATTAGTGCCACTCAGAATAGGCCACAAGGTGATCGCATAATAGATGCAGATACACACTTAATAAATATTGCAGACTTCAAATCCCAGGTAAAAAACGAAAGTACCTGGCTAAGGAATGATAGAAACGCAGTAACATTGTTTAAAAGCGAACATGTTGCTGTTATACTTATGACTCTGCACAGTAACGCAAAAATCAAATCACAAATATCTGAAGGGATCATGAGCCTGCAACTGCTGGATGGTAAAATACTTTTTGAAACAGAACAAACCAGTTTAAATGTGCAGAAAGAACAGATAGTAATGCTTCATAAGGCTATCATGTATAGCATAGACGTAAAACAGGAGGCCACTATCCTGCTCACCATCGTAACCCTTTAAAAACATTCTTATAATAGCATTGCCTATTGCTATGCTATTACGTAAGACTATTTTTTCTTATTGGGTACTTTTGCTCCTTCTTTCCTGGCTTCGGAAAGCCCTATTGCAATAGCTTGCTTGGGATTTGTTACTTTTTACCTGACGTACCACTTTTCAGTTTTCCTTCCTTCATTTCATGCATCAACTTTTCTACTTTTTCTGATGCTTTTTTTGAATACTTAGCCATAGCAGTTTCACTATTATTATTTATGTATCAAATTTATTGTCTGCGTTCACCTTCTCTCCTCTCTTGGTGGAGGCGCTGCCTGGTGTGGCTCAGAATGTGGCATCTCTGGCCGTGCTTCTGGTCTATTCATCGGCATGGGTGCAGATGGCCTTTGTTGTGGCATCTCAGGTCTGCCTTGCTGCTGTGGCCTGTTCATTGGCATAGGCGCTGGAGATCTTTGTGGCATCTCTGGCCTGCCTTGTGGTTGCCTGGATGGCGCAGGTGCTGATGGTCTTTGTTGTGGCACCTCTGGCCTGCCTTGTGGCTGCCTGGATGGCGTAGGTGCTGATGGTCTTTGTTGCAGCACCTCTGGCCTGCCTTGTGGCCTGTTGCTGTTGTTGGGCGCTGCTGCTTGCCTGTTCCCTGGCATTTGAGGATTATGGACATTATTTGTTACAGCCCCGTTTTTTTCCTGTACCTGTCTTTGCTGCATCACACTATGAAATTCAGGAGCTCTGCTAGCTGTTGCCGGTGCTGGCCCACCTATAGGTCTTGGCGCTTTCATAACATTATTTGTGGGCCGCACACCTGTAGTTTGTTTTACAGTCGGGCGGTAAATATTTACTGCACTGCCATGAACAGCAGCTACACCAGGGCTTTGGGCACCAGATAGTTTGTAAACAGGCACATGCTCATGTGTTACTCGTTCAATTTCCTGTGTACGTGGGCCATAATTATATCTAACATGCGTTCCATTATCGACATAGGTGTTATTAATAAATGAGGTACGGGTAATAATTGCCGCATTAGTGCGAGGCCCTCCCCAATAATGATAAAAATCACGTCGGTATAAATATTGTGGCCCAACAAATACCCACCAGTCATTTGGGCAGGCATATGTGCTTACACCTATACTTATACCCGGAGACAAAGGAGCCCAGCCACAATATCCATCACCGTAACGCCAGCTTACCCAGGCCGGAGCCCATTCATAACCAGGAACCCAAACCCAACCATAGTAAGGATCATATGTCCATCGGCCATAGTGATAAGGAGCCCAACCCCAGGGATAATCAGATACCCAGGTATTGCCATAATCTGTTACTACCCAATGTCCGCCGGTATGATACGGTCGGAAATCAGTACCTTCATTTGGCACCCATACATATCCATATTTTGGCTCTTCTACCCATTGGCCGTATGGAGACAGATTGTCGTAAAATGTCTGGAATGACACACTAACCCCAGCCTGGGCACCAGTTTTTTGTGTAATAATAATTAGTAACACGGTAGCAAATAAGCTGAGAAACCATTTCATATCATTCCATTTTGCATTAACAATAGCCTTCGTTTAGTACCGAAATATTCATGCCAGCAGTTTTCATTACCATACAATGCTCTATTATTATGCTACTAATGGCGGACATTGCCAAAACAGTATTTAACTGACAATGACAGCAATGAATACGCATCATTATTTTTGTTAGCAGCAACATTGGGCTTGTAGCCATCCAAAATATCATTGAATGCTACATCATATTGGTAATTAAGATTGATCACAACTTTGTAAATCGGCAGGTCTTCATTAATACCCAGATTAATAGGAACTACTACCGCTTGGTTTTTTAAATACTCGTCAGCAGAAAACAGGGTTGATATTTTATCTACCTGGCTGTTGATATACCCTACACCGGAGCCAATATATAGACCGCTGATAAACTGAGTAAAATTATTAGTGGGTTTTAGCGCCTGGCCAAGCCCTGCGCGTATATTGGCATTTGCAGTGTAAAAATGTATTTCTGAATAAGTACCTCCCTCTGTTTTGTAACCTTGTGCCATTTTACCATACTGGCCTTCTATGCCTGCACTTACATAAGGTGTGATATTATAATCGAGGTTGCCTTTATATGCCGGCATATGTAAGTTCTTCTCCAGGTCTCCGTACAGGGTAGTAAACCCGGCACCAAAACCTATACTGAAAGGATGTATTGCAGCTGGTATATATTGTAACTGGGCTGAAGCTTTATTAGGGCCTGTGAGCAAATAAGCAGCGATCAGGCACAATGATATCTTTTCACGAATTCTTGTCATCTTTTTCATAACTGTTTCTTTTTAGACTATTAATATTTCCATGTTTCTTTTTTATATCTCGCAATTTGTTTTTCCATATCATCAGAGTTGATCTTTTCATCCGCCGGGCCTGCTTCTTTTACTATAGTACTCTTGAAACTGTGCTGCAGGAAAAAATCATCAAAGTTTTCATTATTTATATTCCGGCGTGGGTCTGTAATTGCTTTGGTAACAAATACCTCACGGCACTGTGGATAGTATAACCAGAAAGCTGGTTGTTCATTGATAAGTTCGCCAGTTGCTTCTATTTTTTTCAAAGGAGCAATCCCTACAATACGTGTTTCAATTCTTGACCTTTGGTTGTCATAGAAAATGTCTTCTTTTACTCTGAACTTCATTACAGAGGATGGATTAAAATCGTTGAGTTTCATTTCAGCTCCTGTTTGATTCCCATTATCATCAAAATGCGGAACCAAAACACTATCTACAAGCGTTGCCATAGCCTGTGCCGGTGTAAGTGGCACAGTAAAGCCATCTCCGTTAGGGTTGGCATTGGTACTATTCGCATCAAAAGCAATTAAGCTTCCATTTTTTACTCCTTCTACTATTATCTCTATCAGGCTAGACCCTGATACTGCCATTACATTATTTACAGAATCGTTCAGATCTATATCCCTGTAAATCCTTTTGTAAAACCTAACATTACCCATACTCACATTTGGCAGGGGAATGGGTTTTGCTCCTTTAAAAGCATCATAGTTATAATACCCATCAGAAAATGAACTATCTCCCTTTAATTGTTTATTCGCATTAGTATCATTCAATATCAAGCCTTGAACCACGTTACCTGTTTCTGTCGTACCTGGCATCTTCGGTTTTAATATATCCTGTTGATTACTCTGGGCACTTAATGTGCCTGCTCCAAATGATATAATAAGCAAGCAAAACATTGCCTCTTTTATACCTCGATTCCTCAAATTCCAATTTTCCATGTGCGTTTTCATATACCGTCAATTTTTATTCAGCTGTTAAACTAATTCCGTCCAGTTGCCTTTTCATTCCATCTGGGCCAGTTGCTATTATGTTATCAAATATTACTCGTGTTCCTCCTACTATATTTGCCATCGCAGATTCCATAGCGCCGGACAAGGTATTGCCCGAACCCTGCAATACGACAGCATCACCGTGCGGTTTCATAATAATAAGGCTAAACCTGTCTATGGTGAATTTCGCATCAAAATCAAACCCATCCAGCACCGCAAATATCTTGTTCTGTGATTTTAATGCTATTGTACTTAAGCGTCCCGCACTTTTGCCTCCAAATTTCACCCTGGGATCCGGTATGCGTTTGATGCGGAAATTGGTATTACTAAGTGTTTGTATCTTTCCGGGGGCGGTTTCTGCACTGACCACAACATGTGCATCACCCGGCTGACTTACACTCACAGAATATTTCCCATCAGATCCGGATATACTGCCTGCACTAATGCTTACCTTCAATCTATCCTTAGGTATACCTGGGGCAGATATAGACACCGGGTTGGAAACACCTATATAAAACACATTCATCTTATCGGCAGATACCACAGCAGATGGCTTAGCTACCTCATAGGTCTGCATTGGGGTACTATATTCCTTCACTGTCCCATCTGTTTGTCTCACTTTAATGATACCAGACCAGGTATGTGTACCCTCTTCAGCTGTATTGACGGTATATATTCCTTTTCCATTTTTTACATCGAGCGCTTGCCCGTTTACAGATATTTGGGGTTCGGACTTGGAATCTGATGCTGTTAAAAAAATCTCTGCATTGTAGGGCTGGCCTTGTATGATATAAGAACTGGGTGCAATGGCAACTGCCGAAAACACGTCGAGATTCAGCACTGCCCTGTCCATTTCCTCAAATATTTTCTTTATTACCGTTGATTCAGAATTTTTAAGGTCCGATTGTATTTTAGCTAAGGTAGTGAGTGCAGCGGTGAGTGGAATCCCATCTCCAAAATTGCTCTCCTCCCATGTACTTTTTATACCTTGATGTGCAGGCGGGTCATTTGCCGCGAGTGGTAATAGTACACCGTCTTTCTCGCCATCACTAAGCAATGAAAATAACTTCTCGCGCGTATTATTTATCCTGGTTTTTAATTCTGCACCTCGTTTCTGATTGATCATAAGACGATATGGAATATCCTGGTTATCACGTTTCCTCACATCGCCGGTTCCAGGGCTATAACCACCCCCCTCTTTTTCCATCAGGCCTGCTATGCCATTTATATAATTGTTCAGTGAATCTGAAATTGTTCTTGCTTCCATTGCTTTGGCATATATTGGCTGTGCCCGCTCCGGTTTATCTCTCAACTTTGTTGATGCGAAAGCGCTCATTGTTTTATTGATGTCATTCTGGAGGTTTTCGGCAGTAGTAGCCAGGCTTATTTTTAGATTTCTGAAAGCATCAAGCACTGATGAGCTTACACTTAAAGCAATCATACCTAGCAAGACCAGGTATAAAATACTGATCATCTTTTGCCTTGGAGTTTCTCTTAGCGTCGCCATTTTCTGTGTTTTTAGCTTTTCCTGAATGCATCAAGTTGCGCTCTGTATGCATTGTTAAGTTCTGCCAGGTTCTTCCTCAATTCGTGTATCTCCCGTGTTGCCATTTCTATTTCTTTCACCATGCCTTCTGTACTTTGCGCAGATCCTGTAATGGAATTGACAGATTCAACAGTTTTATTGAACTGGTCAAAGCCTCTTTTCAAACGGTCTATAACGTCCGGCCCTATAGATGTGGAAAGTACGTCGTCCATCCCTTTTGCATCTTTATCTCTTCCAGGTGCAGGGTTCGTAAGAGATGTACCATTGGGATCATTTAGTGATGCAAAACCCAATAGAAAGAATAAACATGATTCTACCAAAAGACCTATAGCTATCATCCATTCACCGCCATCCCAATGCAGCAGTTTAAAAGTAAGCCCTATGATAACTACACTTGCACCCCATGATATAAGAGAGTTCAAGCCTATTTTTTTATTTGTTGTCTGTGTATTTTCCATAAAATTTACTTTGTATTATTTAACTGACTTTTTATTTCGATTTGGTATTCCTGCTTGCTACTTTTTTTGTCAATATTTCCGGGGCCGGTATCACACATCTGAAACCTATATAAGAATGTGGTGCATCCTGCTGTTCATAATTTCTATTGTAGGGGCTTAATGCCTGGGCATTATCTTTCCATGATCCCCCACGTACCACCTTGCGCTTCATAATCGGGGGCTCATTTGCATCAGCATCATATAGTAATACAGGGTTTTGGTCATGTACAAAAGCCCAGGCAGACTCGTTATATGCATCGAGAGTCCATTCGGCCACATTCCCATACATGTTATATAAACCATAGCGGTTGGGCGCATATGATTTTACATGCATAGTATAAGATGATCCATCTGCTGTATAATCTCCTTCAGATTGTTTGAAATTGGCCAGCAATCTGCCTTTATTATCACGTGGTACCCTGAAACTATCTATTTTGCTCAAGCGCATTTCACCCTCTGCAGCACAAACCCATTGTGCTTCGGTAGGCAATGTGCATGGCAGGTCATAATCCAGCAAGTATCTTTTCCTCTTTTTCTTGTGTGGCATACTATTATTACTGCGCCATGATGCATAAGCCCGGGCCTGCTTCCATGTTATGCCCACCACAGGATAATCATCAAAAAGCGGGTTGGTGAAATATTCTTTCACAAGCATATCTGTTTGTGAATTAGGAAAATCTGTTGCCCATACTTTAGTATCAGGATAAACATTTATCATTTCAGTCACATACTCTCCCGTTTTCCCATCTGCAGTGCGTTTAAAGTAGGTGAGAGGATACTTCACTATTTCAGCCCTTCCGGTGTCATAATGTACATTCTGCGTCACAGCATGTACATTTTTATTTTTGCTGGTAGTGTCTTTGTTATTTTTCAGATTGTCTACAAACCTTCTGTATTCTTTGTTGGTAACCTCTGTTTCATCAATAAAAAATGGGCTTAAACTCACTTGTTTAAACCCTCCGGAATCACCCTTTTCATTATTATACCTGATTACTATAGTGCCTCCCGGTATATACACCATACCCGGGGGTGTAGGTATTTTCTTGCGATTATATGCCCTTACACGGCTGATCTTAGAATCTTGTCCTGAGCAAAAAACAGGCGCTATTAGTAGTATGTTCAGTAGCAAGATTATGTATTTCATGGCTGCATTTCAATTCAGTTCTTATCTCTGGTATTTAAAAAACCATGCCAACGCTTAGCAAGTAAGGTCAAATCGCTGAATACGAATTTTATTATAACACAGCATTAAATATTCTGAATGATATTGATCTCACAGGACATGAAAGAAGTGCTATTCGCTTTTTTCCTGTATATTTTATTCCACAACTCTTAAAAGGTGTTTGAATTTTATTGTATTGTTGCTGACAGTTACTGGAGTCCAATCAATTTGTATAACTGCTGTCAATACAATAGCCTAAAACATTCCGTCAATTAAAAGAATATTTCCTCTATTATTTGTGGCTTATTAAAATTGCAATACCGTATCCATCTGGGTTTAATGATTATATGGGCAAGGTCTGTCCATGTTTCTGTCCTGTGGCGTCCTTCATGAAAAACTGTATAATATATTTCTCTGTATTTGTCATCACGAATTGATTCCCTCAAAACTCTTGCTTCCCCTTCATACTGCAATGTTATTTCATTCTCCCAACCTATTACAACAGATACATTGGGGTAGTCTTGTATATTTTTGTATTTACGTGATTTAGCAACTGTATCAAAAACAAGTTCAAGGTCTTCTGTTATCGCAAAACCAACTAGCGCACTTTCCGGCTTGCCACCAGAGGAGATCGTGGATATAACGCAAAGCTTTTTTTGATTGGCAAACTGATAGATATCTCTTTTACTTAGCACTTTTTCTGAACAGCATTTAAAATCATGAAAGCATTCGGGCCTTATTTCACAATTTGTCGAGTCAGTAATAAGTTCCCCTCAATCTTATAGACCTGTAAAAAATATCCTCCATTATAAAAATCCGATGTGTGAATCGTGAACCGCTGTTCAGTAGTTATATTTTTAAACACTTCTCTGCCCATCATGTCCGATATCCTTACAATTATTCCATCTGTATTTTCAATATTGAGCTCATCGCTAAATAGATTTGGATAGACTTTTACCCCACCTGATATTGGAGTGATAGCAGTAAAACCCAGTGTTACTTCATTACATGCTTTTTCAGGATTAGGGCTAGCACAAAGAGCATAATCATATTCCTTCCCTATAGCCTGTTGCTGTCATATGCATTCTTATGGCGCGAACAGGATTTGAAAATACATACTTGTAGGCAGAACCAACCATACTTGTATTGCCTATTAAATACGGACCGGCAGAGCCGCAATATCCATTAAAAGTATTTGCTCCGGAAAACTGACTTACTGTAACTGTATTACCTCCAACAGACTGTGTTCCGTTTGTCGCAGTCACCTGGTAATACGTTTGTGCAACTACATTGACAGGAAAATATAATAATGCTAAAAAAAGTATGCTCTTAATACCCACGGTACGTATCAATGATCTGTATTCAATAAATATTATTTCCCGATTCATTGAATTGCATTTACTTTTTGCTGCTTTTCACAAATTGCAATGCCTTTATTAACACGTTGTTTTCATTATATATTCTTAGCAGATAAATGCCATTCCCCCAGTCATTTGTGAAAATCAGCATTTTGTTATTACTTAGAGTGCCTTCATATACTGTCCTGCCTAAAATATCTGATGCCTTTATTTTACACAATATTTCACTTTCAACATATAATTCATCTGTGAAGGGATTGGGCCATACTTTTATTTCTCCTGGCTGTTGGGTAATATTATTTATCTCTGTGGTACCAGGCAAGCATGCAATACTTGAGTCAGGGATGGTACATCTCATGTTAGTATAAACAATGAAACATACTTTGTCGCCAGGAGTTATGCTATTACTGATAAATGTTGTGGACACAGCACTAGGTACAAATATACCATTCACTGTCCAGGCGTAACTCAAACCTGTGTCATTTATAGGAATATGTCCTGAATAGGTAACGGGAGTACCAAAATTAAAGATAGTAGGATTTTGAGTCAGGCTTATTATGGGGGGTAGGTTATGCAGAACAACAAGATGCAATACATTACTCATTCCCGTATCTGGCTCCTGGCAGGTGATATTGCTCGTTACATGACAATATACATTGTCTCCATTACCAAACTGTCCAGATGTAAAGATAGGCCCAGTGATATTGGAAATAATGTTCCCGTTTTGAAACCATTTATACGCTGCATTAGCTGCATTGGTAACATTAGCTGTAAGCGTAAGATTAGTACCCAGGCAAACTGTGTCTCCCGGGCTTACGCTAAGGTTTACGATAGGAGGCCCTATTATTGGATTAATAACAACAGGCACATAAAGTGTATCCCTGCAATTATTTAAAGAAATAACTACAGAATATATGCCTGTGTTGAGTGCTTGTGCATTACTGACAGATGGATTAGAAGAATTCGAATTGAAATTATTCGGGCCACTCCAGCTATAAGTTATACCAATGCTACTGCAACTTGCAGTCAATACTAAATCGCCGCCGGCACAAATAGGGCTATTGCTAACTGCGCCTGGCTGTGATGGCGATGGAGATATAGATACGTGAATACTATCTGTAGTGCGACAACCGTTAAGGTCCGCTTGCACCTTATAAAACCCGGTATCAGCAATTACCATATTGTTGCGCACTGGGTTCGGCATATTAGATACAAAAAATTGCGGCCCGGCCCATAAATAAATTACGCCTGATTGATTATTATTTATATTTAATTGGAGGCTCCGTCCTTCACAAACCGGACTGTTGGATGACAGCGATAAAACAGGCAGCGGTTTTGCTACAACATGTACTGAAGATGCTTTACTGCAGCCATTTACGTTGGTAGCAGTCACAATATAAATACCGGAATCCAAAAAAATCATGTTGCTAATAACAGGGTTTTGTTGTGATGAACTAAAACTATTAGGGCCTGTCCAGCCATATGTATTCCCAGGTTGAATATTACCAGATGTTAATCTCAATGTATCTCCAATACAAACAGGGCTATTGGACAATGCTGTAACTGTAGGAAGGGTATTTACAGTGACATTCACATTAGTTGTGTTGCTGCAATTATAAGTATTAGTTGCTGTCAATATATAGTTGCCGGCATTAGCAGTAGTAACATTACTTATTGTAGGACTAGCCATTACGGAACTATAATTGTTAGGGCCCGACCAGCTGTATGACACACCGGGTTGCAGGCTGCTGGCTGTAAGCTGTAAATTATTACCTGCACATAAAGGGCTGCTGGATTGTCCAGATACGTTTGGAATATTGTGAATGGCAACCACAACATTAGAAGTACTGGAGCAGTTGCTGCTATCTGTGGCAACCACAGAATAAATGCCGGAATCAGAAATTGTTACATTAGTTATTACGGGGTTTGCTGAGGTGGAAGCAAATGCATTCGGACCAGTCCAATTGAATGTTGCCCATGCCAGTGGGTTCCCAACAGACAGATGAAGTGTTGCCCCGGCACATAAAGGACCATTGGCAATGCTGTTAAGTGATAATGTGCCGCCAATTGCTACATGTATGGAAGAAGTATAAAAACACCCTATTGAATCGGTAGTCCGTATAAAATAATAGCCTGTGTCAGTTGCGGTAACATTATTTATCACAGGGCTTTGCTGCAATGATGAGAATGCATTGGGTCCGGTCCAGTTATACCTAACCCCATTATACGAATTGCCTGCTATTAAATGCAGGTTACCTCCCACACACAAAGGGCTGTTTGATGATGTTGAAACAACAGGAGCATTATTCACAACAACATGAATCGGGTAAGAACTTGAACAATTATTCTTGCTCGCTGTTAATATATAAGTCCCCGAATCCGGGAAAATCATAGGATTTACGACAGGATTTGTAGATGTAGAACTAAAATTATTTGGCCCGGCCCAGCTATATAAAACTCCGTTTTGTATAATGTTAACCTGTAATTGCAAAATATTTCCTAAACATACCGGGCTGTTACCTACTCCTGTGGCTACAGGCGTTGGGTTTATGGTAATATGCAATGAAGAAGCATAAGTACAACCACCAGAGTCTGAAACAGTAACCGTATATGTCCCTGAATCTAAGATAGACACACTATTAATTGTTGGATTTTTCAGTGTAGAACTGAATCCATTCGGTCCTGTCCAGCTATATGTTGCAGAGTGAGTTAATGCTGTTGTATCAGCCCGCAAACGAAGCGTATCACCTGTACAAACCGTGTCGTGATTGGCAGATGCAGTCACAGAACCATGGCAAAAGGTACTAAAGGTCATATCGTAAATAATACCGCCACAATATGCTGCAGTTTCATTGATCCAAACAGAATCTATTACGTAGGCAGGTGATACATCAAATTGTGCAAGGCCAGATGTACCACAAACAGTTGCAGTAATAAGGCCATTATATGCTATTACATTAAAGCTGCTTTGAGAACATGTTCCCGTCCAATTACTTAAATTGGAGTTTGTAACCGTGTAGGGAGATGCATTTAAGGATACCTGTATAGTATCTCCCGAATTTACCGCGTAAAAATGCGTTCTAATGGATGTAACCGGGTTAGAAAAAATAAATTTAAATCCCCCTGTCAGTGAGCCGTAAGGGCCAGTGCCGCAAATAGGATTTGAAGGGTTCCAGCTTGTTGTGCCATTTGAGATCACATTCACTGTCATGCCACCCACATTTTGTGTGCTCCCGTTACCTGCATTTACACTAAAATATGCTTGTGCTCTTGCGTTTTCAGAAAAACAAAACGACAAAAACAATATACAGAGCATACAGAAAGCCTGTTTGCTGCTTAGATATACTGCTTGTATGTATTTTGTATACATTATGCCGTTATAGATAAGAATTTTATCAGTTTATTTGCTGCTTTTTATCAATTGCCGGATAGTCATTAAACCCTCATTGTCAATTACTTGTAAAAGATACAGCCCATTTTCCAAATTTCCTGTCTTTATCTTCAATATTTTTTCATTAAACACATTTTTATATATGATTCTGCCGGTAATGTCTGTGATTATTAATTCACCTTTTCCATTCTCTACATTCAGTTCGTCGTAAAAGGGGTCGGGATATATTGATATATTTTTATGCCGCTTGCAGGATTGACGCTATTTACTCCAAGCGCAACAATACTATACACAGTGTCAACTTCTGGAAAAGTGCAATGTGCATAGTCATGCACTAAGATACATATTATATCGCCATTTTGCACATTATTAGTGATATAAATATCTCCGTTCGCTCCGGGGACCGTCACACCATTTTTTGTCCATGTATAGCCCAGGCTATCATTAGTAGCTCCTGTATGCCCTGTAAATACCGTTGCGCCATTTCCTGACGTCACGCCCATTGTAACATTTGGAGGCAAATGTGTTATAGTATGAACGGTTGCGGCATTGCTAATTGCGCTATCAACTGCCTGGCAATTATTGCTGCTACGTACCTCGCAACTGAATACCTCCCCGTTTGTAACACTATTTGTGGCATAGACAGGTGAGGTAGCACCTACAATATTTGTTCCATTGCGTTTCCATTGATAAGTGGGATTGGTAGCATTACTGCTTAGCGTACTAAAAGAAATACTATCTCCCATACTAATGGAACCACTCGGATAAGCTGTGATATAAATTATAGGCGGATTTGATGTTGCTATTGACACATTTATACTTGCAGTGTCACTACAGTTATTAAAGTTTACAACCACACTGTATATTCCAGGATCATTTAACTGAGCATTAAAAACAGATATATTTTGCTGTGACGATGAAAAATTATTTGGCCCAGCCCAGTTATAACCGCTACCCAACAGTGAACTGTTTGTGTTTAGGTATAGAGTATCCCCCTGGCAAAGTGGGCTATTTGAAGATATGGAGACTGAGGGAACACTATCTATTGTAATATGCACGGAGGATACATAAGTACAATTGGCCGTATCAGCAACCGTGAGAGTGTAGATGCCTGAATCAGACACAGATAGATTAATGGCAGTAGGATTTTGTTGTGTGGCGCTAAAATTGTTAGGCCCGCTCCAACTATAGGTAGCAAAGGTGGAAATTGAGGCCGTGTCTCCGTATAATTGCAAACTACTTCCTAAGCATAGAGTATCATAGTTTGAATGTGCTACAACCGATCCAAAGCAAACATCGGCAAAGAAAAAATCCCAGACAACTCCATACCCTAAGCTATAAGTTTCATCAATTTCTACTGAATCTATATTGTTACTAGGTAATGCGTCAAATTGTACGAGATTGAAGCCTGGATCAGTTCCGCCTAAATTTCCGCCAGAAATGACAACATTATACGCCGTCAAATAACAACTACCCAAAAAATTTGACAAATTTGATGTTGTTATATTGTAATGACTCCCGTTTATTACGATAGACATTGTATCCCGTGGATCAATGGCACTAAAATGCGCTCTTATTTTAGCAACAGGACTGGAAAATACATATTTATAGCCTCCGGGATAGTTTAAGGAACTACGACCAACATGACCAGTGCAAGGAGAAATTCTACATTCCGAGTGGGGGTAGACGTATAACCCCACGGAGTTACTGTCACATTTATTCCACCCACACTCTGCGTTCCGCTGGTGTCTGTTACCTGGTAATAAACCTGCCCCCTCTGCAGCAAATGAAAGCAGGCAAAAAATAAAAAGGGTAACAATGCTATAGGCTTTCATGGGAGCATTCAATTAGAACAAGAATAAAGCCATATAAAATTAATGTAATTTTTTTATTAAATTCTCTTTATAGATAAAATAAATACATTGTAAGTAATGCAGCTATCATTGCTAAACCATTATATATTTTTTCATTTCCTGTTTTTCATTACTACTTCACCTAATTTTGCGCCATGTCTAAAAAAGCAATGCTCATCATAATGGATGGCTGGGGCCATGGAAAAGTTCCTAAGGCTGATGCCATAGCTCATGCCAATGCTCCTTTTGTAAAGTCTTTATACAATAAATACCCCAATACCGAGCTCATTACCTGCGGCGCTGCCGTGGGCCTGCCAGAAGGCCAGATGGGCAATTCGGAAGTAGGGCACCTGAACATAGGCGCCGGCCGCATCGTGTACCAGGAACTGGAACGAGTGAATGTAGCTGTAAAGAATGGTGATCTTGCACGTAATGAAACATTGCTTGCTGCTTTCAATGCCGCAAAGGCTGCGAACAAGACCCTTCATTTCATCGGCCTCGTCAGCGATGGTGGCGTGCATTCCCATATCAATCACCTGGAAGCACTTTGCACACTGGCGAAAGAAAATAATATACCTAATGTAGCTGTGCATGCCTTCACCGACGGCCGCGATACGGACCCTAAAAGTGGATATGGCTTTATAAAACAATTACAGGATCACCTGGCCAAAACAGGAGGAAAACTGGCTGCTGTTATCGGTCGTTATTATGCTATGGACAGGGATAAGCGCTGGGAAAGGGTAAAGATAGCTTACGATGCCATGGTGCATAGCACCGGCACCAAAACCAACGATGCCCTTGCTGCCATACAGCAGTCTTATGCAGCGAATGTGACAGATGAATTCATAAAACCTATCATTGTTTGCGATGATAAAAACCAGCCATTGGCCGCAATAAAGGATGGTGATGTGGTTGTTTGCTTCAATTTCCGTACAGATCGTTGCCGCGAAATAACGCTCGCCCTTACTCAGCAAGTATTCCCCGAGCAGGATATGAAACCGCTCGATCTCCATTATGTTACCCTGACAGAATATGACAAAAGCTTTAAAAACGTCGGCATCGTCTTTGATAATAAAGACCTCACCCATACTATCGGCGAGGTGCTTGCAGACAATGGCAAAAAGCAGATACGCATTGCAGAAACAGAAAAATACCCTCACGTTACCTTCTTTTTTTCCGGTGGCCGTGAAAAAGAATTTGAAGGTGAGAAACGCATATTGATCCCATCTCCACGCACTGTAGCCACATACGATCTGAAACCGGAAATGAGTGCCAACGAAATAACAGATGCTATACTGCCTGAAATAGCGGGGAAAACAGCCGATTTCATTTGCCTCAATTTTGCCAATGCTGACATGGTAGGCCATACCGGTGTATGGGATGCTGTAATAAAGGCAGTGGAAACAGTAGACCATTGTGTGTCACGTATTGTACCACTTGCTTTAGAAAACGGCTATGCTGTTTTTCTTACGGCAGACCACGGCAATGCAGACTATATGATAAATGATGACGGCTCACCTAATACCGCACATACTATGAATCCTGTACCGCTATTCCTCATCTCCTCTGATTACAAAGGCAATTTAAGCCCAGGCAAACTGGGTGATATTGCACCAAGTATTTTAAAATACATGGGTTTGCCTATACCTGTAGAAATGACTGGGGAAATATTAATTGACTGAAATCAGGCTTAACGCATAGGCGCTATCCAATTAGCAGGGTCCACTGGCGAGGCTTTGTTATTTGAGCCTACTCTCCATAGCTCAAAGTGCATCATCGGCACATTGTCGTCGTTCAGCATCACATTGCCCAATTGTTGTTTTATATGCACCTTCTCACCTTTTTTCACACCCACGTTCTCCAGGCGTGAATAAGCAGTGAAAAATTCACCGTGCAATATTATCACTAACTGCCCCATACCCGGTATATATGATACGCTCGTTACGATACCATCAAATATTGCCCTTGCTGTTGCACCCGGGCTTGTCTGTATCTCTATGCCCTGATTTTCTACAACTACTTTTTCTGCTACAGCATGGTGGTGCACACCAAATGGTTCTGCAATAAAGCCCTTATCTACCGGCCAGGGCAGGCTGCCTTTATTTGCCTGGAAATTGCTGGATAAGGCACTTACTTCAGGTGTCAATGAAAGAGAGTAAGATGGCGCTGCGTTTTTGGGGGCAGCAGGTGCAGGTACTGTTGTACTTGGTGCTGTTACTTTTGCCCCCGTAACAGTACCAGTCCTGGCAGCAGCTGTCTTTTCTTCTGCTGCACGTTTCCTAGCCTCTTCTTCAGCCTTTTTCCTGGCTTGTTCTATTTCCCTGGCTATTATCTCACTTATGGCTCTTTCCAGTCGCTTTGCTGCCTTTTTGTTCTTTTCTATATTCTGAACCAGCTCATTTTCCTTTCCTTTCAGTTCCTGCACCACCTGGTTAGCCTCGTCCGTTTCTTTTTTCAGTACTTCTGATTGCTGCACCTGGCTGTTCAGCAATTCATCCTTCTGCGCTTTCTGGTAGTTCAGCACGCCTATCTTATGCTCTATCTGCGCCTGTGTAATACGTATTTTCTCAGTACGTTGCCCCTCAAGCGGCAATATTTTTTCCAGTAGTGTTTCTATATTGCCTATACGCTTATGCATATCGTTATAGAGCGCCATTCCCTCATGTTTCCGGTGTTGCATTAGTTGTTGTGCTGCTTCCTGCAATACTTTTTTCACTACCTGCCACTCTTCATCAGGCAATACGTCCTGCTCAGGTGCCACAACTTCCGGCATACGCATAAGGGTAGCAAGTATATTATCCTGGGGTATATTCAGCTTCTCAGCTATCTGCTTCATACTTTGATAGTAGAAAATAGCAAGGCCTGTGTTTACGGTCATGGGCTTTGATGCCCCTTCCTGTTTTACACTGATAGAAAGGTCTATAGTACCACGAAGCAAGGTATTATTTAAGAGGTTCCTTATTTCCAGTTCATAAGAACGTAATATAGGTGGCAGCTTGGTGACGACATCGAACTGCTTGCCATTGAGGGATTTTATTTCGACAACTATTTGTTTGCCGTTAATAGTGGACTCCGATGTGCCGAAGCCTGTCATTGAATAAAGCATAAGTCGTCGTTAATAGTATATTATTATATCCCCGGCTGAAGCAGGGAAATTGATAAACTGAGTATAATAACCTGTAAAAGTAATCATTTGTTTTGCCAATGTAGTATGGGACAGAAAAAGTAAAAAAAATGATAAAACATTTGACAAAACGTATTTATATTAATTGGGGCAAAAGAAATGGTTATTTTTGTTTTAACACTCATAAAAATTAATGCGCATACTAATTTTAATTATACTTCTTGGCACTTTTTTCACAAGCCTTGGGCAGCAGCAGGGTTTGTATTCACGGGATGAATTGGAGAAGCGCAAAATAGAGGTACAAAAAGAAATAGAGGAAGCACAAAAGCAACTGGACGAGACCAAGAAGAATAAGAACGCCAGCATGGGGCAGCTGCATGCGCTGGAAAACAAACTGGCAGTGCGCCAGAAGCTGATAGGCAACATAAACTCTGAAATAGACAATATCAGCAATAATATACAAATGT
>Ga0207065_1120_pt1 | contig 18225 bp, 26 predicted proteins | sample Alteio_BWMinCont_27_FD_153492 | JGI IMG/M metagenome (GOLD analysis project Ga0207065, IMG submission 153492) | Enriched cells from forest soil in Barre Woods Harvard Forest LTER site, Petersham, Massachusetts, United States -... | ecosystem: Environmental > Terrestrial > Soil > Temperate forest >...
ATTGCTTCGCTGCGCTCGCAATGACGACCCCTTTACCACTAGATCCTAAAGAAACGTCTTAAATAACCATGCTCTGTTACCGCTCTGAGTATAATGATCGTGTCTTTATGCATATGTTGCTCTGCAATATCCAAAGCCGTCAGGCGCGCTGCGTTTTCGAGTTGAGGATCGGCTTTGCGCTCCAAAAGTAGTGAGGCTGTTGCAGTATGTCCGCCGCGAGCAGCGCACATAAGCGCCGTCCATTCATTATTGATACTTTTTTCATTGGGATCCATACCATGCTGTAGTAATAAATCGACAATCTCCGTGTGTCCGCCATTGGCTGCATACATAAGACAGGTATTACCCATAGGATCAGCTTCATGTAAATTGGCACCGATGCTGATAAAACACCGCACTTTTTGTAAATTTCCTTCTTTACACGCCAACAAGAACTCTGTTTTCCCATCCGCGTTTCTATGCCGTAAAATCTTATTGACCTGTTTCACATCCGCACCCTGTCTTAATAACAAATCAAGCAACTCGGCATTTGCATTGTTGAATGCAATCATCAAGGGGGTCAGACCTTCGCCATTGGCTACATTAATCTTCGCACATCCAAAGTAGCGCACCGCTTCAAGATTCCCAAGTTTACATGCCAGCATAATTTCTGTTTCGTCTGCTAAATGCTGGGTTGAAAACATATGTTGGATCATTTTCTCCAGTTCTATAACCAAATAAGCTATTTCAGGCAACATGGCGATTGAATATTGATTAAAGACGGACAGGAATTTTTTCTGGTTTAATAAAAAGAAAACGATTTCCGCAGGTAATGTTTCTAAATCTAATTTCTTTGAAAGTAATTGATATAAGAAAATCTGGGTGGGTAACGCGAGGGCTTGGCAAATCTTAGTTAACTGTTGATGAGAATCTTTTGCCCCCGTTGCCGCAAGAATCGCTTCCATTCTCATTTTATTGGGAAAAACGGTTTTTATTGTCGTTGTGGCATCTTCATATTTTAATTCTAGGCCTTGGAGATCTTTGTTTAAAATGACTTTTTTGATTCGTTTGACTAAACCTTTGGCGTAAGCTTTTGTCTCAATCTGATCAAAAGAGAAAGAGTCTCTTTTCGCGGAAAACAGCGTCGCAGGCGTAGACATGACAGAGGGTGAGCTTAATTCTTTGTGTTCTGACTTTGCTTCAGTGGACGTATCGATTTTCCTTAGCATCTGATGATTCCTTATAAGTGTGGTTCGATTCTAGTGCGAAAGACTGGCTGTTAGCAATCTTTGGTTTCTTTGTTACAATACCCCTCTATGAATCCAATGATGAATGACTCTTTGAAAAAACGCGCTGACAAATTAGGTTTAGCGAATATCCAAAAACATATCTTTTTATGTTGCGACCAGACCAAGCCGAAATGCTGCAATAAAGAAGAAGGGTTGCTCGCCTGGGACTATTTAAAAAATCGCTTGGCCGAATTGCATTTGTCGGATCACGGTCATATCTATCGCACGAAAGCGAATTGTTTGCGGGTTTGTTGTAACGGACCCATCGCTGTCGTTTATCCCGATGCGATTTGGTACCATTCTTGCCATCCTGAGGTATTAGAGCGAATTATTCAGGAACATTTGATTGGCGGTGAACCTGTTAAAGACTATATGATTATTTAATTTATGACGGTATCTCGATTATTTCATCCCACGACGCTACACGAGAATGAAACCCTCCAACTCGAAGAGGGGGCTGCGCATCATATTGCTCGCGTGCTACGTGCAAAAGTTGGCGATCCAGTGATTCTCTTTAATGGCGAAGGCAATGAATATGCGGGTGTCATCGCCAGTATCGATAAAAAATCTGTTAACGTGCAGATCAAAACATTAATTAAACGTTGTAGCGAATCACCGCTTGAACTCTATTTAGCGCAAGGGATTTCCCGCGGCGAAAAAATGGATTACACCATTCAAAAAGCGGTTGAACTTGGCATCAAGAAAATTTATCCCTTATTAACGGAACGTTGCAATGTGAAACTCGATGAAGAGCGTCGTGAAAAGCGTTTGCAACACTGGCGCTCCATTATCATCAGCGCTTGCGAACAATCGGGTAGAAATCAACTACCGCAGATTCATGCGCCACAGACACTCGAACAATTTTTAGAAAAGAGTGCTGCGGATTTTAAATTTGTCTTAGCGCCACTCGCAGAAAAAAAATTGGCGCAAATACCTATCCAAAAAAACTCACGCGTCATTTTAATGATTGGGCCGGAAGGTGGTTTGAGTGAACGTGAAATTCAGCTTGCAGAACAAAAGAATTTTTTAGCTTTAAATCTGGGTCCGCGAGTTTTACGCACTGAAACGGCTGCAGTAGCTGCAATCACTGCGTTACAATGTCTTTTTGGAGATATGTCCTGAACTCCGTCATTGCGAGCGTAGCGAAGCAATCCAGCCCGGTGTTTCGTATTAACACCGTACTGGATTGCTTCGCTACGCTCGCAATGACGGGCTTTGTTTAGGATGACAAGATCAAGGCGATTTAGGAATGACGGACATCAAAAAGAATTTCTTAGAATTACAAACCCAAATTAGGCTTTGCGAAACAAAATATCAGCGCACTCCTCATTCTGTTGCGCTGTTAGCCGTCACCAAAGGTCAATCTATCGAGAAAATCTCAGCGGCAATAGACGCCGGTCAAACGGCGTTTGGCGAAAATTATTTGCAAGAGGCCTTACCCAAAATCGCGTTTTTTACCGGAAAAAATCTCGAATGGCACTTTATCGGACCTATTCAAAGCAATAAGACCAAAAAAATTGCGGAATATTTTTCATGGGTCCACAGTGTCACTCACATAAAAGTGTTACAAAGACTCCATGATCAACGTCCCGAACATCTGCCGCCTTTAAATGTCTGCATTGAAGTCAATATCAGTGATGAACCCACCAAGTCGGGTGTCAATATAGATGACATTTTTGCGCTAGCTGACCACTGTACATCCAGTCCGCGCTTAATTTTGCGTGGTTTAATGGCTATTCCCAGCCTTCAAAAAAATTTTTCTGATCAGCGGGCGCAATTTCACAAACTCGCTATTTTGTACGAAAAATTACGTGAAAAAGGCTATATGCTTGACACCTTGTCAATGGGTATGTCCAGTGATTGGGAAGCAGCTATTGCAGAAGGATCAACAATGATTAGAATTGGCACAGCTCTGTTTGGCGCAAGAAATTAACTTAGTATAGCATGACCATTTATTTTTTTAGGAGAGTAAAATGAAGTTGTGTGTATTCATTCCCTAAAACAATACAGCTCGAGGATTGCCAATATGGACAGCATTCTAAGGAAATTGGCGCTTCTCCTATTCCTTTCTTTCATGCTTTTTGGCATGAATACGGTGGCAAGCGCGGCCATGGTGAAAGGAATTTACATCACGCAACCTACGTTTGAAGATACGAAATATTTGGCATACCTGATCGAGCATTCGAAAAAAGCAGGTATCAATACCTTCGTCATCGATCTTGAGCTGCCTTCTAAACACTATCAAGACAATCTCGCGCTGGTAAAAAAGAACAATATTACGTACATTGCGCGCGTGATTATTTTCCCGAATGGCGGTGGCAAACCACAAGAAGTTGCCTCGGAAGCTTATTGGGAGAAAAAATATAAATTAATTAAAACCGCTGTCGAATATGGTGCCCAAGAAGTTCAGTTGGATTATATTCGCTATAACACGAAACAAGGGGCATCCTCTCAACATGCTAAAGATATTTATAAAATCATTCAGTTTTATAAAAATCGTTTAGCTAAACAAAATATTCCCTTACAAATCGATGTCTTTGGCATTGCCAGTTTCGGTGAAGAAAAAAATATCGGTCAAAACATTAAATTGTTTTCACAATCCGTCGATGCGGTTTGTCCGATGGTCTATCCTTCGCATTTTGAACCTTTCAAAGTGCATGCTAAAGCACCCTATAATACCGTTTATAATTCATTGGAAGCGATCAAAGATCAGTTCGATAATAAGAAATTGCCCTTTAAGTTATATCCTTACATTGAACTCTCCAACTATCGTTATCCATTATCAAAATCGAAAAAGCTAGATTATATTTATGCGCAAATTCAAGCAGCAGAAAATGCGAACGCAGATGGTTGGTACGCTTGGAGCCCGCATAATTTATATGACAATTTATTTACGGTGTTGGAAACGAAGAATGTCAAATAACGTCATTGCCAGCGCAGCGAAGCAATCCAGAGTCTCCTGGATTGCTTCGCTGAGCTCGCAATGACAGTAACAGAGCTTTCACCAAAATTCCTCCTGATATATGATAGCCCTCATCTTTTCAACCACGGATCATGAACATGACCTCAGCAACCATTGCCATCATTGGTGGCGGCCATATGGGCACAAGCCTTCTCGCTGGCTTAATTGCGAATCACTACCCACCCAAAAAGCTTTGGGTAGCCGATCCTGAGAGCGAGAAATTACAACGTTTAGAAACCGAATTTAAGATTCATACCACCACCGAGAATCTGACGGCTATTAAGTCAGCAGATATCATCATTCTTGCCGTGAAGCCGCAATTATTAGCGAATGTTTGTGCACAAATGCAGGAAATTATTCATCAACAGCAACCTCTTGTTATTTCAATCGCAGCCGGTGTGCGTGTTGAGAGCCTGCAAAAATGGCTAGGAGAAAAAACCGCTATCGTTCGCGCTATGCCGAACACCCCCGCTATGATTAGCAGTGGAGCGACAGCGCTTTTTGCCAATCGATTCGCTTCCGCAAAACATCACGATTTAGCTGAATCCATTTTACGTGCGGTCGGCGTCTGTGTGTGGGTCGATGATGAAAAGTTAATGGATACCGTAACGGCACTTTCAGGCTCAGGCCCCGCTTATTTCTTTTTGATGATAGAAGCTCTGCAAAATGCAGCGCAAGATTTAGGTCTATCTGCAGAAACAGCGCGACTACTGACATTACAAACAGCCTTCGGCGCTGCAAAGATGGCCCTGGAGAGTGAAGTGGACGTGACTGAGCTACGTAAACGCGTCACATCGCCTGGCGGCACAACAGAACAAGCTGTGCGCGTTTTAGAGGAAAAGAAAATTCGAGATATGTTTCAGCATGCGTTACTCGCAGCAAAAGCGCGTGCAGAAGAGCTCGGGGACATATTAGATAAAACATAACCGTCTCCTCGTCATTGCGAACGAAGTGAAGCAATCCAGAGGGTGCGCCGCCACAGCAAAATAGCATTTGGATTGCTTCGCTAACGCTCGCAATGACGATGATACTCGTAACTAGAAGAGAGGATAACCTGAAAAATGACAACCCCCATACAAGATGCGGAATTATTTTTAATAAATACGATTTTCGATTTGTACCTACTGATCTTAATGATTCGTTTCATTTTATGCTGGGTTCGATCAAATTATTTCAACCCGATCACGCGCTTTATTATTAATTGTACGCAACCCCTTGTTGCGCCTTTACGGCGCATACTGCCCACCTATTCGGGCATCGAATTTGCGACCTTAGTTTGGATTCTTATTTTTGCTACGCTGAAATTTTTCTTAGTGGGCTTAGTCATCGTTGGCTTACCTAAGGCTCCTGCGGGACTCCTTGTTTTAGCTTTGGCAACCACGCTTAAATTACTGTTGAACACTTTTTTCTATGCCATCTTTCTGCAAGTCATTTTAAGCTGGGTTCAACCGGGATATTCACCCATCGGTGAGCTTTTATCACAAGTGACATCGCCTATCATGCGCCCGATAAGACGTCTGGTGCCATCCATTGGCGGTATTGATATCTCACCCATTCCTGCCTTAATTATTTTGCAATTGTTACTGATCGTTTTAGTCAATCCGATGATGGCGCAAGGCATGGGACTCACTTTTGGCTAATTGGTATTATTGGCAAGAGACAAGCTTATTTTTGCATGTACAACTGCAGCCACGCGCAAGTCGTGACGAAATTGTCGGACCTCATGGTGACTATTTGAAAATTCGTATCACCACGCCGCCCTTGGAAGGACGCGCCAATAAACATTTGATAAAATTTTTAGCCAAACGTTTCGATGTGCCACAACAACAAGTCTCCATCGAAAGAGGCGAGCAAAGCCGAATTAAATTAATTAAAATTATCGCGCCCAACAATTTGGAGTGTATACAGTGATGACGAAAGTTGTTTTTGCCAGCAGCAATCCAGGAAAAATTCGTGAATTACAGAACATGCTGCAGAATTATCATTTAGCCATCATCCCGCAAAGTGAATTGAATGTGGATGATATTGAAGAAACAGGGTTAACTTTTGTTGAAAATGCCATTCTTAAGGCGCGTAACGCAAGTCGCGCAACGGGCCTGCCAGCACTAGCCGATGATTCGGGTTTAGAAGTGACTGCGTTAAAAGGCGCGCCAGGGATTTACTCGGCGCGCTATGCCGGCCCGAATGCGCACTCGCAAGATAACATCCAAAAGTTGTTGCGAGAATTAGAGCATGTCCCCGACAATCAACGTAGCGCTGCGTTTCATTGTGTATTAGTCTATCTAACACATGCTGAGGATCCTACACCGCTTATTTGTCAGGGAACTTGGCCTGGTATGATTTTGACAACGCCGCGTGGTGAAAAAGGCTTTGGTTATGATCCCGTTTTTTTTGATCCTAACTTAAAATATAGCGCAGCCGAATTGCCGCAAGAATTGAAGAATAAAGTCAGCCATCGGGGTAAAGCGTTACGTTTGTTAATGGAACAGTTGCCGGAAAAATTACATGAAAGCACTCTCAGTCAATAATCTAAAAAAAGTCTACCGACATAATTTAATTGCGCTCAATAGCATTCATTTGGAAGTGGAAGAAGGCGATTTCTTTGCTCTTTTAGGGCCAAACGGGGCCGGAAAGTCGACGACGATTGGCATTTTATGCTCGTTAGTCAATAAAACGTCCGGCACGGTGCGCGTTTTTAATTATGATCTTGATACCGAACTTGAAGCGGCTAAATCCTGCATCGGCGTAGTCCCTCAAGAAATGAATTTTAATCCTTTTGAAAAAGTCCTGCAGATCGTTATCAACCAAGCAGGTTATTATGGAATCCCGCGTCATATCGCGATGCAGCGCGCTGAACATTATTTGAAAAAAATGGGGATCTGGGAAAAGCGCAATCAGCCTGCTATTCGACTCTCTGGGGGGATGAAGCGACGTTTGATGATTGCGCGTGCGCTAATTAATGAACCTAAATTATTAATCCTCGATGAACCTACTGCTGGCGTTGATATTGAATTGCGCTATGATTTATGGGCATTTTTGACCGAACTCAATCAGCAAGGCACGACCATTATTCTAACGACACATTATCTAGAAGAAGCAGAGCAGCTTTGTAAAAACGTAGCGATTATTGATCATGGTGAAATTATCGAAAATTCCAACATCAAATCGTTGATTAATCGTCTCAATACGCACACCATTATTCTGGATCTTGACAAACCACTCGATAAATTACCGGATTTAATTGATTTTACGCATCGGTTGTTGGATAGCTCTACCTTGGAAGTCGAAGTTCGCAAAAACCAATCTCTGAATCAATTGTTTGAACACTTAAGTCAGAAAAGTATGAATGTCACCAGCATGCGTAATAAAACGAATCGACTTGAAGAATTATTCGTTCGTCTCATTGCTGACAATAAAAAACCAAGTCGAGGCTAAACTCTTATGAATTCAACTACATTTAAAACCTATGTGGCGCTGGATACCATTATTCGCAAAGAAATCATTCGCTTTATGCGTATCTGGACACAAACTCTCTTGCCACCTGCTATCACGATGACATTGTATTTTATTATTTTCGGCAAATTAATCGGATCACAAATTAGTAAAATCGATGGTTATACTTATATGCAATACATCGTGCCTGGTTTGGTCATGATGTCGATTATTACTAACTCTTATTCGAACACAGTGACCTCTTTTTTCGGCGCTAAATTTAGTAAAAGTATTGAAGAGATGTTGGTCTCTTCTATGCCGAGCTATGTGATTTTATTTGGGTATGTTTTTGGTGGCGCCTTGCGCGGAATATTAGTGGGAATCATTGTGGTGGGTATTTCTTTGTTTTTTACTCAACTGCATATTCAACATCTTGGCATTGTGCTGGCGATGGGAATTTTAGCGGCTTTGTTATTTTCTCTGGCTGGATTACTGAATGGGATTTTTGCCAAAAAATTTGATGATGTTTCTTTTATTCCTACGTTTGTGTTAACGCCGTTGACTTATTTAGGCGGCGTTTTTTATTCTCTAAAGCAATTACCGCCTGTTTTTCAAAAAATTTCCGTGTTTAATCCTATTTTTGATATCGTGGATTCCTTTCGTTTCGGCATGTTAGGGGTGTCGGATGTAAATGTGTATTTGGGATTTGCCTTGGTGATTGGATTATTTATTATTTTACTGATTTGGTGTTTATATTTATTGAAACATGGGGTTGGTTTACGAAGTTGATAGGCCAATAGCCCTCTCCCGCCCCCTCTTTTTAAAAGGATTCTAACTTCTCAGCGGGAGAGGGTTGGGTGAGGGTTTAGCAAGATAAGAATTTTTTCAGGCATGAAGCGAGAAGAGTTTTTTGCCCCGAATAAATCTAACAATCCCACTTAGCGGCAATGCTATTTTATGTTATCTTTTTCGCTGATTTTAAAACAAGGACGATTTTTTCATGCTAAAACAACTTATTGCTATTATTGCTTTCAGTATTCTCATTATTTTGATGATGCCGCATGCACAAACCGCGTTACAAATGATCTTAACTGCACATAATTATATTTCTGAGATATTAACGGAAGTTTTCTCGGGAGGCGCGGCTGGGAATTTGATTAGACAGTTGCTTGCGTTGTTAGCCATCCCTGTCTTGGTAGCGTTAGTTCCTGCGCTGGCTTATTGGTTAACGAGGCGGCATTGGTTGCCACATTTTATGTCGATTGTGGGTGTGATTTGGTTGGTACAAACGTCGGCGTTGATTATTCAGTATAAAGCGGCTGTATCTGTGGCTGCGGGTTAATTGTATGCCGTCATCGCGAGCTCAGCTATTTCGCTGCGCTCGCGATGAAGAGAATTAGACCCAATAGGCTGTCTTCACCATAATCTTCGACGTAAAGCCCATTAATTTTTTAATGAAAGAAGGTAATTCTGCTGCTCCCGCTTCTTGTGCATCATCTCTGTGCCTGGCCTCATCCTCTTCCATTTGTTGCAAAATTTGATAACTCTTCTTATCTTCCATGGGCAACAAGGTCATATGCGACTGTAAATGTTTTACAACCTGATTTTCTGTTTCGGCAAGAAACCCTAAACTCCATTTATCGCCAATGAGCCCGGCCGTTATGCCAATGGCAAATGAACCCATGTACCAAAGCGGGTTTAGGTAACTCGTATGACTTGAGAGTTCGTATAGTCGCTGCGAACACCAAGCTAGATGATCGCCTTCTTCGATGGCTGCTTGCTCCATTTTGTCACGTACATCGGGTCGCTTAGATACCAACCCTTGGCCATGATAGAGAGCCTGAGCGCAGACTTCACCGGCATGATTAATCCGCATGAGGGCCGCGGCATGTTTTGCTTGCTCAGGGGTCATCGAGGGTTCTGCTACATCGGCTGCAGGGTATTCGCGATTTGTCGTAACCGGATTCCCAAAGACAGATCTTAACGCTGAATCAAGGCCCAGACAAAGCTGATCTAATTTAGAATAATGTCGTTGTGCGCTCATGAAAATCGATTCCAGAAATTTTTAACAGAGTAGCATATTTCGCGATAATCTTTAATGAGATAACGTTTACAGCGGATGTGTAAAACGAGTACGATAATAACATTCACTCTGTCAGGATCGGTCAATATATGGATTTAACCTCGTTCTCAGTCAATTTAGAAGTTGTCATGCGCGTTCTCATCGCTTGTCTATTGGGCGGGATGATAGGGTGGGAAAGAGAACGCCATGGAATTTCTGCCGGGATTCGAACTTATAGTGCTATCTCATTGGGAGCTTGCGTATTTGGCATATTATCTATGTCAGGCGGCCCAGGGACCGACACCACACGTATCGCTGCTCAAGTTGTGACAGGTATCGGCTTCCTCGGTGGCGGTCTTATTTTCCGGGAAGGGAATTATGTAACGGGATTAACGACGGCGGCAACCTTGTGGGCAACAGCGTCGGTAGGACTTGCAATTTCGTTTGGATTTTATACAATAGGGACCTTAACAGCCGTTATTATTTTCTTGCTTTTATACATGCCTAAATTGCGTTGGTGGAAGAAGATTTCCGCAAAAGTACCAAAGCCAAATAAGGACTTGGCCTAAGCTCAATGCAGGTTAAGTACAAATCTATTTATGAGGAAACACCATGAAAAAAATTACTATCGCTTTAGCGGGACTTTGTTTATCGTCTTCTGTCCTGGCCGCAGATCCTTCTGTCAGAATCATTAACAATGATAGATTCGCCACATTGACCGTTAAAACCCAAATCTGTACTTTTAAAGATGCCACGAGTGATGCCGAGTGCGTTGATCAAGCTCCGATTGTTGTTCCGAGCTATCTTGGTAAAGATTCTAACGTAAAAAATTATGTAGACATTACTCTGCCTGTCTCACAAAAATATACTTTCTTGCATGTAGCAAGCGCAAAAGCGGAATGGGGAGCTACGCTGGCAACTGGAAAATATCCACATCCTAAAACCTGTAGCGCTTGGGAGGCAGGAGATGCAATCGTACTGGATTCCTATGCTACGGATGTGGTGTATTGTAATGATCACAATATGGGTCAGCCAGAGGTTAATGGCAGATAGATCATTTATTCGAAAAAAAACCGCCGATGATTTTCTTCGGCGGTTAGTTAGAAATGCAACTGCTTCAAAAATTTAATTAGCCGCTACTGTAAATTCTTTAAAGTCATAAACATCTGTAATACCAGTTTTATCACCTGGTTCAATTTCTGTTGTAAGAACTGCAAAATAATCGCCTGGTTCAAAAATCATTTCGAAAACAGGAATCATGTTCTCATGAAACGTGCGGTTTGGCTCAACGGCAATTATGTCGAAAGCACCGCTGCAAGTTGTGATTGGCACACCTATTTTGCCTACACAAATCTCATGAGTAATTTTATATACTTTTGTTTTGTCCGATTCGTTATAGAGAAGCATGTAATTACTCGGGTTCGCTTCAACAATCGTACGACCGATTAAATCTTTTTTAATACTAAACCTGCTGATGACATTAATTAATCCTTGCTTAATGAAACTTATGTGTTCTTCTTTTTCTTGTCTTTTGCATGTTTTCTTAGAGTACGGAATTCAGCAAATAATTCATCTTCAGTCAATTTATGTTTATCAAGCAATCTTTCAAGGTCTTCAGCCGCTTGTTTTAATGTTGCTAATTGTAATTTATCTGGATGTTGATGACGTGCAGGAATATAAAAACCAATCGTTTCACCATGTCTTGTGACAGCAACAGGTGAAGTCGTTGTTAAATATTGCTGTAAATGTTCTCGGAATTCACGAATGCCTACTTTTATGATGGTATCCATTTAGATGCCTTTTTAAATTGAGTACTCATGTGTACACAATATCAAGAGAACTTCCTATTCGTCAAATAAATTTATGCATTTTATAATCATACCTTGCTGTATTACGATTTAACCGATTAATTTATAAGGTAAATTGCGCACCCAAACAATCCTTATTTGTGTACTGATGATTGGGAAAGTTTAGATTGGACGTTAAGTGGCAATAAAAATAATTAGTGACTTCTTTTATTTGCCCACCATTGCATGATCAAGCAATTTATTGATATCTCCCAGAAAATACAACGGGCAATTCAAAATCTGCCCGTCTAATTTTAGATTCATCGGGGAAGTTCTGATTTGCAAACGAGGTTGATATTTCTGAACGTATGTTAATAAACTTTTCTTTCTAGAAGAAATACCAGACTTAACTTCTAACGGATAAATCATATCATCATGTTGTAAAATAAAATCTAATTCCGCTTGTCCTGCACTCGTCCAGTAGCATAATTCATACCCCTGGCGTGCTAACTCTTGAGCTACATAATTCTCAATGATAGCACCTTGGAATTCTTGAAAAATTTCATTTCCATAAATAATAGCTTTTGCCGATAGATTAGCCATCGCACCTAACAAACCAACATCAACTAAATAGACTTTAAAAATGTTATGGTCGACATAAGCACTCAAAGGTAATTTTGGCACTGATGTATTATAAACTTTGTGAATCAAACCAGCCTCTAACAGCCACTGTATCGCTACTTCAAATTCTTGAGCGCGCGCGCCCTTGCGTATAACTGAATAGATGAATTTCTTATTTTCTTTTGCTAACTGACTTGGAATAACATCCCATACTTGATGAATTTTCATTACGCTATTGGGTGGCGCATGTTTTGCAAAATCTAATTGATACGCTTCCAATATATCTTTTTGTGTTTCTCTAATGCGATTGAAATCCCCACTATTCACATACTCAAGCACAGCTGCAGACATGCCTCCCACATAAAGATATTCTTTAAAGAAAGTTAATAATTTCTCATGTAAAATATTTGGGAAGGGTTCGATTGTCCACTGTGATTCCACATACTCAATTAATTTATTTTCTCCTTTTGCTTGAAGGACTTCATTGAAACTCAAAGGATAGAGATTAAGAAAATTTACTTTACCGACAGGGAATCCTTTACTATTTGCAAGCGTGACGCCTAAAAGTGAACCTGCTGCACAGATGTGGTATTCATTAGCTAATTCATTAAAATATTTCAAACTATTAAGTGCCTGCGGACATTCTTGAATTTCATCAAAAATAATCAGGGTTTGTTCCGGTATAATTTCCGTAAGCGCTAATTAAACCACCCTCTATTTATCCGTCCCAACTTAGTTCACACTTGCCACCAATAACGATTTATCAATTTTATAAGGAAGCAATCTTTCATAGTCATCAATAGTTTGACATTGCGGCAGCACATTCAGGACGTAGCGCAGATATTCGTAAGGCTCAACCTTATGATGTTTGCAAGTTTCAATAAGGCTGAAGATGGTTGCAGCGGCGTTTGCCCCGTCAACGCTGTTTGCGAATAACCACCCTTTGCGTCCGATGACAAAAGGTTTAATGGCTCGCTCTGAGAGATTGTTTGATATTTCAAGTCGTGGGTCTTTTAGATAATTTAATATCTTAGGCCATTGGTTTAACGTGTAACTGACAGCTTGTCCTAGCAAGCTCTTAGGAGGAATATTGGGTTGATTATTAATTAAGTATTGCTGCAAATCATCTAACAATGGTTTTGCTTTGCTAAGTCTTGTGAGCTGCTTTTCGGGAAGAGATAAATTTTTAATTTCTTCTTCAATATGCGCAAGCTTTGCAATAGTGTTGACAACATGTGTTGCAACACCTTCTTTGCTTGGCATGAGCTTTGCTACTTCAACAAATTTTCGGCGTGCGTGATAAAGGCAACCAATGAGTGTAATGCTTGGATTTTTGCTGGCGAGTGAATCATAGGCGGTATAGCCATCACAATGCAAAAAGCCGGCAAAATCTTCGAGGAGTACGATCGGCACTTCATGTGAACGTGAATGATGGTAGTGGTAGTAATAAACAAACTCTTCTGGTGGGCCACCCGCAAAGAGCCACATATATTTTTTACTTTGCACTCCTTTGTTAGGTTCCTTAAGAACCTGAATGGTTGTTTCATCGGCATAAGCAATATCGTAAGTTAAAATGCGATCATGCATGAGTTTTAGCAAGGGGAGTAAAAGCTCAGCACACTTGATGACCCATAAACTTAATGTAGCACGTGGGATATCAACACCAATGCGTCTAAGTATAGTTTCTTGTCGATGCAGAGGAAGATGATCTTGAAACTTCGATACCAGAACGTGGCTCAGTAACCCGCTAGCAGCAATGCTGCGTGGAATGGGAGCGGAAGGGTGTTTAGCTAATTTAATTGTGCCTTGGCAAGATTTGCAGGCATATTTTTTTCTTGTATGTTCGATCACATATATTTTTGCAGGGATAATCTCGAGCTGCTCACTTTTCTCATCCTTGATATGTGTTAACTGACAACCACAGGAGCATATTTTTTCTTCCGCTGATAAATCATATACTCGAGGTACACGTAGTAATTCGCCTGGCAATGGTTTACGGCCGACTTTACTTTGGCGCTTATATGAAGCTACGGTAATTTCTTCTTCTTGAGAAAGAATTTTTTCTTCTAATTTAGGAAGCTCGGCTTCATCAAACAATGATGCTTGATTCGAATTTATTTTCTCTGATTTAGCGGCAAACTGGCGAAGTTGATACGCCAGGATTTGCTCTTCTAAGAATTGAATTTGTTTTGCTTGTTGCGAAACAATTTTTAGTAATTCTTCCTTGCTAATATTATTAAAATTATCATATGCTTTCATGTGCGCTATTATACGTTAAAGAGCCATAATTCATAGCTTATTATGCATATTGATGATAACTAATTTCAGGGAAATGCCGCATCAATGAGAAATCCAAGCCAGCCAGTAATCCATGTAATTGAGCTTGCGTAATTTCAAACGTTTCGTAGCTATTCCTTGGCAAAATAAATCGATGCTTTTCCAGACGTTTGTAGTAAAGCGCAAAACCATTAGCATGCCACCACAATATTTTGACTTTATCCTTTGCTTTGTTAAAAAAGATAAATACACTTCCGCATTGCGGATTTTCAGAAAAATAATCCGATACTAATGCGCACAATCCATCAATGCTTTTCCTGGCATCAACAGGCTTCGTGCTCACATATATTTTTATTTCTTCTCGAAACTTAAGCATCATTCCATCCTGATAATTTAAATAATTTTGCAAGCTGCTCGAGTGACAAGGAAGTTGGCACATGCATTTTAAAGCCATGCGGATTTTCTAATACGATAGTGGATGGCGGCGATTCTTTTTCTTCTTCATTATATTTTACTCTCAGAGGCATGAATTGAGCTTTAGGCTTTGCTTGCTGCGACAGTTTACTTCGAGCATAAGAAAAAGTATGCCAATTAACATCTAAGCGCTGGCAATAAGCTTTTTGACTTTCTCCGCTTTCGCTCCATCCATCAATAATTTCGCGCCATTTATCCATGTCTAGTGGCGCATTCTTTGTAAGATAATTTTGCATACATTCTCCATTAGTTTTGAAAAAAGGAGAATAATATGATTTAAGGAAATTTATTAGTGGGTGGTTTAATTAGCGCTTACTAATTTCCGCGGTAAGTTCAATTGATAAAATCTTTAAAATATCTTGAGGCTTTAAACTACCTGTAAATAATTCATGTAAGTGCGGAGAGGTTTCAAAATTTAAATAAGCTACATTTTCATATTCTGAGTCGCCGAAGGCTTTGAGAGTATAAGTTTTTCCTACCTGCCTCGCCCCTTTAAGAATCAAAGGCTTACGGGATTTATCTTGTTTCCATTGGCGTAATTTTTCAAAAATATGTCGATTCATAACACTCATTCTAACATTAAAATGTAATTTTCTACAATTATACGTACGAAAAAATGTATATTCCTACATTTTTATGTTTGAAAAAATGTGGATACCTCTATGTTTTTGATACAGCTCTTTGATAACTCATTTTAAACTCCTGCGCTTGCTTTAACGATTTACTGAACAGCTTATTAAACATAGATAAAGTTGACACTCGTTGCTTTGCTTCTTGTTCACTTTCTTTAATTTGATTGTTGATAGAGGTCACAGGAAAAATGTATTCTAAAATAATATTTGTGTACTGATGATTGGGAAAGTTTAGATCGGACGTTAAAAAGTTCCATACAAGAGCGATGCGTTCAATGTCGTCGCTACTGAGAGAGTCTGCTTTTTCCAACTCTTCAACAGGTAATGAAAATAACATGGCGATGATTTTTGGAGAATAGGGAAGTGTTTTTTCATACCGTCCTTTGAGTACCGAGTGAAAGCTAGTTTCTTTGTCCATTAGTTCTTCATGGGATCGATAGGCTAATAATGCTTGATAATTAATGCAGGGATTGGTTGGATTTCCGTGAAAGAGCTCGGGTAAAGAATTTTTTTGCTTAAAATTCATTGCGATTCGGTAACAAACGGCTGCGTGCTCCAGATTTTTAGAAACACCTATTCCATTTTCATATAATTCTCCTAGAGTATGTAAAGCACCAATATATCCTCTGCGCACGGATTTTGAAATAAGCGCAAACGCTTCATTCGGGTCTTTTTTAATCCCGCAATAACCATCTCTAGCCCACTTTCCAAGATTTACCATTCCTATGGGATCATTTTGTTTTACTGATTCGCGAAAATAAGATACAGATGCGCTAGCTTCGTCATACTCAGCTGCTAAGAGACATCCTAATAAATCTTTTGCAAGAGCGCAGCCTTTTTCATTGGCTTGTAAAAGATGATATCTTGCCAGATGAATATCTTTAGCTTTACCTTGTGCAGATGCATAAAAGTAACCAAGGCGATATGGTGCGTGAGCATCTCCCCGCTCACTTGCTATTTTGAAAAGTGCTAAAGCCTGTTGCAAGTCTTTTGCAACGAGAGTGCCGTGCCAATAAAGAATGCCTAAAAAAGTGATCTCTCGTGGCGATAGATCTTCGAGCTCGCTTATGTGGATAGGATATTTATTTTGGAGCCATTTTGTGAGTAGTCTTCTATCCGAATCGCGGTTTGCAGTAATGCGTATATCAAAATTAAATTCAGCTTGCTTATCCTTTTGTAAAAACCCTTCTGCAAGCTTTATAATGGGAGTTGCTATTATTTCTGATGCATAAAAATCACTAATAATGCTATGTAAAACAATCTCTTCATTCTTTTTTTCAGGTTCTACTTTATTGTGTACTTTACTAAACATGGGTAATTTCACTCTTGATGTTTGATGCGGATTGCGTGCTAAAAAAGCTATTTCTACATTTTTATGTAGTCACAGCTCTCGTTCAGTAATCAAGATCTGTTGTAATCCATCGTTGATCTCGTGCTCGCAGCTTTCAAGGTGTTGGCCATGAGAATAATAACCATCTTTGTAGTAATAGACTTCCTGATCTACGATAGGGTGGGTGGTTAATACATAAAACCGTGTATACATCTTTGATCTCGTTTATAAAGATATTTTGTCAAATTATTCTCATGGCATTTTATTACCATTATTAATTGCTGGCTCCTAGCAATGTTTGTAACTCTCCGCTCTCGTACATTTCTGTCATGATATCGCTACCGCCGATAAACTCACCTTTGACGTACAACTGAGGGATCGTCGGCCAATTGGAAAATTCTTTGATGCCTTGACGAATTTCAGGATGTTCTAGTACGTTAACGGATGCGAATCCAACGGCTCCGCAAGCTTGCAAAATGCTGACGGCTTTTGAAGAAAAACCACATTGTGGGAATTGTGGGGTGCCCTTCATGTAGAGAACGATGTGATTTTCAGTGACTTGTTGTTTGATAATTTCTTGGATCGACATTTTTATACCTCATTGATCTAATAGTTAAAATTTCATTGCGTCCCCTGGATTGCTTCGCTGCGCTCGCAATGACGAAGTTTCTTTATAGCATTCCTAATTGTAGCTTAGCTACATCGCTCATCATGCTGCGGTTCCAGGGTGGATCGAAGACTAAGTCGACTTTCACCATCGATACGTTGGAAATGCCGCGGATCTTTTGCTCGATGTCGGCTACCAGCACTGGGCCCATACCGCAACCTACTGCAGTTAGTGTCATTTTGATTTCTACTGATTGCTTTTGAGTTTGTCCATCGGGAGTGATTTTGCATTCGTAGACTAAACCCAAATCGACAATATTCACAGGAATTTCAGGATCAAAACAGGATTTTAAAAGTTCCCAGACTTTGTCTTCCGTTGTACCAGGGAGCTCGTTTACATCTGGATCGTCTAAAATCACCATGCCTAGTGCATCGCCGTCTTTGCCGGCAACGCGCGCAAGATTACCGTTGACGTAAACAGTGTATGAGTTACCTAATGCTTGGGTGATCATGACTAGCGAACCAGGTTGAATCGTGACTTTCACTCCGGATGGAATGAGCATCGCATCGCATTCACGTGTTACTTCGATCGTATCGTTTTTTAACATAGGTCATCTACTCATTTATTCAATCGTGAAGCTTTCGCCGCAACCACAACGATTTTTTTCGTTGGGATTGATAAAAACCAAACGCTTTTGTTTTAAACCAACAGTATCGGCTACATAATCAATTAACAAATTTGTCACGAATTCTTGGCAATCGGGATCAACATAG
>Ga0207065_1121_pt1 | contig 17931 bp, 17 predicted proteins | sample Alteio_BWMinCont_27_FD_153492 | JGI IMG/M metagenome (GOLD analysis project Ga0207065, IMG submission 153492) | Enriched cells from forest soil in Barre Woods Harvard Forest LTER site, Petersham, Massachusetts, United States -... | ecosystem: Environmental > Terrestrial > Soil > Temperate forest >...
AGGATATGATCTGCGTGGTGGAAACCATCCGGGATGTGATTGCCATTGAAACCACCCAGCAATTCAGCGGGACTTACCATGTACTCGGGGGTGTCATTTCTCCTTTGGACGGGATCGGCCCCGACCAGCTTGCCATTGATTCACTGATCGACAGGATTCAGAAAGAAAACGTTACAGAAATTATATTCGCTCTTAGCCCGAATATCCAGGGGGATACCACCATTTATTATATCCAGAAAAAACTGGCTGCTTTCCCCGTGAAAGTCACTACTATCGCCAGGGGTATTTCCTTTGGCGGAGAACTCGAATATGCCGATGAAATGACTTTGGCGCGTTCTATTTCTAACAGGTTGCCTGTTGAAAGTTATGTTTCACATCGTTGACGGTTGGCGCCTGCCCGCCGGCAGGCAGGGTTGGCGGTTGGCGGTTGACCAATGACCGATAATCGCTAATCGTTAATCGATTCACATTCCCATACTCCCATACTCCCATACTCCCATACTTGTTTTAAGCTTTAAGCCTTTGGGATTTACTTCATTTTGCAGTACCTTTGCCTTTCATCAGGCAGATTTGTTTATTGTTCGGCCTGACAGCTTAAGATTAACTGAACTAATAAACGCCAGGTAAGTCCTATATACTTTTCCTTCCGTTTTTCAGTAAGCCTTCTTTGCAGTCATCCCAACAATAGCGGTCGCATTAAAATTGCAAGATTATGTCTAATATAAAATCGGCATTGGAATCCCGCATACTCATTATTGATGGTGCAATGGGAACCATGATTCAACGCTATAAACTGGAGGAAGCGGACTACCGGGGGGAACGTTTTAAGGACTGGCTTTCTGACCTGAAAGGGAATAACGACCTGCTTTCACTGACGCGCCCGGATATCATTCGTACAATTCACAGAGAATACCTGGAAGCAGGTGCTGATATTATTGAAACCAATACTTTCAGCAGTACAGCCATTGCCCAGGCTGATTATAATATGCAATCGCTGGCCTATGAGTTAAATGTTGCTTCCGCGAGAATTGCGCGTGAAGCCGTTGAAGAATTTAACAAGCTTAAAGCCCAAAGCCTAAATCCTAAAACCAATGAAAAATCGGTCAACGGTCAACTTTCAACTGTCAACGAATCGACCGCCAACCGCCAACCGGCAACCGCCAACCAGAAGTTCGTCGCCGGCGCCATCGGCCCCATGAATAAAACACTATCCCTTTCACCAGACGTCAACAACCCCGGCTTCAGGTCCGTGAGTTTTGATGAAGTTTCTGACGCATATTATGAACAGGTTAAAGGATTGGTAGATGGTGGTGTGGATCTGCTTTTAATTGAAACCATTTTTGATACCCTGAATGCAAAGGCAGCTATTTTCGCTATAAAGAAATATTTCCGGGACACGAAAAAACAGGCCCTTCCCATCATGATCAGTGGTACTATCACAGATGCCAGCGGCAGAACCCTCAGCGGTCAAACCCTCGAAGCCTTTTATACTTCCATTGCACATGCGAGACCACTTAGCGTAGGGCTCAACTGTGCATTGGGTGCAGCAGAGATGCGGCCACATATTGCCGAGCTTTCTAAAATTGCCACTTGCTATACTTCAGCATATCCTAATGCAGGGCTTCCGAATTCCATGGGTGCTTATGAAGAAGAACCGGAAGAGACCGCTCATTTTCTGGAAGAATGGGCAAGGGAAGGATATGTAAATATTGTAGGAGGTTGCTGTGGTACAACTCCGGATCATATAAAGCATATTGCTCAACAGGTAAAAAATATCCAGCCAAGAAAATTACCGGTCGTTGAAACAGTAGCTTAAACCAGTTAAATTAATGAGCGAAGAAAATATTATCTATCCTTATCTGCGGTTATCCGGCCTTGAACCTTTGGTGGTTCGTCCTGAATCAAATTTTGTAAACGTCGGTGAAAGAACCAATATAACAGGTTCTAAAAAATTTGCACGCCTTATTCGTGAAAATAAATATGAAGAAGCGTTGGTTGTTGCGCGTCAACAAGTGGAAAACGGTGCCCAGATCCTGGATGTGAATATGGATGATGCATTGCTTGATGGTGAAAAAGCAATGACGCATTATTTGAACATGATTCAGAGCGAACCTGATATCGCCAGGATTCCGATCATGATCGACTCTTCGAAATTCAGTATCATACAGGCGGGACTAAAGTGCGTACAGGGAAAATGTATTGTCAATTCTATTTCACTGAAGGAAGGTGAGGAAAAATTTATCGAGCAGGCTATCATATGTAAAAGTTTCGGTGCCGCCGTTGTTGTAATGGCATTTGATGAAAAGGGTCAGGCAGATACCAAAAAACGAAAAGTAGACATATCACACCGGGCTTATGAGATATTAACCAAACAGCTCGACTTTGATCCACAGGATATTATTTTTGATCTCAATATTTTTGCCATCGCCACCGGACTTGAAGAACATAATAATTACGCAGTAGATTTTATTGAAGCGACACGGGAAGTAAAGAAAATGCATCCCCTTGTAAAGATCAGCGGTGGCGTCAGCAATTTATCATTTTCATTCCGGGGGAATGAAACGGTGCGCGAAGCCATGCACAGTGTATTCCTGTTTTATGCCATCAAAGCCGGTATGAGTATGGGAATTGTAAATGCCGGACAGCTGGTAATTTATGATGAAATTGAACCGGGCCTGCGACAGCTTTGTGAAGATGTGATTCTTAACCGGAATAATGATAACAACGAATCCACTGAAAAACTTCTCGCATTTGCTGAAACAGTTAAGGGAAAAGCAAAAGAAGAAAAAAAAGATGAAAGCTGGCGACTGACTTCAGTGGAAGAAAGACTCAAACATGCACTTGTCAATGGAATTACTGAGTTTATTGAAAGCGATACAGAAGAAGCCCGCCTGATATATGACAAACCACTGGAAGTAATTGAAGGTCCGCTCATGGCGGGAATGAATATTGTCGGAGATCTTTTCGGAAGTGGTAAAATGTTTCTTCCCCAGGTTGTGAAAAGTGCACGTGTTATGAAAAAATCTGTAGCCGTACTCACACCCTATATTGAAAAGGAAAAACTGGATAACTATAACAGAAGAAAAGCTGCGAGTGATACGGGAAATGCAGAGGAAGAAAAAGGTGCCGCAAAAATTTTGCTTGCCACAGTGAAGGGTGATGTACACGATATCGGAAAAAATATTGTAGGCGTCGTATTAGGTTGTAACGGGTATGATATCATTGACCTCGGCGTGATGGTGCCAATGGACAAGATCCTGGATACAGCCATCAAAGAAAAAGTTGATATTATCGGACTCAGCGGACTTATCACACCTTCACTCGATGAAATGGTATATGTGGCAAGGGAAATGAAAAGAAGAAACCTGCACCTTCCCCTGATGATTGGCGGCGCCACCACATCACGCATGCACACTGCGATTCGTATTGCACCGGAATATGAGCAGGGAGTCGTACACGTACTGGATGCATCCAGGAGTGTAACGGTAGCCGGTAGTTTGTTAAATGAAGTCCTTAAAAAACCCTTCCTCGAAAACATTGTATCGGAGTACATAAGACTGAAAACAGATTTCAGCAATAAAAAATCCGGAAAGCAATTATTATCCTACGGCGATGCCAGGAAAAACAAAACGAAAATTGACTGGGCAAATTTTGATCCCATTAAACCTTCATTGATTGGAGTGAAAGTATTTGACAATGCTGATCTACAGGAAATTTCAGAATATATAGACTGGCAGCCATTTTTTATAGCCTGGGAAATGCATGGAAAATTCCCACAACTACTAACGGATGAAAAAATCGGAGATGCGGCCACCCGTTTATATGAGGACGCTCGGACATTGTTGAAAAAAATCATTCATGAAAAATGGCTCACGCCAAGAGGCGTAATTGGAATCTGGGACGCGAATGCTACTGCAGATGATACGGTTACCATTTATACGAAAACTAATGATAAAATTTCCAAAAATTCTAACCCTGCAAAATTCGAAACAGGCCCCGAATCAATACAGTTGGAATTCCTTCGCCAGCAATCAAAAAAGACCGCAGGTCAGCCTAATCTTTCCCTCGCAGATTTCATTGCTCCTGCAGAAACAGGCAAGAAAGATTATTTGGGTGCGTTTTCTGTAACCATTCAGGGAATAGAAAAACATATAGAACGGTTCATGAAAGAATTGGATGACTATAATAAGATCATTCTGCAAGCACTTGCTGACCGTCTTGCAGAAGCATTTGCTGAAATGCTGCACAAAAAAGTCCGTACAGAATACTGGGGATACCAGAAAACCGAGGAACTTACCAATGAGCAACTGATCAGGGAAGAATATTCTGGAATCCGCCCCGCGCCTGGCTATCCCGCCTGTCCGGATCATACAGAAAAAACTAAACTGTTTAAATTACTGGGTGGAGAAAAAACAACGGGCATTACACTTACGGAATCCCTGGCGATGTATCCTGCATCATCAGTGAGTGGGTGGTATTTTGCAAATCCTGAAAGTAAATATTTCGGCGTCGGAAAAATAAATAAAGACCAGGTAGAAGATTATTCTGTCAGAAAAAATATGGAAATCTCTGAGATAGAAAGATGGTTGCGTCCAGTACTGGATTATGAATCATAGACTTTAACCAGCCATTTAAAAGAATGATTGTAAATTGCGCTCTGAAAAATCATACTACGTCCAATTATGAGTAACCGAAATTGTGTGTGCAGGAGTTTCTTTATTGTACTATTACTATCACCATTAATCAGCCTGGCTCAGACAGCGACACCCGATATGCCGGCTGTACAATCAAACAGCGTACAGGTTAAAACCGGGAAGAAAAGATCAGGGGAATTCTATATCTCCTGGGGATATAATACTGAATGGTATACGCACAGTAACGTAAAAATTGATCAGCCTGCGCTCGGAAACAATTTTACATTTGAAGATATCAGCGGGCACGATCACAAGGGTTGGGATGATGGGGTATTTAATAAGGCCATTTCCATCCCTCAATATAATTATCGCGTAGGGTACATTTTCAACGAGATAAAAGGTCTTGGCGTTGAGATCAATTTTGATCATCCAAAATTTATTTTCAGTGATGGTCAGATGGCTCATATTAAAGGGACATATGACAGCAAACCTGTGGACAAAGAAGTACTGTTTGCGTCCAGTGCGCCGGGATCAACAGATAGTTCCTATTACTATCTGAACAATGGTGCGAACTTTTTATTATTCAATATTGTAAAACGCTGGCATATTTGGACCAACAAAAAACAAACGATCATAGTGGATGGATTGGGAAAATTTGGAGTGGGTCCTGTTATACCGCATGTACAGAATAAATTTTTTAGTCAGCCGCCAAATGATCCTCACTTTCAGTTAGGAGGATGGAATGTTGGTGCAGAAGGGGATTTAAAATTTACTTTCTTCCACTATATCTATCTCGAGTATGGAAACAAGCTTGACTATGCCCGTTATTCCGGTTTGAAGATTTACGATGGAACAGCAAAGCAGGCTTTTGGAACCTATGAAATGATTCTCAGTCTCGGAGTTACATTTCCTGTTGGTAAGGTTATCAACTAAGCCTAAAGCCTAAAACTTAGAAAAGCCTAAGAAGGAAATTTTTTTTCAAATAACCACCACAGACGTTTACGTTTTTTCTGAAGATTATAATTATTTGAAATATATGTCCTGATATGATTCATGGCTTCATCCAAATCATCTGTCACTAAAAGCAAGTTGAGATCATTCACTAATATTGTTTCTTCGTTCTTCATTTTTCGAAACATCTCCAGCAATGGTTCATAATATGATTTCCCATAAAGAACAACAGGAAATTGTGTAATGGATTTGGTTTGAATAAGGGTAAGTGTATTGAACAATTCATCCATGGTACCAAAACCTCCTGGCATCACAATAAAAGCATAGGAATATTTAAGCAACATCGCCTTTCGAAGAAAAAAATAATCGAAAGTGATCCATTTTTGCATGTATTTATTTGGCTGCTGTTCCATTGGAAGACGGATATTGCATCCCACTGAATTACCCCCCGTTTCAAATGCACCCCTGTTTGCTGCTTCCATTATACCGGGACCACCACCCGTCATGACCGTGAAACCCATCGCAACAATACGTCTTCCAAATTCCCGGGCGATCTCATAATAAGGATGATCCTCTTTGAAACGTGCGGATCCGAATACTGTAATACAGGGCCCTACAAAATATAAAGCGCGGTTGCCGGCCAGGATCTGCCAAAACACCTTCCATGCAAATGCAAGTTCCACACCGCGGCTTTGCGGTCCTGCCAGGTACAAGGATTTTTTGGATGAAATGACCGGTTGAGTTTCTGCCATAGGTTCATCGTTCTTTAAAAAACAAGAAGTAAATTACATATCGAATATAAGCAAACAAGAGGATGGCATCAATGCGAATTATAAGTTATAATGTTAATGGTATCCGCGCTGCAATAAAAAAAGGATTTATTGATTGGTTAAAAAACAAATCCGGCAGATATTATTTGTATTCAGGAAACAAAAGCGGAAAAGGACAATGTGGCGCATGAAGAAATTACGGCACTAGGTTATCAGGATATTTGGTTCAGCGCACAAAAAAAAGGATATAGCGGAGTTGCTGTTTTTACAAAAATCAAACCCGACAAAGTACAATTAGGAACGGGTCACGCGGTGAGCGATGAAGAAGGAAGGGTCATCGGCCTTGACTTTGGTGATATTCATCTTATCAATGCTTATTTCCCTTCGGGTACTTCCGGCGATATCAGGCAGGAATTTAAATACAAGTGGCTGGATGAAATATATCTTTATCTGGATGAACTGAAAAAAAAATATCCACGCATTGTTCTTTGTGGCGATTATAATATTGCCCACGAAGAAATTGATATTCATGATCCGAAAGGAAATAAAAATTCATCCGGCTTTTTACCTGCAGAAAGAGGCTGGATGGATAAATTTCTGGAAAGCGGATGGACTGATATTTTCAGGAAACAACACCCGGAGCCACATCGTTACAGCTGGTGGAGCCAGCGATTCCCGTCTGTCAGACTTAATAATAAGGGATGGCGGATCGATTATTTCTGCGTTACTAATAACCTTGCCAGCCGGGTATTAAGCACGGATATATTTCCGGATATTAAACATAGCGATCATTGTCCAGTTTACATTGAACTCAAAAAATAGAAACAATTTTTGATTTCATCAAGGACCTGTGTGTTAATTGTGGAAAAATAGGATTCCTGCAAGTTATTAAGAATTAATAATCAATAATTAATAAATAATAATTGCCTGAAACCCTTATCTGCGCTGAATTATATCTGTTATAACTGACCTAAAAAGTTTTGGCGGAAATAAAAAGCAGGTATATTTGCCGGTACAAAAAATTACACTATGAACAAAGCAGAATTAATTTCAAAAATTGCCGATGATGCCGGCATTACAAAAACTCAGGCCAATGATACGTTAGATTCATTTGTTGAAGCAGTTGCTAAAACACTGAAAGGTGGTGGAAAAGTTACCCTGGTAGGTTTTGGTACATTCTCTGTTTCCAAAAGAGCTGCCCGTAATGGTCGCAATCCTCAGACTGGTGCTGTGATAAAAATTAAAGCGAAAAAAGTAGCAAAGTTTAAAGCGGGTAAAGAATTGTCTGCCAAAATGTAATTGCAGTCCTTATTACTTCCTGAAGAGCTCCGGTTATCTGATTATAAATTAGCCGGAGCTTTTTATTTTACTGATCTTTGCACTCTTAATAAAAATAACATGGGCAAAGGAGATAAAAAGACAAAAAAGGGTAAAATATTCAAAGGATCGTTTGGTAAGAGCAGGCCTAGAAATGAAAAGAAAGTTGTGGTTAAGAAGAAAGAAGCTTAGGAAAGTATGGGAGTATGGGAGTATGGGAGTATGGGAGTATGGGAATTTAGTTGAGAAAAAATCACCTTCAACTTTCCAACTTACTGCCAACGGCCATCGTTTCTAAGGAGCTAATCTTTCAATCATCCAACTACCATTTTCCTGTAATGAATACAAGAGTCTGTCATGCAACCGGTTCGGTCTGCCCTGCCAAAACTCAATGGTAACGGGCCTTACCAGGTATCCGCCCCAATTAGGTGGTCTGGGGATACCGGTTTCTGCAAAATTCTTTTCAAACTGTATTGCACGTTTCTGCAGCCAATCGCCACTTTCAATCACTTCACTCTGAGGAGAAGCCCACGCACCGATCCTGCTGCCTGCAGGTCTTGATTTGAAATAATTATCGCTTTCTTCCTTACTGAGTTTTTCAACCAGTCCTGTTATGCGAACCTGTCTTTCGATTTCTTTCCAGAAAAAAACCAGGCAGGCCCTGGGATTTTCCAAAAGCTGTCTTCCCTTGTAGCTGTCATAATTTGTATAAAACTGAAAACCCTCTTCACGAAAACCTTTCAACAAAACAACACGTGCAGCGGGAAGTCCATCTGCAGAAGCAGTGGCCAGTGTCATTGCATTCACTTCAATAATTTCACTATTCAATGCATCCTGCCACCAGCGTCCAAATTGCTCCATCGCATTTTCTGCAGTATCTTCTTTATTTAAACTGTGAAGAATATATTCTTTTCTTATATCTGTAATCCGGGTCATTCTATAAAATTACGGAAAGAAAGGCCTAAAGCTTAAAGCCTAAAGCTTAAAACTAATTTTGTAGATTAGGAATGAAGAAATTAAAATTATGTGTTATCTTATTTCGCCTTGCGGTCAACCGTCAACCGTCAACCGTCAACCGCCAACTAAATAATCGGTTTCCCGGAACCAGGCGGTTCTTTATGAGAAGATCGCGAAAGGAAGGATTCCATTTCACTGATCCGACGCAACTGGCTCTCCATTTTTTTATGTTGTTCTGAAGCTTCCTGCATGTCGCGATTTAATTCTTCATAGAATAACATTTTCTTATGGTATAGCTGTCGTTGGAAATTAGCCTCTTTCAGCTTGTCCTCTGTATCAGCCAGGATCCTGCTCAGGCGCTGGTTTTCATCGAAGAGGGCCATTTGTTTTCCCTTTACTTCATCATACTCCCTGTTGATTTTAAAATACGATTCCTGCAGCTGATCGTATTCAATTCTTTTGCTGTGGGGCTGATCCAGATATTGTTCCAGCTTACGCAATTTCTCCTGCATCTGGGTGAAATCAGCATAGGCTTTATCCATGCGTTCATTCATTTCCAGCACAAGTCTTTGTTCCTGCATAATGCGGTTGATCTCGGCGTCTTTTTCTGCGAGCTGCCGGTGCATGCCGGATAACTGTTCGTTCAATACTGAATGTTGCTGCTGAAGGTCCTGGAATTTTTTTTCAGACTCTTTGAGCATCTGAATCTGCTGAAGCAGTTTATTTATGTGCTGATTGTATTGAAAAAGATTTTCCTGTGCAATCTTTAGCTGATGTAAATAATCATCTGTTAATGTCGGAGGTTTAATGAGGGCCTCGGTGCGTGTATATTTTTCTTTCAGGAGCGCCAGCTCTTCACGCAGTTCTTCTGTTTCAAGATGATATATCTTTTCATTTTCCTCCGACTCTGAAAGCCGTTCGCGGATTTGCAGCATTGTTTTCTCCTGGATCTCCATATCTGTATAATACTTCAGCTTCCAGTTATCATTATCGTTTATGCCTTCTTCAGGAGGAACCGCTTTTTGAATCCGGATCGTATTGCGTGTCGTCCAGAAATAATGTATGGTGAACCCCAAAATGAGGGCGCCCAAAAGAAATATAATTATTTCAGGCAGTCTTACGGTTAAGGTATAACCAAGTATTAGGGGTAATGTCTTCATATTGTCTCTGGTACTCAGAACAAAGGATTTCCCGCGGACCAGGGCTGGCGATTGATGGGATAGCGGATTGGAGTGGGTAAATCGTAGAAAGTGGTGATTTTCAGCGTTACAAAATAGGAATATCCCTGCATAAATACAAGCTGGGCTTGAATTTAAAGTATAAATACGCAACTAAGCTGTCACCAGGGTTCCTACCTGATCCCCGGTAACCACTCTTTTGAGGTTTCCTGGTTTATTCATGTCAAAAACGATTATTGGGAGGTCATTTTCCATACAAAGGGTGAAAGCGGTCATATCCATCACTTTCAGGTTGTTGGTAATGCATTCCTGATAAGTTATAGAACTGTATTTTTTTGCGTTTTTGTCCTTTTCCGGGTCGGCAGTATAGATACCGTCTACACGTGTCCCTTTGAGAATTACATCTGCCGTTATTTCAATAGCCCGGAGGGAGCCTGCGGTATCTGTAGTGAAATAAGGATTACCAGTACCTGCCCCGAAAATGACCACCCTGCCTTTTTCCAGGTGCCTGATAGCTCGTCTCCGGATATATGGTTCGGCAATTTGTTCCATTTTTATTGCACTCTGCAGACGGGTAAAAACCCCTATTTTCTCTAGGCCTGCCTGCATGGCCATTCCATTGATCACAGTCGCCAGCATACCCATATAGTCCCCGTGTGCCCTTTCAATGCCTGTCTCCTTCTCATTCATACCCCGGTAAATATTACCGCCGCCAATCACGATGGCAACCTGTACCCCCAGGTCTACGATCGTTTTTATATCAGCCGCATATTGAGCAATCACCGCATTATCAAATCCGAAATTTTTATCACCCATCAGGGCCTCACCAGATAATTTCAGGAGTACACGGGTGTATTTTGGAAGCATAGATTACTTTGATTACTGCAAAGAAAGAGGAATAATATGATAAAGAAAAACCCGCCGAATGGCGGGTTTTATTATCCTAGCTGAACTCTTTTAAACTGGGTGACTTTTAGCTGCGGGTCAACTGATTTCAGGTGATCCCCCACTGTTTTGGAAGGATCTTTCACAAAAGCCTGTGCCGTTAATGTATTTTCTTTGAAGAAAGCATTCAACTTTCCTATAGCGATTTTTTCGATCATCTCATTTGGTTTTCCAGCCATTTTCGGATCATTACGAATCTGGTCTGTCACAATGGCTTTTTCTCTTTCGATCATTTCCGGAGATACTGCATCCTGATCCAAAGCAACCGGATTCATGGCTGCGATCTGCATGGCGACTTCTCTTCCTGCTTCAAGTGTTTGTGCTGAATTTTTATTCAGTCCAACCAATACGCCCATTCTGTAAGCGCCGTGTATATAGGAAGCAACCGCTTCGGCATCTATTCTTTCAAAACGGGTAATCTGAATTTTCTCTCCGATTTTTGCCACCTGATCATTGATCTTATCAGCCACGGTTGCATTTTCCAATTTAGAATGCTGCAATTCTTCCAGCGATTTTACATTGTTCCTGATCGCAACATCCATGATACTTTGTGCAAACGCTACGAATTCTGCATTCTTAGCCACGAAATCAGTTTCACAGGCCAGTGTAATAATCAATCCGGTTTTATGATCATCGGTTGTTTTAGCAATGATGACGCCTTCTTTCGCTTCACGATCGCTGCGAAGGGCAGCAACTTTCTGACCTTTCTTTCTCAGGTAATCAATTGCTTTTTCAAAATCCCCATCGCTTTCAACAAGAGCCTTGCGGCAGTCCATCATGCCTGCGCCGGTTACCTGGCGAAGCTTGTTGATTTCTGCTGCTGTAATTGTAGTAGTTGTTGACATCTAAAATATTTTGATTATGATATTTAACTATTAATTCTGCGTTCCGGGTTAACCGTCTTTTCCCGCCAAAGGCGGGTTTCGGCGGTCGAAGAAAGCTCGCGTTCAGCTTTAGGCTTTAGGCTTTAAGCTTAACGCGCTCCGGTACGACGGCCAGTATTTGGAATACGGCGTTTTGGTGCACCCGGCGTCCTGGCAGTTTTTTCTCCCCTTCCGCGGCTCGCCTCGATCTCGGCTTCTGCCTGGATACGTGCTGCTTTCTTTTCATTCTCATCACTCGTCACTTCTTCTACATCTTCATCTTTTGCAGCCTGTCTTTCGGCAAGACCTTCAGCTATGGCAGCAGCGATATAGTTTACAATGATCGCGATGGATTTGGTTGCATCGTCGTTGGAAGGGATGGCAAAGTCTACTTTGTTCGGATCTGAATTCGTGTCTACCATGCCAAATGTAGTAATGCCCAGTTTTTTTGCTTCAGCCAGCGCAATATGTTCATGGCCGATATCAATAAGGAAAAGCGCAGCGGGTACACGTCCCAGTTGGGCAATACCACCCAGCACTTTTTCCATCTTATCCTTATCCCGCGCCAGAGTGAGACGTTCTTTCTTTGTAATGCTGTCGAAAGTTCCGTCTGTGAGCATTTTTTCAATGCTCTGCATCTTCTTAACACTCTTACGTACAGTATTAAAGTTCGTAAGCATGCCTCCCAGCCAGCGTTCTGTAACAAATGGCATGGAAACTCTTTTTGCACATTCGGTAACAATTTCCTTTGCCTGCTTTTTAGTGCCGACAAACATGATCTTCTTACCGGATTTGGCAATCTGCTTCAAAGCAGCAGATGCTTCCTGGAGACTTTCCGTTGTTTTATTGAGGTCAATAATATGAATGCCTTTCTTCTCCGCGAAGATGTAAGGCAGCATTTTAGGATTCCATTTTTTCTTCAAATGCCCGAAATGCACACCGGCTTCCAATAACTGCTGCTGAAGTGAAGTATTCTGTTCCATATGATTAAACTTTTAGCCCTGGTCGCGGAACCTGGCTTTCAACTGATTTGAATTGATAAATTAACGTTTACTAAACTGGAAGCTTCTTCTCGCTTTCTTACGTCCCGGTTTCTTACGTTCCACAGACCTTGGATCACGACGAAGCAGGCCGGCGGCTTTCAGTGCCGGGCGAAATTCAGGGTTTACTTCAAGCAGGGCCCTGGCAATTCCCAGTTTGCAGGCTTCGGCCTGACCCTTGATACCACCGCCTGTTGCATTAATCTGTATATCGAATTTATCGACAGACTCTATCGTTTTCAACGGAAGATCCACCTGGTTCTGTAAATAAGCCAGGGAGAAATATTCTTTGTAATCCTTATCGTTGATAGTGATTTTGCCGCTGCCCCTTGTAAGAAAAATGCGTGTTACGGCTTCTTTCCTTCTTCCTGTGGCAAGTTTTTGTTTTTCCATTATGAAGAGAAATTTAAAATTTTAATTCCTTCGGTTGCTGAGCACCGTGAGGATGCGCAGTCCCTGTATAAACAAATAGTTTCTTAAACATCTTACGCCCAAGTTTATTTTTTGGAAGCATCCCTTTTACGGCTCTTTCAAGCACAGCTTCAGGTCTGCGTTTCAACAGGTTTTTAGCTGTCTCTTCTTTTTTCCCGCCCGGATAACCTGAAAAATTGATGTAGATCTTATCTTCCAGTTTATTTCCCGAGAACACCACTTTTTCTGCATTGGTGACGATTACAAAATCGCCGCAGTCAACGTGGGGAGTATAATAGACTTTGTTCTTGCCACGCAATATAGCTGCTATACGCGCGCACATGCGGCCAACGGTTTGATTAGTACCGTCAACAACGTACCAATCACGTTGCACAGTAGCCTCGTTCGCATGTTTTGTGGTGAAATGTAATTTGCTCATGATTCTTTTTTTGATTTACCACCGCTATCCCGGCAGTTTATTTAAAGGATGGCAAAGGTAGGGGGATCCCTTGCTTATTCCCAAAGTTTCAGGGCCTATTTTTTATAGGTGCCTTTATAAGTGATTGATATTCAATAATAATTTTGCTTAGGATTTTTACTTCTGATGTGAGACCGCTTTTAGGAACACTGCTTTTAAAAACTTTTGCTTAAGCCATAAGTAAAAATACATTCACAACTATTTTGATTTTTGGAAAAGTGCAAGATTATCATTGTTTCTGGCAACCAAAAGCATAGGATTCTTTGATTTTTGATTCAGCATTTTTACATCACGCACTTCACCACGAATAAATAAACCGCTTTTAATCGGGGCCATATAATTAAAATGGTTCTGGCCGTCACCCAATAAAAGAGTGCCATAGCTGGCATCAAAACGTCCGGTTTGTGGTTTGAGTCCATAGAAATTCCCCGCCATGAAAATATCCTGAAAACCATCTCCGTTAAGATCATACACCAGTGTAGCAAAAACTGGAGATAACTGCGCTTCTACAGGAAGCGCCTGCATTGTAAAATGCCCCTTCCCGTCATTCAGAAAAACGGAACTACGTGTTTCGTTTACAGTCAGAACTGTTGCCTGCTTTAGTTCTGCAGTAGTAAAGATTTCGCTGAATTGCTTTCCGGCGTAGGATTTAAACTGAAGGAATTTCTTTTTTAACTGTGGAATTTCTTTTTCCATTTCGCCCTTCATCCAATACGGGTAAGCCTTTCCATCGGTTTTATAAAACACAGGTATGCATTCGGTATTTCCGTTTTTGTTGAAGTCGTCAGTATATAATTTTGCCGGGTGTAATGAATCCGCTTTGATATTTGAATTAAGACCAAAATTTCCAGCAACCAGATCCGGATATCCATCGTGGTTTACATCTGCGATCGTTAAGCAGTTCCACCATCCGGATGAATTGGACAATTCAGCTGTTTTTCTGAACTGTCCCTTTTCAAGACGCATTATGGTAACCGGCATCCAGTCACCAACAATAACCAGCTCAGGTCTGCCATCCCCGTCTATATCCGCCCACGACGCATCCGTAACCATCCCCAGATCAAGCAGTTGAGGTGCAAGTGATTTTGTAACGTCCTTAAATACACCACCACCTTCATTTCTTAATAATACGCTCGCAGGTTTCAAACCATAGTGTCCCGGTATCACGCGTGCACCGATGAATAAATCAGTTAATCCATCCCCGTCAAAGTCTAACGCTTTTACACAGGACGCATTCACCGAGACGACGGGCCAACCTTTGGTACTTCGTGTAAAATTTCCTTTACCATCATTCAGGTATAATCTCGTGATCAGGCTAGCGGATCCGGGAATAGCCTGGTTGCCTCCTGTACCAACTATAAGGTCCAGGTCTCCATCGCCATCAACATCTAAAAAAACAGCGCCCAAACTTTCGAAATACCTGTCGTTCTCAAAAGCAGTTTGCGGTTTTTGCAGAAAGTGTCCATCTGGTTGCTGGATAAATAATTTGGCAGTATCAGCAAACGCATTGCCCATAAAATAATCTTCGAGACCATCACCATTCACGTCTCCTACTGCAATTTTTGGTCCTTCAGTTGAGATCATTTTCGGAATTAACTTCTCCCTGTTAAAGTCGCTGTATTCATTTTCAGTGTGATGAATAATGCCCTTGATGTAACCAGAAGTAACATTCTTATACATGAGTTTTGTGGTCTCAACTTGAGATGAGATCATATTAGCTGCATCCTTAAAGTGTAAGGTTATTGAAGTATCTATAGGCACATTTTTGATGACCGCAAAACGACCACCAGGCCAGCGTATGGTAAGACTGTCAATCTGATTCGTTTTGCCAAGGCCAAAATTTAATACAGGATCAACACAGCTTTGGAATCCACGGCTGGGCATTTGTTCAAGCGTTTGTATTGTACCTCCGGCATATAGTTGAAGTCTGGCTCCGAGTCCATATGTATTCAGTGAATCCCCATCCAGGTTTATTTTGAGAAAATGGTTGTGCAGCATTTCAGTACTCATATTCCGGTACACAAACGCTTCCATATTCTCATTATTAATCACAAGGTCAAGGTCCCCGTCGCCGTCTAAATCTGCATATGCTGCACCATTACTAAAACTGGGTAGGCCGAATCCAAGACTGTCAGATTCATTTTTGAAAAATAGGTTTCTCTGATTTATGAATGCATAGTTGGGAATTGGTACCGAAGGCATTTTATCTAAGATATCAGTAATATCAAATCCATTTTCACGATAACGGTTCATGGTCTCCGGATTCCTGAAGAACTCCAGAAAATCCTGGTCCGTCAGATCTTTACTGATTCCATTGCAAACATAGAGGTCCTTCCAGCCGTCATTGTTCATATCAAAAATAAGCGCACCCCAGCTCCAGCCCGTGGCGTCAGCGCCGGACAATTGGGCAATATCACTGAAGGTTCCGTCCTGATTATTTAATTGAAGACAATTGCTGGTAAACTGGTGATGATAATCCAATTGATTTTTCGCGTTCACGATATCATATTCATCAAATTTGATCGTTGTCTTCAGCCGGTAATCTGATTCCGGCAGCATTTCCGTCGTAAAAATATCCAGCCATCCGTCATTGTTTATATCTGCCATATCTGAGCCCATCGAACCCTGGCTCATATGACCCATAGCATCCCCGATCACTTCTTTAAAAGTGCCGTCATGTTGATTAAGATACAAGTAATCTCTTTCGAAAAAGTCATTGGAAACATAGAGGTCCTCCCATCCATCATTATTTAAATCCCCCACTGTCACACCCAACCCGAATGCAATAGCGCTGCCATAAATGCCCGCTTCCTTACTCACATCTGTAAAATGACCATTATCATTGCGATATAACCGGTCTCCATTTTCAGGATCGCGGATATTTCGAAGCTTGCTGGAATAACCGAAACTTTCTACCGATTTATTGCTGTTATTTAATATAAAGCAATCCAGATCTCCATCATGATCATAATCGAAAAATACAGCCTGTGTGGACATCCCATGATCATCCAGCCCGTAAGCATGTGCTTCTTCTTTGAACTGGCCATTGCGCTGATTGATATATAATTCATTTGCTCGGTCATCACCAGGTATATCCCCGCCATTGCATACATAAATGTCCAGCCAGCCATCACCGTTTATATCTACCATTGTAACGCCTGTATGCCAGTGATGAGTACTGGTAAGTCCTGATTTCGCGGCAACTTCTTCGAATTTCCAATCTCCCTTATTAATGTAAAGTTGATTTTCATGCTGATTGGAAGTAAAGAATATATCAGGCTTTCCATCATGATTTACATCTCCAATAGCTACACCGCCGCCATTATAAAAATTGCGGTATTTAAAAATGTTGAATTCTTTTGTATCCTTAACACGATTATTAAAGTGTATTCCGGTTTCTGAAGAAGGCAAAAGTCTGAACAATGTATTTTGATCAGGGACGGGTTTACACGAATCACAGGCTACCAGCAGGCATATGAAGTATAGAAACAAATGGAGCCGGTTGTGGTAATAATGCATAATTCAAAAATTTGCTACTTTGCGCCACAATTATTAATCAAAATATGAAGAAATGGATTTATTTGTTGTTGGCGCTTTTAATTTTAACTCTATTCTCTATTTATCTTTTTATCCCATCAAAGATCGTAATATCAACTATAACCTTTGCAGAAGCAACTATAAATGGAGAATTCCGGTATATTAATCAGGAAGGGCAATGGGAAAAATGGTGGCATGATTCCAATGGGAAAGCCCATGTAAAAGGAGAGCCCTTTACATATAACGGATCTGTTTTCCATCTTACAAAACAAATAAATAATGTCGCCGGAATTGAAATTGAACAGGATGGAAAGAAATGGCGGAGTATAATACTCCTGATTTCCTTTAGTACGGATTCAACCGGGGCCAATTGGAGATGTGAAATACCTGCTGGAAATAGTCCGATAAAGCGAATAATGAATTATAGAAATGCAGTCAGGATCAAAAAGAACATGACTGGGGTCATGAAAAATTTCTCGGCATTTATCTCAAATCCACAAAATATATATGGTATCCCTATTTACAGGACTTCAACCAGGGATACCACCATGCTTTCGGCAAGGTTTAAGAGCTCGGCATATCCGACAACCGCAGAATTGTATGTGTATTTTGATAAAGTGGAAAAAGCCATTCTAAAACAAAACGGAAAAGTAACTGGCTTTCCGATGATGAATGTAAGAAAAATGGAAGATGGTAGTTTCGAAACGCAGGTTGCCATTCCTACCAACCATGTACTCGAAAATGACGGGAAAATACTCTTCAGGAGAATGGTGCCCGGAAATTTTATATGCACTGAAGTACGGGGCGGAACATTTACTATAAATGATGCCATGAATCAGTTGGATTTATT
>Ga0207065_1122_pt1 | contig 17839 bp, 12 predicted proteins | sample Alteio_BWMinCont_27_FD_153492 | JGI IMG/M metagenome (GOLD analysis project Ga0207065, IMG submission 153492) | Enriched cells from forest soil in Barre Woods Harvard Forest LTER site, Petersham, Massachusetts, United States -... | ecosystem: Environmental > Terrestrial > Soil > Temperate forest >...
CCAGAAGATTCTCGTAGATAGCATGAGTTTTTTCTTGCGGTGCTTTAGGATTATATCCCTCCGCTGCCATTTCTTGGGACACGTTGATAAGTCCGCCGCTATTAATGACAAAATCAGGGGCATAAAGGATCTTTTTGCGTTTCAACTCCTCTCCATTCTCATCCGATAAGAGTTGATTATTGGCAGCGCCAGCAACGGCTTTGCAGCGAAGCTGCGAAATGGTATCGCTATTGATTGTACCTCCAAAGCCACAAGGTGCAAAAACATCGCACTCTTGCGCATAAATCTCATCAGGCGAGACCATTTTGATTGCATATTTTTTTGCGATTCGTTTCAGGGTCTCCTTATTGATGTCAGAGGCTACGATATCGGCTCCCTCCCAAAAGAGAAAATCGACCAAAAATGCGCCTACACAGCCTACGCCCTGAATGGCAATTTTTCTGTTTTTTACGGAATTCGATCCATAGACTTTTTGCAATACAGCCTGTATTCCGCGATAGGTTCCCCATGCGGTAAAACGCGATGGGTTCCCGCTGCCATTTTCATGAGGAAGCCCTGCAATGTATTTAGTTTTTTTACTCATGATAGCAAAATCCCTCTCCTCGCTGCCAGAATCCTCAGCGGTGATGAACTCCCCTTGCAATGAGTCAACAGCTTCTGCATAAGCCAACAAGAGCTCTTCTGTTTTATCCGTTTTTGGATCTGCAATGATAACCGCCTTGCCGCCGCCGAAACCAGAACCTGTGATGGCTGATTTATAACTCATTCCTTTTGCGAGCCTTAAAACATCCGTCAACGCCTGGTCAAAAGAGGAATAGGGGTAAATGCGCGTTCCTCCCAGAGCCTTCCCCAAGGCAGTGCTATGTATAGCAATGATTGCTTTTAACTTGGATTTCAGATGAGTTACCTTCACAATTTTTTCGTAGCCAGGAACAGTAAGAACTTCCAGGATCAGGCCTGATTTGCTCACTTCCTTTTTTTGCTGTAGCAGAGTACTCATCTTGTTGAACTCCTTAATCTTGTGAATCTTCAATTTTTTAAAATAGATGCTGAGAATAGCACTGCTAAACAGCAATCTGCAAGCTTTATTTTTGAGGGATTTTGGGTAATCCTTAACCTGTTTCCCTTCTTTGAAAAGTCATTGCAAACGAAGTTCTCCAAGAAAGAATTGCAGATACGGGGGTAGTCCTCAAGAAACGCTTATATGCTATAGTCGCCTTTCTTAATTTGGCATCCTTTTCTTATGGAACAAGAGCTCCTTCCCAAAGCCTACGAGCCGCAAAGCGTCGAAGATAAATGGTATCATTTTTGGCAGGAAAAGGGCTTTTTTCACGCCGATCCCTCCTCTCATAAAAAGCCCTACACGATCATCATGCCCCCTCCTAATGTCACAGGGGTTTTGCACATGGGCCATGCCCTGGTGGACACCCTTCAGGACATCCTGATCCGCTACAAACGGATGCAGGGCTACGAAACCCTTTGGCAGCCAGGCACAGACCACGCCGGCATCGCTACACAGACAGTGGTAGAAAGAATGCTCATGACAAAAGAGGGCAAGAGGCGCACCGATTACACCCGGGAAGAATTTCTGCGGCATATCTGGCGTTTTGTCGAAGAAAACCAGTCCAAAATCCTGGAACAGCTAAAAAAATTGGGGTGCAGCTGCGACTGGAAGCGCCTTCGCTTTACCATGGACGCAAAGAGCAACCATGCCGTGCGCACCGCTTTTAAGAAATTCTATGAGGCAGGGCTCATCTACCGCGGCGACTACCTGGTCAACTGGGATCCTGTCACACAGACCGCCCTTGCAGATGATGAGGTAGAACATGAGGAGAAAAACTCCTCGCTCTGGTTCTTCCGCTATCCGCTGCAGCATGATAAAAACCAGTACATTGTGATCGCAACTACAAGACCAGAGACGATGCTGGGCGATACGGCAGTTGCGGTCAATCCCAAGGATGAGCGCTACCAATCATTGATTAGCAAAACGATCCTCCTCCCTCTTACAGGGCGTCCGATACCGATTGTAAGCGATCCTTTCGTAGACCCTACCTTCGGTTCCGGCGCTGTAAAGATCACTCCCGCACATGACCCTAACGACTATGAACTGGCCTTCCGCCACAAGCTTCCCTCCATCAACATCATGACTCCTGATGGCAGGATCAATGAGCAGGGAGGGTCATTTGCAGGCCTTTTAATGGAAGAGGCGCGCCACGCTGTTGTTAAGCAAATGCAGCAGTTGGGCCTCGTAGAAAAAATCGAACCGCATAAGCTGCGGGTCGGCGTCTCCTATCGCTCGAAAGCCATCATCCAGCCCTACCTCTCTAAGCAGTGGTTCATCAAGATGGCCCCTTTCAAGAAAAACCTCCTTTTGGCGGTGAAGGAAAAGCGGGTGGAGCTGATCCCTGAACATTGGGAAGAGACCTATTTCCACTGGATTGAAAACTTGCGCGACTGGTGCATTTCAAGGCAGCTCTGGTGGGGTCATCAGATTCCCATCTGGTACAACAAAGCTGATCCTGAAAGGATGATCTGCCATGAGGGGGATGATCTTCCCGCGGAAGTGCGCAAGCATCCTGAAGCCTGGCGCCAGGACGAGGATGTGTTAGATACCTGGTTCTCAGCTGCCCTCTGGCCCTTCACCGCCTTGGGCTGGCCCGATGCTACTCCCGAGCTGAAAAAATTCTATCCTACAGCTACGCTCATCACCGGCCATGATATCCTCTTCTTCTGGGTGGCCCGCATGGTCATGATGGGTGAATATTTCATGGGGGATGTCCCTTTTCAAAAGACCTTCATCCATGGGCTGATCTATGGCAAATCCTATTGGCGCGAGAAAAATGGCGCTGCCTTTTATGTCTCCCCAGAAGAGAAGGTGAAATACGATCTAGGGGATGCCCTTCCTCAAGAGGTTTTTTCCAAGTGGGAGAAGATGTCCAAATCCAAGGGCAACATCATCGATCCTCTAGAAATTATCGATAGTTATGGAACCGATGCGATGCGGATGGCGCTTGCCTCCTCTGTGACCTTTGCACGGCAGATCGACCTGGATCGGAGGCGTTTTGAGGAGTATAAAAATTTCGCCAACAAGATCTGGAATGGCGCCCGTTTTATCTTCATGAACATCCGCCCTGAAAAGGGGGAACCTCTAACTCTAGCAGCTCTTGAAGAGGGGCTGAACCATAAGCTTCTCACACTGGAGGATCGCTGGATCCTCTCGCGCCTGAACCGCACGATCCGCGATGTCACCCACCATCTCGATGGCTACTCCTTTGATAAAGCGGCAACCCTCTCCTATGAATTTTTCTGGAAAGATTTCTGCGCCTACTACCTGGAGCTGGTAAAACCTGTGCTTTTTGGCAGGGAGGGAGAGCCTGACTTGCGCCGCAATAAACAGATCCTTCTCCTGGTTGCTCTCTCCATAGTCTGCCTCTTGCTCCATCCGATGGCGCCATTCATCACTGAGGAGATCTTCTTTCATCTCAAACAGCTCTTCCCGCATCTGTCTAAAAAACATCCCTCTGAACCTTATGCCAGGGCAGTTTTAGAAGCTTTGGGCAAAGAGGCTTGTATGGTAGCTCCCTTTCCTAAGGTTTTTTCCGAAAAGGATATGGATGCGAAGATCGAGGAGAATTTTGCCTTTATGGAGAAGCTGATTCATGCGGTGCGCAACATCAGGTCTGAGCTGAAGATCCCTCTTGGCGATGCTACTGATCTGCATATTACAGGCAAAAAAAACAGCCTGGAACTCAAGATAGCGGAGGAGAATAAAACGATTCTCTCCGCCCTTCTCCGCCTTGGGACAATTGCTTTTGAAGAGGAGGAGAAAAATCTGCCGCATGGGTTTGGCTCTACAGCGATAGTCGGCCATTTAAAGCTTTTCGTCCCCTTGCCGCAGCACCTTCGGGAGAAGGAGCGGGAGAGGCTTAATAAAGAGCAGGAAAAGCTCCTTAAAATCGCAGAGTCCACCCGTCAAAAACTGGATAACCAGGAGTTCAAGCTAAGGGCTCCGAAAGAGGTCATTGCCAAACTGGAGGGCGCTCTTAGGGATAGCGAGTTGGCTCTTCAAGAGATCATTAAAAAACTCTCCCAAATGTAAAGATTCTGTAATTTTTTCTTTAAAAAAAATCCTTCTAGGTCTAAAAAGAACGCGCCTTTTAAAAAAATGGCCTCCAGCGCTGTTTTGAGAGGGTTTTTACTAATCAAACCTAGGAGATTTTATGTCAGCTACAGTTACTCAAGGTGGTGCGCAATCAAGAGTGCAGCAAACATTTACTACAGTGCATACTAAGTACACAAACCAGCAAGGACCTCTTAGTCAAGGGTGTATCCATGGAAGTACATTGAATGGAACCATTCGGCTATATATTACTAATGGCCCCACTAATGGCTCTCAATATGGAACTATAATGTCAGAAATTAGAGAGGGCAATAAAACATTGCAAAAAATAATGAAAGACACTGAGGCTCTAAGTAAAGAACTTAGCGCAGCAATACAAACTATTTCCTTAAAAGATTATGACAACGATGCTTTACTTCGGCTACAAGACACTTTGGATCCCTCTTTATTTGTTATCGTAATCGCTTGTGACAAAACGGCTACAACTGCTTTATCGCAGTTAAAAGCTGAAAAAAAATATATCGATGGTTTGTCAAAAAATTTACTAGAGACATTAACAACACAAAACACACTAATACAAAACTTTACAGAAAAATACGCAACATTATCTTCAAAGAAAAAAGAAACTGGTTCCTGGTTTTCTTTTTTAAGCTCTTCTTCAACAATTGCAGTTTCTTCTTCATCCTCTTTTACTAATAACCCATCATCTCCGATAAGCACTCCAGATATCATAGTGAAGCAAGAGGATCTTACTGCACAAACTTCAGGAACTCTTAATCTCACTAACTTGATTCAAAATGATCATTCTTCTTTCACGCAGAATACGCAGCCATCACAACTCCCTCCGCTGCAACAGATACCCCCATCTTCCGCATCATCCACTATCCCAACCTCATCCTCTTCTACACAACAACTCTCTTCACCGCAACAAACCCCATCTTCCTCATCATCGCCACTACTGCCGCCCCCCATCACTATCCCACCCAATGCAACGGCCCTAGTACCTTTTTCCTCTAACCGAACTACTCCTACTACCCCTCCTAATATGGAAACTATACAAAGACTCTCAAATAACAATCAGCAGCAAATTCTTGTTCCTCAAGAGCTTACCACTACTTTTCAGATTCTTACAACAGGGTGGCAACAACAACTTCCTATGTTTACACTGCTTAGTAATAGCAACTGGCCTGTCGTTAAGAAAAAAAATGTTATTGAGACAAAGACTAATCAATAAGAGGCTACAAATCGCGGGAGTTGAGAGTGGCTATACTGTCTCAGCTCCCCTATTCAGCATCTATCCGCTGCAGCCTTTTTTTAGCCTTTTCATACTTGAGAAGCTGGGTAAATGACCTGGTTTCGGCAGCCACAATCGCAGAAAGGCCAAATAGTCCGATCAAATTGGGAAAGGCCATTAGGCCATTCATGATGTTGGCAAAGCTCCAGACAACCCGCAGGCTTAAGATCGCTCCAGGGATCAGCATAAGGCTGAAAATCGTGCGGTACCAGGGTACAGCTTTTACCCCCCAAAGGTACTCGATGCATTTTTCCCCATAATAGGCCCATCCCAAAATGGTGGAATAACCAAAGAGGATCAGGGAGATTGTGACGATAACCCCGCCGCCTGGCATGATGCTATCAAAGGCGTGTAAAGCAAGCACTGAGCCATTTAAGACAGCTCCATCAGCGCCCCTCTCTCCTAAAACACCTGTCACAGCAATAGCAAGTCCCGTAATGGAGCAGACGATAAAAGAGGTGATGAAAACACCGCTCATGGAGACTAGCGCCTGCCTTCCAGGGACATCCGTCTTTGCTGCTGCTGCTGCAATCGGCGCGCTGCCTAGCCCTGCTTCGGAAGAAAAGACCCCTCGGGAGACCCCATATTGAACCGCCATCATCATAGTAGCTCCAGCAAAACCCCCTAGAGCTGCCTGCCCTGTAAATGCAGAGCGGACAATTTCAGCCAAGGCCGACGGAATGGCATCATAACGGAAAGAGATAATGACTAGCCCCCCCACGATGTAGAGTATGGCCATCACAGGAACCAGAAAGCTGGAGACCCTCCCAATGCTTTTGATCCCGCCAAACAGGGCAAGCCCGGTAAAAATGGCGAGAACCACCCCTGTTATCCAGGGAGCAATCTGCATATGATCCAGCAAAGCATGAGAGACAGAGTTCGCCTGCACCATATTTCCTGTTCCCAAAGCGGTGATGGCTCCCATCAGGGCAAAAAACACAGCCAGCCACTTCGCTTTGAGACCGCGCTCCAAAAAGTACATCGGGCCTCCGCACATCTCCCCCTTCTCATCAACAATGCGGTATTTGATGGACAGGATCGCCTCGCCAAACTTGGTAGCCATCCCCAAAAGGGCAGATACCCACATCCAAAATAGCGCCCCTAATCCCCCTGCTGTAATCGCCGTTGCTACTCCCGCTATGCTGCCAATCCCAATCGTAGCAGCTAAGGCAGTCATCAGCGCTTGAAAATGGCTGATATCCCCTTGCGCCGTATTGTCATGCCGCGTAAAAGCGAGGCGGAGCGAGTAAAAAAGATAGCGAAACTGCACGCCTCGAATCAAGATAGTCAGATACAATCCTACTACAAGGAGGAGTACCAGTAGAGGCGCTCCCCACACCATGTTTTCTATGGCCTCAAGCCATTGTCCCAAGGAATCCATACCGCGATCCTTATCCAATTACTTCTATCAGAAGCATGATAGGTGCTCTTCTCTTTATTTTGCATTTCTTTCCTCACTGAAGGTGCAAAATTCCATTGTAATTTTCGTAGACAGCCTCTCAGCAAAAATGGCATGATTTTTTTTATAAAAAAGGTTTGTACATAGTATATGTTTATTCAACTCCTGCCCTCCCCCAACGAAATGAAAGAACAGCTCCCCCTCAGCCCCTATGCCAAAGAACGTGTCCAAAGGGGGCGCGACCAGGCAGAAGCCATTGTCTTAGGAAGGGATTCCAAGACCGCCCTTATCGTAGGGCCCTGCTCTATCCATGAGATTGATTCTACGCTCGAATATGCTGTCAAACTGAAGAAGCTAGCAGAGGATGTGCAGGAGAATTTCTCTATCTTCATGAGAGTGTTTATCGAAAAACCGCGCACCAAAATTGGTTGGAAGGGGCTCATCCATGATCCGGGATTGGATGGTTCCAACGATATGGAAAAGGGGATCGCCTTAAGCCGCGAGCTCCTTCTTCGTCTGGCCCATTTAGGAATGCCCTGTGCTACAGAATTCGTAGACCCTCTTTTCATCCCTTATCTTGAGGATCTCATCAGCTGGGGATTTATCGGGGCTAGAACCTCGGCATCTCAGCCGCACCGCGAACTTGCTTCAGGGCTAGCCTTCCCCATAGGGTTCAAAAACCAGGTGGACGGCGATATCGAGATAGCGATCGATGGCGCTCTCAGCGCAAGGTGCAGCCACTCTTCGATCGGCATCGATGCCTCTGGGAGGGTAGCGAAACTGTCGGCACAGGGCAATCCGCTCTCTCACCTGGTTCTCCGCGGATCGGATGCCGCCCCTAATTTCGACCCCCTTTCGATCGCCTCTGCCCTTTACAAGATGAGAAACCTGAAATTGGACTCGCGCATTCTGGTAGACTGCTCCCACGGAAACTCCCAGCGAAAAGCGGAGCAGCAGAGGGTCTCTTTCCACTCGATTCTCAACCAAATAGTGGGGGGAAGCAGCGCGATTATGGGGTTGATGCTGGAGAGTTTTCTCTATGAGGGCAAACAATCGCTAAAGGAGTACCTGCAATATGGGGTTTCGATTACTGACGCCTGCTTAGGCTGGAAGGAGACGGAGGAGTTAATTTCCTCTGCGTCCGATCTGCTCTCCTCTTCTAAAAAAGAGCTTCCTTCCCTATCGATCTCGATGAGTTCGGTCCAAAATTGATGCTTCCACGCTTCAACCACCTCTCCATTTTCTGCCACCACCTGAACAAGATAGGTTAAGATCTTTCGGCTCTTCCCCTCTCCGCCATTGGGAAAGAAATAGTCTGTTGACCCCCGTTTCCTCTTTATCGGGTAGGCGAGAACCTCCTCAGTATTATCCCAAAGGCGAACCCTTGCGATAAGCGTCAGTTTTTTGTCGAAGGTGCTTTTGGGAAAATCCCAGCTCATCAAGAGGCGCTGCCCCTCAGCGGGACGATCTGCCCTATAGTCAGGTGTTTTTACCCATGAGCTTGCAAGGGAGCTCTTATCGACCCACTCTTGCTGGACGTAGAGGTGGCCCTTATAGCAGCCGCTAAGGCAAAGCGAAAGAAGCAAAGACTCTATCAAAAGCCCTTTTTTTTTCAAAAACTCTCCCATTGCCTTTTGCCCTGTCGATTAGGTATCTTTGGAAAGAAATGTAACGGACTAGATCGTTTTCGGCAATGGGACATAAAAGCGTAATCGGAGCGATCTTTTCTGCGGATCGGAAAGAGGTTCTCCTCATTCAGAGGCGGGATGTTCCTGTCTGGGTTCTTCCTGGAGGCGGGGTGGAAGAAAATGAGGCTGTGGAAAAGGCTGCGCTGCGGGAAGTTTGGGAAGAGACGGGCTACCGTGCAGAGATCGCGCGCAAAGTGGGAGAGTATCAGCCTGCCAATAGGCTCTCCCGTTACACCTATCTTTTTGAATGCCGGATCATCGAAGGGGAGGCTACAACGGGGGCTGAGACCCGTGCTATCCGTTTTTTTCCTTTAGACAGGCTGCCCAAACTCCTGCCTCCGCCCTATGGCGATTGGATCGCAGACACCATCAAAAATGAGCCCTTCCTCATCCAAAAGAAGCTCACCCAAGTCAATTATTCTATCTTGTTGAAACACCTCTTCTTACACCCTATTCTCATCTTTCGCTTTCTCCTCTCTAAAATCGGCCTTACTATTAATACTTAATTTTTTAATAATTGAAATTAATTAAGTTTTTTATTATAATACTAACCATGTCTATTACAATTAACCCATTAAATCACTCCCTATCCAATCTTTCTACTCTTCCTGCAGTAGAGGTGAAAGAAGATCCGCACGCCTCCGAGCCGTTTGTGGACATAAATCAGATCTTCACAGCAAGAGTAGCTTCTGCAAAAAACCCACCGAAAAGAGTCTCTTTTACAGCTGAACATGTCCTCAATTATTTCCAACAAAAAGGGGTACACATTGCTCTTACCCTTGAAGAGCAACAAGTTCTCTCTGAGGCTTTGGACAATCTTCCCTACTCCTACTTTCCAACACTCCTCTCCCTGTTTGGACTTTATTTCTACCGTTTCCTGAAGAAGCATCAACAAGAGGCTAGCTGCAAGCTTTGTGCATGTTCTTTTGCATCCTTTCCTATCGGTATTCTAATGGGACAACTGGTAGATGAAAATAGCCAAAAGAGCTTTACAGTAAAAACCCTTGAAGAGGTTCAAAATAATTTCAAAGAGATCTTGCATTTAAGCGAAAATTTATCAAAAAAACTGCAAGGGAAAATTAATAACCTGATATCTTTATCAAATAAGTTATTACTAATGCCTCCAGAGCTGCTTTTTGAAAACCCTTTTGTAACTATGGGCAACAAAAGAGTATCTAAAGAACTCCACCAACCTCTGGAACAACCACCTCTAGCCCCATGCTCTCCCCTAGCAACATTCATGGCCCTGGATAGTTTGGGACATTCAAAATCCCCGCGCGAAAGCCTGGCTATCGCAATCAGCATCATAGAGCTGCATCTTCAATATTCTCTTTGGGCAAGGGAGGAATATCTATCACCCCTTATTTATAAAACTTTCATAGATACCTTAACAAAAATCAAGGAAGGGCTTGATCCAAGAAAACTATCCGATCAAACTGCAAACATTAAATATATTACAGACGCAGAAAAGCTCATAAGAGTTCTCACTGAACAAATAGCCATCAACAATTCTGATCCCGATAATATAAAATTCGAAAAATTAAAAAAAAGATCCTTAAATAACTACCTCATTGATTTTGTTTTGCCACACATTCGACAAATACTACAAAATAAAGTTTCCGATCAGCACTTCCTAGAGAAATTAAGGATAAGGTTTTTTAATTCCATTATGCAGTTTCGCAAATACATGGACTATTCCTCTACTGCAACAACGCGCTGGTCTATATTATTAAATAAAGATTTTCGTATAATTTTCAATCGTGTTTTTCTCTTTCCTAATAACAGTTTTTTTAAAAAAATGGATGGATATTTAGGTCAGGAGAATCAGTCAGACCTCTCCCAAGCTCTTGTCGCAACCCATCCCTTATCCATTAACCTTGATTCTGCTCTTTTTGAATTGCATAAATTATACAAAAAGTATTCACAGATCGGAACCTATCTGCAAGCCTGTGGCAAACACAGTGAAGTGCACTCTCTTCAAACTGCCTATTTCAATCAATGCTGCTGGTTTCTCTCTCTTTTTCAGCTCCTGAAAGACAGTAAAAATATAAGAAGAAAAAATACTAAAAAATTAGATGATCTGCGCATCCCTTCTACACTCATGGCATTGTTTCATTTAAATATCCGTAAAGGACTCCTCTCCGCCTCCCCTACTCCCAAGAGAGAAATAGAGGCTTCACCAACGGTAGAAATAACAGTTACTCCTCCCTTAAAACCAACGACATCCATAAAAGAGCCAAATCTAAGAACTACTAAAATAGGGAAGCGTAATAGGAATCGGAAAGATATAGAAACTGTTGTAAAGGAGTTAGGTTGGAAGATTAAAACTACTCCATCAGGCCAGAAATTCAAAGGCAAGGGAAGCCATAAAACCTGGATTAGCCCTGGAGGACTCTTTCAAGTCACTATCAGTAATTCAACAAAAATAGGTACATTGAAGAGCATGGAAAAAACCATCTTTCAGTGGATACGAATCAATAAACAACCGCTTCTAAAAAAAGGCTATATTTTTGAAGCAAATTCGGTATAAAAAATAGGGTAGTCCGCAATGAGCTCCTCTTCTTCTTTATCCATAACCAGCAGTACAATCTCTTCACCTATATCCTCTTTTGCAGAAGTGAAAGTTCCTGTGGTTCCTCATAATCTTTGTGACATAAAAAATATCTTTTCCAAGGCAACTATAACTAGTTCCTCTGAAAATCAGCCGCCCAAAACTGCATCAGTCTTTGATGCCAAATTCATCATCGACTACTATGCAACCAGAAACATCGCCATTTCCCTTACAGAACCTCAAAAAGAGATCCTGACCGAGGTCTTACGAGATCTCCCCTACTCCTACTTTCCCACGCTTCCCTACATGCTGGGGATCTATTTTTATCGCCTACTGAAAACACATGGACAAAACGAGAGTGCTCGCATGCTTGCCTTCAGCTTTGGATCCGTGTACCTCAACCACTTCCACTGCGAATACACCAGTCCAGGAATAGGAAAAGAATTTACAGCAAATACACATCGATCTTTTACGGGGACCCTGACCTCTATTATAAAGACGCTCCCTAAAGGTCTACCTCCTGATGCGAAGAAAAAAATATTACTTTTGACCTCTCTCTGCCAAACCCTTTTGGCCCATCCAGAGATCGCTTTTATTTTAATGGACAGCCTGAATAATCTATCTTTGCTTAGGATAACTACTATCAAGCAAAAAACACTAGGGAGAGCGCCAGATACTGGCCTACTCTGCCTTCCCGTTGCCAAATACCAAACCTCCCTGCAAACTTACCAAAATCTTCAAACACCTCTTGCGAGTTTGGAGATAGTCATTAGTATGCTTCAATTCAACATCGACTTTACCTCTCTTGCAGGGAGCTCCTCCTCCTCTCTCGCCCCCCTTATACACAAATCTCATGCGGCTCTTTTACTGAACTTAAACAACATTCTTGTGAAGAGCAGAACCAATCTCTCGAATCAAGAAGAGAGCCTTTCTTATTTACAAAAAGAAATGAAAGCAAAAAACAATAAATTAAAAAACGTAACTATTCCTCAAAAAAGATCTGAAAAACAATCATTAGAAATAATAGACACACTATCGTCTTGCAGATACTTTGAATTAATTATTTTAAATATTGAAAGCCTAATAATAAATAAGGTTTCTGGATTGTCTGTCGAATTGAACCGGGTAAGGTTATTTGCTAACTTGGACAATTTTATCCAATATAGGAATTATTCTTTTCTCTCTCCCATTCGATTAGAATGTCTACTTGATAGAGATTTCAAGCGACTCTTTGAGCAATTATTTTACCGGCCTAATCAAGATTTCATCGATCGCTATACCTCTCGTAACTCTGGCGACAATTTTCTTGCTAGTGTCATTCAACTAGTAGAAACCACCACCCTCTTTTTCGATCCTAAGCTCGCCTTCCACGCACTGCTTAAACTCTATAAAAAATACTCCTATTTAGCTACCCAGTTGCATGCTGCCTCCCGGCATGCCAAGCTAGAAACCCTTAAAACCAGTTATCTCACCCACTGCTGCTGGCTTTTTCCTCTTCTTCAATTGGCAGCCGATAGTAAAAGCATTCGAAAAAAAAAGACCTAACCTATCTGATGAGATACACATTGACCAATCGCTTTTAGATCTCTTTACATTAAATATTCGCGGGACGGCGGCAGCATCTCTGCCCTCATCAGCTCCCTCTCGCAAAGCACCTGTTACAATCAAGCAACCTGCAAAACAGACTATCTCTTCGCAATCGCCAAGACCAGATCCTGCAATCCTCTCCTTAATGCATGGGACACACCCTGCAATTCTAACCCGGGGCATGAATCGGAAAGATGTGGAAAGCGTTGTACGGAGATTCGGCTGGAATGTTAAAACTTCCCCTTCCGGCATGAAATTCGCAGGTGATGGCAGCCATAAAACCTGGATCAGCCCTGATGGCCTCTCTCAAATTACAGTCTGTAATTCAACAAAAATAGGTACATTGAAGGGGATAGAAAAAGAGCTCTTTTACTGGATGCGGATCACTAAAACGCCGCTTAAAAAGGGCTATGTTTTTGCACAGCTGTAAACTTAGGGCTCGTAAAGGAATAACTTCCGCATCCGAAAATGCGCCAAAGCCTCGGGGATCGACAATCGTAAGTCGGTTCATATTTCTAATATTGACCGACTTACGATCGTTGATCCGCGAGAGCTTTCGCGCAGTTTCAGATTGGGAAGTTATTTCTTTACGAGCCCTTACACCATCTTGCGGGGATCTACAATCTCATCAAAACGGTCAGCAGAGAGAAAGCCCAAATCAAGGGCAGCTTCTTTGAGGGTGGTATCCTCCTCGTAGGCTTTTTTTACAATTTGGCTCGCCTTGTCATAACCGATCTCAGAGTTTAAAGCAGTAGCCAGCATCAGCGACCGCTCCAAATTTTCGCGGATCCGTTTTTCATTCGGCTTGATCTCTTTTAGGCATTTTTTATAAAAATTCAGGGATACATCAGCAAGCAGGTGGATGGATTGCAAGAGGTTGTAGATGACTACCGGCATGTAGACATTGAGCTGGAAATTCCCTTGCGATCCTGCAATCCCAATAGTGACATCATTGCCCATCACTTGAACAGCAACCATCGCCATCGATTCGCTCTGTGTCGGATTGACCTTGCCCGGCATGATCGAAGAGCCTGGCTCATTGGCAGGCAGGATGAGCTCTCCGATTCCGCATCTCGGCCCCGATCCCGACCAGCGGATATCATTGGCAATTTTCATGCAATCACAGGCCAGCTGTCTCAAGGCGCCGCTCATTCCCAAAATTGCATCCATAGAAGAGAGCGCCTGAAACTTGTTGGGCGCAGAGATGAAGGATAATCCTGTCGCCCTATTGATCTCTTTGATCGCTAGCGCAGCATATTTGGGGTGGGCATTGAGCCCCGTCCCCACGGCTGTAGCCCCCAAAGCAAGCTCAGAAAGCGGCCCTAAAGCCCTCTCAATCGCTTGGATGCTATGCTGGATTTGAGCTGCATACCCTGAAAATTCCTGCCCCAAAGTCAGCGGGGCTGCATCCATCAGATGGGTCCTTCCCGTTTTAATGATCCCTTGGAACTCCTCTGCTTTTTCAGAGAGTCCTTTGTAGAAGATCTGCAGATGCGGCAGGAGCTTTTTACGAATCAGCAGCGTTGCTGCAATATGCATCGCAGAGGGGAAGAGATCATTGGAGGATTGGGAGAGGTTCACATGGTCATTGGGATGGATAGGTGTCTTCGAGCCCAAAACGCCGCCGCTGATCTCAATGGCGCGGTTGGAGATCACCTCATTGACATTCATATTCGTCTGCGTACCAGAGCCTGTCTGCCAGACGCTTAAGGGAAAATGACCGTCGAGCTTTCCCTCAATCACCTCGTCTGCCGCTTTGACGATGAGATCCCTCTTTTCCCGTGCAAGCAATCCCAGTTCGCAGTTGATAATGGCAGCGGATCTCTTGAGGAGGGCCAAAGCGTGAACCACTTCGAGCGGCATCTTTTCTGAGCCGATGGGGAAGTTCTCTTTTGAACGCTCCGTCTGCGCCCCAAAGTACCTGTCCTTGGGCACCCGTACCTCCCCCAAAGAATCAGTCTCAATGCGCTCCTGCATGTTTTCCCTCTACGAGATGATCAATAAAGCAAAGACGAAGGCAAAAAGAGCAAAGGATTCTACAATGCCAAGCGCAGCCAAGCACTTCCCATAAATCGCTGGCTGCTTTGCTGTCGCCTGGATGGCTGTTGCCGCGCATTTGCCCTGATAGATGGAAGAAGCCATGATCGCAATACCCACTGAGGTGCCAATGCCAACTGCTGCCAGAGAGGTGAGCGTCCCTGCCAGTATGCTATTCTTCATCAGGATCATGAGCACGAAACCATAAATGGATTGTGAAGAGGGGATGGCAGACATACCGATGAATTTTCCATATCCTTCATCTACCCTGCTCATAACGCCATGCGACGCCATGCCGGCAATCCCGCAGCCGATGGAACTGCCCAAACACCCTAAACCCAGCACAATGCCAGGACCTATCATCCCTAAATCCATTTGCAACTACTCCTTTTAAAGGTTTAATTATTCTATTCTTTCTGCATCAAAAATCAACGAAATTATCTTTTGAGCAGCCGTAAGGGATTAAACTTCCTTCCCCCACCCTCAAAGCAGTAATGGTACCATTCCAGGAAGTTGAGGCGCAAGCCATGAATCACCCCTCCCATCGTAGCCAGTGTAATATTGATGGAGTGTCCCAGTAAAATGATGATGAATCCTATGCCCAGGCCCACCTGCATGCCCATGGCATTGAATGTCGATGCCATGATCATGCTGGCTAAAGCCAGGGCATAGAGGCGTAAATAGGAGAGGACGTCAGCGAAGATCTGGATCACATTCATAATTTCGCTAATGCCGCCCATCCTCTTTTGGATAAGAGCCAGGACAACAGCAAGGCCCATGCCGCCATAAATGAGCTGTTCGCCCCACTTGTGCGCCGTCCCTTCAGGTATAAGACCAAGGACATTTGCCAGCGTAGGCGCATGCACGACAGACGGGAAATAGAAATATCCGCCCACAATAAAAAGGATCCATCCGACCCCTGCCCAGTTGCGGAAGATCTGCCGCAAAAAGGAGAGGATAACGTGGATCATTCCGACGATCAGGGAGAGCTCCATCAATATGCTGTCGTAAAAATTGTTCAACGCATCATATTTGATCTCGCCATTTTCCGTATGGCTCGCCTTGAGCAAAAAATCATGTCCATCGCTAGCTCCGGCTACTTGCGGGTACTCATGAACCCACTCTTGGTAAGCCTCATCTTTTTGCTCCATATGGTATTCCGCCTTCCTTTGCGCCAAGTAGTGGAGAGGCGAAAACTTGCGGTAGGGATTATCAGGACCTATCTCTATGCCAAAAAAAGCTGCTGTAAATATCCCCCAGCCAATGCAGAAGAGGGAGAGGGTGAGCATGAGCTTGAGGAAGCGCTTGCCAAAGCCGCTGACGCGGGGAAACTTCCACTTCAGGAAAAGGGTCAGCAGCAAAAAGATCAACCCATAGCCAGCATCTGCGATGATCATCGCAAAGAAAAGGGCAAAACACCAGAAGACCCAGCGGGAGGGATCTTTATCGGTGGTGGCTGGAATGTCATAAATCCCGATAATGTCCTCCCCGATCAACCCAACCCCTTTATTTTCCATGTAGGTCGGCTTGAAGTCCTGTTTTTCCATTTGGATGGGTTCAAAACAGATAGCAAGGGGGCCTATCATTCCATGAAGGGCTTTGATTTTTGAATTGGGAATCCAGGCTTCTACTGCAAAGACAGCAGATCCCATCGGATGGAAGACCTCTTTTTTCGCGACAGATAGCGAATAGCTATTCATCTCACTGATGAAGGCCTCCTTCAAAAGCTCCATATACACGCTATACATCCTCAGCTCATGTTCAAAGGAGGAGATCTGCTCCTTGACAATCCGGAGGCGGGCGGTGAGGTGGCCGAGTGGTTTTTCAATAAAAAGTTCAATCATCCCCGGGTAGCATTTCCTCTCCTTATTGATCGAGACAAAGTAGTCGAGGTCATAGTCGGTGCCCACATAGATCATCTCCGGCGGCAGGGCCATCTGGTCTGCCCTGCCAGTTTTCATGCAAAAAAACTGCAGATACCTCTTCCCATCTTTTTGGATATACTCGATATCTTCGGGAGAAAAATCGCCAAAGACAGCAATGCGGGAGATCTCCGCATCCAAGATGCGCTCCTCTTCATAAAGCTTCTCCAGGACATCGTTTGCATGGACAACCCTCTCGGCCACACTGACAGGAGAGATAGGGGGTGCTTCTCCAGCGCTGTTTACACTTCTCTTTTTTAAGATTTTAATCGCAGAAAGAAGGGTCTGCATGCTGGCGGTCATTTCGACCTTCTTCTTATTCGGACTGATGAATTCAATGAAGCCAGATTTCTGAGCCTTTTCAAAAAAGGAGTCCAGATCGTTTGCTGCGCCGAAAATCAGGTATTTTTGTACATCGACAATCATGGTTCGTACGCCAGTTTCCTTTTCTTTTTTGCTTCGATCTTGGTCTTGGCAACCTTTGCTTGGGCAACAGCTGCAAGCTGCTGATCCCCCAGAAAAATTTTGATCTTTTTAATGTTTTCCGTAGACCTTGGGATTAAGATTTTTTCAAATAAGTTGACGCGGATCGAAACCTCTCTTAACTCTTTTTCTAAAGCCCTTTTTTTCTCCTCAATGATCTTCAGCCTCTCCCTTTTTTCCACCATTTTTTGCAGAAGCATTACAGCAGAATCGGTCCAAATAGGGGTATCGAAAAGAAAGTAGTCGGGCTCGGCAAAGAGGATCTTTTCAAAGATCGGAATCTCTACTCCTGCGACATTTTCATAAGTTTTATGCACATGGGCCACTTCCGCATACTGCAAAACATTGGATTCCACACGTTCTAAGAGCAGAGGAGAGAACTTCACTACCTCTTCCTTGGACAGGGCAAGCTCTTTTTGCATCTCATGGATCTCTGTAAGGGCATTGGCCACTTCCAGCTGTAAAAGGGCTTTTTTAAGCTGCAGGGTTGGCAGGTATCGCTGCAGCTGCGCCAGTCTTTTCTGCTGGTTCCTGAGTTCTGATTTCGTGAATTTTACTTCTGCCATAGCTCACATTGCAACGAGGTTTTAACCCTTGCTCTCCATGGGCCAGTACTTATCAGCCAGGGTTTTTTTCACACCGATCTCTGAAACAAAAAAACATTCTGCCAAGGTCTGCCAGCAAAGGTCGAGGGCTTCTTCCAGGGAGATGTTGACTTCAAGGCTCATCATCCTCGATTCAAATAAGAGGGAAAAACG
>Ga0207065_1125_pt1 | contig 17377 bp, 13 predicted proteins | sample Alteio_BWMinCont_27_FD_153492 | JGI IMG/M metagenome (GOLD analysis project Ga0207065, IMG submission 153492) | Enriched cells from forest soil in Barre Woods Harvard Forest LTER site, Petersham, Massachusetts, United States -... | ecosystem: Environmental > Terrestrial > Soil > Temperate forest >...
AACAGAATCGAACCATTCAATTTCTTCAGCGAATCCACACATGGCCCATGCAAGGCCTCTTGTCCAGGTACTAAACCCTGAGTACCCTTGCTGTGAATTCGGACATCGAAAATTTCCGTCTTTTACATTGAAAATACTTTCGTGTGCTGTTCGCCCCAAAACGTCGTATATATCACGACCCTCACCATAAAATATTGAATAGTTTGCTGTCGCTTTCATATGTTCAACAGCACGTTCTAATAAACTGATCTGCTGATCGCCTTCCGAATGCAGGACATGACCTAAGCAATGACTAAGAATAAGGGAACGGCAGGAACGGAGTGTATCAACAAAAAGTGAGTGAGGCCCATTGAATGAATAAATAAAACCACCGTCTTTAATTTTTGTCCACCGCCTTGCCTGGACGGCACCTGATATTTTTAATGCCAGTGAATAAAAATCTTTTTCCCATTCATTGAATGCAATTTTTCCCTCTTTCATTAAACGCAGCAGATTACCATAAGTGCTTACGTTGTTGAATCCATGATCATGCACACCAACATGACTGATATGCGGCGCCATTAATTCAACGGTTTTCCTGCGCCCCATCTCGAGAAATTCATTATCACCCGTTGCATCATATTGAAGAATCATTGACCCATATAAAAATCCCTGCGTCCATTCTGTCCACCCCCTGGTAATGTATTTACCGTTGCTTGTATAAACCGGCGAACCTTTTGAAACATCATAATTATTTTCAATCAGGTGAATTTTTTCTCCTGACAGCTGCCAGAACCTTTTGAGTTTGGCGGCCAGATCAGAAGGTTTTAAGGTTAAATTAATTTTAATCATTGCTACATTTTTGTAACCTGGTGTTCTTACTCTATGATGTTGATCCCGGCAACGACATATTTGTAATATGACCGGGCAATGTTAACCGTTTTACCATTCATCATCAAATGATCTTTGGCAATTTCATCAATAAAGAAAATGGAAACGACTTCCGCTCGATCTGTTTTGACAAACATTTCAGGCGGAAAATTTTTTAATGCATTGACCAGGGATGTTCGCACTGTGTAAACCGTGCCATCGATCAAATGAATTTTAGTATAATTTTTTTCTACAGACAAACGCGCGACTTCCAAGGGATCGACTCTCTTCAATACTTTTTCTTTTTTGAGAACTGTCCTGATAAAAAATGGCTCCAACATATTGATTAGGTTTTAGGGTTAAAATGATTCCAATTTAAAAAATGTTTTTTATCAAAGATCCAAAGGGGAGATATCTTTCGAAATGACAATTGGATTCTTTCGCTTTGGCTACCCGGATTTCGGATAGGCAACCCGAACCCATCCCGAAGGCAACCCGAACAAATCAGATTCTTTCGGTAGGAGTCGTTTAATTAAAAACCTCAATAGCCTGTGCTTAGACTCGTTTTTTCGTCCCCCATTTTGTTTTACCCCGTCCCGGTTTTTGGTTTACCCCCTCACAAGCTTGGTTATCCGCAATCCTCATTTTTTAACAAAAGGCATTTTGGCGAACTACTTTTGTTTTGTTGTTCAATGATAGAGGAGCTTTTCACTCAGGACTACCGGGAGGAGTGAACCCGGGAATCCTCTCCTCTGTCAGCGATCGACATAGTAAACAATTTTTTTTCATTATTAAATTCAAATCCATATGGCAAATTCTAATAACAGTGTCATAACTGGAAAACTAAGAGGTACCATCGGCAAAGAGCTCGTATTTCGCGATTGGGATGGTAAAACAGTCGTAGCAAAAGCCCCCAAAGCAAGAACGAGTCCGGGCACTGATGCGCAATTGAAAATACAGGAAAACTTCACGCTGGCTGCAAAATATGCCAAGTCGGTGGTGGAGGGAACCGATCAGGGTATAAGGGATGCTTATACCGCCAGGTTGAAGCCCAGGCAAAACCTGTTTAGCAGGGCAGTTGCTGATTTCATGTCCCCACCAGTTGTAAAAGACATCGGCACCAGTGCGTATACTGGTGTGGTTGGAAACACGATCAGGATTCGCGCGGTAGATGATTTCCGGGTAACCGGTGTACTGGTGGAAATCTTCGCCGCCAGTGGCGCGCTGCTGGAAAAAGGTAATGCGGTACAACAGACTAATGGAATTGATTGGACCTACACGACCACGCAAGCGAATGCTGTGCTGACAGGTAGTAAAATCAATGCTATTGCAACCGATGTTCCGGGTAACACAGGAACATTGGCAGTAACGTTGTAGTGTTTCTTTTGCAGGAGGCTGCAACCCTGAGTGGGTGCAGCTTCCTTTTTGAGGCAAAATAAATTGGATAAATTGAATGTTATCAATCCTCTTTAGGAACCTTTGTACCTTCATATAATTATGAAAAAAACCGAATGGTTCAACAGAAAATTTCCACTTATCGAGGATAATGGAATCCTGCCTTCCATAATTGAACGCCTCATCGGTACGCCGGCAAGACTTGAAGAAATCACGCGAAATATCGACGAATATATACTTATGTCGAAAGCTGGTGAAAAATGGTCCATTAAAGAAGAAGCGGGACATCTCTCGGATCTTGAACCGCTCTGGCTCGGGCGACTGGAAGAACTCATGAACGGTTTGGCAGAATTAAGAGTTGCCGACCTAACCAACCAGCGAACTCGTACGGCCAATCACAATGCAACCGCATTAGAAATTCTGTTAGGAAGATTCAGGGAACAAAGAATGCTGTTCGTCAACCAGCTCATGCATCTCAAGGACGAACAATTAACTCATACGGCATTGCATCCCCGTCTTAGAACTCCGATGCGGATTATTGATCACGCTTTTTTTGTTGCCGAGCATGATGATCATCACCTGGCCAGGATCAGGGAGATTTTAACAAGCATTCCCAATTAGTTATAATAAGTGTCCGCGATAGGAGTCACTCAAAATCCGCGACATTAATACCCAATATGAGCAATTTTCTTTGCAGCTGCTGGCGTATGCCTGAAATAAAATCCTGCAATCATCAGGCCCGGGTATTGCAACATAGAGATATGAGTTGTGAGATATGGGTTATGGGATATGGGATATGGGATATGGGATATGGGATATGGGATATGGGATATGAGATATGAGATATGAGATATGAGATATGAGATATGAGATATGAATTATTAATTTTTAAATTATAAATATGCAGCAAAAAATTTTGAGATTATTCAGATTCTGTGTTTTAAGCGGAATTATTCTAAATATGGTTGCCTGTAACGGCACTGACAGCACAACAAGTAAGAATGCAAGTGACAGTGTTGCTTCGCCAAAGGATTCAGTAAAAGTTGTAAAGAAGAAAGGAAAAACCTCCGTTACTTATACGACAGCAAACCATGTGAAAATCGTTAAAGATGCACATGGAATCTACAACCAGGCTGAAACAGCTCCGGTATTTCCAGGCGGGCAGGAAGGTTTGTCTGATTACATTAATAAAAACCTGACATACCCACAAACAGCGATTGACAATGGAATAACTGGTACAATACACATTACTTTCGTCGTGGATGAACATGGCAAAGTCCTGAACCCACAAGTGACGGATAGTAAAAATCTGAGTACTGACATAAATGAAGAAACATTGAAGATGTTTAATAATATGCCATTGTGGAAACCAGGATTGGTTAGAGGTAAGAATGTAAAAACCAGATTGGAATTACCGGTGAGTTTTCAATTGGATGATGCCGGTTAAAATATTATAGGATTTATTCAGCTTTGAGTTCAATCCAGGTGGGTGCATGGTCACTGGATTTCTCCCAGCCCCTCACTTCGCGATCAACTCCTGCACTAACCAGGCGTTTACCGAGTATGGGACTCAGCAACAGATGATCGATTCGTAATCCAGCATCACGCCCATACGCATTTCGAAAATAATCCCAGAATGTATAAATTTTTTTGCTGGGATGTTTTGTTCTCAATGCATCAATCCAACCCTGTGAAACGAGTTTGCTGAAAGCCTCTCTGACTTCAGGAAGGAAAAGCGCATCGTTTATAAATTTCTCGGGTTTATATACATCCAGCTCTGTGGGCATCACATTATAATCACCTGCAAGTATTACCGGCACATCCATAGCCATGAGTTTTTTTGCATGAGCCGTCAGCCTTTTAAACCAGTCCAGTTTGAAATCAAACTTGGGACCGGGCACTGGATTTCCGTTCGGTAAATAAATACAGCCAATAATAATATCCCTGACTTTTGCTTCGATATAACGACTGTGCAGGTCTTCCGGGTCTCCCGGCAGCGCCCTTCTTATTTCATCCGGTTTTTCTTTCTTTGATAGTATCGCAACACCATTCCAACTTTTTTGACCATGCCAAATTGCCTGATATCCTGCATCCAGGATGGCTTGTTCAGGAAATTTTTCGGTTGGCGCTTTCAATTCCTGGAGACAAACGATATCCGGGGCGGACTCTTTCAGCCAGCGTAATAAAACCGGAAGTCGGCCATTTACACCGTTCACATTATATGTTGCGATTTTCATCTGTTGTATGTTCAAATGGAAGAACCCATAAAATTAATCATACCTGATCTGTGGCCAAATATTTTACCAGGCATCACGCCCTGGGCTCCAAAAATAATATTTTAATTTTGTTTGCTCTTTTTTATACCCATTCATATGGACCCTGTCGCTCGCTATCCTTTGTAATCTGATAAATATTACTTCGAAAATTAAAAGCAAAAAAACGAGTGTACTATTCAACCACCTGGCAACAATTTTTGAATTTAGACGATTTATTACTGTATCTAACATCACCTGACAAAAATCAGAATTAATTTATTTAATCATCAGCGATTGTGATAATGTGCTCGAACCATTTTTCCAGGTAAAAATATACATACCCGGACTGGCACCGGATATGTTAACGGTAGCGGAAGTATTACCAGGAACTATACTCATAGAAACTAAGTTCTTTCCTGAATAATCGACTAGTGTAAGTTGGGATGCCGAATTTGATACAGGGAAATGAACAGTTACAAAATTTGTTGCCGGATTTGGATTAATAGATAATCCACTTAAATATTTAAATCCATCCATGGAAGAAGTTCCTACTGGAGAAGTTATGGTAATGGCTCCTGAACTGCCATTGCTTACAACAGCTTTGATTACAGAATCAGAAACAATTGTAAACGAACCTGCAACTGTACCACCAAAACTTACAGTAGTCACGTTTGTAAAGTTCGATCCGTAGATGTATACAATGGTTCCTGTATTTCCAATGGCTGGTGTAAATGATTGCAGTGTAGGTATCACAGGAGGATTTACCGGTGGCGGGGATGATTCAGTAAATACAAACCCGGACAATGAATCCACCCCTGCGATTGTTTCAACCCAAATATTTCCTGAACTCCCGTTACCAACGACAGCAGTAATGAGCGAATCAGAAACGACTACAAAAGATGCAGCCGCTGTATTCCCAAACCTGATATTTTGCGTGCCATTAAAATGAAATCCATAAATGGAAATAGTTGCTCCTATGGAAGCAGAATCAGGATTGAAAGATTGGATTAGAGGTGTCTGAACCGAGGGCACTAAAAAAATAAATCCGCTCAATGAATCTGTACCTGATATTCCTTTCACAGTCAGGTATCCACTGGCGCCATTTCCAACAATGGCCTGCAGACTGCTGTCATTAAGGACTGTAAAGGACCCGGCAATTACACCACCAAAACTAACATAGGTGGTACCGGTAAAATGAAGTCCTTTGACTAAAACAATTTGTCCTGCAGCAGCAGATGCCGGAGTGAAAGAGTTGATATGTAACGATAGACTGTCTGTCGGATTATTGTTAATATATGTAAATCCAAGCAACGAATCCTGACCATTTGTTGTTGTTACAGAAACAGCACCTGAAGCGCCCTGCCCAACAGTTGCAATAATCACGGTATCCAGTAATAAAAAAGAGGCGGCCTGTACTCCTCCAAAACTTACTGCTGAAACACCGGATAGGTTTTTCCCGTAGATAGTTATCAGTGTTCCGGAGCTTCCTTTCAAAGGGTAAAATGAAGTTACTGTCGGTGTATTTGCCAAAACAAAAGTAAACCCGGCTAATTGGGATTGGCCATCGGCAGAAACCGCTGTCACTGATCCGGTAGATCCACTTCCCACAACTGCTGTAATAACAGAATCTGAAATGATAGTGAATGAACTTGCATTTGTTCCGCCGAATTCTATTCCCGTCACATTATTGAAAAATTGACCATACAAAGTTATAACTGTGCCAGATGAGCCAGATGCCGGAGAAAATGATTTAATCACAACTGATTCATAAGTAAACCCAGGCGCTGCGGCGGTACCTTTAACGCTAGTAACGTTGATATTTCCGCTCGCTCCTTTTCCAACAATGGCTTCTATCAGAGAATCAGATATCAACTGGAAAGAAACAGCCGGAATACCACCAAAACTTACTGCGGTTGATCCTGCAAAATGGGAACCGTTTATGCTCACGGTGTCTCCGTATCTGGCCGAAGAAGGTGAAAAACCTGAAATGACCGGAGCAGAAGAATCTGACATATTTATAAAAACAGTCACATTGGTTGAGTTTTGGGAAATGACGGCCAGGTCGGGTTTGCCATCACTGTTCATATCATCGATTGAAATATAATTTCCATTGTATCCGTATGGCATCGCGAATGCAACGGGTGTTGCCAGAGAAATATTTCCCGTTGTGCTGATATTCTTAAAAACCCTGACGTCTGTTTCGGTAGTTACGCATATATCCGCCATTCCATCCCCGTCCACATCGCTGATCGCTATGTTGTCTGCCGGCACCGATTCAGTTGGAAAAGGCGAAAGATTAATATCCATTTTTGGACCGAAGCTGATATTGCCCGGTGTACTCTGATTTCTGATAATGGAAAAGTTTCCATTACCAGGATTTGAAAACACGATATCCGGGAGTTTGTCACCATCCAGATCGCCTGCTGTGATGCCGGTGGTACCAAAACCTCCTGAGAAAAATACCTGCGGGGCAAAAGCCAGCATACCGGGAATACTTTTATTCAAATAAACATAAATACCACCGCCGTTTGTAATAGCAATATCGGGTTTCCCATCTCCGTCAAAATCAGTCACGACAATACTGCCCGGCCTTGAACTACCAATTAAAGATATCGGCGTCGCAAAAATGATCGTATCTCTTATGCTGATATTTCTAAAAATAGAAGGACGTCCATACTGATCATTCAATACAATCAGATCCGGTTTACCATCTCCATCCAGATCGCTAATCGCTGAATTCGACGGCGATGATTCATATCCGGCATGCATGGTCAAAACAGTCTGAAATACAATATTACCGGGGCTTCCTGCATTTTTCAGGATCGTAATATTAGTATCCATTTCATTCATGACTGCAAGATCATTTTTCCCGTCTCCGTCGAAGTCAGCAGTAATAACACTCCTTGTCTGTGAATTTGCATTTCCAACAGAAAAGGTATTTTTTGCAGCAAAGGACAGATTTTTATTCAGGCTGGTATTTCTGATTACACTGGAAGAACCTGAAGCAAAATCAGCTGTAATCAGATCGGGCAATCCATCTAGATCCATATCGTTTATGATTGAAACCAGGGGAAACTGTCCTGTTTGCGCGACCGCAGTATTGATATGAAAAAAACCTGTATCCAATAGCTGACCGGTACCAAAACGAACGATAAATGGCTGTGCAGCATATCCTGTCAGATTATGTTCCGCGTTTGTCAGGCTAATCGGCTGATAACTCGCGCCCGTCGGAACAGATACTGTTACCATCGTATCGGAAGCAGTAATCACAGTTGCCCTGACAGCGCCGAAATAAACAATATCATCAAAACTTTGTGGACTAAATCCCTTTCCGTTAATCGTTACAACTGTTCCAACCGGCCCTGAAGCGGGGGTAAAATTTGAGATAACAGGAAGTGGTATAAATGTAAAACCAGGTAAAGAATCTATGCCACCTGGACCGGTAAGGCTCAGACTGCCGCTGGCTCCGTAACCTACAATCGCAGAAATGGAAGAATCACTATTCACAGTAAATGCAGGACATAATACACCACCCAAACGAACCGATGAAACTCCACACAGATATTTTCCATAGATGTTGATAGTCATTCCGGGACTTGCAGTTGCGGGTGAAAAGGAATTAATAACAGGAGGCGGAACCTGAAAACTATCCGTTCCGTATGCATTCGAAACGGAAATATTTTTGGTGAAAGTCCCCTGTAATGTTACCTGGATCACAGAGTCAGACAATATATAGAATTGCGAAGTGCTGTCATCAATTTTGACAGACAGGGCATTCGTAAATTTTCCACCATGGATATACAAAGTCACTCCGTTCGCAGGACATCCTCCGTCCGTTGTATAAGAAGATATATAAGGTTCATTCGTTTTATTTCTCAGCACTGATACGGAACCGTCAGTGATATTTGAAAGTACGAGGTCAGGTTTACCATCACCATCAAAATCAGCTATGGCTATATCAGTAGGATTATTTCCAACTTTATAAAACTGATCATTATCCAATAATATATTTCCTACAGTACTTTCATTTTTCAAAACGTATGCGGCATTAGAGAACTGGGCTGCTGCTGCAATATCCGGTTTACCGTCGCCATCCAAATCAGCAATAGCCGTAAATACATCCGCAACGCTGCCTGTTGAAACAGCCGGCGAAAATGAAATGTTTCCCGGTGTTGAATTGTTTTTAGATATAGAAATAGTCTGATTTCCTCCGGCAATGAGTTCAGGCTTTCCGTCCCCATCGAGATCCGCGACTGATATCTGCTGGGGACTTAAAAAAGCAGGGTAATTGATATTCAGTGCGAAAGAAAGAATGCCTCCTCCACCGGTATTTCTGAAAACAGATAAATTGTTCGACATTATGTTCGATACAATAATATCAGGTTTTCCATCACCGTCCAGATCCCCGAGTGTTATACCCATCGGAGTTCCTCCATAACCAATTGTTGTCGGGTTGCTGTAATCGGTTCCTCCACCTGAGCCGGCTTTATTTGTGAAAACAGTGATTGACGTTCCACCGGAATTGGTTACGACCAGATCAGCAGTACCATTACCATCCAGATCGCCAACTGCGAGACTTTCCGGATTGGCACCTGTGGCAATATCGGTCTTTGCTGAAAAAGAAAAGGATCCGGGCGCACTGTTGTTCCTGAAAATCGAAACTGATCCGTCATCATAATTCGTTACTAAAATCTCAGGTTTACCATCTCCTGATATATCCGCAATACAGATCCGGTGCGGAGATTTGCCCGTAACCAGATCTATTTTTGGTGCGAATGAAACTGAACCCGGCGTGCTTGTATTCAGAAAAATAGAAATTGTATTGGCTCCTGTATTTGCCACGACCATGTCCGGTTTACCATCTCCATCCAGGTCTCCTGTAGAAACACTATACGGGTTAGCACTCGTAGTAAAATTATTTTTTTGAGCAAAAGAGTAAGCGTTAAAGCTCCCTGCTCCGCCCGGGAAACTTACTAAGAATGGTTTTGATGAATAGGCTGTATAAAAAGAATTTATTACCGAAATATTTTCGAAGCATGTTCCAGGTGGTACGGTAACCTGAATGCTTGTATTTGTGGCGGCAGAAACAGTGGCTTTTATAGTTCCGAAAAAAACAAGGTTGCCTATTGTGGAGGGATTAAATCCTGTACCCGTAATCGTGACGACTGTTCCCACAGGTCCTGATAAGGGCGAAAAAGAACTTATTACTGGTTGCGCAGAAACTGCAATGGATAATAGCAAAATGAAACTTAGAACATATATGCTTTTCAAGACTGAACTGTGCAATCGAAACATGGACGTTTGGGGTTAATTTGGCAGGTCATGTAAATATAATGATCAGAACCGGAGTTTGCAATCGTTTTAAAGCATCAATTATATTAAGTAAAACCCCTTAGATCCACGTTTATAGCGAGTACCGCAGATCATTTTATTGCAGAATTGCTTAGGGCCTTCCACATTATCTGGTCTAATTCCCCTAAATAATTTTCAACTGCAGGGCGATTGGTATTCACGAGGATCACCCAGGAAAAACCATTATCGGCGCATACTATTTCAGAAGTCTGGCCAAAATGTTCACTTATATAATATCGATTTTTAAAATCATCATTTAAAAACCAGCCACAGGTAAAATGTTCATTAGCCTTTGATGAAGTCAGCATGATTCTCATCGTTATGCTATCCAAAATATTGTTATGGGTAGAAAATCTATTTACATTGTCGTTTAATTTTAGCAGGTCAGTCGCGGATGCAATCCATCCACTGCAGGCATCCGCCCTGGGGAAACAAAATTCATCATCTAATTCTGCATCATATCTTATGAAATACTTGTCTTTATAATTTGTTACTTCATTCTTTTTTTTGTTCCCTAACCAGCCTGCTATTTGCATATCGGAAATTCCAATTGGCTTAAGTATACTGTCTTTTACAAAATCTGTGTAAGACTGTCCGCTGATCTTTTCGATAATTCTTCCCAATACCAGGTATCCAAAATTGGAAAAGCCATAACTGCTTCCTGGTATATTTCTCAAAGGGATATTATCCAGGGTCCAGGAAATAAATTGTTCCCTTGTAATAGACGTATCTCTGAATTTTGGATCATCTATCCTATCATCCCTGCCTGACCAACCACCACAGGTATGATGAAGAAGTTCATTGACTGTAATATTGTTTACAGCAGAAGTATAAGGATGAGTGCCATATTTTGTTCCTAAAATTCCACTGTCACCAAAAACTCCTGACTCTGATGATAATTTCCCCTGCTGAATCAATTTCATTATTGCAATGGCCGTGATAGTTTGAGATATCTGCCCGATTCGAAACAAACTGGTCTTTGAAACTTCTTCTTTTGATGAAATATCGGCATATCCATACCCTTTCGTATATACAAGTTTACCATCTTTTGAAACTGCTAAAGACAGTCCCGGGATATGATAATTCTCCATAAAATCGACAACCAAACTGTCAACCCCTAATTTGGAATCTGGCTGACTAACTTGTCTTGTTATGACTTCGCCCCAACCAGAATCCTTACCCGAACATGTTATCAGCAAACAAAATAAAACCTGAATTAAAATAATAATTCCAAACTTTTTCATGGCGTCGAACCATAAATAAGATGCCAATTATGTATTAAACTGAAATGCAAAGTTTTGAATGGACTGGTATTTAAAGATTTTCCGTTTTCGATACGAAAGTGTTCGATTTCGATCATTTTACATAAAAGGGTATGTTAGCCGTTGCTACCTTGTTATGCCCATCGTTTATATATAAGAATAAACGGTAAGGGCCTTCCGTTTTAGGTGTTTTCAAAACTGCCTGGTTTAAGCTTTTTTCAACTATTGATGCGGGGATGGCTTCCGGACGAGACTCACGGTCACCACCATTTTTAAGGTCGGTGCTTTCGGGCAGGAGTTCCCAGCGTTCGGTCATTTTATCCTGATTTGGGTCAGATGCAAATACGTTAATTATATAGTCTTTATCCGGTTGCAGATAAATAAAATCGCCTGCTTTTTTATTGTCCAACAAGAGTGAATCAATATGAGGTGCCCTGTTTTGAGGCCAGCTTCCGGTCCACAAATATTGCATCACATCTACAACTTCTGATTCTTCTCCCTGTTCAGTAAAAAGGCCGTACCATGTAGGTGTTCTTTCTTGTTTTTGCCCCCATAAAAACACGTATGAACCAACACAATGTTTATCCTGTTTTATAGATGCTTCATACCGGCTTTTATATACTGCAGCTTTTTGGCTGCTGGTTTCTTCCATTGCTGCTTTCCACGGGGTTTGAATACTTTCCCAGTGGCCTGTTGGCCCCCACTCAGTTACCATGTACGGACCTTCCCATCCGGCAGCACGTAAATTTTGCGGTACTTTGGCCAATCCGCCATATACCTGCACCGAAAGTAAATCAAGGTCCGGGCAACGGGCTTTTATAAATTCAATCTCTCTTTTGTTTACTCCAGCCAGCATCGTAGTAACCGGGTGGTTCGGATCTTCCTGGTGTATCATTTTAGCAATATCGTTTACCGCATCCCAGACTTTGGGGTTTTTATATTCCAGGTTAAGTTCATTGCCAATACCCCATATTAATAAGGCCGGATAGTCTTTGTATTTATGTACTTCCTGGCGTAGATTTTCTAACTGCTGCTTTACAGCTGCCGTATCATTGTAATCAAAACCATGACGTTCACGCGCCACGTTTAAACCCATGGTTACCGTTAATCCTAAACTATCTGCTTTATTTAATATTGCTTCGCCATTTCTAGTATCCCAGGTACGAATTGAATTTCCTCCATATTTTGCCAAACGATCAGAGTAATTGGTACCTCCTGCCCCTTTAATAAAATAAGGTCTTCCACTCCTTACCAATATAAAACCAGAGTCTTTGGTAACAATTGTTGTTTTTACAGGACTATAAATGTTTTGTGAATAAATAGTATTTATACAAACCAAAAACAAAATGATCAGAATAATTTTACTATGACGAATCATACTATATAATTTTTTGAATAGTAAAATTCGTTGGTTTCTGTCAGATATGCATAGTCCTTTTTCCATTCGTGAAAATGTTTCGCCGTCATTTCAATGGCATCCATGATAAGCTCTATCTCGCCGTCAGTCATCGTAGGATGAATGGACAATCGAATCCATCCTGGTTTACTGGAAAGATCTCCGGAAAGGATTCGTTTACGTATTTCCTGTGACCGACGCCTGTTTACCCCTAATAGCGCATGACCGTACGTACCCGCACAGGAACATCCTCCCCGGGTTTGGATGCCGAACCGGTCATTCAGGATTTTTACGACTAAATTATATGGTGCTTCACGTAGGACAAATGAGACTATACCTAATCTTTTTTTTGCATGACCCGCCAGTATTTCCAGATTTTTGATCTTTGAAAGCCGGCCAAAAACAATCGCTAACTGTTCTTCTTCCCGTTTTAATAAATTGACCACGTCCATCTTTTCTTTTAACCGTATGCACATGCCTGTCCGAATGCCCTGAACGATGGGTGGCGTGCCCCCATCTTCCCGCTGTTCTATATGATCAACATAGTCATGTTCTTTCCAGGGATTACTATAATGAACCGTTCCTCCACCCGGCTGATCAGGAATTTTATTGCGATAAATTTTGCGGTTAAAAATCAGAACGCCTGACGTACAGGGACCTCCTAAAAATTTATGTGGAGAAAAATAAATGGCATCAAGATTTGTACCTGGTTCCGTTGGATGCATATTGATATCAACATATGGAGCAGAACAGGCAAAATCTACAAAACATAATCCATCATATTCATGGATTATTTTCGCCATATCGTGATAAGGTGTTTCTATCCCCGTAACATTAGAACAGGCTGTCATCGCCAGGATCTTGTTTTTCCTGTTCTTGTATTTTTTCAACAGACTCCTGAAAGCACCGGGGTTAATCTGTCCATCCAGGTCATGCTCAATCAATTCCACAGTAGCGATGGTTTCCAGCCATGAAATCTGATTGCTGTGGTGTTCCATATGACTCAAAAAAACGACCGGACGGAGCGACTCGTCCAAATGAATACTGTTTGTTGAGAGATAGTCTGTCAAACGTTCGGGTATCCGCAACCCTAAAATACGTTGCAACTTATTTACTGCGCTGGTCATGCCACTGCCACAGAAAATGAGCACATCATCCTCGTTGGCATGAACATGTTCTTTAACGATTGATTTGGCCTCTTCGTAAGCGGCGGTCATTTTCTTACCTGTAACAGTTGATTCAGTATGTGTATTTGCCATAAATGGCAAAATCCGGTTTAGTATGAATTCCTCGATTGGCCGGTATGCCCTGCCGCTGGCTGTCCAGTCGGCATAGATGATCTGCTTTTTCCCAAACGGTGATTCAAAATATTGCTGATTGCCAATGGTATTGTTTCTGAATACCGAAAAATAAGCTTCCAATGAAATCTCTTCTTTCATATAGATTTCATTTAGAATTTGCAGAGCCATTGATTCCGAAGAGGTCATAAGGCTTCTTACTAAACCAATCGTTAAATAAAAAAACGACGAGAATAATATAGGCAACAAAACCCAATACAACCAGCCATTGTGCGCCGGAAGTTTTCTGGATATCCTGTTTTGCTTTAGCATCACAGACCTCACCCGGACAATACTGCACTTTGTCACGATAGATCGCAGCGTAGAGTTTACAAGCCAGACAAATACCAAAGGCAGATTCAAAGAACAAAAATATAAGACACATGAGACATACGATGCCTGTTATCGGACTGTAAGCATTGACCACCAATAAAAAAACAAACATGGTGGCTGACAATATCACCCCGATTATCCATGCAAACTTTTTTTGTTTCGCGCCAACATATTCCGGAGTCTGATTACGCACGATCAGTCGCCCGACAATTAAACTGGGAGAGAATTTCGGGTTGACAAATACCCTGATTATAAAATCGGTCAGAAAAAAAGCTATCGAATACTTCGCTAGTGCAAAATCATTCTTGAAAAGAATAATCATCAAAGAAATAAAAATGATGAGGAACAGTATGCCCGCAGCGGCTCTTATTTCTCTTTCATTAAGTACCGGAATATCGTAGCCGGGGACCCGTTCACCAAAAGCTATAATCTTTTCCATATTGATGGTTGTTTATACTAAAACTAACAATCAGATCGGGCATTCCTGAAACTATTTGACACTTGCCGGTGCATTTTACACAGCTGGTCATTTTTGCGTGAAATGCGCGATCTGATTATTCTGCCTGGAAATAGGCGTAAACGGCCGATCAGCACAAAATTTATTTTACGGAATACCGCTATTGAGGGCCAAATCGTCTCTTTTTCGTGATATCCTGCAATTAGAAAAGAGATATTTTCACTGCTCAGCCCAATGAGATACTTTTATAGTATCAAAATATGCAAGAGGTAATATGTTTTTCCGAAGGTATAAATTTCATTTCCTTTTTTTTCTTGCCTATATCGGCGCGCTGGTCATTGAGAAACCGGTTTATTTAGGTAATAGTGTTGCTGATTGTTTCTCCTACCTGCTTACGGTTCTTGTACACTTCTCGCTATTTGCCGGATTAATTCTGACGAATAAAGCATTGCTGATCCCCTTTCTCCTGGACAAAAAACGATTCAGTCTATACGTTGCCGGACTGATCAGCCTGGTGCTGATGTATTCCTATGTTGTCGCCCGTCATAATTATCTGCTTCACCACAGCCTGCTCCATGATATGCCTATCGGAACCAGTTCCGGTTTCTGGGACAATTTTGTTTACGCACTTTGTTGTACGGTAATTGCTGCCATGTTGCATATAACTCAAAAATGGTCGGAACAGGAAGAGCAGGTGAAAAATATCCAGATCAACCAGCTTCAAACTGAATTAAAGTATTTGCGTTCACAGATCAACCCGCACTTCTTATTCAATGGACTGAACTCGGTGTATGGATCCATTGAAATGAACAACCTCCAGGCCCGGGATATGATGGTGCAATTCTCAGATCTGCTAAGGTATAATTTATATGAGGCGGATGTAGATATGATCGCATTGGAGAAAGAAATAAAATACCTGGAAAATTACGTAGCCCTTCAAAAGGCTAGAAGTAATGACAACGTAGAAGTCAGCCTGATCATAAATTACAAAAATCGCAACGTCAAAATTGCTCCGTTGATATTTATGGCTTTTGTAGAAAACGCCTTTAAGTATGCTTCCAGAGGCGATCGGATGAACAATCGCATCGTTATTCATTTGAAAGAAGAAAACGGCCAGATCCAATTCACTTGCGAAAACTCTTTTGATGAATCAGAAACATCTTCCGGAGGAATCGGTCTGAATAATGCAGCCAGGAGACTGGAATTATTATACAAAGACCGGTACAAGCTGGATATCAAAAAAGAATATAACATCTATCGTGTGGATTTAACCCTCAGTCTATGAAAAAACTTAGTTGTATCATAGTAGACGATGAGCCGATTGCCCGGAAAATATTACAGGAATTTGTGGAACAAATTCCGTTCCTTGATCTGCAGGGGAAGTTTGAGAACGCAGAAAAAGCTGCAGCGTTTTTAAGCAGAAATACGATCGACATCATATTACTGGACATAGAGATGCCCAAGGTTTCGGGTTTGCAGCTACTGCAAAAAATGCATATCGAATCACTGGTAATTGTAACCACGGCCTTTCCAAAATATGCGTTGGAAGGATACGAAATGGATGTAATTGACTATCTCTTAAAACCCTTTGCGTTCAGCCGGTTCCTTAAGGCCGTACAAAAAGCCAAAGATTATTATCAGATCAAGCATGCCGCTGTTGCCACCCAGCAGTCTTCCTATATCTTCATTAAAAGTGACAAACGGATAGAAAAAATAGAACTGAGTGAAATCATTTATGCAGAAAGTGTGGGAAACTATGTAAGCATCCACACAGAAAATAAAAAGATGCTCGCCTACCTTACCATGAAAAGCCTCGAATCACAACTACCTATAGATGATTTTATTAAAATACATCAGTCTTACATCGTTAATTGTTCAAAAATTCAGGCCATTGAAGGCAATGAAATTAAAACGGCAGGTCAGTCCTTACCCATCAGCAGGAACTTCCGCGATTCGGTTATGAAGATAGTCCACAAGAGACTTCTCAAAAGATAGCTAAATCATCCTGCGAAATATGGTTGCCTGATTTTATCCTTTAGTAGTTTAATCAATGTTTCGTTTTCTTTCTTTATATGGTTCATCCTTGTTCCGCTAAAAGAAAGAAGTATATCCGGAAACTCCTTGTTTGTCCCTGATAATTTCAGCCATTGAATATTGAACGCACGCATAAAGGGATTTGGAATTGAGTATACGCTTAGTTCAAACGAATTGTATTGAAGTTCGAATCGGAAATCGATGTTAAGGTTTCTGTATTCCTTCCCGTTCACAGGTTCAAAACGGTTTGGATGAAATTCAATCTGACGTTCAAAAAGCTGCAATGATCCTTTTGCAAAAAAAACGACCGGAATATACCTGGTTCCCATCCTGACCTGGGGAAAACCTGCTGGCATTTTATTTTTACCGATCACTGTCCTCCACCAGCCATTTGATCTGGCGATTCTGTTCACTTCTTCCAGGTGTTCAACCGATGAAATCCAAATATTGTCAAAAGTCCGCGTCATTGTTCGTTTTCCTCAAGTTCAGCTAAATTCTACATATAGTTGCATTTAATATTTGGTTGAACCGCAATGGGCGAAAGTTTTTGATAATAAATCTGCGCCTTAAATAGATCTGATTGCAACTATCGGATCCATATTATGTGATCAGAATAAAGCTCTTCATTGTCTTAATATTAACGAGGGTTTAAGGTCTATTATTATTCCTTAAGGCGCGAAGGGTATATAATAATGCAATTGCGATAG
>Ga0207065_1126_pt1 | contig 17195 bp, 15 predicted proteins | sample Alteio_BWMinCont_27_FD_153492 | JGI IMG/M metagenome (GOLD analysis project Ga0207065, IMG submission 153492) | Enriched cells from forest soil in Barre Woods Harvard Forest LTER site, Petersham, Massachusetts, United States -... | ecosystem: Environmental > Terrestrial > Soil > Temperate forest >...
CTAAAACTATGACTACATCGGACATTCAAGAACAAATTGATATTATTAAAAGGGCAACTGAAAAAGCACTTCAATCTAAGGAGGCAATATTAAAATTTTTAGCCAGCGCCGGAATAATAAATCTTGAAAAGGGCAAACAAAGCTCGTCTAAAGAGCGGAAAGCAAAAAAGTAAATGGCTCGTCATCTAAGTTGTAATTGAAATCAAATCCCTTTAATTATTTTTCCTCAAATACTCAACATAAGCTTCAACGGCCCTTCTGATCGCGGAGCTGCCGCCATTATGATTATTTACAAGAATGGAGAATTCTAGCAAATGTTTATTTTTTGTGTAAATATATCCGCTCAGGCAAAGTACACCCGTAAGAGAACCGGTTTTGACAAATACATATCCGCTGTCAGCTCGATAGTAATTCTTGAGGGTTCCGTTTCCGCCGGTAGGAAGAATCTTTTTCATCCTGTCCATGCCGAATTCATTTTTCAATTTGATAAGCACACTGACAAAATCCCTTGGACTGAACAAATTAAACCTGCTCAGTCCGCTTCCGTCGACCCATGAAGGTTTTTGCGGAAGGTCGGCCAGCGGCCCTGCAAGCAGGCTATCAATAATGGTTTCATCTTTCATAAATCCCAATTGTTCATTACTCACCATTAACAGGGTTTGTTCTGCAAAGAAATTATCACTGCGGTGCATCATTGGGATAAATACAGAATCTGCCGGCCTTGAGTAAATTGAATTTACAGACCCAGACAACTTTACTGAGGGCAAAGAAAAAAGGGTTTTTATATTAATCAAATTAATTGAATTTGCCCTTTTCCCAATTGTATCTGGGAGCAAATTTATTGCGGACTGCAGATTATTAGTGATAAAGGGAACATCCTGAATGATATTTGTCTCGGTGCCAGGACGAATCACAAAAACATTTGAATCCATTAAACGCTGAACTAAAAATGTCTTAGATGAACTATCGGTACTGAATCTGACTTTCCAGGAAATTTCAGGTGAACTTGAAACTGTTGCTGTTGGTCCAAATGCTTGATTACTACGTGTTGCTGAATTTTGTTGGTTCCACCGAATAAAATTCCCATAAACTGGAAATTGGCTACGCTCGATGGCATAATCCTCGTTGTAATCATCCCAGGCCCAGCCAACACCGAGTGCGTTTTCCTTCCAGCCCTTATCAACCAGATAAATTTTCTTATTAGTTTTTTTCAGAAAATCAATCACTGGCTGAGATTGATAATCGGGGTGTAGGAGACTGGGATCTCCGGTAGGGAAAATGTAAATGGCAGTATCATTTTCAAAATATTGAATACCTACCAGCGAATCGCCCAGGTATTTCATCCCCGCATACAGAGAAAACAATTTTGTATTACTCGCGGGTACAAAATATTTGTCTCCCTGGTAATCTGCGATTTCTTTTTTTGATGAATCGTCATAAACATAAACGCCGACCAACGCTGTGCTGAGTTCTTTCGTTTGAACAAGTTGCCTCAATGCTGAATTTTCAGGAACGCAACATTGTCCATTTGCTGAAGTATTAAAGAAACAAATGATTAAGCCGAAAGCCCAAAACTTAAAGCTTAAAGCATTTTTCTTACAGAATAGAATCAAATGAATTGAATTTAAGTTTCAGTCCCATATCCCATATCTCATATCCCATACTCCCATACCCCCATACTCCCATACTTTTTAGCGTTCTTGAGCGCGAAGCCAACGTTCCGGCACTTCATTGCTGCTTGCCTGGAGATAATCCTGGTAAGAGCAGGCGATATATTTCTGGTCGGGCAGCTGCATCCACCAGCGGTTGGTTTTTTTGCTTTGCAGAAATACCGTCTGTACTTCGGCAAAAGCTGTGTGATATTCCACGAAATATTCTTTGTCGTTCAGGCTGGCTTCACGCAGTCCTTTGTTCCTTCCATCCACCGCATACCAGAGCATCTGTGCGATCTGTTTGGCCGTCAGCTCATGTTCGTCATTTTCAGGAATATAACCGTAGATGCCGATACTACTGATATTGGGACTGAGTCCTGCATAACGCAAAAGGGCACAGGCTTCTTCACCGGAGAGTCCGTTAGGCGATAAAAAATTCGAAGGCGCATAAGCATGGGCGATAGCACATACATCAAAACTCAGCATATTGGAATTACGAAGCACGGGTTCCATCTCGTCTATAATTTCCTTCACCTTTCCCACGCGGAAACAATCGAACCGTAATTTATCCATCGTCTCCAGCATCCTGGGATGCACATAAAAACTCTGGAAACCAATATGATTATAATGGGATATGAAATTCGGTTCATCCGTTAAGAGCTCCATCAGGAAATTTTCGCTCTTGAGGGTAGAATCAATATTGATGTCGATCAGCGCGTCCACGCAGGTTACTTCAATTAGTTTTTTGCGGCTAGCATAACTCTGGTACTGTGCCAGGGTCAGGTCGTGTGAACCTCCCAGGATGATCACAGTTTTACCCAGTCCGATCAGCTCGTTCATCACCGACCTAAGTGCGGCATAAGTATCGGCCAGCGTGGATCCGGTCTTGATATTTCCCACATCTGCGATACGGATTTCGCTATGCCAGTGATAGAGCTGGTAAAACTGACGGCGGATGGTATCCGGACCATTGAGCAGGGCCCTGGAACGCCGGGTGCCTCTTTCTTCCCGGCAGCCTATCAGGACCAGGTCGGCCTGCAGCAGGTCAGGGAATTCCTCTTCGTAAACACTGATTAATTTTCCAACCTGACCGTCTTTATATTCTTCGTCGTTGGAAATCTCCCGCGTATTTACCGGGTCGAGGTAGTCAAGAATATGCAGACTGTACAACATGTACCACGATTTGAAACAAACTTACACTTGTTTTTCCTTTTATCTTTGCGGCATGGAAGAATTACTGGAAAAACTGGAGACATACCGGAAGGAAATCATTGGCACAGAACCCAATGGTGCGGATAGTGCCGAAGCATACCGTATCCGTTTTCTTGGAACCAAGGGTATCGTGAAAAACCTTTTCCAGGAAATAAAAAAATGTCCCCCCAGAAAAGAAAAAAGAATTCGGCCAGATCCTCAATGAATTCAAAACGTTGGCCGAATCAAAATATGAATCATTAAAGGATACGGCCAACCGCCAACAGCCAACCGCCAACCAAATAGATTGGTCCCTCCCCGGCGACCCTATTCCGGTAGGAACAAGGCATCCGATCAGTCTGGTAAGAAATCGCATTGTTCAGATTTTCGGGAGATTGGGATTTTCTGTGGCAGAAGGACCCGAGATCGAAGACGACTGGCATAATTTCACTTCACTCAATCTGCCCGAGGATCATCCGGCCAGAGATATGCAGGATACTTTTTATGTTCACAGGAATCCGGACTGGCTCCTGCGCACGCATACCAGTAATGTGCAGGCCCGGGTGATGGAAAAACAAAAACCACCTATCCGGATTATTTGTCCGGGACGTGTGTACAGGAATGAAACGGTCAGTGCAAGAGCGCATTGTTTTTTTCATCAGTGCGAAGGATTATATGTGGACGAAAATGTTTCTTTCGCGGATCTGAAACAGACCCTCTATTTTTTCGTGCAGGAAATGTTTGGCAAAACAGTGAAGATCCGGTTTCGTCCTTCCTATTTTCCTTTTACCGAACCCAGTGCAGAAATGGATATCACCTGCCTGATATGCGGTGGTACCGGATGTAATGTTTGTAAACATACAGGATGGGTCGAAATCCTCGGAAGTGGCATGGTGCATCCGAAAGTGTTGCAGAATTTCAACATCGATCCGAATAAATATACAGGCTTTGCATTCGGCATGGGAGTGGAAAGAATCTGCCAGTTGAAATATCGCGTAAATGACCTGCGACTGTATTCACAAAATGATTTGCGTTTCCTAAGACAATTCGTTTCAGCCACATAAAGAACGGAACCATGATCCTTGCCGTTCTTGCCAGCGATCTGCAGAAGAATGAAATCGCCACGTCTGCTTTTTTCCAGAAACATGAAGTCGTGTATTCAGAAAATATTTCTTTATGGGCCCATCATGCTGCCGATGTATATTTTGATTTTGGATTTGCGCCTTCGGCGGAAAAAATAGAGAAACTCGCGAAGCTGCTGCCCAGACCCGTTTTGATAAATGCGGTGACAGAAACACTCAGTGATATCCATCCTGATTTTATCCGGTTCAATGGCTGGCCCGGATTTCTGAAAGGAAAATATATGGAAGCCGCAGCGAACAAAGAAACACAGGAAAAAGCAAATAATTTGTTCGGAGATCAATTGATTTTTGTGAAAGATGAACCAGGATTTGTTTCCGCACGTATCGTTGCTATGATCATTAATGAAGCTTATTTTACTTTGGAAGCCGGCACCAGTACAAAAGAAGAGATCGATATTGCGATGAAACTCGGAACAGGATATCCATTCGGTCCGTTTGAATGGGGAGAAATGATTGGACTTAGTAGAATTGCTGAATTGCTGAAGAAGCTTTCTTTGAAGAATCCAATTTATGAATTAGCGCAAACACTTATTTAATGTGCCAAATTCGGGAATAAAGCAAATGAGAGAATGCCTGCCTGCCGGCAGGCAGGGGGAAATTGAACGGGGAAATGATAATGTGAAAATCCGCCAACGGCCAACCGCCAACGAAAAAAGAATGCTACTACTAATAGATACTTCGCAAGAAAAAGCATCAGTCGCTCTCTCACGAGATGGAAAAGTTTTGTTTTCGGAAGAAAATAAAATTTCAAAAGAACATGCGTCCTGGCTGCATACCGCGATCGGGAGAATACTTCAAGAGGCAGAAATAACCCTCCGGGAGATGAAAGCCGTTGCTGTTATCGCAGGACCTGGTTCTTATACAGGCTTGCGGGTGGGAATGGCAGCAGCCAAAGGATTTTGTTATGCACTGAATATCCCGTTGATCACCCAAAATACTTTAGAGGTAATGGCTGAATCCATGCGGGATTTCGCGGAACAAAAAGGCGCATTGATCTGCCCGATGATCGACGCAAGAAGGGACGAGGTTTTTACAGCTTTGTATTCAACAGCCAACCGCCAACCGCCAACCGCCAACAACCTAATAGAGATCCTGCAACCTCAATCAATGATATTAGATAAAAATGCATTTGAAATGGCTCTTTCAAAAAACCTTATAATTTTCTTCGGTAGCGGGGCAGAAAAATGGAAACAAATCACCGCATCTTCTTCAGCCATTTTTGAACCTCAACCTGATATAATACAGGCCTTTGCGAACCTGGCCCGGCAGGACTTCATCTCTGGTAAATGGGCAGATCTGGTTAATTCTGAACCGATTTATTTGAAAGAATTCTTCACTTATTGAGAAAATATTCTATATTACGATTTCTTTGGAAACCCTGCTTGTTATACGAGATTTGCCAGAATCCAATACAGATGACTTTTTTTGAACCTTCAACTTTCTGAACTGTATGAGTGGTACAAGCAGCAACTATTGGATGATCCTCAATGCCCAGGCAGGGGAAGAAACTGCCGTTAAAGTGGATTTTATCAATCTGAAGAAGGCCGCAATGATCCTGCGTGCTCTCAATCATAAACTCCGACAACAGATTGTAAGAATTTTGGATGAACATAAAAAGCTGACAGTCACTGAATTATATATTCATCTGCGTCTGGAGCAGTCGGTCGCATCCCAGCATCTGGCCATTCTCCGCCGGGCAGGTATCGTCAAAACCGAACGGGACGGCAAATTTATCCATTATACGATCAATCCCGAGCGAATTGGTGATATTATGAAAACGGTTCATTTGTTACTGGTTTAATTACCAAGCCATATTAAATTATGGGTTATGGGTTATGAATTTCAATTCTGACTTGTAAATCCTGTTTCACATTTCCATACTCCCCTGCCTGCCGGCAGGCAGGCATACCCCCATACTCCCATACTTGCCCTATGCATTACGCCTTGAGCTTTACGCCCTAGGCCTTCAGCTTAAAATTGTATTTTTACACCATGTATATCCAGCAATTATATACTGGCTGTCTGAGTGAAGCAGCCTATTATATTGAAAGTGAGGGCGAAGCAGCGATTATTGACCCCCTGCGCGATATCGAGGAATACCTGGTCCTGGCCAAAGAAAGGAAAGCCGTCATCAAGTATATTTTCGAAACCCATTTTCACGCCGATTTTGTGAGCGGCCACCTCGACCTCGCCCAGGCCTCCGGAGCTCCCATCGTTTACGGTCCGGAGACTGAAACTTCTTTCCCTATTTACAGGGCGAAAGACGGAGAAATTTTCAAGCTGGGGAAACTAACCATTGAAGTACTTCATACACCCGGACATACCATCGAATCTTCCTGTTATCTTTTACGCGATGCTAACGGCGCCCCTTATGCGATTTTTACTGGCGATACACTTTTTGTAGGGGATGTCGGCCGTCCCGATCTCAGCAGCGGTAACCTGAGTCAGGAAGAACTGGCTTCCATGTTATTTGAATCACTTAAGAAAAAAATCAACCCGCTTCCCGACGAGGTAATTATCTATCCGGCTCATGGTGCCGGCAGCAGTTGTGGAAAAAATATCGGCCCCGACACTTATAGTACCCTGGGTGAGGAAAGAAAATCAAATTATGCACTACTCGCAACTTCTAAAGAAGAATTTATTAAAGCTGTTACTGACGGACTTAACGCGCCTCCTCAATATTTTGCAGTAAATGCAAGAATCAATAAAGAGGGCTATGAAAGCCTGGATGAAGTAATGGAAAATGGATTAAAGCCTTTGAATATAGAAGCCTTTAAGGCAATTGTTAAGGATGACAATACGATTGTTCTCGATACACGCTCTTCCACTGAATTCACCGAAGGATATGTACCCAGCTCCATCAGCATTGGACTGGATGGACGTTTCGCTGAATGGGCAGGAAGCCTTCTTCCTTTTGATAAACCCTTTGTGCTGGTAACTGATCCAGGAAAAGAGAAAGAAAGTGTAGTGCGACTTGCCCGCGTTGGATTTGCACAGATGAGCGGTTACCTGCAAGGCGGATTTGAAACATGGAAAAATTCAGGAGAGCCGATTGATCTCATCGTGAATATTGATGCAGATGAATTTGCGATGGACCTTCCCTTCGATCCAAAACTTAAAGTGGTGGATGTGCGCAGGGAAACTGAATTCGCAGACGGACATGTTCCTGCTGCCCGAAATATTCCACTTGAAACATTAACCGATCCCGGCACTATGGCCGAATTCGACGATACCGATAATATTTATCTACACTGTGCTGGCGGATATCGTAGCGTCATCGCATGCTCACTCTTCAAACGTCAGGGTATTCACAACCTGCACAATATTATTGGTGGCTGGGATGAAATCAAAAAACTCGACGGACTGGAAATTGTGAAGGAGAATAGTGTTCTTAATTAACTATGAGTTATGAACTATGAACTATGAGATATTTTTAATATTAAAGGGTGAAATAATAACCATATCTCATATCCCATATCTAATTAAGCCTTAAGCCTTACGCCTTTTCTTCGCATTGGGTTTTGTCTTGAAGGATTCCGGAAGACCATGCTCAGCAATAAATTTTTCCGCAAGTTCATGTTTCGCCAAAACAGCCGGGTCTTTACTAAAATCCGGCATATTGTTATCGATTTGAAAATAGGCCTTTGATTTTTTATTTAAATCTTTTAATAATTTTTTACTCGCTACTGATGCCATATACTATGGATTTAAATAAAATTACAATTATTTTCACTTTAAACTAATAAGAAAACCTTCAAAATTTATACCTGTTTTGAATTTTCCCCATTGACCGTTTATAAACCCTTCTATTTCAAAAAGCTTGTCGATTTCTTCAAAGTTTTGAGCGATGGCCATTTGATATAATCTTGTCCTTGCCATTGTAGATCCTACAATTAATATGTGTGCATTTTGGTAATGACTTACGAATTCCAATACTGTCTGCCCAACAGTAAACAAAACTTTTGAAGTATCACTGTTATTTGAAACTGCATACTAATCAATATTTCCGTTTGTTTCATCCCAATCACCTAATGATAAAGTATAGAAATTTCTATTTCTTATGTTCATTTTTTTGAACAATACAACTTTATTAATAATTCCATTTGGGCCAACGCTTTGGAATTTATATGAAAGATTTGAACTATCATACGAAGTCAGATATTGTTCAACATTCATAATCCCTAAATCCAATTAATTTTTTCTTACATACTATAAGTTTTGCAAAGTAATTTTTATGGAGATCAGGAAAAAAGTGAAAACACCCTTAGGAAAGTATGGGAGTATGGGAGTATTGGACGGCAGATAAGTGCATTACGGGTTCGGCGTTCAGCGTTACGCTTTCGGCGTTAAATGTTATTTGACTAAAATAGAATTTGCGCGACCAATTGTATGCAGACTATATTCAATTCCATTTTTCCAGTAAACAGCGCTGTCGACTTCTGGCACTGTACCTGAAATAAATGTTCTGGAATAACCTGCAACATAAATATCGGATCCGGAGACAAAAACGGAAGTTGTAACGTATGAAGTATTCGCATTCGATGGATAGTTTAACTGCAAATCATTTTCAACTCCGTTTTTCCAATATGAAGCTCCCAGAAAAACTCCTGGAGCCAGTCCGCTTGGGATGAATACTCCGGGATTATATACATCTGTTCCGATAACAAAAAGGGAATTTATGCTGCTTAAATAAGAACCATCATTCGATCTGGGCTGCATAAAATATGCTGTCCCGTTTAACCAATATACACCCTGGTTAGCCATACCCCCCACATATACATTGCTCCCTGAAACATACATACAATGAACCAGTGGAAGAGTGGTACCCCTGCCACCATAAGGTGCTGCAATAGTCATATCCCCGTTTTTCCAATAGACGCCATTTTCAAGTGTGTCATATCCGGCAAAATACACATCGGTACCATCTGCAAAAGTTGAGATGATACTACCTGGAATAAAATTCTTAGCCGGTGTACCTATTGCGGGAAATGTAATCAAAGCACCATTTTTCCAGCCATTCCTATTTGCATAATATACATCGGTGCCGGAAACAGAAATTGCAGGTGGATCACCAATTTGCTGAACTGTATCTATATTATTCGGAGTACCATTTTTCCAATAAACATATTGACCAATATCCGGTCCGCTAATATTATTTGATGGATTACTATTTGTTGTTCCTTGATATACGCCGGTAACATATATATCACTACCGGAAATAAGAACCTGATTTGCTATACTAAAACTGTTCGAAAGTGTATCAGGAATTGCATTCTTCCATAAAATAGCATTTGCTCCATTATAGCCGGCGATATAAACAGTGGAATCAGGTGGTGTGGTTCCGCCCGAGCCGCCTTTATTTGTTTTCGTGCAGGAAGTAAATAAAAAACCTGCGGCAGCAACGAGAACACATTTATGAAGAAAGAAAGCCATAGTGGCCTAATTAGAGATTAAAGGTAAAGAAAGTATGGGAGTATGGGAGTATGGGAGTGCATTGATAATATTTTTTAAGACGATTATTAATTATTTGAGTAGTAGCTGAGTTGCATTCCCATACTCCCATACTCCCATACTTTCTTCCGCCTATTCCGATCTAAGACTAATAACCGGATTCATCATCGCAGCTTTGAGTGACTGATAACTTACAGTAAGTAAAGTAATCAGAAGAATACTTAAACCTGCGATACCGAAGATCCACCAGGAAATGCTATCGCGGTACTCGTAGTTTTGCAGCCAGTTCTTCATCCCATAATATGATAGCGGAATGGCGATGAAAAGAGAGATGAGCACAAGTTTTACAAACTGGACGGACAACATCCCCCAGAGAGAAAATAAATTTGCGCCAAGCACTTTGCGCACACCGATTTCTTTGGTGCGCTGTTCCGCTACAAAAGATGCCAGTCCGAATAAACCGAGACAGGATATAAATATCGCCATGCCGGCGAATACTGCAGACAAATTCCCGATGCGATCCTCCTCGGCAAATTTTTTCGCATAGGCATCATCGTTAAAAACATAAATAAAAGGACTTGCCGGATTATATTTCTTAAAAACCTTTTCAATACTTGCCATTGCATTATGCATGGGCAGGCCAGCTTTCATACGGATCGTGATAACACTCATGTAACCATCTCCAAGGAAAATCGCAGGCTCGATGGGGTCATAAGGAGAATTGGTCAGCATATCTTTTACTACACCGATTACTGTATAAGATTTTCCGCCAAATTTCATGATCTCACCAATCGGATTTTTTATGCCGGTTACTTTTGCAGCTGCTTCACTAAGGATCATCGAAGAAGAATCAGCATAGGCGCGTGAGAAATCCCGACCTTCTATTATGTTCCAGCCGACTGTTCTTCCGAATTCAGTCGTGACATTTACATTTCTGAAAAAAACCACCAGGCCCGGATCCTTACCACGCCACTGCAATGAATTATTATTATTGAACTGCGTGATGGGCTGTGATGATTCGGACATTTCAGTAACAGCACCGGTTCTCAACAGGTCTTCCCGAAGCGCATCATAATGCCCATAGAGGGCATCCGACAATGGCACGGTCACCAACCCTTCCCCGGTATAACCCGTGGGACGGTTTTTTGCGTACATGATTTGACGATAAACAATAATAGTTCCGATGATCAGACTTAATGATACAGTGAATTGCAACACAACTAACACTTGTCGTGGAATGGAATTATAGCGGCTTCCCTGAAACGCACCTTTCAATACTTTGATCGGTTCGAAACGCGAAAGATAAAATGCAGGATAACTTCCGGAAATGATTCCTGTAAATAAAGCAAATCCAATACAGATCAGCCAGAAAACAGGATTACCGAAAGGAATGTTCATGTGTTTGCCGGACAGGTTATTGAAAAATGGTAGGGATAATTGTGCGGATAGCATTGCAATTACAAAAGCAAATAATGTAAGCAAAATGGACTCGATCAAAAATTGTCCGATCAGATGAATAGATAATGAACCAATTGTTTTTCGAATACCAACTTCCTTAGCTCTCTTGCTGCTGCGAGCAGTGGAAAGATTCATAAAATTGATGCATGCAAGGAAAAGTACAAATGCACCAATGATACTCATGAGAACCACAACCTGAATTCTTCCACCGACAGGTTTCCCATTGGCAAATTCGCCGTACAAATGCAATTTATCCAGCGGGTAAACCAGGACTGTTTCCTTCCAGTCTTTTATGAATGGAGTAGGAAGATTTTTTATTTTTTCAGTCGCCTCTGCAGTAGTTATGTTATTATTCAATTCAACAAAACCTTCACCATTATGATCGCCCCAATTGGTATTTGTACTGAGATATGTATTTCCTGAATTCGTCCAGGGAAGCAGCAGCGTTGTTCCTGCGAAACTCGAATTCTCCGGAAGATCTTCATACACAGCGCCCACTTTCAAGTTCATTTTATTATCCAGTAAAATCGTTTTGTTTACAGGATTGGCATCTCCAAATAATGCAACAGCCAGTGATTTTGAAATCATGATCGAGGAAGGATTGTTTAGCGCCTGCATATTTCCACTCAGCAAATTGAGTCCGAACATGGATGGAAAATATTCCTGAGCATATATTCCCCTTCCGGAAATTTTCTTATCGCCGGTTCCCAGAATAAACAGGTTATGAAAAGAAACCAAAGCAACTCTTTTAAAAAGGTCCTTATATTTTGCTTCCATTGCAAATCCCACGGGCATAGCAATCGTGGGTCCGATATAAATATCTCCCTTGTCATTTTGGCTGAGCATTATTTTCGCCAGCCTTTCATGATTCGGATTGTAATGGTCATAGGTCAGCTCATCTGTAACCCATAATCCTATGATGATGGCCGTCGCCATTCCGACTGCTAGTCCGACAATATTCAGGGAAGCAAAGGCCTTGTTGTTTCGCAGATTTCGGAGGGCGATTTTTAAATAGTTCTTTACCATGATTGAAGGTTGACAGTATTCTGTTGACAGTTGACAGCGATCCCAATAAAATGCCAGATTGATATCTTGTTGAATATCAAATCAATATAAAACTCACTCACCTGGTAAACTGCCCGATTTCGATACGATAACCGTACGTTTTTAAAAAAATTTACATAAACAAATGACTGACAGTACTTTATCCGGGGTGGCTTCGAGAATCCTTCGAGAATCCTTCGGGATTACTAGGGGAATACTGGCTGATTTCTCGAAGAACTCTCGAAGAACTCTCGAAGAACTCTCGAAGAACTTGCGAAGAATCCTCGAAGCCACCCAGAACTAATATAGGCTGAAATAAGAAGGAAACCCGTAGAAAGATATAAGCAATATTTACCAGCTCGCTACCGCTCATCTACCGTTCAACTACCGGTCAAATGAAACTTTGCTTTAGATTTGACTGGAATTAGAACTTCTTAGTCAGGCAGCCGGTAAACCTGACCGGAATCTAACTCACGAGGAGGCCACCTCCTGGACTCCATTAAACACTATTTATAAGGAAGCTTTGTTTATCCATTATTACTATATATATTAGTATATTTGTACTAAATATATTAGTATTTAGCTAATGGCATAAGTGTTGATTATATAAATATACCGTCAACCGTAAACTGTCAACCGAATAAAATGGAAACACTCATTCAAACCATGCCGGGTTATCGGCTCAACGAATACATGCTGGTTTTATCGCCGCACGAAGATCTGCGCAAAAGAATCCAGACTGTGAAAAAAGAATTTGCAGAAAAATTTAAATGTCCGCAGGCGATCTGGGGCAAGCCCCATTTGTTGCTCGCAAGATTCAGTCAGCTTGAAATGATGGAAGAAAGAGTAACAACCAGATTAAGATCCATCGCGATGGGATTTCATCCGATCAAAGTGGAGATGAAAGATTTTGGATCTTATCCGACACATTCCATTTTTATCCAGGTGATTTCGCGTGAACCAATAAAAGATCTTATCCGCGAAATCAAAGAGTCGCAGAGATTGCTGAAGCCTGACAATGATCACAAACCATATTTCACAGATGATCCGCATATGATGATAGCTGCGAAACTGGCTCCCTGGCAATATGAAAGCGGATGGTTGGAATATACTCACCGACATTTCACCGCAAGATTTATTGCTGAAGGCATGCTCCTTCTCAAACGCCGCACAGGTGAAAAAGCCTGGCAAATCGTGGAACGGCTTGCGTTTCAGAATTTGCCTGTTTCAATCAAACAAGGAGAGCTTTTTGGATGAGGGTTGACCTAGCATTTTAAAACCGCCAACCGCCAACTGCCAACCGCCAACGATCAAAACAAAATGATGGAATACAAAAAAGGCCGCGGTGCGCAAATAAATACGCGTAACAAATTTCAGCGTGACGAAAAAACGCGGGAACATATTGAATCTATTGACGACTGGACAGAATCCAATGCGCCGACGCAATACATAGAACAGGAAGCGAAATCCATTGTCAACAAAGTGGACAGTCCCGACGTTGGCATGTGGTATAGTATGAATCCATACGCAGGATGTGAGCACGGCTGCATTTATTGCTATGCACGGAACACGCATGAGTACTGGGGTTATAGCGCGGGCACAGATTTCGAAAGCAAGATCATCGTTAAAAAAAATGCGCCTAAACTACTCAGGAAATTTCTGATGAATCCCAAATGGGAATGTGTGCCCATCAGTATCAGCGGTAATACAGATTGTTATCAGCCGGCGGAAAAAAAATATAAACTTACCAGAGGTCTGCTGGAAGTCTGCAATGAATTCAACCAGCCTGTGGGAATGATCACGAAAAATGCGGGCATGCTGCGTGACAAGGACCTGCTCCAGGAAATGGCTAAAAAAAAGCTGGTCTCGGTACTTGTTTCCATCACTTCCTTCAATGAAGAACTTCGTCAGAAAATGGAACCGAGAACTACAACCGCTACTCAGCGTTTGAGAACTATCCGTGAACTGAGCCAGGCCGGTGTAAGGGCTGGTGTCATGCTCGGCCCGATGATACCGGGACTGAATGAGCATGAAATGCAGCGTATTATGAAAGAAGCAACTGAAAACGGGGCCAGTTTTTCAGCTTATACTTTTATCCGGCTGAATGGAGCGATTAAGTTAATGTTTCATGACTGGCTTTATAAAAATTACCCGGACCGGGCAGATAAGGTCTGGCATATGATTGAAAACTCGCATGACGGCAAGGTGAACGATTCCCGCTGGGGTATCCGGATGCGTGGGGAGGGAAATATTGCCGAGCTGGTAAACCAGCAGTATAAAAAATATGGGAAAATTTACGGACTAAATGCCGAAAGATGGGAGCTGGATTGCAGTGCCTTCCAGAGGCCCGGAGGGCAGGGTAGTTTGTTCTAAATCGGGTCTGCATCAGAATCGCAGATTTACAGGCTTTTATATTCAAATCAGCTATATTTGCAAACGCGGCATTTTACATTGAATGTGGTTGGGCATTTCAGATAATAAGATGGGATTCAATGAACTAAGATTAGCTTGCGTTTAATTTAATCAATCCTGTGATTCAGAGTGTGGCTTTTTTTATATATCTGAAATTTAAAATATTTGGAAGGGTGCAGAAAGTCATCAGAACATGACTATCTGCGCCCTTGTCGTTTATACCAGGGAACAGGATTTGTAGTTGTGTGTCGCGATTAATATTAGTTGAAAATTAACCGGTTGCATAAAAAGTATGTGACTGAGATGGCGAAGCCATTCCTGAATGCAGGCTTTTTGGACCATATATAAAATGAATTTACTTTGTCAGCGTTAACATCCCATTGGTATGCCATTTACACCAAGCCCCGCTGGGAGAAAAAAGTGCATTCCTTACTCTCTGAAAAGAAAATTGAATCCTACTGCCCTTTGAATAAGGTTCGCAAAAAATGGAGCGACCGGATGAAAACAGTGGAAGAGCCGCTGTTTAAGTCCTATGTTTTTGCGCGGGTGAATGGGGATGAACAGACCAAAGTTCGCATGACCGCAGGAGTGATGAATTTTGTTTACTGGCAGGGCAAGCCGGCCATCATTCCTGCAAAGGAAATTGAGACCATTCGGAAGTTTTTGAATGAATACGAAAATGTAATGACTGAACCGATCCAGCTGAAGGAAGACGGAAGGGTAACCATCCGTCAGGGATTATTCATGGATCATGAAGCCAGGATATTAAAAATTGAAGGAAACAAAGTAAAAGTGGTCATTGAAAGTATAGGTTATACCCTGGTCGCTTCGATAGATAAAAAGAATTTATCAACCCTTATACACTAAACATGCATCGTTATTCCTTGCTGAAAAATTTTCTTTTTGTGATAGTAGGGCTATGGATCATACAAACCATGAGTTCCTGCGGCACAACAAAAGGAATGATAATGGTTCGCGGTCCTTTTGACACGGCGAAACTGAGTGTTATCAATCCTGTGGAGCCTATCATTCGTAAAGGAGATATATTAAGTATCATTGTTTTCAGTGATAACCCGGTAGCAACAAGAATTTATAATCAGTCTCTTATTGCGCCTTCCGGTTCAGGCAATACTTCTCCTGGAGTAAATCAATCATCAGGAAGTGCTTCGGTATCAGCACCCGGATACCAGGTAGATTTAGATGGAAATATTGTTTTTCAGGGGATCGGAAAAATTAAAGTGGAAGGCTTAACAAAGGCAGCATTAAAAGACACCCTGGATGAAAGGCTTAGCCCCTATTTACAGCATCCTTATTATAGTATTCTATTTCTGAATTATAAGTTTACGATGATGGGTGAAGTATCAAAGCCGGGAATTGTTTCAGTGCCAGGCGAAAGAATAAATATTCTACAAGCAATTGCACTAAGTGGTGATTTGACAGCATTTGCTGACAGGGACAGTGTATTTATAATCCGGGAAAATAATAATAAAAGGGAATTTGCCTGGATGAATTTAACGAAACCGGAAATTATGGCGTCACCCTATTTTTACGTTCAGCAAAATGATATCATTATCGTGGAGCCGAACAAGAAAAAATCTGTAGCGAATGATATAGTTACAGCACGCAATATTACCCTGGCTCTGGCATTTATTTCAACTTTTGCAATTGTATATAGTCTTTTTCGACACCCATGATTAATCATAAAATCTATGCCTGAACAAGTCAACGGAAACGAACAGAATAACTTCTCCAATACAGAGATGTCCTGGAAAATCGGTCCGAGGGAATTTATTTTCAAATACCTTAAATTCATTCCATGGGTTATCATCTGTTCTATTATTGCCCTGGTTCTGGGATGGGTTAAAATCCGGTATACAACTAATATTTTCCCGGTACAATCTTCCATGATTATTCAGGATGATAATAAAACCCCTGTCGGCGCTCAACGCGTAGATGAAATGTTTCTAAACCAAAAAGGTTCCAACCTGAACAATGAGATTCAGATATTAAAATCGAGGCCTGTGCTGCAAAGAGTGGCGCGAGATCTTGGGGTACAAATTCGTTATTACAATAAGGGCAAGGTTCGGGCGAGCCTTACTTATCCGGATGTACCTATCAGGATGGAAATTCCGAAACTGGCAGATCCTTTGCAGGGATTCAGTATTGCAGTAACCCTGCTGGGAAATGATCATTTTCTTTTGGGCAAGTCTACTGTGAAAATTCCATTTGGAGAACCTTTTTCGGTCGGCGCTAATACCTGTGTTTTATTCAGGGATCCACGTTACGATCCTAAATACCTGACCAGCTCAGAATTCATAATTACTTACGCTCCCCTCTCAGACTTAGTAGGATGGTTTTTAGGCGATCTCGGCGTGGTGCAGGTGGATAATCAGGCTACCATTCTTACGCTGTCTTATAAAACCGAAAATGTAGAACTGGGTAAAGATTTACTGAATACCCTCATGGCTGTATATGATTCAATAAACATTGAGGACAAGAACCGGATAGCCGATAATTCCCTGCGCTTTATAGAAGATCGTCTCGATACACTTAGAGAACAACTAAATAACACGGAAGGTGGTGTAAAATCTTTCACCATCGCAAACCAAGCCTATAATATTGGCGAACAATCTAAAATGTACATGGATGATATTCAAAAAAACCAAGAAAGAATTGCTGAATTTGATACCAAGATCAATGTGGTTGACTGGCTCCTGGAATATATGGAAAACCCTGAAAACAGGCATAAGCTGGTGCCCACGATCCTGGGTATTGAAGAAAAAGTTTTAATGGAATATGTATCAGAATTTAACAGCCAGCAATTGGAAATAGTGGATGCAGATGA
>Ga0207065_1127_pt1 | contig 17123 bp, 13 predicted proteins | sample Alteio_BWMinCont_27_FD_153492 | JGI IMG/M metagenome (GOLD analysis project Ga0207065, IMG submission 153492) | Enriched cells from forest soil in Barre Woods Harvard Forest LTER site, Petersham, Massachusetts, United States -... | ecosystem: Environmental > Terrestrial > Soil > Temperate forest >...
TGGCATCAAAATCCTGTCCGACAAATTGTTGCATGTACTCTACCTGCTTGTATTTATTGGCCATTCGTTCTGCTTCCATTGCTCTGCGCTCTTGGTCAGAACAATGCCTGCAGTTTTGTTCCAGGTGCTTTATAGGTTTAATATTGTTATTGAGGCATTGTTCTAATATGCGGTGCACTAATACATCGGGGTATCTGCGTATAGGGCTTGTAAAATGGCAATAGTGCTCAAAGCCCAGGCCATAATGGCCAATATTGTCTGTAGTATACACAGCTTTTGACATTGTGCGGATGCCTAATTGCTCTAGTACATGTTGTTCTGGTTTTCCTCTCACAAGTTCCAGCATTTCATTGAATGAAGTGGAAATACTCTTTGGGTCATTAAGGTCAAATTTATACCCGAAACGTGCAGCAAATAGCGAGAATACCCTGAGCTTATCTTCATCAGGTACATCATGCACACGGTAAGGGAAGGGCACTGGCTTATTATTTATATTAATTCCTGAAACATATTCCGCAACTGTACGATTGGCCAACAGCATTAGCTCTTCTATCAACTGGTGTGCAGCCTTACTTTCCTTTATTAATATTCCTATTGGCCTTCCCGCTTCATCAAGCTGAAACCGGACCTCTTGTGACGAAAAATTAATTGCACCTTTTTTGAACCGCTGCGTTCGGAGGTTTTGTGATATTTCATTCAGCAGCTGCACCTCTTTAGCAAAATCACCGTCAATACCCTCTATTATATCCTGCACTTCTTCATAACTGAATCGTCTGTCAGAAAGGATTACTGTTTTTCCTATCCAGTGTTCCTTTACCTTTCCTGCTTTATTGATTTGAAAAATGGCCGAAAAAGTATATTTCTCTTCATGTGGCCTCAGTGAGCATAATTCATTCGATAATCTTTCTGGCAACATAGGCAGTACCCTGTCGGGGAGATACACACTTGTTGCACGCCTGTATGCCTCTTTATCCAATGCTGAGTCAGGTTCTATGTAATGGCTTACATCTGCAATATGCACACCTATTTCATAATATCCGCCTTTTAATGCCTTAAAAGAAATAGCGTCATCAAAATCCTTTGCATCAACAGGATCTATTGTGATCGTCAATGTATCGCGTATATCCCTGCGTATCTTTATTTCCTGTTTGCTCACTCCTTCCGGATACCTGGCGGCATCTTCCATAACGTCGTCCGGAAATGTCAGTGGGAAACCGTTTTCTACCAGGATACCTTGCATGGCTATCTCATTCATAGACTCATGTGTCAGCACACTGATTACTTCACCAACCGGGTTTTTGGTTTTTCCTGTCCATTCTACAATACGTGCCATTGCATGATCCCCATCTTTACCTCCGTTCAGTAAATGAAGAGGTATATATATGTCAACCGGCATCTTATCACTGTCAGGCACCAGGAAAGCAAAATGTGTTAATACCTCCAGTTTTCCGCTGAATTCTGTTTGCTTGCGCTTCAGCACCTGCATTACTACTCCCTCCTGGCGGCTGCCTGGTTTGCCGTATTTGTTTACTTCTATTTTTACCTCATCGCCATTTAGTGCATTATTTGTATTTTCTCTTTTGATAAGAATATCCTTTTCCAAGCCATCAACTATCACAAAGCCCATTCCGTTTCGGGTGATCTCTATCTTACCGTTGTATGTGACCTTTGAGCTTGTATTATTTACGTTTTTCCTCTTATTTTTACCTCTTGCCATGATACTTGATTAGCCCTATAAAGATACATTTTTGAGGAAATGCTGTTGCGATTTGTATAATGAGCATAAGAACAGGCTTCAGAAAGGCAATAATTAATTGATTTCCTGAGCTGAAATATCCTGGTTTTCGCCGATAGTCATTTCTACGTAGTTCATTACCAGCATATCAAAAAAACCTCCCTCATCAAATAAAATGTTTACATTAATGGGTATTACAGCTATTTTCATCCCCATTGCAGCTATTTTATCTTTATGAAGCAGTAACCTGGCTGCATCCTTTTCAGTTGTCACAATTATTTTATTTTCAGTTGTCCAATTATTATATGCTGCGTTTATTTCCTCAAGGTCATTGCTTACAAAATAATGGTGGTCTGAATATGATAGTACATGTACCGATTCTGATATTTGCTCAAGGTGGCTGATCAGTGGTTCTGGCTTAGCTATACAGCACACAAGTATAATGTTACAACCTGCAATGTCCCTATTTTCCTTACTGAAGATATCATATGTCTGCCCATATTGTATTCCACTGAAAAAAACCTGTTGTGTCAACATTGGTTTTATTTTCTGCCTTATTTGTTCTGAATCAAGCTTGCTTATCCCGTCCGGACATTTAGATACTAGTATTACATCGGCCCGTTTATATGCAGATCTCTTTTCTCTTAGTCTGCCTGCAGGCAATATATGATCATTATAAAATGGATTGGCATAATCTGTGATTAGAATATTTAGCCCTGCTTTTACCGAGCGGTGTTGATAAGCGTCATCAAGCAGTATCACTTCAGTACTTGGCTCGCGTTGCAATAATGCCGGTATACCTGTAAGCCTTTCTTCTGCTACACAAACCACAAGTTCAGGAAATTTCAGATGGTATTGCATAGGTTCATCGCCTATGCGCAATGCATTTGTATTTTCGTCAGCGATAATAAAGCCTTGTGTGTGTCGTTTGTACCCACGGCTCATTGTGGCTATTTTATAGCGGTATTGCAGCAAGCGCACTAAATATTCTATATGCGGCGTTTTACCTGTCCCCCCTACAGATAGGTTGCCCACGCAAATCACCGGCACACTAAATTCAATTGAAGATAAAAAACCGCTGTCATACAATTTATTACGGAGCCAAATAATTCCTCCATACAATAGAGAGAAGGGATAAAGAAGTAATCGTAGTGGTAGAAAAAAATGATATAATATGTTTTTGCTGCTCATGTCCATCAAAATTCAATATTCAAATGCCAAATTCCAAACTTGAAATAACAATATCGCTTTTATTATAGAATTTAAAAGATTATATTTACTTAAAATCTCACCATATGAAAAAACAATTTTACTTTTTAAGCATTCTTGTATTCTCATGTTTTCATTTGTTAGCACAGCCCGTTATTAACAACATGGAAAAAAACCCGGTAGGCATGGTTGCTCAATTTTTGAATTGTAAAACAACGACTGCTATAAGCACTTTAGCCGGCAATTCAGGTTCAAACCAGATATGGAACTTAACCAGCCTAACCAGCTCCACAGGTACAAGTAATGATACCTTCTATGAATATACCGAGAATGTTACACCAAATTATAGCGCATTTACAACTGCAACAAGAATAGATAGCTTTACGAGCAATAATATTGCAAGTGAAGGGGTAAAAGTGATCCTCCAGGCAACAGGTAGCACCAGCATTTTATACCAGAATTTCCCTACAAGTCATACTAGCTATAGTAGCCCGGTTATCGGTCTCAAAATTGGCGTGCAAGCCCTGCATTTCAATGATGTTTTTATGGATACTATTATCGGTAATTATTCAGGCCCTTCAGCTAGCCAGACCATACATGCTATTTATACTTTCGATGCAGATGCCTGGGGCACTCTGGTACTCCCTGGCCCTGATACTTTTCATAATGTAATGCGCGTTCACGTCGGTGTCTTAGATACTAATATAGACGGAACAGGCACACATCCTTCTACCGAAACAGACTATCTGTGGTACGACGATCATCATAGTGCACCACTTTGTAAGCTCAGGTCCCAGGTCAATTCTGTAGGTAGCGTAAATACATACTATTACCTTATATCACAAACACCTACCGTTAGTGTAAACAACATAAACCAGGAACAGATTGATTTTGCAGCATATTTTGGCCTCAATACGCTCACCCTAAATCATGATTTTAAGAACAACAATTCTTATAGTCTAGCAGTATTTAATATGGCAGGACAAAATGTTTATAGCAACACGTTCAGCACGGGAGATAAAAATATAATGCTTGATATTGATAGATGGCTTTCCACAGGCATCTACATGATTATTCTCAGAAATAACAACGATCATACTTACGGAGTTGTGAGGGCCTTTAAACAATAACATTTTTTTATATTAACCCATCTTATTTTGCGGTTGGTTTATACCAGCCGCTTTTTTTATGAATTGGATACAACAACCTCTTAACCTGGAAGGCAATAAAGTGAAACTGATCCCAATGGAGCATGAACATTTCCCTGCTCTTATAGAATTGGCAAAACAAAAAGAGATATGGCAATACATGGCCAATGATTATTCAGCACCGGAAACAATTCTTGCGGAACTAAGAAGTAATATGCTGAAAAGGGCTACCGGCGAAAAATACACCTTTACTGTATTTGATAAAATGAAACATAAGGTAATTGGAGCCACAAGCTTTTTGAATATTTCTCAGCAAAACAGGAAATTGGAGATAGGCTGGACCTGGTATGACCCTGCCTATTGGGGTACAGGCTATAACACTGAATGTAAACTATTGTTGCTTACATATTGTTTTGAGACATTAAAGACAGTGCGTGTGCAGCTCGTTACATCTGAAGATAATTTACGCAGCAGAAAAGCCATTCAAAAGATAGGTGGCAAATTTGAGGGTATAAACAGGAAAGAAAGAATAAAGGCTGATGGCACATTCCGCAATACAGCTATTTTCAGCATTATTGATGATGAATGGATAGAAGTAAAGCAAATGTTACAAAATATGCTCGCTTAATAAACCTGTTTATATTGCTGTAATAAAAAAGAGGTTCCATTATCTGGAGCCTCTTTTTTAAGTATTAAGATATTATTCTACTATTACTTGTTGAGTGTTGATAAGCTTACCATTATCTTTTACCACAAGGAAATAGGTGCCGGGAGCAACATTAATTTCCTGCTCCAGTTTGTATGTCCCTTTTTGCATCTTACCGGAATACACTGAAGCAACTTTTTGTCCTATTACAGAGTACAGGCTGATATCGCTGTTAATATCATTGCTTAGTGATAAAGCAACTTGCATATTGTGTTGCACTGGGTTAGGGAAAACCTGTACCGTATTGGCATTTTGCTGAATTCCTGCAACATTGCTTGGTTGTACTGCTGGGTTTTTACGCAACAAAAGTGTATAGTCTCTCATGAATTTATCTGTGCTCAACCTAAACACAACTATCACATCTTTTGATAGGTTAGCCGGTGGTGTCCAGTGTAATGTTCCGGTAATATTGTTGCCAGTACCAGATGTAGTAAATGTTGCCGGATTACTACCCATGAAAATTGAACCGAATGCATTCATTGTAAGGGTAGCGCCTGTATTTGATGCCAAACCATTAATTTGTACACTAAATGCTTGTCCCGGTGTATAATATTGATAATTGTAATTGAATTGTGGGTTGTACATGCATGCTGAGTTAGGTATCATAGCAATGGAATCAGCAGTGCTATCTGTAACTACTACATACTGCATATCCCTGTGTATTGTGCCTATCTTTACACCGGCCCTGTATTCATCTATATTAAATGCCTGTATGAAATTACCCATAGTATTAGGTGTCCATGTTATTTCACCAGTCACAGAATTAATGCTGAAAGGCCCGGTGCTGGCAGAGGGTGGCAGTGTGAGCCCAACTACAGGTGTAAATTGAACAGAAGTAGGGTAGCCACTGCCGGGGTTGCCTATTGATGAATCAAGGGCCCATGTAAGCGAGTCGCCATCTGCATCATATGGTGCGGGATTATAATATCCTGCTGAGTTAAGCGCAAAATAAGCTATAGGCATTGTAAGGCATGAAGGCGAACTGTTTGCAGCAGTGCCAAAAACTTCAAGATAAGTATATAGTACCAATGATTCACCTCCCGGACTCGTAGCATTCAAAATAGCATTATTTCGGGCCGATGTATTATATACAAACATGTATTTACCGGGTGACAGGGTTATGTCCTGGGTAAATATACCAACCTCTACTCCATATGGAAAATAAGGAAGCAACGAGGTGCTCAGTGCTGTATTTTCTGTTATCTGGTAGGAAGTATTGGGTAAATAAGAATTTGATGTTGCATCATACATAAATACATCTACCTGTGCATTGACACCCAGGGGAATACCGAGCACATCCCTGTATAGTTGCAACGTTAATGTATAGGTAGTGTCAGAATCATTGTAAACAGTAATATCCCCACCCATCAGGTGTGTAGCAAAACTTCTGTTAGAAACAGAGCAACAATAAATGATAAATAACAAGAATAGAGCCTTTTTCATAAAAATAGTTTTAGATGATAAACGAATTTAATTAAAAAACTGTGTTAATAGAAATTTATTTTAATCTTTATTGAAATACTTAAAGTATATAAATATTAATAATTTTATTTAATTACTTTCGAGAATTTTCCTACATATGTTCCATTCATAAACCGGATAGTGTAAATGCCAGCCGGTATGCCTGAAATGTCTATAGGATTATTTCCAGAGCTGATTGTTTTTTGTATTACTATTTTACTAGTGACGTCATATATACAGACAGGTGTTCCTTTATTTGCGTTGGGCAGATCAGTAATATCAATAAAAATCTTGTTAGCTGCAGGAATTGGGTATAGTGTGATATTTGGCTTAAACGCTATGGTTTGGGCAGATAATGTCTGCGCAAATGATGCTTTACATGAATTTAGTATGTTGCTATTATACTTATCGCCGGTATATGTTTCTACCATTCCTATAAGAGTGACATTAGAAAGATTCCAACTTGCTGGTACTGTTACCTGGAATTCGTATTGCTCGCTATTACCAGTGTAAACAGTAGCAGGTATAGAGCCTTGCGCTCCCCAAGTGCCACCAGCCATCATTCTTAATACATGTTTATGATAATAATTATTAGGGTCTGGCGCCAGCGCCTGATAGCCTAGCAGGCTATCTTCTGTGATATATAAATTAAACCTTAGGTCACCTTGCAGTGTATCATAGAATTGGGCTTGCAGTTTCACCTTTAAGAGTTGTGTAGCAGCATCGTAGGTTACTTGTTTAAAGCTTACTTCAATTGGTTGAAAATCATTATCCCTCAGCCCCAAGCCCTGTAAAAAATAACTGTTTGAGGTGGCAAAAAAAGAGGTTTGAATATCCGGATAGAATGGAAATTTGAATCTGTCGAAAACCGGGGCCGGGTGGGGAAAAGAAAATGAATCCTGGTATTGCTCGCCGTCTGCATTGTATAAATCTCCATCTACAGAAAAAGGAAAGATATTCACTATACTGTAGTTGGGTTTGAATGCAAGTACAGAGTCTTCGTATTCTGCAGCAGGGTAGCATGGTCCGCAGTCCTTATGCTTATATATTTCCAGCACAATATTTTTTGGAGGGAGGTAGCTATATACCTTAATGGTTTTGGTAAGGGTGTCATTCGCATGGTTGATGTCATTAGTGCTTGTAGCTTTTATCCATACTTTAAATGTATGTATGCCAACACTGCTAAGTGTTAGGGTAAACCCGGGGTCATCAAGCAGCATGGGTATTGTAGGTCCCGCGCTGATAGAAGGCGGATTAGTTGGCGTTACATTATTTATTGCCCCATTATCCAACTGCCAATAAATTGTATAGGCGCTTCCTGCCGCACCTAAATTTTGTGCTGTAAGGTAAAAATGATACGTTCCGGGAACAGTTCTGTCTAAGGGATATATATTGACAATAGCCAGGTCTGCCTGTGCGTAGCAAAAAATATTTGAAATACAGAATAGTATAATGACGCTAATGGTATATTTCATAATCGGTAAATCAGTTCGTACGTATTTATGACGTGCTGCAATGCATAAACGTTAGTATAAAATAAAAAGGTTCCAATTAATGGAACCTTCTATAAAAAATATGAAATATTTTATACCGTCATTATTTCCTTCTCTTTGTCTTTGCAATGCTGGTCTATCTGTAGTATCTGCTTGTCGGTTATACCCTGTATCCTGCCCTCGCCATCCTTTGCAGCATCTTCGCTAAGGCCATCCTTTTGCTGCTTTTTTATATGCTCCAGGCTGTCGCGTCTTATATTTCTTATTGCTACTTTGGCATGTTCGCCCTCAGCATTTACCTTTTTTACAAGGTCTTTGCGGCGTTCTTCTGTTAAAGGTGGCAGGAAAAGCCTTATAAACTGGCCATCATTAGCCGGTGTTAATCCAATATTAGCTGCCATTATAGCTTTTTCTATAGGCGCCAGCATGTTCTTTTCCCATGGTTGTATAGATAATGTCCTTGCGTCCTGAACAGTAATGTTAGCTACCTGGTTCAGCGAAGTAGGGTTGCCGTAATATTCTACAAAAATACCGTCTACTATCATTGGCGTGGCTTTGCCTGCTCGTATTTTGCTTAATTCTGTTTCCAGGTGAGAAATGGCTTTTTTCATCTGTGACGCCGTCTCATCTATAATGTTTTCTATAAGCTCGCTCATAATAATTTTATTTTTTGCAGGTAGCAAAAGTAAAAAAATGTTCCTTTAAATATTCTAATGCCTGTTTTATCTATATGTCAATTGAGAATGCCAATAGTATGAGCAATGTATTTGGAAAGCCATGTATTATATGGTAATTTTGCTGTTGTTTTATTAAAACTTTGAGAACGATGGATGCGATAGTTGCGGTACCAATAAAGCTAAGCAGCAATGCTGTAACAGAAGTGAAACGACTTATGAATGAACCGGCTTTTGTTACTGGTCAGTACTTGCGTATTGGTGTAAAAGGTGGTGGCTGTTCAGGTATGAGTTATATATTAGGCTTTGATGCTAAAGAAAGTGATGATGAGGTTTATGAAATAGAAGGCATTACTGTGCTGATGAAAAAATCGCACGAAATGTATCTCTTTGGTATGGAAGTAGACTACAGTGACGGGCTCAATGCGCGTGGCTTTGTTTTCAAGAACCCTAATGCCAGCAGCACCTGTGGTTGCGGCAGTTCCTTCGCAGTTTAACATTTTATATCCGTTTTTTTGTAGTAGCTTAGGGGTACTGTGAATTTGAGACTCTTCAATTTAATTTTGGCTCCGTTCTTTGCATTTTTGTGTTTCCAGGGAAATGCACAATCCTTCAATGCAACAGGAGATTCTATTAACCGTAAGGATGCGTCCGGCAAGCCTGTGGGCCAATGGTTTATTAGTCACCCGGAAGGTATAGGAGAATCTAAATGGTTTGAGTATGGCACTTATGACCATGGTTATAAGACAGGCACCTGGTATAAGGTGAATGGAGAAGGCCTTGTGACAGCAATTGAAGGCTTTAAGAATAATGTGCTGAATGGCGAAGTAAAATACTACGAGCACGGTACTCTTAGTTGCTTAGGGCATTACAGAGGCTTAAACCCGGCAACTGTTTTTGATACCTTTTTGGTAGTGGACCCTGTAAATGATAGTGAGATACAGCGGGTAGTGCGGGCAGAAAAAGGGACTATGAGACATGGCACTTGGAAATACTACGATGAGCAGACGCACAGGCTTGTGAAAGAAGAAGAATACCAGGTGGATGAACTGATATACAGTAAAAATTACCTGGAGCACGACAGCCTCTACTATAAGCAGCACGAAAATGAAATGCCGCACAAAAAGAAAGTATACTATAGACCACCGGAAGGAAGTTTTTTCAGTTACCTGGATTAGTTATTTGTGCACATTTCATCTCTTAGCCACTTAAACCGGGTATTGATTTTTAGGTTTTATCGCTAACATACAAATACGGGTGTCTTAATTTTTCCTATAATCGTATTTTTTTATTATCCTTTCTATACTTTTATTGAAAATCATTTATCCTCATGGCCAAAGAAAAAGGTATTAAAGATAATCCCTGGGATTTGAAGACCCCACCAGGAACAGCAGAATACCAGATGCACAAAGATGTGAAAGACGGTAAAGAAGTACTTGTATGTACGGTTGGCAAAACGGTTCTTCTTTATGATGCCTCTTGCCTGAATGACCTGCACAGCATGTTGAAAAAACATGGAGACTGGATGGAGCTTGGCGGGGCTGATGAACAAAAACCTGCAAAGGAAGGTACAGTAGAGGCCTGGGGCCGCTCTGAGGCCAATCCTGTAGGCGGCTGGTACGGATTGAAAAAAGGATTGAGAGGGAGATTTGGTGTGTATATACCACCACTTATGGAAGCTCTGGGCCTTGCAGAGCTGGAGCACAACCCGAAAAACAACAGGATGAAAGCAAAGTAAGCTATCGTACTTTATAAACATTTTCATTTGTTACAGGCAGAGAAACTACTGATGTTTGAAAACCGCTTGCGTAAGGTGTATAAACACTTCGGCAAGCCGGCTAAGAAACAGGATATTGCATGCTTTCGTTTTTATGATCACGACCTTCCCGAATTTCCATTTGCTATAGAATGGTATTATGGTGTGGTACATGCCGCAGAATACAAGCGCAGGCATGGCATGGAAGATGAGGAGCATATTATTTGGCTGAAGGCCTGCAGGGAAACATTGGCTAAAGTATTGGAAATATCCATTGACGATATTTTTATGAAAGTTCGTCAGCGCAAAGCCGGCCGGCAAGGACAATATGAAAAATTTGATGAAAGAAAAGTTGAGAAGATAGTTCCCGAGGGAGGCCTGTCATTCATCATTAACCTCACTGATTATTTAGATACAGGCCTTTTCCTTGACCATCGCATTACCCGCGGCATGGTATGCGAACAGGCAAAAGATGCAGTAGTGCTGAATCTATTTTGCTATACGGGCTCATTCTCTGTATATGCGGCTCATGGTGGTGCAAAAAGTGTAACATCGGTTGACCTGTCTAAAACCTACCTGAACTGGGCTAAGCGCAATATGCAATACAACAAGTTATATAAAGATGATAAGCATGAATTCATTCATGCAGATGTAATGGAGTTTATCAATGAGCTGCCACAGGACACGTACGATCTTATTATTTGCGACCCACCGACATTTTCAAATTCCAAACGCATGGAAGATAATTTTGAAGTGCAACGTGACCACGTTGTGCTTTTGAAAAAACTATTAAAAGCATCTGCACCCGGTGGTAAGATATTCTTTAGTAACAATTACAAAGGCTTTGTACTGGATAAAGAAAAGATACCTGCTTTCAGCATTAAGGATATTACGGCGCAAACCACTCCATTCGATTTCCAGGGCAGGCTGCACAGGGCCTGTTTTCTCATAGAGAAATAGATTCACATTTTCATATTCAATGTGAGCAATGCTTGGTAAATGGCGTTGTGCAGAATGGTGAGATGCGTTTCATCGGGCATGGGGTTGAAGAATACTTTTGATGTGCCTTTTTTATTGGTACTCAGCAGGTCTGCCAGGCGTTTCACATCACTTTCCATTTGCTGGCCTTCTGTGCCTGCACACAGGTACACATCAACATCATGTGGCGTATTCGTTTTGATTAATTGCGGAGCTTTCTTCAATAATGATTCTGCATCCCACCACAGGCTGGGACTCACTATTATGTATTGATTAAACAATGCCGGTTTTTCAAGCAGAATTTCAGTTGCCAGCAAGCCCCCAAGCGATTGGCCTATGATAGCCCTGTTGTTGTTTACCTTGTACTTACGCTCTATATAAGGCTGCAGCTCTTTTTCTAAAAAGCTGATAAATGCAGCAGAGTGCCCGGTGGTGGGGTAGGCAGCCTTATCGCTATCAATTGTTGTCGGGAAGGTGAAGTCCCGCTTCCTGTCTATATTAGCGATGCCTACTACAATAGTGGGTGGCATAGAGCCAATCATCTTTAAAAACTGAACGATGCCAGCTATATGAATGAAATCTTCATTGGCAGAGCCATCCAGCAGGTAGATGAGAGGGAAGCCTTTTGCACTATCCTTACTATATCCTTCCGGCAGGTAAATATTCAATAAGCGTTTTTCAGAAAGCTCTTTTGAGAAAATCTCATCCTGCAGGCCGAGAACAAAGGGTTTCTCCTGTGCCTGGGACCTGGCGATGGTGCATAAAAGACCCAGAAATAAAAAGCAATAAAATTTCATGTTGAGATCAATTATTCCGAAAGATAGGGTTTAGTTCATTAGTTAATTGGTTAACTAGTTAATTAGTTAATTAGTGGTGTAATATAAAGTCTAAATTATCGGGGAAGAGGTGGTTTAGGTTAATTGGTTAACTAGTTAATTAGTTAATTAGTGGTGTAATATAAAGTCTAAATTATCGAGGAAGAGGTGGTTTAGGTTAATTGGTTAACTAGTTCATTGGTGTTTATGGTAACAATGATAATGCAGGTCAATATAGTTCATAGGGTAAAGGTACGTTGAGTAAATGGATATACAATGAAAATGTGGATATGTTGTGGTGCAAATTGGGTAAGCCAGAGTGGTGCCGGAAAGTATTTTTGTAGCTTATCCACAAAATCGACAGACCAATTGTTGTTTCTGTTTACCGATATCTTTGAAATGAAATAGTTAAACTATCTCCACAATACTAAATCCACTATTTTTACAATCTTCAATCTGCAATACGTCAATGCTAAACGCGATCATAAAAGTAAAAGACCTGGTAAAGAAATACGGTGATTTCACCGCAGTGAATGGTATCAGCTTTGAGGTGATGGAGGGTGAGATCTTTGGCCTGCTCGGCCCCAATGGGGCTGGGAAGACCACAACATTGGAAATAATAGAGAGCCTGCGGGAGAAAACATCGGGCGAGGTGTGGGTGGACGGCATGAACCTGGATAAAGAACCACAGGCTATAAAAAACATAATAGGTGTTCAGTTGCAGGCAGCAGGATATTATCCTAACCTGAACCTGAAGCAGATAATAGACCTGTTCTCCGGCTTGTATAACCGCGATGTAGACCCCATGGCGCTGCTGGGCACAGTGAACCTTACTGAAAAGGCAAAGAGTAAATTCAAAGAACTATCCGGCGGGCAAAAGCAAAGGTTTTCTATAGCTACCACACTTATCAATGAACCAAAGATCATTTTCCTGGATGAGCCCACCACTGGGCTTGACCCCCAGGCAAGGCGCAACCTATGGGAACTTATAAAACATGTGCGTGACAGGGGAGCTACCGTAGTACTTACCACTCATTATATGGACGAGGCGGAAGAGCTGTGTGAGCGTGTGGCAATAATAGACAGTGGAGAGATCAAATCGCTTGATACACCGTCAGTACTTATAGATAAGCTTCTGGCATCTGGTTTCCAGCGTAAGAAAGAAATAAAAGCCGCCAGCCTGGAAGATGTATTCCTGAACATGACCGGAAAGGAATGGCGTGATGAATAAATACCTCCATGTTAATTTAATCTAAGATGGCTATGTGTTCTCTTTATCTTTAATACTTTTGCAATTCATTGCTAAATGAGAAAAGCGGCGCACATATGTTTTGCTCTTTTTCTGCTTACCCTGCTTTCACAGGTATGGTATGGCAGCAGCAGCAATTTCTTATATGGCCGTGAAGATGCAAAGTTTGAACTGAGTCAAACTTTACCCGGCTCTCAGCAAGGCGAAAATATCCTGCACCAATGCACCGATGTTCATAAACTGCAGCCACACCATATTGTCACACGCATAAAAGCGCTGAATGAAGATTGCCCAGTTGCATTAGCATCTTTTATTCATATTGGCTTTCGCAGTTTTTCCTATAGTGTTCCATATTCTTTTACCTATCATTCTTTTACCGGCTCATCATACCGCAATAATTACCTGCTCAGGGGCCCTCCCTCTTTTTATACTATAGCCTGACCGTAGGCTATTAGCTGATTACTTTTCAACTATTTTTATATTGATTTTATTTTAGTGTTTATTTTATATATTTGATTATCAATAAAATATAAAACGCATAAAATATAATAATTTTAAAATCAAATGATTATCGAGCGCATAAAAATAAAATGCTGCTACCGGGTATATCTGCATGTATTAATGTTCCTGCTGCTGTTTTACAGTGCTGATGCATCGGCGCAAGTACTGAACATGTATGATGCAGTAAATAAGGCTATTGCATATTACCCGCTTTTGCAGGGCCGCCAGGCTGAAATAACTGCAGGCAAGGCACATATAAGTACGGTAAATGGGAACAGGCTGCCCTCACTGCGCCTGCTGAATGAAACTACAGTCGGAACATCAAATAGCCTGCCCGGAGCTTATTTTGGCCTGGGTACCATACCTTCCGCTTCAGCATCAATCGGCAACCAGAACAAATACAGTTTAGCCAGCGGGGATATTGGTATTTCTTACCTGGACTGGCAGTTCCTGACCTTCGGATATTATAATGCACAAGTAAAGGAGGCTCGTGCCCAGCTTGCCAGCAGCCAGGCTATTTATTCAGGAGATAAATTCCTGCTTTCTGAGAATGTCATCTCCCTCTACCTGGACTTATTGAAAAAATACCGCTTGCTGCAAATAGAGCAGGAAAATGTGCAAAGAATGTCCATCGTATTCAATGCCATAAAAGCAAATGTGCTGAGTGGCCTGAAACCAGGTGTTGACAGTTCTACAGCTAGTGCTGAATATTCAAGGGCACGCATCGCATATATACAAGCATGGAACGATTATAAGTATGACCAGGTCTCAATGGCTGCATACACGGGCATAGATAGCGCATTGGTGGTGCCAGACACCGGCATATTTGCCCAGGCCTTCCTGCATAAATTATATCTTTTTCAGCCTGCAGACAGCGTTAGTCTCAGTCACCCGATGCTTGCCATATACCAGAAACAATATGAGCAGCAACTGGCAAATATCAATACTATATCAAAAAAATACCTGCCACGCTTATCGGTTGAGGGTGCCGGGTGGGTGAGGGGTTCCAGTATCTCTCCTGCAGGGGTATATTCAAGCGATCTGAGTAATGTAATGCTATACAGCCGCAGCAATTATTTGTTTGGGCTCACCGCTTCATACAATCTTTTTGACCTGAAACACAGGCATGATGAATTGGTTGAAGGCCGCTATAAAGCTGAGGCAGGTAAGGATATTGTTCTGAATGAACAGTTGAACCTGAACAGGATGCTGCAACAGGCCAATACTGCTTACCAGGGCACTTTGCAAAAGCTGAATGAGTTGCCATTGCAATTCAATTCTTCCCAGCAGGCCTATACACAGCAGATGGCATTATATAAGGCCGGGCTCAATACGCTAATAGATGTAACCAATGCCTTGTATGTGCTGAGGCAAACAGAGACAGATATAGTACTAACACAAGACGATATGATGCAACTGCTGTATGTGAAAGCAGGCCTAAGTAATCAATTAGATAATTTCTTACAAAATTTCAAACCATAAGACATGAGTTTAGTATCATCGTCGCTTAAAAGGCCTGTCACCATGATCGTGATCGTATCATCAGTGTTCCTGGCCTCTGTTTTGGCGATCAGGACGATACCTATTGATATATTTCCGAAGCTTAATCTCCCAACCATTTATGTGATAGAACCATTCAGTGGTATGACACCGCAACAGATGGAAGGTTTTTTTGCAACACGCCTGCAAGACCAGTTCCTGTATGTGAATGGGATAAAGAATGTAAGCAGTAAGAATATACAAGGTATCAGTGTCCTGAAATTGACTTTTTTTGAAAATACAGATATGGCAGAAGCATCGGCGCAGGTAGCATTGCAGCTGAATAGGGCCATGCAATTTTTTCCACCCGGTGCGCTCCCCCCACAGGTAATTCGTTTTGATGCCTCATCGCTTCCTGTTGGTGAACTGGTTTTCAGCAGTCCAAACCGTAAGCTGGAAGAAATAAATGACCTGGCTGCCACACGTATCAGGCCATTATTTTCCACAGTGCCGGGCTTGTCGGCACCCCCGCCTATTGGTTCTAACCAGCGCACGGTTATAGCCAATATAGACCCGGATAAACTGCGCAGTTTTAACCTGACGCCGGACGATGTAGTGAATGCGATAGCCAGGAATAATATCATGTCGCCTTCGGGTAATCTCAGGGTAGGCAATATTATGTATATGGCTACAACCAATACATTGGAGAATACGGTAAAAGATTTCGGGGAAATGCCTGTGAAAACAGACAACACCAATACCATTTTTCTAAGAGATGTAGCCACCGTACAAGATGGTGCAGATATCACAACCGGTTATGCCCTCATTAATGGCAAACGCTCTGTGTATATGCCAATTGTAAAAACTGCAGATGCATCTACATGGGAAGTTGTACAACAACTGAAATCAAAATTGCCGGAAATGCAAAGCCTGCTGCCTGACGATGTGCATGTAAGCTATGAGTTCGACCAGTCGGAATATGTGATAAACGCAGTGAAAAGCCTTGTATCTGAAGGAGTGATAGGGGCTATACTGACAGGATTGATGGTGCTTTTGTTCCTACAGGACTGGAGAAGTTGTATAGTGGTTATTATTACAATACCGGTTTCTATTCTTATTGCAGTATTGTGCTTGAAGCTTGCAGGCCAGACAATAAATATCATGACGCTCAGCGGCCTGGCTCTGGCTATAGGTATTCTCGTGGACCAGGCAACAGTGACTATCGAGAACATTCACCAGCACCTGGAAATGCGAAAGCCCAAACGGCAAGCTATTTATGATGCCTGCTCTGAGATATCTTTCCCGCTGCTTTTGATATTGCTTTGTATCATAGCTGTTTTTGCCCCTTCATTTGTCATGAAGGGCGTGCCAAGAGCTTTGTTTTTGCCCCTGTCTTTGTCAATAGGATTTGCAATGATCATTTCCTACATATTGGCACAGGCGCTTGTGCCTGTTGTTTCAAACTGGCTTCTGAAAGAAGAAAGGTACAAGTATCATCACGGCGAGCCACATGCACATGCCGGCCATGCGTTGGATGACCCTGAAGTGGCGGAAATAAAACTGCATTTGAAAAAGGAAATAGATGAGCCTGAAAAAAATGATCTTTTTGAAAAGATCAAAATAAAATTTCTGCATAGGCTGGAGAAAATGATGCCGGCAAATAAAAGGAATGTAACGCTCTATTTAGTAATTGTTTTTATTCTTGCCGGTATCGGCTTTGTATGGATAGGCAAAGACCTTTTACCAAAAACAAATAACGGGCAATACCAGGTAAAACTGAAATTACCGGACGGTACACGCCTGGAGCGCACAGAGTATATGGTGCTTGATGTGCTGCATGTATTAGACAGCCTGACGGATAACCATATAGAGATCACATCGGCCTATGCAGGTATGATGCCCAGCAACTATGCCACGGC
>Ga0207065_1130_pt2 | contig 16642 bp, 13 predicted proteins | sample Alteio_BWMinCont_27_FD_153492 | JGI IMG/M metagenome (GOLD analysis project Ga0207065, IMG submission 153492) | Enriched cells from forest soil in Barre Woods Harvard Forest LTER site, Petersham, Massachusetts, United States -... | ecosystem: Environmental > Terrestrial > Soil > Temperate forest >...
GTATAAGACTTATATCATGGCAGATGCACCTGTCAGACTGATCGTTGGAAAACGGTTTGCTTCAGCTACACCAATCTGTTCAAACTGAGCCTGCAGAGCAAATTCTGAAGCTATAATATCAGGTCTTCTTTCCAATAACTGCGATGGAATACCAACAGGAATATCGGGTGACAAAATCTGATCATAGTTACTCACACCTCGTACAATAGTTCCGGGGCCCATTCCTATTAAAACCCGAATCGCATTTTCTATCAGAATGATCTGTCTCCTGAAGGAAGGAACAGCGGCACCTGCAATCGCCTCCTGCTGCTGCGCCTGTAACAGATCCAGCTCAGAAACATATCCATGTTCAAATTTATCTTTTATGATCCTGGTATTTTCTTTTCTTCCTGCCAGGGTACTCTCAGAAATTTCCAGTTCATTATCCAGATCCCTTAAAATAAAATAATCTGAGGCTACTTCCGCAACAAGACTTACCTGGAGAGCATCGCGGTTCGCCTTTGAAGAAAGAAAATTATTGATCGCGGCCCTGCTTTGATGGCGAAGCTTCCCCCAGACATCGAGTTCCCAGTTCAGCACTCCAAAAACATTAAACAATCCTCCTTGTACACCCCCGGCTATTTTAGTTGCATCCGTTCCTGCAGAACCACCACCGGCCTCTGCCTGATAACCGAAATGTGGGTATAAATTTGCTTTAACGGCCCCTGACAATGACCTTGCTACTTCCATATTCGCAGCAGCAGCCATTAAATCACGGTTGCTGTCAATTGCTGCTTTTATCAGCGTTTGTAATGCCGTATCATGATAGATGTTAAACCAGGTGGCCAGTGCAGCAGTATCCGTATTTGTTGCATCGGGATATGAGATCGCAGCAGGCTCCGGTGGCCGGGAATATTTTCCTCCTACCATACAACCAGCAAGCATAATAATACTACATACCAGAAAATAATATGATTGCTTCCTTTTCATTTCATTTATGATGTATGAATATTATCGGTAGAATTGGTTTCTTCTTTCGTCTTTACTTTTATTTTTTTCTTTCTCTCTATCAGAACAAAGAAGGCCGGGATAAGTATGACTCCTAAAGTAGTAGCGGTAATCATTCCACTAAATACAGCCATACCCATTACTTTTCTGGATTCTGATCCGGCTCCCGATGCACGGACAAGCGGAATTACACCCAGGATAAATGCAAATGAAGTCATCAGGATTGGTCTGAAACGCAATTTTGCACCAGCAATCGCCGCATCCTTAACCGATAAGCCTTCCTCCAGTTTCATCTTGGCAAATTCGACTATGAGAATTGCATTTTTTGCATTCAGACCGATTAACATGACCAATCCGATTTGTGCAAATACATTATTCACATAACTGTCAGAAAATAACCTGCACAAAAATAATCCGAGCATCGCCCCCATGATGGCCCAGGGGGTGCCCAGCAAAACGCTGAAGGGTAAACTCCAGCTTTCATATTGAGCTGCAAGAATAAAAAATACAAATATGAGTGCCATTACAAATACGAATCCACTCTGGCCTTCAGCTGCTTTTTCCTGGAAAGACATATTGCTGTAAGCAAAGCCCACGCCCTTGGGCAAAGATTCTTTTGCAACTTCGCCAAGTGCATCCAGCGCCTGCGCAGAAGAATAACCGGGAGCCGGAGAACCGGAAATTTCTGCAGATCGGTATAAATTAAACCGGTTTGTATATAAGGGACCTACTGTATCGAAGACGCTGGCAAGTGTAGACACCGGTATCATATTTCCCAGAGGATCTCTTACAGAAAACTGGCTCAGGTCATTAGGTTTCATTCTGTAAGGTGCATCTGCCATGATATAAGTCTTATACTGCCTTCCAAATTCATTGAAGTTGTTTACGAATGAACTTCCCATAAGACTAGAAATAGTACTATTTACTGTATTCAGGCTCAGACCGAGTTTCTCAACCTTGTCTTTATCTACGCGTATACTCTTTTGCGGAACATTTGCCCGGAAGAGCGTATAAATATTGCCAATCTCAGGGTGTTTTCTGGCAGCCAGAATAAATTTCTGTGCCTGTTCGGCCAGGAAGGATGGAGACTGACCCGACCTGTCCTGTATTTCCAATGTAAAACCAGCAGCACTACCTAAACCAGGAATAGGAGGAGGACTCACAGCAATAGTTGTTGCTTCGGTAATCCCGAGCGCACACCGCTGGTTAACTTCTCTAATGACTTCACTGGACTTTCTTTTCCTGTCATGCCAGGGCGTCAGCTGCACAAAAACAGTTCCTGAATTATTTGAATTGGTACTTGAAAGAATGCTATATCCGTTAATGACTGTATAAGATTGAATTTCCGGGATCTGTTTTAGAACGCCTTCTATTTTACGGGTGACAGAGTCTGTCCTTTCCGAAGAAGCTGCATCCGGTAATAACGTACCCATCAGGAAATATCCTTCATCTTCTTCCGGTACGAATCCAGCCGGCACACTTTTCAATAGTGAGCCTGCAGACAGTGTAATAACCACCAGGATAACCAGTGCAATGATTAATTTTCTGGTGAAAAAACCTGCTACACGCGTATACCCGTTCGTGAATTTATCAAATCCCCTGTTGAATGAAGCGAAGAAACGTTCCAGCAGATTTTTTTTCTTCCCTTCTTTTTTTGGACGAAGAAGCAGCGCGGCCAGCGCAGGACTTAGCGTGAGCGCATTAAAGGCCGAAAGGCAGACAGAAACTGCGATGGTAATAGCAAACTGCTGGTATAATCTACCGGTAATACCAGCCGTCAGGGCAACGGGTATAAATACAGCAGAAAGTACAATCGCAATGGCGACTACCGGTCCAGCTACTTCTTTCATCGCTTTTCTGGTAGCTTCCACTGGACTCAGTCCTTGTTCAATTTCATGCATCACAGCTTCCACAACCACGATAGCATCATCCACCACCAGCCCGATAGCAAGCACCATACCTAATAATGATAAAACATTGACTGAAAATCCGAGAAGCGGAAAAAATATGAATGTTCCAATAAGGGATACCGGAACTGTCAACAATGGGATAAGGGTGGCGCGCCAATCCTGTAAAAATAAAAAAACAACCAGAATTACTAATACGAGTGCCTCCACCAGCGTATGCATAATTTCATCAATACCCGCACTCACAGCAAGTGTCGTATCCAACGAATAGGTGTATTCAAGGTCGTCCGGAAAATCTTGCTTTAAATCTACCATGGTCTTGCGAACACTGGCAGCAAGGTCGAGGGCATTACTTCCGGGCACCTGATATATCGTTATCGCGGAGGCGTTTCGGCCATTGTAGCGACAGGATTGTGAATAATTTTCTGTTCCAAGTTCAACTCTTGACACATCGCTTAACCGGACAAGGGCGCCGCTGATATTTGATTTTAATACAATTTTGTTGAATGCGTCAACAGTAATCAATCTTGATTGCAATTGGGCTGTATAGGTATTCTGTATTCCCGGAAGAGCCGGATTGTTACCAAAGGAACCTCCAGGATAAATATTATTGTAGACCTTTAAAGCATTGGTCACATCATCCACCGAAATACCAAGGGAATTCATCCGATCAGGCTTTAACCAAATGCGCATAGCATATTCCGCGGCCCCGAATACCACCACATCACCAACACCTTTTAAACGCTTGATCTGATCGACAACATTGATATAGGAATAATTATTTACGAATTGTGCATTGTAAGTATTGTTTGGTGAATACAGCGAGACAATCATCATAGGAAATGCCAGTGACTTTTTCGTGCTGATACCAAGCTCTTTAACAGGAGCAGGCAGACTGGGATTTGCTATTGCAACGCGGTTTTGCGTAAGCATGTTGGCATTGTCCAGATTGGTTCCCACTTCAAAAGAAACCTGTATTGTGGTGCTTCCATCATTGGCATTGATGGACATCATATACAACATATTTTCAACGCCATTCACTTGTTGTTCAATGGGTGTCGCTACAGATTGTTCCACATTTACAGCATTGGCACCACTATAAGTACCGGTAATTTTTACCATCGGAGGTGTAATATCCGGATACTGTGAAATAGGCACTTTCTTTAGAATCAGCACTCCAAGTATTATGGTAAAAATAGAAATTACCATTGCTACGATCGGTCTCCTGATAAAAAACTCACTCATAAATTATAGTTGGAAACTTATTTCTGAGAAATCACTAATCCTTCGAAGTGGAATCATAATTCCATTTCATAATTACCGGCCTGACTACCATAGAAGGATTTAAAAAAGCACTTCCAACAATAACCACTTTATCACCTTCTTTCAATCCTTCGTTAACGATCCAGTTGCTTCCTGTGCGGTTTCCCACTTTTATAAGCGTTGGTTTTAATTTATTACTGTCGGTCAATAAAAAAACCTGAAAAATATTCTGCAATTGATTAACAGATTGCTGAGGAATGACGATTGCGTTATTGTATTGACCACTTTTAAACCGCACTTTAACATATTGACCTGGTCTTAAAATACCACTGGAATTCTTAAATAGTGCCTGGATCAGTATGGATCCTGTGGCAGGATCAATCTGACGATTGGTTAATTGAAGGTGACCTTTTTCTCCAAAAACAGATCCGTCGCCCAGGATCAGATCTACGGGGACGTCCTGGAAATTATTGTTTTTCGGATCCTTCCTGTATTCCCTGGAAAAATTCAGGTAATCATTTTCAGAAATAGGGAAACGTACCCTCACATCACCCAGTGAAGAAACTGCATTGATGCCGGTGCCGAGGGAAACCCTTTGCACATAGTCACCTACTTGCACTTTGGAGATTCCGATTATACCGGTAATTGGTGAAGTCATTTTGGTATAAGACAGTTGTATCCGGGTATTTGCCAGTCTCGCTTCAGCAATTTTTTCCTCGTTTACCGACGCTTCATACGCCGCATTCGCATCATCAAGGTCGCGCTGGCTAAGGGCATTCATTGCTGCAAGTGGTTTTACCCGGTCCAGCTCCGATTTTTTATTCAACATCATTACCTGGGTTCTCGCTACTTCAGCTTTGGAAGCTTCTATCTGATTTAATATGGGAACGTCGTCAATAGTGTACAATAAAGCGCCTTTTTGAACAAGTGAGCCTTCCTTAAAATAAATACCTGTAATCCATCCTTCCACACGGGGTTCTATATTTACATCCGTGAGACCATAAATCTGGCCCACATATTCACTATAGACCGGAATATTCTGTTTACCGGCTAATACAACATTCACTTCGGGGGAGGCAACTGCCGTTTTATTTTCATCATCTTTACAGGAGATGACTGAAAAAAATAAATAACCCAAAAACAACCCCCTGGATAAAGTGGAAGACATGTAAAGGAATTTATTTAAAGTTATTATTAATAAATATAATAAAAGCCCGGTTTTTCCATTTATCGGTTAAATCAAAAAAAAGGAGAAATTTATAGTTAATTAATCATTCTTCGTACTAGTGAGTTCCATGGAGACCAGCCTTGCAATCAAAATGGCAGGGTACAACTGACCATTCAAAGCTTCCAGGTTGGAACAAAGTCTCGCGAAAATATTCACCGGTATAATATCCCCGAATCCCAGAGTGGTTAATGTGGTGAAACTAAAATACATAAACTCAGCGCGATGGAAATTAACCAGTCCTTTGAATGACGATAGCCCGTTTAACAGGTATATACCATGATAAAGCAGGCCAAATGCAAAGCCGGAGAGAAGATAGACTATAATAGCTCCCTGAACACGGTTAGGTGTAATTTGGCCTTTAGAAAATGTTCTCTTCAGTATGACAAAGCCCAGCCAGATACAATATAAAATTATAAACAAGTCCATGAGCAACGTTAGCCATGATAATTGAAATAATATTTCAGAGACCAAAATGAAAAAGGGGGCGATGATGAAAATCAGAATGACGCCGGTTATTCTTTTCTTAGCTAAAAAATGTATACCGCTGCTTAAAAAAATAATATAAAATACTATGAATAGTAGCCTGCCTGTAAAACGTTCATTCAGAAATGGTACAACAACGAAAATATAAATGACAAGGACGACCAGCAGAAATGTAAAACTCTGCCGCTCTTTCCAGATATTAGTAATTCTTTCTGAAATCTTTTTCAAAACTTGATTATTAAATTTCTGAGCCTTTTAACCAGGTATCAAATAATCGATATCCCAGCGACAGGATCACGGCACCTGTAAATAAACCTACAATTCCGGAATAAATAAACCCACCCAATGAACCGAGGAATATTACAAGCATTGGAACAGGCGCTCCTTTTCCCATCATAAGTGGTTTTAGAATATTGTCAAGCAATCCGACAGGTATCATCCAGATGGTTAGTAGTATAGCTGTTGTCGTGTGCGTTGTTGTCCATATGTAAATCAACACACCCAAAACGATGGGGAAAATACCGATTTGGATAATTGCGAGTATAAGACATAATAAAGTCCATATACCTGCATAAGGGATTCCGGCTAAAAAAAATCCTATACCTGCACATAAACTTTGTATGACCGCAACACCCAGTATACCGCGGACTACGTTGCGAATCGTGATAGCCGAAATGGTTGCCATGTCAAATTTGGTACTATTGATCAACCTGTTAAAAACGTTATGTGCGAGAGTGGCGGATTCATCTCCGTAGGATAAGAAAACGCCACAGATAATAATGGAGACTGCGAAAATCAAAAATGCCTTGCCCGCAGTTGCAAGTAAATCGAGAACATAACTGGCAGCAGATCTTACTTCATCAGGATATTTTTGTACAATATTATCCATGCCGGACGTTAATTGTTCCCAAAACTGGTAAGCCTTGTCTCCGATGAACGGCCATTCTTTAACGGATGCAGGAGGAGCCGGTATTTTTATTTTCCCTTCCTTATAATTACTAACCTCAGTATTAATCTCTGTGCCGGTCTTTATTCCAAGCCAGGTTCCAAGAACTATTAGCAAAATAAAAATCGAAGCTGCAATAATCACAGCGGCGAGAACACCTTTCCCCTTTAATTTCTTTTTTAATTTCTTATGAATGGGATACAATGAAACTGCAAGTATCGCACCCCAGAGAATCGGATTTATAAAGGGAGCAAGTATCTGAAAACACCATCCCAGCAAAAAAGCCAGGGAAAGTAATTGCAAAGCCACATGAATGATTTGTCTAGACTTGATGTTTGAGAATTCTTTTGTTTCAGGGCTGTCCATTTATTAAAATTTATTATATTAATTCTCGTGCTTCCATTTTTCTTCGTTTTTCATCGGGAACAACAATCTTGCAATTAATGCGGTCCAGCCGGTCTGATGGGAGGCCCCCACTCCCCGACCTGTATCTCCATGAAAATATTCATAAAATAAAATGTAGTCTTTAAAGTGCGGGTCTGTTTGCATTTTTTCCACAGCGCCAAAAACAGGACGCCTTCCGTTTTCATCCTTTAAAAAAATATTGTTCAATCTTTTCACAAGCTGAATGCAAAGATCAAAAAGGTTCAGGTAATTTCCGGAATTCACAGGATATTCCACCTTGAAATCATCACCATAATACTGATGAAATCTTCGTAAGGATTCAAGAATCAGGTAATTCATAGGCATCCAGACAGGGCCTCTCCAGTTAGAATTCCCACCTAACATATCACTATCTCCTTCTGCTGGCGTGTAGTGGGCAGAAAGAGTTATGCTCCTTAATTCAACCATGAAAGGGTTTTCCAAATGGTATTTACTCATGGCACGGATGCCAAAGGGAGAAAGAAATTCAGATTCATCCAGCATACGTACCAGTATTTTCGTAAGTCTTGTTCCACGTAATACTGAAAGCAAATGTTTTTCACCAGTGCTTTTTTCATTCCATCGCGAAACAAGGGAAGCGAGATCAGGGCGGTTATTTAGGAACCAATTTAACCTGCTTACGAATTCTTTTTGTTGCAGAAAAATATCGTCTTCAAGAACTTCCACTGCGAACATGGGAATGAGTCCGACCATGGAACGGAGTTTTAATTTTAATGACCGGCCATCATTACTATACAGCATATCATAGTAAAAATCATCTTCATCGTCCCATAGTCCTTCTTTCCGTGCTCCTTTATACCACATGGCTTCGGCAATATGGAGGAAGTGCTCAAAAAATTTGGAAGCCAGATCCTGATAAATATAATTTTCTTTTGCAAGCTCAAGAGCAATTCGCATCATATTTAATGAATACATTGCCATCCAGCTGGTTCCGTCAGATTGCGCAAGATTGATCCCTGAAGGAAGTTTTGTGTTTCTGTCAAAAGCTCCGATATTATCCAAGCCGAGGAAGCCGCCTTCAAATAAATTATTTCCATTATCGTCTTTCCGGTTTACCCACCATGTGAAATTGAGTAAAAGTTTATGAAAGACAGCTTCCAGAAAATCCCTGTTTCCCGGTACCTGGTGAAATCTTTGTTCTCCCCGGTAAACACGCCAGGCTGCCCATGCATGTACTGGAGGATTTACATCGCTGAATGCCCATTCATAAGCCGGTAATTGACCATTTGGGTGCATGTACCATTCCCTGGTAAGAAGTAGTAACTGCGATCTTGCGAAACCAGGATCAATGGGCATGAAAGCCACTGCATGAAAGCAAAGATCCCAGGCTGCATACCATGGATATTCCCATTTGTCAGGCATGCTGATAATATTTGTATTATCAAGATGATTCCATTCATGATTTCTTCCCGCATGCCTTCCATAAGGAGGCGGTGGTTGGGCAGGATCTCCTTTCAGCCATTGGTGAACATTGAAATAATAAAATTGCTTACTCCACAACAATCCTGCATATGCCTGGCGTTGCACATTACGGGCATCTTCCGTTTCGATTCCATCCTGCAGGATATCATAGAAGATATCCGCTTCCTTTTTCCGCATCTCAAAAATCGAATCGAAATCTGTGAATGGATTCTTATTCTCTGAACCTGAAAGCCGGAAGGTTATGATTTTTGACTGACTGCCTTTAATAAATAAATCATAGTTAACTGCTGCTTTTGTTCCTTTCAGTCCGGGATTAACTGCTGATGATTCCCCCAAAACAATATGATTATTTATTCCATCTTTAAAATAACCGGCTCCATTTTCAACATTATACAGCTTTTTATTATTGCTCTCGTTTTCTGTAAATAACAATTCAGGATTATCAAGGTAATAAAAAAAATAATGCCCGTGATTCTTATGTATGATATCAAAACTGCCCGGAGATGAAACAGAAATATTTGGCTTGTAGGGATCATAACCCCAGTCCCAGGTATTACGGAACCAGAGCGTAGGCAAAACATTAATGACTGCGTCTTGTAAAGAGCGGTTGAAAATGGTTATTTTAATGAGTATATCTTCAGGATCATTTTTTGCATATTCAACAAACACATCAAAATAGTGATCTTCATTGAAAATTCCGGTATCTATTAATTCATATTCAGGATCTGTTTTACTTCGTCGTCTATTTTCATTTATAAGTGATTGGTACGGATAAGGTTGCTGAGGATATTTGTACAGCATTTTCATATAAGCATGAGAAGGTATATTATCCAGGTAATAATAATATTCCTTCACATCTTCACCATGATTACCTTGATTTCCCGTAAGTCCAAAATATCTTTCCTTTAAAATGGGATCTTTTTTATTCCATAAAGCAATTGCAAAACATAGAAATTGCTTTTCATCACAAATACCGGCAATACCCTCTTCTCCCCAACGGTAAGCCTTACTTCTGGCCATATCGTGACTGACAAATTCCCAGGCAGTTCCGTTTTCGCTATAATCTTCCCGCACAGTACCCCATTGCCGGTCTGTTACATATGGCCCCCATTTTTTCCATTCCGGCAGGTCAATACGCGCTTGTTCTTGATTCATTCAGATTCAATATTAATCAGAAACAGTATTATCCGTTTTCAGTAAATCCTGGATACAAGGTCATTCCCCCGTCAACGAAAAGGGAGGTTCCGTTTACATAATCACTATCGTCGCTGCATAACCACACGGCTGCATTACCAATGTCTTCAGGAATTCCAATACGCTGATAAGGGATCAGGGTTAGTAATGATTTTAAAGCTTCGGGCGTATCCCATGCTGAACGATTAATGGGTGTTTGAATGGCCCCAGGACAAATACTGTTGATACGGATTTTTTTCCATGCGAATTCCTGTGCAAGAGTTTTCATGAGCAACATGATTCCACCTTTTGAGGCAGCATAATTTGCATGCCCGGCCCATGGTATCACTTCATGCACACTGCTCATATGAATAATCTTGCCTGCAGCCCTGGAACGTTTTGGATCTACTCCTCTTTTTAAAAACTCCCGAATGGCTTCCCTTGCACATAGGAACTGACCAGTTAGATTCACGCCTAAAACAAAATTCCATTGTTCGAGGCTCATTGATTCAAATGGTGAATCTTTTTGAAGTCCGGCGTTATTGATCAAGATATCTACCGTTCCATATTGTTGAATGGTATCAGCAAACATTTTTTGAACCTGATCTTCTTTACTTACATCGCACATGGACGTATTACCTACACCTCCGATAGTTTTAATTTCAGCCAATACTGTTTCGGCTGCATCTTTAATTGCAGCCATAGGATAGTTGATTACAACGGTAGCTCCGGCAGCAGATAGAGATTTCGCTACGCCTGCGCCAATACCGCTGCTGGCTCCGGTAATTATGGCGACCTGGCCCTGTAATTTCTTATCCATCCTGAATCTTTTTTAGTTACCCAAGGTATCTTGTTTCAGGGCAATCCTCAATTTTTAAAGCTATTTAACTGTAAAATCTTTTCAGGCTTAAGGTCAAATGCCTAATGCTTAAAGCATATATTCAGATGTAGTTTTTAAGATGTAGTGATTATAAAATCCGGTTGATTTTCATATACTGGAGCAACAGGATGGTTTTCGCATCCCTGATCTCTCCGGACCCAATCATGGAAAATGCCTGATCGAATTCTATTTCCATCACTTCTATATCTTCCTGTTCATGCTCTATTCCCCCACCCTCATGCACTTTCATGGATGGAGTATATTCGGCAATAAAAAAATACAGAATTTCTGTTACAGAACCAGGCGACATGTATGCCTCAAATATTTTTTGTACGGATTGAATTCTGTATCCGGTTTCTTCCTCTGTTTCTCTTTTGATGGCCACTTCGGGATTATCCTGATCCAGTAGTCCCGCACAAGCTTCGATTAATAATCCTTTATCATTGCCATTTACAAAACTAGGCAATCGGAATTGCCTGGTCAGTATAACTGATTTAAATTCTTTGTTATATAACAGGATGGCGGCCCCATTGCCCCGATCATATACTTCCCGCGTTTGCTGTTGTGTACTACCATCATCCTTTAATATTTCATAAGTATATTTTTTGAGTGAATACCAATTGTCTGACAATAATTCTTCTTTTACAATTCTGATTCGTTCCATTATTTTAATTCAGTTTGTAATTTAAATAATTCAATTATATTCATTCTTTATCATGCAAAGACAGTTCACATTTAAGAAAATATTATCCGTGATTCGTGTTTCCCTCAACGGTGAACAGCGCGATTATACGCAGGGGAATATCAGCAAAGCCATTTTTTTGCTGGCCATACCCATGATCCTCGAACTGAGCCTCGAAAGTGTTTTCGCAGTAGTGGACATTTTTTTTGTGAGCAAACTGGGTCCCAATGCAATCGCCAGCGTGGGTTTAACTGAAACTGTTATCTCTTTGGTTTATTCGATCGCCATCGGTTTAAGTACAGCAGCTACAGCAGTCGTTGCAAGGAGGATTGGAGAAAAAAATCCGGATGGAGCTTCACATGCTGGCGCCCAGTCACTTATTGTTGCTTTTATCGCAACTGCATTCGTAAGTGTGCTCGGCGTATTATTCGCAGAAAATATCTTATCCCTGATGGGTGCGAATGCAAGAGTAGTTAAAGAAGGCGCCATTTTCACACGCATCATGTTTGGAAGCAGTCTGGTGATCATGTTGCTTTTCCTGATCAATGGAATTTTTCGCGGTGCCGGTGATGCAGCGATGGCTATGAAAAGTCTTTGGCTGGCAAGTATACTGAACATTATTTTATGTCCTGTCTTTATCCATTACATTGGCTTAAAAGGAGCTGCAATAGCAACTGCGATCGGAAGAACAGGCGGAGTGCTTTACCAGTGTTATCATTTATTCAAAGGAAAGGGAACGATCCGGCTTCGGGCAGTCCATTTTAATTACGACCCAGAATTATTAAAATCCATCGTCCGGATCGGATGGCCCGCGACCCTGCAATTCCTGATTGGTAGCGGAAGCTGGATTGTCCTCGCCCGCCTGGTTGCTGAAACTGGTGGAACGGTGGCTTCTGCGGGTTATCAGATTGCCATGAGGAATATTGTTTTTTTTATTCTTCCGGCATGGGGGCTCAGTAATGCAGCGGCAACCCTGGTCGGACAAAATCTCGGGGCTAAAAACCCGGCACGTGCTGAGAAAAGCGTTTACCTCACAGCAAAATACAGTGTATTTTTCATGGGATTCGTCATGTTGATATTTTTACTTCTCTCGAATTTTATATTAAGAATTTATACCAGAGACGAAGCCGTAATAAAAGTAGGTGCGCTCGCATTGCGATGGGTAGGTTCAGGTTTTCTTTTTTATGGAATTGGTATGGTAATGATGCAAGCGCTTAATGGTGCAGGTGACACAAAGACACCTACCTGGATAAGCTTCTTTTGTTTCTGGCTTTTTCAGGTACCACTTGCCTGTCTGCTGGCCTACGGCTTCCACCTGAAAGAAACCAGCGCATTTATTGCCATTCCTGTGGCAGAAACCATGATCGCCCTGGTGGCATGGTATTATTTCAGAAAGGGAAAATGGAAGACGATTGATGTGTAATTGTTAATTGTCAATTGTTAATGGTTAATTTTATATGAAGAATTTCAAGATGAATTAAGCATTATATTATTATTGACATTCACAATTGACAATTAACAATTAACAATTAACAATTAAAATTTTGCCTAAAGAAGATACAACCGATTTATTGAAGTTCTTAAAACCATTCCCTTCAGAAATAAAGGAGACAGTTTTATGGCTGAGGGATTTCGTTTGGACGCTTTATCCAAAAACAAATGAACTCATTTATGATAATTATAATGCGCTCACATTTGGTTGGTCACCGACTGACAGGGTTGGCCATACTTTTTGTTCGGTTGCCGTTGGCCGTACCAGTTTGAATATTCACTTTGGATTTTATTGGGGTAACCTAATTGCAGATCCGGAAAAAAAATTATTGGGGAAAGGAAATCAATACCGGTACATTTTAGTAAAGGATAAGAATGAATTTCCAAAATCCTATATGAAGAAACTTCTTAAGGAAGCTTTTACCAACTCAATGTTAAAAGTAAAAGATCCAAAACAAATCATGGAATCGAAGACGATCGTAAAATCAGTTTCAGCTGCAAAGAGAAAAAAGAAGAAAGCCTAAAGCCCAAAGCTTAAAGCTAAACGCTTAACGAATCTTTATAACTAATAAAGTTTGAAAGTTAAAAGTCACTCCCATACTCCCCTGCCTGCCGGCAGGCAGGCATACTCCCATACTTTCCTAAATATTCCCTTTCTTCAATTCCCTTACACCAAAATCGACTGCCCGTGCGGTTAATGCCATGTAGGTTAATGAAGGATTCTGGTTGGCGCTGGAGCCCATGCATGCACCGTCTGTTACAAAAAGATTTGAAGCTTCCCATAGCTGGTTATTTCCATTCAATACAGAAGTCCTGGGATCGCGTCCCATGCGTGCTGTACCCATTTCATGAATACAAAGTCCCGGATTAGCTTCAGGATCATTAAAGGTCTTGATATTTTTTATTCCGGATTTTTCCAGCATTTCTGCAGCACTGTTCATCATGTCCGTCCGCATGGACAGTTCGTTATCCCGCCAGATACAATCAAAATCCATCAGGGGGAGACCCCATTTATCTTTTTTATCCTTGCTGAGTACTACCCGATTATCCGGATGAGGAAGGTGTTCTCCCCATCCGCCCAGCCACATGGACCAGTTACCCGCTTCAGTCAGTTTTGCTTTCAGTGATTCACCAATACCTTCCAGTTCGCTTACTCTTCCCCGGTAGGCACCGCCCTGGTATCCAAATCCACGCACATAATCCTTCTGCCTGGTTTTCTCATTTATATTACGGAACCGTGGTATATATATGCCGTTGGCCCTTCTTCCAAAAAAATAACTGTCCTGAAATCCATCATACGTTCCGCTGGCACCCACATGATAATGATGATCCATCAGGTTGCGGCCAAGTTGGCTACTGCTGTTTCCAAGTCCTTCGGGATGTGCATCTGAAACAGAATTCAGGAGGATGGCTGTGGTTCCAATGGTTGATGCATTCAGAAAAATAATTTTGGCAAAATATTCTTCTGTCTGCATCGTGTTGGCGTCGATTATTCTGATACCGCTGGCCTTCTTTTTATCCTTATCATATATCACATTTACTACAATGGAAAAAGGTCTGAGTGTAAGATTACCCGTAGCTTTTGCTGCTGGAAGGGTTACTCCGTTACTGCTGAAATATCCAGTAAAAGGGCAACCCCGGTCGCACATGTTCCTGTACTGACAGGGTCCACGGCCATTAAGACCCTTGCTCAGATTCGCTACCCGGCCGATGATCATTCTGCGGCCATCTGAAAATTTATCGTTTATACTTTCCGTAATATGCTTCTCGAGACAATTCATTTCCATCGGCGGAAGAAATTCACTGTCCGGCAACTGCGGCAAACCTTCCTTTGAACCACTGATGCCTACAAATTTTTCAACGTAACTGTACCAGGGAGAAATATCCTTATAACGGATCGGCCAATCCACGCCATGACCATCTTTACTGTTGGCTTCAAAATCCAGATCACTCCAGCGGTAACACTGTCTGCCCCACATCAAACTTCTTCCACCTACATGATATCCCCGTATCCAGTCAAATGGTTTTACCTGTGTATATGGATGCTCCAGGTCATTGACAAAAAAATGATTGTTGGTCTCATTACAAAAACCGCGAACCTGGATATGTTGCTGCCTGCGCATTTCTTCGGTTACTGATCCCCGGTGGTCCAGTTGCCAGGGTGCGAGCGTTGCAGTAGGATAATCTTTGATATGCTCCACATTCCTGCCTCTTTCCAGGACCAGTGTTTTTAAGCCTTTCTCACATAATTCTTTCGCGGCCCATCCACCGCTGATGCCGGAACCAACTACAATGGCATCGTATGTATTTTGCTTGACCGACTGATTATTGATTCTTAATGAATCCTGTGGCATGGCATCGTTGATGTTGAGCCATGAATTTAAGCATTGGTTAGGAGATAGGCAAAAATCACATAAGCATCCATTCGATGAAGGATCCTTTTTGGAATTATCAGAAGGGATAATAGTTAACTCTTCGGCTTATCCTTCAGGGATGACTTAGGAGAATATACCTTGTAAGAAAGAATATGCCAATGAGCAGGGATATAAATAATATAATTACCAGGAAAATTATCAATTGAAGTTTTTTCTGATTTTTGGTGGCTTTCAACAAACTCTCTTCCCGTACTGCAGGTGGAAGGAGTCGGATAGAAAGATTCAACAACAACGTTACCACTATAAAATCATCCAAATAGCCGAAGAAAGGAATAAAATCGGGTATCAAATCAATTGGACTAAGAAGATAAATAATTGATACTATAACTGGTAACCTGGCAATCCCTTTAGTTCGTTTATCTCTCAAACCATAATAAAGAATTATGATTTCCTTTTTGAACATCCAGGGCCTGATTTTGGAGATTTTTACTGTCATTAATTAAAATGTTCAGAATCGACGATGCTCTTATATCAAATGTACACCAGACTTACAATGACACGTATTTATCCAACATTACAGAAAAAAATTCATAACTTATCTTGGCAAAGAAGATAAAATCAGATTCTAAAAGTGAATGCTAATTTATCAAACGCCGACCACTCTTATAGTCATTTGATAATTGAAAATATCAGGGAAGAAATAAGAGGATTCAAAATTTTTATTTTCGCAGAAGGTCACAATCTGGAATATCAGGCCGGCCAGTTTATTACGCTCGTTGATAAAAATGGGTCGCGTGAAATCCGGCGATCCTATTCCATCATCTCCTCTCCTGTTTTAAAAGAACCTCTATCCATAGCAGTTAAGCGAATTGATAATGGAGTTTTTTCCAGAAAACTGGTTGATCGTGCAAGGGTCGGCGATTCTCTCTTAACGACGGGTGCCGCCGGGTTTTTTCGCCTGCCTGATAATATTAAATCCTTTACCAGCATATTCTTTTTTGCTGCCGTATCAGTCATGGCAGAAAGATCCCATTCTTTATATCGGTATTGATACGCATCGGGAACCGGAAAAGAACAGGGACCGTTACCTTTACTTTGAAAAAAAGGCGGATAAATAATAACAATCCTTATTCAATTTTCAATATCACGTCACCTTCCTGGGGATGACCCGTGCAGGTAAGTGTGAGACCCTGGGCAAGTTCCTTATCTGTCAGCACTTCATTGTTGGATAACCAGACTTTTCCCGATATACACCTGGCAGCGCAGCTACCACATTTTCCGGTTTTCGCAACTATATGGCAGTATCAGTTTTATTTTTTTTGCAGCCTGCAGTATGCTGTCAGGATATTTTACAGGGAAAT
>Ga0207065_1094_pt2 | contig 16199 bp, 15 predicted proteins | sample Alteio_BWMinCont_27_FD_153492 | JGI IMG/M metagenome (GOLD analysis project Ga0207065, IMG submission 153492) | Enriched cells from forest soil in Barre Woods Harvard Forest LTER site, Petersham, Massachusetts, United States -... | ecosystem: Environmental > Terrestrial > Soil > Temperate forest >...
GCCTTTTAACGCAGAAAATTTAAATAAACTGAACCAGTCGGACCATGAATAATTTAATGTACAAGTTGAAGGAACAGGTTATTGAGAGACTGAATTTAAAGGATCTGAAACCTGAAAATATTGGCGATGACCAGCCCCTCTTTGTTGAAGGAGTCGGGCTGGATTCTATAGATGCACTGGAACTGATCGTTTTATTGCAGCAGGAATACAATATCAAATTATCCAATGCAGCAGACGGTCCCAGGGTATTTCACTCCATCAGAACCATCGCAGATTATATTACCGCAAACAGCGGCGCTGTAAAGGTTACCACATGAGTAGCCAGACTTTTGTTGCAGGTATGGGCATTGTTTCCGCTATAGGCAATGGCCTCCTTGCTAATCTCCAATCACTGAGCAATGAAAAAGCGGGAATTGGAAAAATGAAATTTCTTCAATCCGTTCACAGCGGAGAGCTACCCGTAGCTGAAGTAAAATTCACTAATAAGGAACTCGCATCTATCAGCGGACTTTCATCCAAATTGCCCCGCACGGCCCTGTTAAGTTGTATCGCCGCTTATGAAACACTCCTTGATGCCGGATGGGATAAAAGCTTTTCTCCGCGTACAGGTTTTATTTCAGCAAACACTGTTGGCGGAATGGATAGAACAGAAAATTTCTTCAAACTATTTTCAAAAAATTCCTCTGCAGGAAAACTCACTGACGTAGTAAATCATGAATGCGGGGCAGTTACCGATCTGGTTGCTGATCACCTGGGCATCCGGCATTTTGTGAGTACAGTCAGCACAGCCTGTTCCTCTTCCGCTAACGCCATTTTCACCGGCACTCGCATGGTCAGGGCCGGACTGCTTGACTTTGCCCTGGTAGGCGGTGCAGATGCACTTACCCGTTTTACCCTGAATGGTTTCAATACACTCATGATTCTTGACAAGGAATTATGCAAACCATTCGATGAAAACCGTAACGGATTAAATCTCGGAGAAGGTGCGGCATACCTGTTGATTGTATCAGAAAATGGGTTGAAGCAACTCGGTAAAAAACCATATGCCATCGTAAGTGGATATGCCAATGCCAACGATGCATTTCATCAGACAGCTTCCTCTCCCGAAGGTACCGGTTCTTACATGGCTATGAAATACGCTTTGAATAGTGCCGGCCTGCAACCAGGTGAAATTGATTATATCAACCTTCACGGAACGGGGACACAAAATAATGATATAGCGGAAGGAACTGCTATCCGGCTATTGTTTGATCCCTCTTTCCCAAAAATGAGTTCCACCAAATCTTACACGGGTCATACTCTCGGAGCAAGCGGAGCGGTGGAAGCCGTCTATTCTATTCTTGCCATTCAGCAGGGAATCATTTTCCCAAACCTTAGATTTCAAACGGCGATGAAGGAATTTCCATTTAAGCCTGTGACAGTTTTTTTAAGAAATCAGAATATAAGGCGGGTGATGTCGAATTCATTTGGTTTCGGAGGCAATTGTACATCACTTATTTTCTCTGCAGCATAAAAAAATATATGGAAGTTTATATCCGTTCGGCAGGAAATATTTCTCCCCAGCATAGTCTGGATACGGATTCTTTTTTTCTGTCACGCATAACTACTTCAAATAATTATTTCAAATCCGAAGAACCTGATTACGATTCATTCATAGACAGTAAAATGATCCGGCGCATGAGCCGGATTGTTAAAATGGGTGTTGCTGCAGCGATGACCTGTCTGAAAAATGCCCAGGTTGAAAACCCATCTGCCATTATTACTGCAACAGCATATGGATGTCTGGAAGATAGTTCTTCATTCCTACGGCGCATGATTGAGTTTGACGAAAAGCTCCTCAGCCCCACAGCTTTTATCCAGTCAACACATAATACGGTCGGTGCCCAGATCGCACTCCTGCTCAAATGCCATAATTATAATAATACCATTGTACATCGGGCGCTTTCCTTCGAAAACGCACTGACAGAATCCATACTCCTGTTGCAGGAAGGTACCGGTCCGATACTTGCGGGCGCTGTTGATGAAATTACAGATGACAGTCACGCTATTTTAAGCAGGTTTGGACTATTTAGAAAAACTGATAACCATTTGGGAAATATCGATGGCGAGGGGGCGGCATTTTTTCTGTTGGATAAGGATCCAGGGGAAAAGCCACTTGCCATATTAAAAGGGCTTCAAATCCTGTATAATCCTGAAAGCACAGTAGCCATTCAAAATTCTGTACTCGAATTTCTGAAAGAAAATGAGACCACCATGGATCAGGTTGGTTTTGTTCTCACTTCTCATACAGGCATTAAAAGACAGGATGAGCAGGACGATGAGCTTATGAATTTACTTTTTGAAGGAAAAAATTCCTTTCCATTCAAATCGCTTTGCGGAGATTATCCGACTGCATCCGGGTTTGCACTGTGGATGGGGGCAGTGATGTTGAAAGAACAAATGGCCCCTTTCTGGATGGAGCACGGACCGAAGTTTCCATTAAAAAACATACTTATACATCATCATTCGGGAAATTCCCATCACAGTTTCTTTTTAATCAGTGCTAATTGAACAATCGCATTTTCAATATTTTTTATATTATACTCATCCTTGTCTGGATTTGGGCTGACCGTCATTTGCAGATGGGTGCCGCTGTTTATGGATGGCTTTTACTGATCTACGTTTCCGTTTTATTCTGCGGCAGTTATTTTATCAGGATGGGATTTTTTATGAAGTCTATTTGTTCTGTGAAGACCAGCGAAAAAAATTATTGCCCTGAGTTTTGATGACGGCCCCGCAGGAAAAAAAACAGCCCGTATGCTGGATATTCTGAAAGATAATAATGTGGAAGCAGCTTTTTTTTGCATTGGAAAAAATATGCCGGATAATGAGGACATCCTTAAAAGAATTATAAACGAAGGGCATATTATAGGAAACCATAGTAATACTCACAATAGTCTTTTTGATCTGTATAGTCCGAAGAAAATGCTGAATGAATTGGAACTTACCAGTCAGACTTGCCAGGAAATTACCGGACTCTATCCCCGTTTCTTCCGGCCGCCTTATGGTGTTACAAACCCCAACCTGAAAAAAGCAGTTCTGCAGGGAGGATTTATTTCCATAGGATGGTCCATCCGTTCGTATGACACGGTTATAGGTAATGAAGAGCGATTGCTTACCCGAATCCTTGCCAGGCTGAAACCCGGCGCCATCCTTCTCCTGCATGATACGAGTGATTCAACACTGAAAATATTGCCTCGATTATTGAAAGAAATACGCAACAGGGGATATAAAATGAGCAGGTTGGATAAAATGATTAATTTGAATCCCTATGTTTAAATCGATTAGTCTTGTAAGCTTTCTTTTTTGCTTTTTATTTAGTGTGGCACAATACCAGGGTTATACCTTATTGAATCATCCGGAAACATTTAAAAAATCATTCACTCAGGCGACAGCGACAACGGAATCCATTAAATCTGATTTCAAACAGGAGAAATCCCTGAGCATGCTTTCGGAAAATATTAATTCTACAGGAAAATTCTGGTATCGTAAAAATGATAAAATCCGGATGGAATATATTCAACCCTATTCCTATATTATGATCCTCAACGGGGGTAAAATATTTACAAAGGAGGGTCAGAAAGAAAATAAAATATCGGCCAATTCCAATAAGGTATTTCAACAGGTTAACCGGATACTGATTGACTGTGTCGGGGGTAGTATGCTGGATAATCCGGATTTTCAATCTCATATATTTGAAAATTCAGGAACTTATCTCGTAGAACTCATTCCAATTGCAAAAAACCTGAAGGAACTGTATAAAAATATTAATATCCTCATTGATAAAAAGGATTATACAGCAACGGCTATAGAGATGTTTGAATTATCCGGTGATAAAACAATCATCCGTTTTCAGAATAAAGTATTAAATGCGCAAATCAAAGATTCGGTTTTTAATATTCCTTGACCTGGTATGTACGATTCTTTCCTGTAATCAGTACCGTCATATGCAGAGGATTTCATCTAATGCATCCTGCATTCAAAAATTTAAACCGGACTTCAGCCATGTTGTTTACAGAACTTCAGTAGATGTAATCGGGAAACATATCAGCGGAATTTTAGTTGTAAAACACATGTCGGACAGCAGTACAAGGATGGTTTTTACCAATGAAATGGGATTCAGTTATTTTGATTTTGGCTTTCCCCCGGACAGTGGATTTAAAGTTTACCAGATTGTACCACAAATGAATAAGGAAGGACTTATCAGAACCTTACGCAAGGATTTTGAACTCCTGTTGTTCAGAAATATGGAGAACAGTAAATATTATGCACTAACTGACAGTGGGTTGATTTACCACGCTTTTCCCCAAGCGGAGGGAGTGAACTATTATATTACGGGTAGTAATTGCCTTCAATTGGTAAAAATGCAAAGGGCTTCAACTAAAAAGCCGGTGATGGAGGCCTTTATTTATGGAGGTTCCCCTGGAATTGCTCCGGACAGTATTTCCATGCGGCACTTTAATATCTCACATTTTTCGATTACTTTAAAACAAATAACTACTCCTGCTGCTCAATGACCTTTATATTATCGAATCGCTGACAGAATCTGAAAATCAAATTCAGGTTGTTGTTGAACTCAATCCAGAACATGCCATCTTCAAAGGGCATTTTCCCGGACAGCCCGTTTTACCCGGGGTATGTATGATGCAGATGATCACGGAAATAACCGGTGAATTTTTAAAGCAGCCATTCCGGATTACCGGTGCTCCGATGATCAAATTCCTGCACATGATAGATCCACGCAAAAATCCATTGGTACACCTGGAAATTAAATACCAGTCAATCCCCTCAATCACCATTACCAGCGGGAAAATATTCCTGGGGCCAGAGATATTTATGAAGTTTCAGATCGACTTGTCGGTGACAAAGCAATAATTTTTCCGACACTTTCCACTGACATCACAAATATGAGCCCGTTTTGAAGCTTTGTTTCGTAGTCACGTAGGAGCCTCCGAAAGATTTTTCCTGAACCGCCGTTTCATCCAAAAAATATATTTAGGGCACATTTCTATCGGCGTTTTTTCAAAGTTCTTTCAGGTTTCTTTCGGAATGCCGCAGCAATCCCAAGAGAAACCTGAAAGAAACCCGCCAGAATGATGCGCTTAATGCGTCTCAAAAATGACTTCCGGGCATGTTAATCCTTTTAAATATTTAAAAAATAAATCTTTCGGAGCCTCCGAGATGACTCCGAAATGCACCGCGCAAGGGGGTGCAAATTTGTATTGTAAACCTGAAATTATGGATTCATCAATAAATCAAATACTTCGTCTCCCAATCCAGTTAAGAATCGGGCTCGTCATCATCGTTGTCAGCAACGCCATCAAAACCATCATGGAGAAAATTTCGGCACTCAGGATGCCCATATCGTAGCCTATATTTAAAACGATCAGCTCCATCAGTCCCCGCGTATTCATGAGTGCGCCAATGGATAAACTATCTTTCCAGGTTTGTCCCAGGGCACGGGCAATCAGGGCGCTCCCACCAAGTTTGCCGGCTACAGCACAAATAAGGATGAGGCTGAAACTAAACCATAAGGATGCTGTATTCAGAATGCCTGCCTGGGTTCTCAAACCCGTATAAACAAAAAACAATGGAAGCAGCATTACCATACTCACGTCACTGATCCTGTCTATAATCTTCTTTTGCATTGCGTCATTTTTGGGTATGATGATTCCGGCAAGAAAGGCTCCAAACAACGCATGTATCCCAATCAGTTCAGTAAAATAAGCTGAAGACAAAAGCAGAATAAATATTATCGACATTAAAGTATTATATCTGATTTTTCCATTGTCATAGGCCAGATGTATTTTCTGTAAAATTATTCTGACAGGAACAATCATGATGAATGCATAGAGAACAACCATTCCCACTACGACAAAACCATTCATTCCCGATCCTGATCGTATAAAGGCAATTAAAAGAGCCAGCAGGCACCAGGCCGTTACATCATCAGATGCAGCACAGGTGATGGCAAGTATACCAAGTCTTGTTTCAGTCAATTTCCTGTCACGAATGATTCTTGCCAGCACTGGAAAAGCCGTAATGCTCATCGCAATACCCATAAATAATGCGAAGGAATAAAAATGAGTATGTATGCCTGCATATGTATTATATAAATACATGGACAAAGCAATACCAAGACTGAAAGGAATGAGGATACTCGCATGACTGATAATCAGGGCTTCAAAAGCCTGCTTTCTCAACAACTGTTTGTCCAGTTCCATTCCCACGATAAACATAAAAAGAATAAGTCCGATCTGGCTCAGGAAATGAAGATTCGGAAGAGATTCAACCGGAAAAATAAAATGGAAGACAGAAGGAAATAATAATCCCAGCAATGAAGGTCCGAGTAAAATACCGGCTACCGTTTCACCAATTACTGCGGGTTGTCCGATTTTTTTAAATAAAGAACCCAGTAGTTGCGTAGCGGCAATAATGATAATGATCTGTAATAAAAGTCGTGGAAGTGCTTCCTGGAGATTGGTCTGGAATATATTTGTAAAAATACCTATATCAGAAGTTGACGTATTTGCAGCAGCAGAAATAGCAGAAACAGAATGTTCCAGCGATCTGCCCTTATGAAGAAGATAAAAGGTCAGTCCGCCGAAAACGATGATCAGTCCTATATAAAGAATAAAATGTTTTACAAATTTCATGCGGATAAATATAGCCTGATGAATACGTATTAATGCACCGTTTTAGATGCAGGAATATATATTTTGAAAAAATCATTCTCCCAAACCTGTCTGTACTGATAAGTATTTAGAAAATCATTCATATCGGCCAAAGTCCGGGGCCGGAATGTATAATTCTCCGAATAGTTATCTGGCCAATTATTCCCGAGGGTTGATCTTTTTTGCATGATCACGACAGGGAAAGTATGTGTCTCCTGAAGCGATTTATATAATTCTTCCTTAAAAACAGCATCATTATATTGCCAGGGCCAGGAATTATGCATATATGGCCTGGTATCTGTCAGGTAATAGTACATGGGAATGCAATCGTATGCGAGCACATAATCATCCGGTTTTACATAGTTAGCACTTTCTGACATTAGTTCATTAATAACCTTTGCACGGCTCTCAGTTGTAAAAATTCCTTTCGCAAGTTTATTATTGATCTCATAATGCATGAGGGCGCGGTTTGATCTGTCGAAATATGGATAGAAATATGTTACACTTAAAATATAGATCAATGTAAGATATATACTTGCATTTCGAAGTCCGGTCATATGCTTTGTATCTATGACCTGTTCGTAGGAGTGCTGACTGTTTTCACTTACTACAACCCGGCTGCTAAGTGACCGAATGTTCAACATGTAATCAACCATAATCGGAACGATAATCCAGATTGCATATTTACCTACCGTCATCAAAATATAATTGCTGCCAAAAGGCATCACCAACAACATGATACTACCAATGGCGGCGAGTAAGCGCAGGTTTTTTGGCTGTCGCCCGGTAATAATCAGAAACCCTGTTATCAGGCTTGTGCCGGCATAAAATAATAATAAATAGAACCAAAAGTCAGGATCTTTTTTTGCACGATAGATGCATATGACTGTAAGAATTATCAAAATGCTCCATTTCACAATTGGCAGGAACGGAATGCTGGCAGGCAAGTCGGATTTCAATCTTCTCCAGGCTGCTGCTAAGCTCCAGAGGGCGACAATAACAACTATGGAAATCGATATTGCTTCACCAAAATGGACGATACTTAATTTCAACATCGTATAGAGTCCGTGTGAATCGTCAATTGTAGTACCCATATGACGGGTAAGCTTCAGGCTATTTAGAAAATACATATCGTGATGCAATGTTTTCATCAGTCCTAAAAGCAGAACTGACATTATTCCAAATCCAGTGATAAAAATCAATGACTGGATTAAAACCTGTTTTACTGTTTTCCGGTTCAGATAACCGGAAAACCAGATGGCAAGAATCAGTATAAGACCAAGGATATTTGGCAGACGTGAAAACATATTCAGGGAAATAAATGCACCTGCCAGAAAAAGCATATAAGGTTTTCCCCTGGTCAGTCCCGAAAATAAAAACCAGGCGGTGCACATAAAGAAAAGAGCAGTTACATCATCGTAATTTATTTCCTTTATAGCTGTAGTAAGAAACAGGGTAATAAGAAAAAGAGACAAACGCAAAGGCCCGGTATACAGATATTTTTTCAGTAGGTTATAAGTGATCCAGAAAGTAAATGTGGTGCATATAACTCCTGCAATGCGCAGGCCCAAAAGACCCAACCCGGGGAATAATTTAAGCCATGATCCGCCAATGATACCCGTGAACCAAAACATGAAATTATACTGAACAGATGAAGGATCACTGAAAATACGACTGTAAAAATCTGCGGCAAATCCGGCATCTGCAAAATCAAATCCCTGGAAAATAAAAATAAGCTGGATAAAAATGATGAGAACAAAAAACAATTTTTCGTTCATACCATCAAAAATATCCTCCAGATATGTTCTTTGCATAAGTTGGTTCGGGTTTAGGATTACATTCGACCGTGTATACGAATTTTTCTCCTGGTCTCATTGAAGATAAGAAGGAAATCGGAAAAATTATTTTCCTGATGGTAGTTCTTTACATAAAATCAGGATGGGTCTTTCTTCTATATCAAATTGGATTTTTCCTTTTGAAATCTGGATATTTTCTACCATCCCCAATTCTGAATTATCAAGGAAACTGATCTTATGAACATTATTCCCTGCAGCCTGTCCGATATCAAGAGAATATGAAGACGGTTGGGTTCCGATGACCGACGGTTTATAAAGAAAATATGCCACTGAATCAGGTTCCTGACTATGCCTGTAACGGTAAATCCAGATATCCCCATTTTCACTTACTACTTTATCCGGAATATATTTCCCAAGTCGGTTTATTAGGGTGCTGATATAGTACCATCCTGGGTAGGCTTTTGTTTTCCCATCCGGCATCCTGCGTAATATACCACTGGTCAGATAAGGCCTTGGATCATCCTCAGGATTTCCATCTCTTAACCAATATAAAATATAGGCATCAAATCCTGAAAAGAAAGTTGCATTAATGGAACGAAGCAACATTATTCCCTGGCTCTGTGCGACGGATAATCCGGGAATCAGAGGTGTGGACTGCCATGAAGAAGGCGATTTATCATAACCGTTTTCACCCAAAAAACATTTAACTCCGGGAGCTATATTATAACTGCATTCCGCCACTTTTGATAATCTCCAGCGCAGGGAATCGGCTTCCGGAGAAATTCCCCGGCCATTCCTTTGTGAATAATAATGATATTGAATTCCCCCCTGCCAGATAAATTTCTGATCATTGCGAAGATTTTCTGCAAGGAAACGATAAACTTTAACCCGATTGGTATCTAACCCGGTCAGTCCGCTCATCATTAGTTGCGCAGCCGGATCTGCGGTATGAATTCCAAAACAGGTACCCAGCCTGCCTTCATCTCCATCCCAATCAGCCGTACTTTGTGCGAAATATTCATAAGGGCTGCAATATTTATTTCCTACCCATGTTGCGTCTTCTTCATTTCCGTTTTCATACATATTCATGGAACCACGGCCACCCTGCCTGGGTTCATGAGATAATGAAAGAAGGTCCGTATCCACTTTATTATTACCGAAGAATGCAGCCATATTCCACATCATCGCTGCGTGCCTTGAATAACTGGAAGGATCTTCCGAATTCAACAATGGCCGGTTCATTGGCCGGTCTTTATCGGTAAAACCAAGATCACTCATCCATTTAGAAACACCGCGGATGCTATACCAAATATTTCCCTGGTTAATTTCTTTTAGTGTATCAATATTGAAAATATATTTCCCTTTTTGTTTATTATAAAATCCATAATGCAACATATTGAAACGGGCATGGTTTTCATCTCTTGCTGAATCGTTATCATAATCAAGTGCAAAATTATAGAGCCTGCTATAATGAAAAGGTTTCAGCCATTGAGGCTCATTCTCCATAATATAATTAACACCAAGGAATTGATTAAGCGGAGTTTTTGTCAGACCCTTTGATTCTGAAAAATTTTCTGTTACCGGAACAGGCTGCAGGGGAATTCCGTATAAAACCATTTCTGTAATAGATGTTTCATAACTGCTGAACCGGATCATTACAAAACGGGTTTCTTCATCCAGTATAATTTTTTTCCATTTCCTTTCTCCGGGTTCAGAAACCGTTGTAAAGGAAGCAACTCTATTCCATTTTTTAAGATTTCCCGTATAAAGCCAGCAACTATCAGACTGATGCGACCGGTCATACAGATATATTTCCTTTAGGGAATATGGAATTTTCAGGTCTACAACGATACGGTTACCTTCGGATCCATGAAAATAAATGGCGGGATGGATGGTAGGCTGACAAATAGTAACCGGAATAAAGGCGTCCGGAGATTTATCATAACGGGGATCAACATACGCATCCTCATCAAAAAGGTTAAACGGATTCCCACCGCCCCCGCCCGCATAACCGCTCAGGTCAAAAACCTGATCTCTTGTAATAAAAATTTTCCTGATAGCATTATCCAATTCAGCTTTGGGTTTTTGAACCGCATGTATGCATGCAGGACATAAAAAAATAATACCGGCAATAAAAAACCAACGAATCAATTTTGGTATCTTTATCCCTATGAACATCATCTTACACATGGGGATTAAAATTAGAGCAATTATACTGCAATCATGAGTTTACCCCTTACCGCATTTTGCCTGACTATTTTAAAACCACTTATTCAATTCGATCATTGGTTGTTCCATGAAATTAACCAGGTTTGGATAAATCCCTTTTTTGATCTGGTCATGCCGTTTCTGCGTCAGCAGGAATTCTGGTATTTTTTTTATTTGTTCCTGTTGGTATTTGCACTGTACAATTTTGGGGTCAAAGGATGCTGGTGGGCTGTTTCACTAATCATGACAGCCATTGTCAGCGATCTGTTCAGTAGTCAATTGATAAAGCATCTAATTTTTCGTTTCAGGCCCTGCAGGAATCCGGATATTGCGGATCAGGTAAGGGTTCTGGTGAACTATTGCCCGCAGAATTCAAGTTTTACCTCTTCGCATGCCTGTAATCATTTCGCTGCTGCTTGGTTTATTTTTATAACTTTAAATCAAACTGGTTCCTGGCGTTGGTTGTTATTTGTATGGGCCTTCATCATCTGTTATGCCCAGGTTTATGTTGGGGTTCATTTTCCACTAGATATACTTGGGGGAGCCATACTGGGAACTTCAATCGGCTATGGCATGAGTATTTTATACGAAAAGCAGTTTGGGACCCTCAGTTTAAAGTAAGAACCAGCATGTTTGCATTTTTAATACTTTTTTGTTTAATTTTTTTGAACGGATTGTTTGTTATGGCCGAGATTGCCCTGGTATCTGCCAGGAAATCTAAGCTTGAGGAAATGGCTTCCAAGGGAAATTTAAAAGCAAAGGCCGCTCTAAACCTGTCAGAGAACCCGGAGTTGTTTCTCTCTACAGCTCAGATCGGAATTACGCTGGTTGCAATATTGACAGGGTTATATTCAGGAGAAAAATTCAGCGAGGACCTCAAACCCGTTTTCGAAAAAATTCCATATCTGCATCGGTATGCGGGAAGTATTGCGACAGGTATTATTGTCATTTTCGTGACCTTTTTGTCCATATTGTTCGGAGAACTGATTCCCAAAAGAATCGGCCTGCTAAAAGCTGAACGCATTGCGTTGATTGCAGCGGGGCCCATGAAAGTTTTTTCGCGCATCGGATACCCCATCGTTGCATTACTCAACTGGCTCAGTGGTATTTTTTTTATAATATTTTCTATCAAGCCTTCTCCGGAAGGAAATGTAACGGAAGATGAAATAAAAGCCATTATAAATGAAGGAACGGAGCAGGGAACGATTGAGGAAGCAGAACAGGAAATTATTGAACGAGTATTTCACCTGGGCGACCGAAATATAACTTCCCTGATGACACATCGCAGTGATATTATCTGGTTCGACTTGTATGAAACGGAGGAGATGATTAAGGAAAAAATATTAAAAGAACCTCATTCCGTATATCCTGTATGTGATGGAGAGATTGACAATATCAAAGGCATGGTCTCTATCAAAACTATGTACATGGCGGATGATTCAACGCCATTTAAAGATATGATGACACAGCCTCTTTTTGTGCCGGAGAACAATACAGCCTACCAGGTGCTTGAAAAATTTAAAGAAACGAAAACACATAGTTGCTGCATTGTGGATGAATACGGAAGTCTTCTCGGCATGATCACTTTAAACGATATACTGGAAGCGTTGATTGGCGATATTCCGCAACCGGATATGAAGGATTATGAAATTGTCAAACGCGATGACGGATCTTTCCTGGTAGATGCACAGATTCCTTTTTACGATTTTCTCGACCATTTTGATAAAACAGAATGGATGAATGAAGGTGAACATGAATTCGATACGCTTGCGGGATTTATCCTGCACCAGCTGGAACATATTCCAAGAACCGGAGAAAAGATGGAGTGGAAGGATTTTAATTTCGAAATCGTGGATATGGATGCACAGCGAATCGACAAAGTACTCGTTAAAGTAAAGAAAACTTCATTGAAAGCTGACTAATTTGTCTGCCCGTCCCGCACCTTAATTTGTTTTTTCCCGGCATTTTTCTTTTCATAATCCTGCACTTCCTTCGGCTTCACCATAGTCTTGCTGGCAACTTTTGTTGAATCGGAACCAGGATTGCTTTTATGCGTTTCAAGTTTACCCATCGTGTATGTTTCCGTTTTGTAAATCATGCCGGTGGATGAATTATAATATTTCCAGAGACCATGACGGATGGCAACACCTTCATTCTTCACGATCACGGTTTTGTATTCATCCAGGTGATCGATGTCTTCAATTACAAGCGTATCATATAGTTTATCAGGATTCAGTGCCCGCCAGTTTTCTTCTCTGACCAGTGCCCCGGAAGGATTGAAATACTGACAAAGACCATCTTTATTCCCCCATCTATAGAATTCCAATCCGGTCAGATCTCCATCCAGGCTGTAAATCCTCCATGTTCCTTCCTTCCTGTTATTTTTGTATTCTCCTTCCTCCTCATAACCTGGTTCTCCCCTTACTTCATCTACCTTATTTACCCATTTCCCCTGTTTCATGGACTTGGAATCCACTTTGTTAAGGGTATCACCTTTTACGCCAATGATATAAGATCCTGCCTGGGAAAAGCCCCTGCAGAAGGCAAAAACAAGGATCAAAAACAGGAAACGCTTCATTATGTATGCTTCCTGCAAAAAACGATCCGGTAAGGTGATTTGTTGCAATCGCAGATCAGGGTGGCTGACTATATTTGCAACCTTAACAAGTTTTTATGTTGAAAGGGTTATTTTTCATTATGTTGGTTATCAATTATTTACATGGGTATAGCCAACAAAAATCCATTACAGAGATCAAGACGGAGCTCGAAAAATCCCCGAATTCTCCGCTTTATGTGAAGGATGTAATGAAGAAAAAATTCATTCTGGATACAATAGTCGTTACCAGAACAACTCATTTTTCAAGCCTGGCAGATAGTCTCGCATACAAAGGAATTCTCAAAAAAGTTTATGGTCCATACACGATGCAGGGTAAAAAATTCCTGGTACAGATCCTGGCAAGAATGCCAAATACTTTTTACAGGATCAGTCAGATTTTTATTGATACTTCCGTTTTCAGATACCGGATGGCAGATAGTCTCGGGAAATCCATCCTGAGTAAACTTAAAAACAATCAGGACAGCTTTGAACGCCTTGCGGAGTCTTATTCTATGGGTGGGGAATCAATAACTAAGGGAGACCTGGGCTGGGTTGCAAGAGGAAGTATCATTCCGGCAATTGACAGACAATTGGCTAAAACAAAAAAGGGAGAAGTTTTTATGGTTTGGTCAAGCAAAGGTCTTCATATTATTAAACTAACCGATGGGCCTAAGCAGGATAATGGAGCTGCTTTGATGATGCGGATCTTTTTATAGAAAATAAAGCAATCCAAGCTCATAGCTTTTGAGGCCAAGTCCTGAAATAGCTCCGACAGATTTTGCTCCAATAAAGGAACGCTGGCGATATTCTTCACGCGCTGCAATATTACTGATATGAATTTCAATTACCGGAGTTTTAATAGCAGCGACTGCATCCCCGATTGCAACAGAAGTATGCGTATAAGCTGCAGCATTCAGTAATATACCATCGTATGAAAATCCTACACGCTGTAATTCATTCACAAGTTCTCCTTCCACATTACTTTGAAAATAATCAATCTGGATGGCAGGATATTTTTCCCTTAGCCCTTTCAGAAAATCTTCAAAAGTTTGTCTACCGTAAATTCCCGGCTCCCGTATTCCTAGCAGATTTAAATTGGGGCCGTTTATAATTGAAATCTTCATCCCCTAAATATAGGAAAAAGCGGAAAGCATAAGGCCCAGGTAATATGACCTAATGAATAATGATAAACGATACTCGATACTTGATCCACGTTATACGATCATGAAACTTTCAGAAATGATTTAAAGATGAAAATGTTTTTCAATCTTTTCACCTGTTCTTAAAACCAGGGATTTGGGAAGGTCGGGCATTACCACGGGAGGAATTATTTTGGTAGAAGAGCTGGACATAAATACTGCATTACTGTCAGGTATCGAAACTTCCCGAAATGGAATATTATATTCTATAAACCTTGCCCTGTTGGAAGTGAAATATGTGAACTCAACGGGTATTATTTGTTTGGTGGCTTTTAATTGATCCAGTTCGTATTTAATCTGTGCTGTTTTATAATATACATAAGGAAATGAAGCAAGGCAGAAGGAAATATTCACGAGCATTGCTATATAAAGAAGATTACGGATCCTGCTGATTGTTCTTTCATTTTCTGTTTCAGAAACCATGAGAAGTATAAGCGGAATAAACCAAAGCTGCGGTGTATATCGTGCATACCAGGCTTCCGAAATGATCAAAACAGAAAACAGTAAGGTCCCTGCCATAATAATGAATGGGAGAGCTATTTTCCGGCTTTTCTGCCTCCATAACCAATATCCAAAAATAAAGATGGATGATATACAGATACCACTGAAAAAAGGTCCCATTCCTGCCATGAAAACCACGTAAGGTTTAGACGCATTAAACAGATCCGTCTTATCAAATGTAAAGGGAATTTTACTACGGATTATTGGATCTTTGGTAGCAGTCAGGTGCAGATTATCCGTGTGCGAAAAAAAAGAAATAAAAAACTTTGAGAACTGGTTTTTATGAATCAGCCGGGGCGGAGTCAATTTTGCTGCTTCAGATTTCAATACTTTCAAGCCCGGATATATAATATCGTGATACTGTACGATATTAATCATGTAAGGAAAATAACCTACCACCCCAACCGAAAATATGACAGAAATAGCACTTACAATAAATGCTCTTTTGAAAGCCTGCCATCGTTTACCTGCAAAAAAAGCCAGTAACATACCGATCGTAAAAATGCCGGCAAAAACCAGTGCGGTGAATTTAATATTGATCAATATTATAAGGATAGAACTAAGCAGAATAAGAAAATAACGGTTTGCCTCCAGGTACAGGAGACAGGCAATCGCAATAAAACAAAGCAGGAAGGAGGCGAGTTGACCGTCTACATAAGTATTCAGTAATTGATAGAATGTAACCGGATTAAAGGCCAGCAGCGTGCTGAAAAGAATATTTTTCCTGAGTGAAAACCTGTTCAGTCTTATCAGAAAAGCCATCGAAAGACAATAAGAAGCGGCCAGTATAATGAAATTGGTCGACTTGGTTGTCTCCAGCCGGTTTGTTAAAGCATAAATCGTCGCCTGAGGATCTTCTTCACCTTTGCCGTAATGATTCAGCCAGATGGCCTGATTCAGATCGGGAGGAAGTTCTTTTTTAAATGGGTTCCAGCCTGCTTTCATCTGGATGGCTGACTCCATATGATACATCTGTCCATCGAATGAAATATCATAAAATAAGCCGGCAATGAATATTGAAATAAGGATAATTACTAATATGATAAGCGCTGTCCTGAGAAAAACTGTAAAAAATTCTCCGGGAAAAAACTGACGGCTGGCGATATAGTTTAAAAACAAAGCCAGGACGAAAGCTAGTGGGAAGTGCCAGCCAGCAAGAACATGGCCGCTTATAAAGGTCAGACAA
>Ga0207065_1134_pt1 | contig 16103 bp, 14 predicted proteins | sample Alteio_BWMinCont_27_FD_153492 | JGI IMG/M metagenome (GOLD analysis project Ga0207065, IMG submission 153492) | Enriched cells from forest soil in Barre Woods Harvard Forest LTER site, Petersham, Massachusetts, United States -... | ecosystem: Environmental > Terrestrial > Soil > Temperate forest >...
CTTTTTAAAAAGTTCATCGAATCCACACATACTTACTTTATCTCCACCCCTGAATTTTGATATGAAGTGGTTTAAACCACATGTTGCTTATACATTGGCAAAATATAATATGAGCCTCCTTGCAGGTGCATGGGCAGAAGAATTTAAAAAAGATGGAATTGCTTCAAACAGTCTCTGGCCGGCAACCCTGATTGCAACTGCAGCAGTAAAAAATCTATTTGGAGGTGAAAACCTTTTTAAGGTCAGCCGCAAACCGGAAATCGTGGCGGACGCTGCTTATTATATACTTAGTAAAGATGCAAAATCCACAACGGGAAATCATTTCATAGATGAAGATGTGCTGCGCGGTGAAGGTATAACAGATCTTGAATGCTATTCGGTTACAAAGGGCGGGATTTTGCAACGTGACCTTTTCCTTTAATCTTCCCTTCGTGTTTTGTAAAAACTCTGTGTGTAATCGGGCTTGACAGAATTACCGAAGTTGTTGTCTCACCATATTCCATCATACTTGCCAGTAACTGTTGCAGATGACCTGAATTCTCAACAACGACTTTCATGAAAATACAATAATTACCGGTTACCCGATGGCATTCCAGGACCTCGTCCAGCTTTTCGATATAATTCAAAAAGGAATTGAACTTTCCCGAATGAGCTGTAAAAGTGATGAATGCTTTTAATGCATATCCCGTTTTTTCATAATCTACTTCAATTCGATATCCCTGTATGATACCAGCATCTTCCATTTTTACCATGCGCTCTGCAACTGCCGGAGCTGAAAGTCCGACTTCTCTCCCGATATCGGCAAGTGATGCCCTCGCATTTTCCTGCAGGCAGGCAAGGATCGACCAGCTCGTTTTATCCAGTTCCATATAAAAAGAGATTTTATTAATTTATCTTGTTTTCGAAAGCAAATTTCAAAATAAACATTGATTTCAAAGGTAAATTTAATAAATTTCCTTTTAACTTTGAATATTCATTTATCCGAAAAGTTTAAATACCAGTTGATGAATAATACCGGATCCAAAGCACCCGGGTCCATTTCAGTGATCCTGGCTTATTTGACAGTTTACATCGTTTGGGGTTCTACCTATTTTTTTATAAGTAAAGCTCTGCATGGTTTCCCGCCTTTTTTACTGGGTGGTATTCGTTTTGTCATTGCAGGCCTGATTATGATGCTATGGGCAATATGGAAAAAAGAAAATCTATTGGATTGGGAATCCATTAAACTGTCTGCTGTTACCGGATTTTTAATCCTGTTTATTGGTAATGGAATTGTAATTTTTGTTGAACAATATGTTGGCAGTGCTTGGGTTGCAATAATAATTGCCGCTGCTCCGCTATGGTATGTGGTTTATGACAAACCGCACTGGAAGGAAAATTTCGAAAGTAAATCCATACTCACCGGTTTATTTCTTGGATTAATCGGCATATTCCTGTTATTTCTGCCCAATATTTCTTCTGCTTATAAAACAGATCGCAATCCGTATGAACGTGTCGCAATGTTTGCGCTTATCATCGGGTCAATGTCCTGGGTTATTGGTTCTCTATATGCAAAATATAAAAAGACAGAGGCACCTGCATCAGTAAATACCGGATGGCAAATGTTCTTTGCCGGAATATACTTTTTTATCGGAGCAGGATTTACCGGAGAATTTAAAACCTTTCAATTGTCGGCCGTTCCAATGGAAGCCTGGTATTCCATTTCTTACCTGGTGATATTTGGATCTATCCTGGCGTATAGCTGCTTTGTATGGCTGATAGAAGTGAGATCACCAGCCCAGGTCAGCACGTATGCATATGTAAATCCCGTTGTGGCTGTTTTACTCGGAGTATTCCTGAATGCGGAACACGTAAACAGCTTACAGATCGGCGGACTATTTATAATCCTTTTCAGCGTACTTCTTGTTAATCTGAATAAGTATATTAAGAGGCCGAGACTTGCGTAATGAACCCATAACCCATAACTCATATCTCATATCTCATATCTCATAACTCATAACTCACCTTTGCTCCCATTATTTCTGCAATCAACTCAAATGACCTGAACCTGTCTTTTTGTGAATGGGTCATTGAAGTAATCATGATTTCATCTATGTCCATTTCTTCAGCGAGTGAAACAAGTTCTTTCCTCACACGGGCTGGTGTTCCCGAAACGATACGGCCCTTATTAAACTTGATCCTTTCTAATTCCGCATCCGAAAAAACGTAATCCTCGATATCTTCATAGCGGTTCATTTCCCTGAAATTTCCTTTTTCAAATTGAAGTAGAGTATAATCTGCCAGCTTCCTTAGTTGCCTTGCTTTCTCATCTGTATCAGCGCACAAAACTGAAATCGCCAGCAGGGTTTGCGGTTCCTGCATTTCGCGTGAAGGCTGAAATGCTTTGCGGTAAGAATCTACAATTTCAGGTCCGGCAAATCCATTAATGAATCTTGCCACAGCAAGTCCCATTCCGAATTTTGCAGCAATAGCTGCGCTGCCACCACTTGAACTAAGTATCCAGGATGAAGGAACCGTAGCACATATAGGTACCGCAAGAAGGGGTCCGTACTTCGTTGTCGCTTCATCATGAAAAAAAGCCTGAAGAGATTCCAGCTGCTCCAGATAAGATGTTTCAGAAAAATCGTTTGAGGGATTTAACAGGGCCGCCGTAATGCGGTCACCTCCAGGTGCCCTGCCTATACCAAGGTCTATTCTTCCAGGATACATGGTTTCAAGCAGGCGAAAATTTTCTGCTACCTTCAAAGCGCTATGGTTAGGCAACATGATACCCCCGGATCCTATCCGGATAGTACTGGTCTCGTTGGCCAGTCTTACCATGAGCAGTTCCGGAGCTGATCCTGCGATCATCTTAGAATTATGATGTTCCGATACCCAGAAACGGTGGAAACCTAAAGCTTCAGCTTGTCTGACCAGCTGAATAGTATTCGCAATTGCCTGTGTTGCGGTAGAACCCCTTGGTACGATCGACTGATCCAGAATACTGATCCTGAGCATAAAATTAAATTCTTATCATTAACATCCCGATCGCTTCTTTGTTGAAAAAATGCAGAAGTTTTCATTTCTGAAATCTTAATTTTAGGATCACAGTAACGACTATGACTTACCAGCAAATCACCGAATTATTGGGAAAGGAAAATGAAACCCTGTTTTCTCATGAATGTAAAAAAGTTCCTAAGGAAACAATTCATCTTCCTTCTCCTCATTTCATAGATGATATATTTTCTATTTCCAACCGCAATCTGCAAACCCTTCGAAGTCTGCAGCAGATATTTAACGGGGGAAGACTGGCAGGAACAGGATACCTGTCAATACTTCCCGTGGATCAGGGTGTTGAACACAGTGCAGGAGCTTCATTTGCAAAAAATCCTCTTTATTTTGATCCGGAAAATATTGTTCGTCTTGCCATTGAGGGCAGTTGTAATGCGGTAGCAAGCACTTTTGGCGTATTGGCGCTGGTAGCCCGAAAATATGCTCATCGCATACCTTTCATAGTTAAAATAAATCATAACGAATTGCTGACCTATCCGAATAAATTTGATCAGGTATTATTCGGAACAGTCAGGGATGCCTGGAATATGGGAGCCGCTGCGGTCGGTGCAACTATTTATTTCGGTTCGGCAGAATCCGATCGTCAGATCACCGAAGTAGCAAAGGCTTTTGATGAAGCACATAGTTTGGGTATGGCTACCGTATTATGGTGTTACCTGCGCAACAATGCATTTGTAAAAGACGGAAAAGATTATCACGTTTCTGCAGATTTGACAGGCCAGGCAAACCACCTAGGTGTAACTATACAGGCCGATATAGTAAAGCAGAAATTACCCGAGTTAAATGGCGGATATAAAGCACTGAATATGGGCAGTAGCCATTACGGAAAACTGGATGAAAGAATGTATTCGGAACTTTCTTCCGATCACCCGATTGATCTCTGCCGCTACCAGGTTTTAAATGGCTATGCCGGCCGCATACCCCTGATCAATTCTGGCGGCGCATCCGAAGGAGAAAAGGATTTTAAAGAGGCCCTTCGTACGGCAGTAATAAATAAACGGGCCGGTGGCAGTGGAGTGATATCCGGAAGAAAAGCATTTCAACGACCTTTTTCAGAAGGTGTTCAGTTATTGAATAGTATTCAGGATGTTTACCTTGAAAAACTCATCCCCATCGCATGAAAAAAATAACATCCGGATACACCACCATTTTTACGGATATCGGTGGGGTACTACTTACGAATGGCTGGGACAGAAATGGAAGAAAGAAAGCTATCAAACATTTTAATCTGGACCCGATCGAGACTGAAGAACGGCATCATCTTACTTTCGATACTTATGAGTCTGGAAAAATTACGCTCAGTGAATACCTGAAACGTCTCGTTTTTTATAAGGAAAGAAATTTTACTGAAGTAGAATTCAGAAAATTTATGTTCGATCAGTCACAACCCATTCCCGAAATGCTTGAACTGATTCGTGGGATCAAAGAAAAATACGGAATTAAAATTGCAGTTGTCAGCAATGAAGGAAGGGAATTAAATAATTACCGGATCAAAACCTTTAAGCTGGGTGAATTTGTTGATTTTTTTATCAGCTCCTGTTTCGTTCATTTCCGAAAACCCGATGCAGATATTTTTAAAGTAGCGCTTGATATAGCCCAGGTTTCTCCTGAAAAAGTCATTTACCTGGAAGATCGTCCGATGTTTGTACAGGTAGCTGATACATTAGGCATTCACGGTATCATACATCATGATTTCAATACTACAAAACAGCAGCTGGCTGCTTTTGGCTGGGAGCTTTGAGCCCGGTAAGCGACATAATGAAATCAACTTCTTTCTGACTATAGGGTGTGCCGTCAGGCCGGAAAATATCATGAAACCAAATCTTAGGTTCTGAACCATCCGGAATTGGTGTATCCCATGCGTATTTGGTATTTGTTTTTCCACTGACCAGCCCCCAGTTGATGGCTGCTACATGTTCCTTTTTAAGCAGGGGCATTATATTGAAAAAAGTACTGTTGCGAAGGCGCGCCATATATTCAGTGCAGATGAGTGGCCTGCCATATTTTTTCAGACTGTCAATTACCATCAAATGGGATTTCTCGTCTTCATAATTGTGATACGTGATCACATCCGATTCGCTAAGCTGAAAATTATTCAGGTCTGTCAGGTTTCTGTTCCAGACACCGGCGGACAATGGCTGCGATGGATTGACTTCCCTCGACCATTGAAAAACATTTTTTAGCAGAACCAAACTTTTATTACGGTAATCAGAATTACCCGGTTCATTGTATAAATCCCAAAGCAGGATGCGCGGATCATTCCTGAATGTTTTCAGGACATCTTTCACATAAGATTCCAAAACATGCATCAGTGTGGGATCTTCATAGAGTAATTTTCCCGGATCTCGCAGCCAGCCTGAATTGTGAATACCGGGTTTGGGAGACGGCTGAGTTCCTGCATGGTAAGTTTCGTTCCAGCAATCGTCAAAAAAAACAAAAATTGTTTTAATATTTTTCCCCCCTGCAATAGCCAGGTACTCGTTCATACGTTTTTTAAAACCTTCCGGATCCTGCTGCCATGCCAGGTGATGCAGAAATACACGCATGCAGTTAAGTCCGATTGATCTGGCGTAACCCAGTTCACGTGAAATCGTTGCAGTATCAAAAGTTTCAGCCTGCCACATCTCCAATTGGTTAACCGCTGTACTGGGAATGAAATCACAACCCCGTAACCATCCCTGGCGTGCATACCATTGAATGGCAGCATCTTTCGTCCATACTTGGCGAATGGATTGGGACTGCAAAACACGAAAGAAACAAATACTGACTATAAGGAGGAAGACTTTTTTCATTGTGAGTAAAATAATTCTAATGAAATTTAAAATTGAAATTCTGAATATCTGTCTGTTAATCGTCAACTTCATCCGCCAACCGTCATCCGCCAACCGTCATCCGCCAACCGTCATCCGCCAACCGTCATCCGCCAACCGTCATCCGTCATCCGTCAACCGTCAACTGTCAACCGTCAATTCAGGGTTTTGTTGAAAACTGGTAAATTGTCATTTCATTATATGTCTGACCCGGCTCTAAAATGGTGTTTGGAAAAGCAGGCTGGTTTGGTGAATCAGGAAAGTGTTGTGTCTCCAAACATAATCCGCCATATTTAACAACCTTCTTTCCATCCCTTCCTGTTAAAGTTCCGTCCAGGAAATTACCCGTATAAAATTGAACGCCTGGCTGGGTTGTAAGTACATTCATAAATCTTCCGGAACCTGGATCATATAAACTGGCTATTCCAATCATACCAGAATCTGATTTTCTTTCAATTATAAAATTATGATCATATCCTCCCTTTATCCGGGCAAGATCCTTGCCGATCTTCTTACGTTTTCGAAAATCCATCGGCCCATTTTGTACACCAGCAATTTCCCCCGTGGGAATAAGCAAATTATTTACTACAGTATATTTATCCGAATGAATTGCAAGTTCTTCGTCAAGTATAGTGGAATCCCTTCCGGCTGATAAATTGAAATAAGTATGATTGGTTAAATTCACCGGTGTTTTTTTGTCTGTCATTGCAGTATAGGTAATAAATAATGCATTCCCATATTTTGAAGAAATTCCATACTCTACTTTTACACTTAGATTTCCAGGAAATCCTTCTTCCCCGTCATGACTGGTATATGAAAGTACCAGAATTGAATCATTTACCTGATCAATGGTCCATATTACTCTATTGAATCCTTTTAAGCCGCCATGAAGGGTATTCCCATTTTCGTTAGCTGTAATTTTATATGTAACACCATCAATCGTGAAAGCAGCATGACCGATCCGATTCGCATATCTCCCAACGATCGCTCCAAAATAAGGATTTCCTTTTTGCAGGTATCCTGATAGCGAATCATAACCAAGAACCACATCTCCCATTATACCGGATCTGTCCGGCGTCCATAATTCAAGTAAGGTAGCTCCGTAATTTGTTATAACGGCTTTAAGTCCTTTATTGTTTTTAATAGTGTAGGCATAAACCGAATCGCTGCCAATCGTTCCAAAATATTTTTTACTTCCGTTTTCAGTTACAATTATTTCTTTATCTTTTTCCTTTGATGTATTACAGGCCGCGATCATGCTGCAGGTAAGGACTGAGATAAGAGCTATGGAAACAAAAAATTTCATGGCGGGTTTATTTAACAGTTTATAAATTTACTTGTATTCTCCTTTCTGATATTGTTTATCTTGTTCAACAAAACCAATACCATGTTACGGCGAATAATTTGCCTGATGGCCATATTTACAAATTTTCTATACTCTGAAGCACAGGAAATATACAATGAAACTTACAGACCGCAGATTCACTTTTCTCCCATAGCAAACTGGATGAACGACCCCAACGGACTCGTTTACTTCGATGGGACTTACCATTTATTTTTTCAGTATTATCCGGATAGTACGGTATGGGGTCCCATGCACTGGGGGCATGCGATAAGCAAGGACCTCGTCTATTGGAAACAACTGCCCATCGCGCTATATCCTGACAGTCTGGGATATATTTTCTCCGGATCTGCAGTTGTGGACAAATCCAATACGAGCGGGTTCAAAACAAATGGGAAAATACCCATGATTGCAATTTACACACAGCATGATCCTGCGGGAGAAAAAACTGGTTCAAATTTCTTTCAGAATCAGAGTATCGCCTACAGCCTGGATGATGGAAATAGCTGGATTAAATACGCTGGTAATCCAGTTTTGAAAACACCAGGCCTTAAAGATTTCCGGGATCCGAAAGTAAGCTGGTATGCTGAGCAAAAAAAATGGATCATGACATTGGCTGGCGGTGATCGCGTTATGTTTTATTCTTCCAATAATCTTAAAACATGGAGGAAGGAAAGTGAATTTGGTTCAGGAATTGGCGCCCACGGAGGTGTTTGGGAATGCCCTGATCTAATTCCATTTATTGAAGACGGAAAAAAAATCTGGCTGTTAATTGTGAATATTAACCCGGGTGGCATCCAGGGTGGTTCCGGGACCCAATATTTCACAGGTGATTTTGACGGTCATACATTTTTATGTAAGGATACCATTACACGCTGGGCAGATTACGGGCCCGATAATTATGCAGGGGTTACATTCAGTAATACAGGAAATGAAAAGATTTTTCTTGGCTGGATGAGTAACTGGTTATATGGCACAAAAGTGCCTACTTTAAAATGGAGAAGTGCAATGACTATTCCTCGTGTACTTGATCTGAAAAAAATAGGAGAAAGTTATTTTACTACGATGATGCCAGTTGAAGCAATAGAAAAACTGGTCATAAAAACGGAAACTTACAATCATGATTCAACCGAAAATGGTATTGCATTAGCCGGACCAACCCGTATCGAATTAAACATTTCGGATTTGCATTCATTTGCTTTGATTTTCAGCAACCAGTCCGGACAGTCCCTTAAAGCCGGATATAATGAAGAAAAAAATTCATTTTTTATTGACAGAACGAAGGCCGGCAATTCAGCTTTTGCGCCTCAATTCGCAAGCATACATTTTGGCCCGCGCATTACACAGGTAAATAATTCAAAGATTATCATGATCCTTGATAATGCTTCACTGGAATTATTTGCAGATGAAGGCTTAACTACCATGACAGAAATATTCTTTCCTGACCAGCCATATAATTCAGTACAGCAGGAAATAAGCAGAAAACCAATAAATGATATAAAAATCAGCAGACTATCTTCCATCTGGAGTTTGCATTAAAAACATTTTTGACTTTTTAATTTTTACTTTTAAATTTTTAATTTACTTCCAGTGCGTCCTTACCTGGAAAAACGGGAAAGACCCCGTGCGGTTCCGTTTGATACCAGAAAACAGTTGAAGCGATATCATCTTGCAGAGGAAGGTAACGTCCTTCAGAACGCCAGCCGAGGGCTTGGATAGTCACACGCAGGTTTTTTTCAAAACGGATCGGATCTGTTATATGCCAGCGATACAATCCAAATCGCTGCGATACATTGTAATGACCGTCTCCCCGGATTACCTGGGCAAGACCTGAATATGGAGAATTGAATTCAGTATAATTGGACTCTTCCACACCTGCCGCATTTTTTTTATGCGTATCAAAATCATATGAACCACAGAAATAATCTTCCGTACCGGTTCCGCAAATTGTAGGATAATCCGTATCCCCATCCATGTAAAATTTTATTTCACCTTCTCCCCACCATCCGTTATTGTGAACGCCCCAGGCCAGATAAGTACCAACATATTGTCCGCGTCCCTGAACGCCATCAAGTAAGACGACGATCGACTTTTCAGGAAGGGGATTCACACGTCTGAACTGGGCATGAAAATAAGCTGCATCTGCCGGTACATCAGTAAGGATATAATCAATCTGGTAATAAAGTGTCATGGGATCGTTATCAATATTTTCCATGGTGATCCTGCATTTTTTTCTGAAAGGCATGGGCCAGTAACAATTAAATGCAGAACCGGGATTCACACAAACAGCGAGTGATCGTAATGATGAATACTGCCCCCATCCCATCCCAAAAAAATCTCCCACAGGCGCTTCCACTGAAGGGGTTTTCTCATCATCCCAGTAAAACCGGATGATCGAATTCCGCCAAATGCCAGTAGGTGTCATCCAGATATGCTGTATAGAACCAGAGCCTTCGATTTCAGCAACGGTGAATGTTGTGTGCGCTTTTATTTCTACGGAAGGACTAAGTTTCCATCCTTTTCCCAATTCCCTGGCCGCTGATTCGCCAGTTCCCTTAACAGCCATAGCTCCTTTTCCTTTTTCACCATTAAAATTTTCCGGACTTATGGAACGGCTCTTCGCATCAGACAAACGATAAATATTGGCAAGATTCGCATCCATGCCATTATATTTTTCCTGTGAAAAAACATGAACAAAAGTGAAAAAACTTAAAAGCAGGAAGGACAGTCGTTTATTTTTCATGATCAGTATTTTATAATGAATTCTGAATATAAGTCAATTTATAAAAATTAGTTAACAATTTGAACGCAGATTAGATTCTTTCCCCACTTAAAACGGTATTACCTTTGCAGGGTCAACAGAATGTTCAAGCATGTATAAAGTTTCCTTTAATAACAAGGATAATTCCTTTTACCAGGATTTAAAATCTTCAGTGGAAAAATACTTTTCTGCAAACAAGGTTAGAAAAACGGGCAACTGGAAATTATATATTAAAGCGCTCACTTTGGTGCCAGCAGCTATTGGATTATACTTAGTGTTATTGTTTGTTCATTTACAACTAATTCCCGGCATCCTGATTTCCGGTTTACTGGGATTCGTACTGGCAAGTATCGGCTTCAATATAATGCATGACGCGTGTCATGGTTCTTATTCAACGAAAACCTGGATCAATAATGTCATGGGTCTCAGCCTGAATATGCTGGGAGGAAATGCATTTATATGGAAATTCAAACACAACATCATTCATCATACATATACTAATATTGACGGGATTGATGATGATATTGCAAAGAGTCCTGTTATGCGACAATGCGCATCCCAGAAATGGGTGAAAGCACATCGTTTTCAGCATATTTATATGGTGATACTATATGCCATTTCATCGTTCGCCTGGGTTTCCCTTATGGACTTCGCAAAATATTTCAAACAAAAAATTCATAATACCAGTTTGCAGAAAATGGATATTTCAGAGCATATTATTTTCTGGCTCAGTAAAGGGATGTATATATTATTTTATGTAGTCATCCCGGTTCATTTTGTCGGCTGGCAGGCTTGGGCAATCGGTTTTAGTTGTATGCATATTACCCTGGGACTTACGCTGGCCCTTGTATTTCAACTTGCACACGTGGTTGAAGACACGGAATTTGTTTATGCTCCGGGAATTGAACCGCAAAAAATTGAAGAAGAATGGGCCATTTACCAGGTACGTACAACAGCTAATTTTGCTCCCCGAAATAAATTTATCAGCTGGTTTGTGGGTGGTTTAAATTTCCAGATCGAACATCATCTGTTTCCGAAAGTGAGCCATGTCCATTACCCGGCTATCGCCCATATTGTAAGGAATATTTGCGATGAACATCAGGTGCATTATAATGAATTCAAAACAATGGGTTCGGCTATTGCATCACATTTTCGCATGATGAAAACGCTGGGCATAAAACCTTCTAACGCGTAAGGCTTAGCGCTAAAGGCTCATAACAACTAACCACTAACTTCATCTGTTGTTGTTACCATCAATCTCACCATCTCTCCCTGTTGTTCTACAGCTCCTGCAGCGATCAGCTGTTTCAAACGCCATAACAGAAAGTATTCATTTATTTTTTCAGGAGATTTAAGTATGAATTGATGAACCGTGCGCGATATTTTCTGAAACTGAGGCTGAAGGAAATGCAGGATGGCCTTGTCATAATAATTATCTTCATGCTGAGTAATCTTTTTGCCTCCTTCAAACAAACGAAGGTTTTTATTTTCTGAAGCCAGGCGGTCCCATTCATCAGGATCTGTTTCGAACTCAGCTGAACTAACAGGACGTACAAGTTTTTTTGCCTTGATGTATTCGCGGGGAGGAATCTCTGATAATAAAACTGGATAAAAGACATTTCCCTTTTCACCAATAAAAGGAAGATTATTTAAATTCAGAATATAAATCCTTCCCAAAAATGATTTTAATTGTGAAATCAGCCAGAAATACCCGCAAACATCTTTAATATTGGGGGCGACCCAGATCCATATCTCATCAAATTCTTCTTCATCCATCCTTTGAATGACTTTCAATAAAATTGCATTATCGGATTCTTCAGTAGTCTCAAGCAAGCCTTTTACTTTGATATCTTCCCGGATATTATTCCACCAGCTGATCCGCTGCCGGCGACCTGTTTCGGAAAATAAATCCTGAATAGGGCCGACAGAATAATCATCCCTAAACAAAATAGTTTCTCCATCCAAAGCCTCATCCAGGTCCATTTCTGTATTTAAAAGTCCAGCTCCAGAGGAATCAAATACGATATGAAACATATGTCTATGTTTTAATTCTGTTTGTCACTCCCATACTCCCATACTCCCATACTCCCATACTTCTCTTCATTCTGCCAGGTCAATTTCCATCCGGAGATTGCCAATAATGAAATCCTGCCGCTGGGGAGTATTCTTCCCCATAAAATATTCCAGCAATTGCTGAATATGGGTTTCAGGCATGATCATTACAGGCTGAACACGCATATCAGGACCAATGAAGCGGGCGAATTCCTGGGGTGAAATTTCTCCCAGCCCTTTAAACCTGGTAATCTCGGGTTTACTGCCGAGCTTTTTGATGGCTGCCTGCTTTTCTGTTTCATCATAACAATAAATCGTTTCTTGTTTATTCCGTACCCGGAACAAAGGAGTTTCCAGGATATAAACATGGTTATTTTTAACCAGGTCAGGAAAAAACTGGAGAAAAAATGTCATGAGCAATAAGCGGATATGCATACCATCCACATCAGCATCAGTAGCAACTACAATATTATTATAACGCAGACCTTCGATACCATCTTCCACATTCAGTGCATGCTGCAAAAGGTTGAATTCTTCATTTTCATATACCACTTTTTTAGTAAGACCAAAACAGTTCAATGGTTTTCCCCGCAAACTGAAAACTGCCTGGGTCTCCACATTGCGTACTTTAGTAATCGAACCACTTGCAGAATCCCCTTCGGTAATGAAAATGGTAGATTCTTTCTGCTTTTCAAGTATCAGGTTTTTGTCCCTGCCCGTTGCTTCTTCATTATAATGTACGCGGCAATCCCTCAGCTTTTTGTTATGAAGATTGGCCTTTTTTGCTCTTTCATTTGCCAGCTTCCGGATACCCGATAATTCCTTTCTCTCTTTCTCACTTTGTTCAATTCGTTTTTTCAGTGAATCAGCGATGGAAGGATTTTTATGCAGGAAATTATCGAGCTCACGGGCAAGGAAATCATGGATAAAATTTTTCATACTGGCCCCGCCTTCCTGCATAAACTGGCTGCCGAGTTTGGTTTTGGTCTGTGACTCAAAAACAGGTTCCACCACCCTTACTGAAACCGCAGCAGTAATACTTTGGCGTATGTCGGCAGCTTCATAATCTTTTTTATAAAAATCGCGTACCACTTTCACAAATGCTTCGCGGAATGCCTGTTGATGAGTTCCGCCCTGTGTTGTGTACTGACCATTGACAAAACTGAAAATTTCCTCCCCATAATCATTATTATGAGTAATGGCAACTTCAATGTCATCTCCTTTTAAATGAATGATCGGATAACAAAGCTCATCTTCATTCGTCCTTCGTTTCAGCAGATCGAGTAATCCGTTTTTAGAAATATATTTCTTGCCATTGTAGTTGATAACAAGTCCGGCATTCAGATAACAATAATTCCAGAATTGGTTATCCAGGTATTCATTGATAAAATGAAAATTCTTAAAGATATTTTCATCAGGAACAAATTCAACGAGCGTGCCATTTGGTTCCTCCGATTTTGTTTCTTTAAAATCCTTAACCAGGTTTCCCCTGGTGAATGATGCCCGTTTTTCCCGGCCGTCGCGGAATGCAGCTACTATGAATGACTGACTTAATGCGTTGACTGCCTTGGTTCCTACCCCATTTAACCCTACTGCTTTTTGAAAAGCCTTGCTGTCGTATTTTGCTCCGGTGTTGATCTTACTCACGACATCCACTACTTTCCCGAGCGGTATCCCTCTTCCAAAATCCCGAACAATTACTGTTTTTTCTTCGATCACCACGTCTATATGCTTTCCATAGCCCATGGTATATTCATCTATGCAATTATCCACCACTTCTTTTACCATTACATAAATACCATCGTCTGCACTGCTGCCATCTCCAAGTTTCCCGATATACATTCCAGGCCTGAGCCGGATATGTTCTTTCCAATCGAGGGAGCGGATGGATTCTTCGGTATATTCGAATAAATCTTTTTTGTTTTCTGCCATATTGAATGGTCGCAAATATAGTTAAATCTGTTTGTTGGAAAGCTGCGTGATTTACGCAGACTTGTGAATAACCCAGCCTTTATTAAACTGATTTCCTGATTTTTAATGTTATTCCGCCGTTTTAATTCAGCAGTAATTTGAGTACAAAACCAAGTAGTTTTACCTATACTAAAACCCTCGATTTAGCGCTTTTATATTATAAACTTTAACCCGTGAAAACTGGTCTGTTACCGGTAATAAACCAACTGCTGACGATTTTAGCAGTAACCCTGACGTTTCTTCCCCTTACCCTCTATTTATGGAAAAGACTGGCGGCAGAAAAATCCTATATGGTTATTTCCATATTTTGGACGATTAATGGGATCCTGTATATGCCGGAAATTTTTCACTGGGAATGGTACAACGCAGCAACCAATCTGATTACACTGTTTTATAACTTGATAGATGGTCCGCTTATATTTCTTGTATTCTATTATATTTTTAAAAAAAGATTTTTCCTTTATCTGATAATTGCCTTCTTCGTTTTTGAGGTCATTATAATCTATATGAAAGGATTTGGTAATGCTTCCGATAATATTATCATCGGACTGGGTAGTTTATTCTGTCTGATTCTGAATATCTGGGGTATCAGTAAATACTTTATGAAAGTTGAACATTCGGATTCAGAACATGTACTGGTCTATGTATATGCCGGCTATATCTTTTATTATGGATTATTCGCAGTTGTTTATAAATTTAATTATTTAATCGCCAGTGGACCCCAAAGACCATATGTGATTTTTGTAAATTATTCTGCCATCTGCCTTGCAACTTCCCTTATATCTTTCGGATTCTGGAAGTATGCTCACACAAATTATCGTGAAGAACGATATTAATCTTCATCTTCTTCATAGTTATAAGATCCCTGGTTATCATTATAAATCGATTCCCAGTCTTTTATTTTATCGTCGCTGACAAGTTCCAGAATGTCAAAAATAGGGTCTCCTTTTTTCTTCCACTCGTTTAACTGTTCATCAGCATACCTGGATACATACATACATTGTTCAGTTTCCAGATTTACTTTGATCAGACTCACAGGTGATTCTTCCGTCTCCTGGATGAGATAATAACAATTTTTTTCTAATAAGGCATAAGAATACATACTACACAGTTTTAAAAATGATCTCAGTCTGAACGTTAGAATTAATGGGAAGTAAGAATCGACTGCAGCAGAATTAAGTGGGTAGTATGAGGAACTGCAGGACCACAAATTTACAGTTTTTCGGAATTATCCATCCCGTTTTTCAACCTTCCTGTAATAGTATTTATTTTTAACTTTTTTTATACTGAATATCAAGGGATTATACCATTTTACCTCCTTTTAATTTTATGGATCTGGTAATACAACCTGGGAAATCCTGCATATAATGACTAACAAAAACCAGGTTTGCTCTATAGCGGGCGCAATATCGGTCGATAGTCCGCAGGGTAAAGGCTGTTTGAGCCTCATCCAGGCCCTGACAGGGCTCGTCCAATATCAGCATGGGCGGAGTTTTGATCATGGCTCGTCCCAGTAAAATAAGCCGCTGTATGCCCGTAGGCAGGCTATTCAATAATCGATTTGAATAGAGTTCACAGTCCAGGAATTGCAACCATTCCTGAACGAGCTTTTCCTGGAGGGAATTCAGCTGGCGAAATAAACCGATCGTGTCAAATAATCCGGAAGCGAGCGCGGTAAATGCTGTGGCAAATGGATCGAAATAAAGATGCAGTTCGGGAGACAAAAAACCAATTTTCTGTTTTATTTCCCATATACTTTCACCAGATCCCCTTTTCCTGTCGAATAAATAAATTTCATTTGCATATGCCTGCGGATTATCACCGGTAATCAGACTAAGTAAAGTTGATTTGCCTGCACCATTATGTCCCGTGAGCGACCAGCAGGTTTCTTTTTCCACTTCCCAGTTAATTCCTTCCAGTATATTCTTATTTTCATAACGGACAGAGACCTCGTGCATACGGACTGCATACTTAAAATCGGGATATGAAAATGAAATAACAGAAGGGAATTCTTTCAAAATAATTTCCTCTGAACTCAGTTTTTTAGTCTTTATATCTTCGGAAGTTTCTAAAATCCTGAGCTCACGGTTTTGCAGCCTGGCATATCTGTTGAAAC
>Ga0207065_1135_pt1 | contig 16083 bp, 9 predicted proteins | sample Alteio_BWMinCont_27_FD_153492 | JGI IMG/M metagenome (GOLD analysis project Ga0207065, IMG submission 153492) | Enriched cells from forest soil in Barre Woods Harvard Forest LTER site, Petersham, Massachusetts, United States -... | ecosystem: Environmental > Terrestrial > Soil > Temperate forest >...
TCGCACTCGCGGCCGTTTCGCCGGGCGGCAATATCGTGACGGGGACGCGGGCTCCATGGCCGGCGATCGATCCGAAGATGACCCCAGGAGTGAGAGGAGCGACGAACAGCGCGCGACCGGTTCGATCCGTGGTCAGGCGGTCGCCATTCGAAAAGCTGACGGCCACGCCGGGGGTTAGCCGGCCGTTCCCGTCAAGGACTGCCAGAGTTGCTCGGTCTCCGGAAACGATGGTTCGCGGCAGGAGGAGGATGCGCGCCGCGGAAGGGGCCGGCGGTTTTTGCGCGGAGGTAGAAAAGAATAGCGGGAACGCCGCCGCAAGACAAAAGCGTCCGAGAACGAGCAGCAAGGGCGGACGGCGAAAAAGCATGGTGAGATTGTAGTCGAGGGGCGGCGCGCTCGGGAAGCCAGAGACCGTTATGCACGGGAGCGAGGGGCGGGACGCCGCGCAGGTTGTCAGCGGTTCGCTGTGATTGGCGCTTCATCTGGAGAATAGACTAGAACCTTGCGGCCGGGAACGCCGGCTGCTAATCGCCGCAATCTATAAACAAACGGACGCGGCCCAGACCCGCGAGCGTAATCTTCCAGCCGGTAATAACGGTCCTCATAGCGAACAACGCGGGGCGGATTCCAATCCGGTTTCGCGCGCCAGGCGCGAATTTCAAGAATTTCCTCTGCCGTGTTTTTTAGAATGTAATGTTCGTCGGGAACCTGCGAAAGCCGGGCGCTCACAACTTTTCCCCGCATGGCGCCGACGTAAGAGGAGACGTAGCTCTCTGAAAACTCAACCGCTCCCGCGGGCTCCGGCACTCCTCTGCGAAAAATCTTTGAGTAGACTTGCTCCAGCAAATACAACGGAAACAAACCCAGGAAGGTATCGGCGAGCGCCGCCGACACTCTCGTCAACCCTTCGACACCGAAAAAGGCGATGGCCCAGGTCAACGGGTGAGTGGCCCAAATCACAAGCGCGGCGAAACCAACTTCATGAACAGTGATGGTAGTCGGCGCATTTTTGCTAAGGACGTTATCCAGAGCGCGAGAGACCCAGGTCGCGACGGAGTACGAATACCAGTACATGAGACCGGCGAGGGCCATCAGAGATTCCGCCAGGCCACTGAGGATGGCCGCGGAACGCCAGTGCACGGCATCGTAGAAAGGCAGCGCTTTGCGCCACCGACTGGGAAGAAGCGAAAGAAACGGCCCAAGAAGGAAGATCCACATATCCGGCCCCGTGTTCATTGTAAGAGAGATGGGGCGTTACGAGGAATCTACCGGGTCAGCCAAGCCAAAAAGTAATCGTCACAACAAACTTGGGCCTCTACTGCATGAGCTTTCTGACGAGCCGGTACCCTTGGACATCGAGGAAAAGCCGGAAGAGTTCGGGGTCGGTTTTTTTGGCTTTGGCCATGGAGTGGAACGCCAAGCTGACCTTACTCAAGGGCCGCGCGGCGCGGGGCAGATTATAGCGGAAGCCCGCACCGTAGGTACGGAACGGCTTGCCGCCCCGCAGAAACAGGGCACAAAATGGCCGTTTTGGTTGTACCCTCTGAGAGTGCCAGGGTGGCAAATGGCGAAAAAACAAGTAATTAGTAAGCGTCAGCACCTTTCGCCGCCGGAAAGGGTCTGCTAGCGTGAGAACAGGACTGCTGGGTACGGGTGTGGGCACGGATTCAAACAGCAAGCAGCAACGGGAGAATTTGTGCGGATCGTAAGCGGCGGCGTAACCGATGTGGGGCGGGTGCGCACGAATAACGAGGATTGCTTCCGCATTGTCGAGTCGCTCGATCTGTTTGTGCTCGCTGACGGCATGGGAGGCGAGGCACACGGCGAAGTGGCCAGCGCGCTTGCCGTGGAAACCATCGTGAAATCTTGCATGGATCCGGGGGTGGATGCCGGAGCCACGCTGGTTGGCAATTCGGAACCAACCTGGAGCGAAAAGACCAAGCGGCTGACGAGCGCGGTGCATCGAGCCAACAAAAACATTTATGACGCAGCCGAAGCCAACCCCGAACAGCACGGCATGGGAGCAACGCTGACCGCCGCGTGGATCGATGGCTCGAAACTAAGCATCGCCCATGTCGGAGATTCGCGGGCCTATCTGCTGAGGAGCGGCAATTTGCAGCAGCTCACCAGCGATCACTCGCTGGTGGCCGAACAGGTGCGGCGAGGGATTTTGACCGCAGCGGAGGCGGAAGAAAGCGAAATGCAGAGCGTCCTTCTCCGTGCGCTGGGAGCTTTGCCGGACATTGAAGTAGATACCGACGAGCACGTTCTGTTTGCCCGCGACATTGTGATGCTCTGCTGCGACGGTTTGACGCGCATGGTCACGGAACCGGAAATTGCAGGCACCTTGCAAGCGGAGATCGATCCGACGAAGGCCGCCGAGAAACTTATTGCATTGGCCAACGAGCGCGGCGGCGTGGATAACATCACTGTCATCGTCGTGCGCGTGGGCGCGGAATCAAGAGGGTGGTTTTCTTGGCTGTTCGGTGGAGCGCGAAAAAGAGCGGCCAGAAACGGCGCCGCTGGAGGATCCTGAGATGGCGAAGCTCAGCCTGATGTTCGAAGAAAAGACGGTCAAGGAAGTTCCGGTGGGGACCCGGCCGGTGAGCATTGGGCGCTCGCCGGACAACGATTTGCCGGTCGACAATCTGGCCGTCTCGAATTATCACGCGCGCGTTTATTTTGAGGGCGGGCGGCTCGTCGTCGAAGATCTTGATAGCCTGAATGGGACCTTTGTGAACGACCTGCGCGTCGAACGGGCTACGCTTCATGATGGCGACTCCATCTGGATCGGCAAGCATCACATCAAAGTCGATGCGTCAGGCGACGCTCCTGTGCCATGGGATACCGGGCGCAAGGCTAGCGCTCCGCGCATTAACGAAACCATGGTCCTGGACACCAAGGCACGGCGTGAGATGCTTCAGCAAGCGGCGGCTACGGGCGAGCGCGTGCAGTTCGCGGCCGGGCGGCTGAAAGTTCCGACGCTGGTCGTCGTTGGCGGACGAACCGATCAGAAAGAGTACATGCTTACGAACAAGCTGACGGTGATCGGCAAGTCGGCGATGGCCACGGTCAAAGTCAAAGGCTGGTTCAAGCCCGCCATTGCAGCTCAGATTAATCAGCGCGATGACGGCTACTACATCGGCCCGGGCGACAAGATGCCCACTGTGAATGGCGTGCCGATTACCGGACCCGTGCGCCTGAACGATGGTGATGTCATCGAAATCAGCGGCGTGCGCATGAACTTCATCTTCCGCGAATAGCGCGCGAACCGAAATGGCGGCTCCGTCAGGCGGATGGTGGCAGCGGCGGGGCGGTTTTGGCCTCTACGAACTTCTCCAGTCATGGTGGCGGCATCGCGCCTCCTTCATCATCAGCCTGTCGATCACCGCCGCGGCCCTGACGCTGTATTACTTCACCTTCCTTGGCGAACGCTCCACGCCTATTTTCGAGCTCCTACAGCGTCTGGAATACGACTCCCTGGACACGCGTTTCCGGTATCGCCCAGAAAAAGAGAAGGACTTTGATCATCGAATAGTCATCGTGGACATTGACCAGCATTCTCAAGAAGTGCTTGGAAGGTGGCCGTTCGCCCGTTGGCATTTTGCAAGAATGCTGGAAGTCCTGCACAGAGATGGCGCAAAAGTCGCGGCCTTCGACATAACCTTCAGCAAGCCGGACGAAAGCGCAGCGCCCCTGCTCCGTTTTCTGGCGGAGTTGAAAGCACGGAACGCTCGCGGTGAACCGGTGGATGCCAAACTGGAAGCGGAAGTAGCGAAACTAGCCGCCGAGTCCGATTCCGACAAGCAATTCGCGGAAGCCATAAAGAAATTCGGAAAGGTTGTTCTGGGAAATTTTTTCCTTTATACCGAAGCGGATCTGCAAAAGCTCGACGATCAGACCCTCGATCAGTACGCCAACGAACTGAGTTACTTCTCTTTTCCTCAAGTGCAGTCCATTAAGAGCCGCCAAGGGTTCGGAAAACAAGACTACCTGAGTCTGATAGGCAGATACGAAAACGCCGACATGCTGCCGCACGGCGCGGAAGCGAATATGAGCAGCTTGACCAGCGCACTCAGCGTCGAGGCAGCTTCCACGGGTTTTTTCAACGAGCCCCCAGACACGGACGGCATCGTTCGCCGAACGACCATGATCTTGCCGTTTGGACGCTCCAACAACAAGAGCGAGTGGGATTTGTACGGTTCGCTGGACGTGATGGCCGTGCGCGCGTACCTAGGAATTGGCAATGACGGTATGGTGCTCACCTATGGTGAGCACGGTATCGTGGACCTTCAGTTCGGGGAAGGGTTGCGCATTGTTCCGAATGACATCGGTCAGGCTTTAATCAACTATCACGGCAGGGCGTACACGACGTATAAGCATGTTTCGATGGCTGATGTTGTGAAGGGCAATTGGCCGGCTGAGGATTTTCGAGACAAGATTGTGTTGGTAGGAGCCACGGCTACGGGCATCGGCGACATCAAGTCCACGCCCTACAGCGGCACAGACTACCCCGGCGTGGAGATTCACGCCAATGTAATCGACAACATCCTGAATAACAACTTCCTGGTGCGCGGCGCGAAGCAACAATTGTGCGATGCGGTTTTTATTCTCATCTTGGGCATTCCCGTTGGCATATTCATGGCCCTCGTGCAGCCGCGCTGGATGTGGTTCGGCGCAGCGTTGCTCATTCCGCTGGCGGCAGTGGATTACGGGGCTTTTCGGCGGGGATGGTGGCTGAATTTTACGATTCCAGCGATGACCCTGACCGGCAACGTGCTGTTCGTGTCGCTCTACCGCGCGCTCGTTGAGGAAAAAGAAAAACGCAAGGTGCGCGCCGCGTTTGGACAGTACCTCAGCCCGGAAGTGATTCGCCGACTGCTCGTAAATCCGCGGCTCGTCGAGCCCAAGAAAACCAACATTACCGTAATGTTCAGCGATATTCGCGGCTTCACCAGCATTTCCGAAAAGCTGGACGCGCAAGCGCTCGCCCTCTTCCTCAATCAATATCTTTCCGACATGACGCGCATCGTCTTCAACTATCAAGGGACACTCGACAAATATATTGGTGACGCAGTGATGGCCTTCTGGGGCGCGCCGTTTGAAGAGGAAGGTCATGCCGCGCGCGGGTGCGACGCGGCGTTGGAAATGATGAAGCGTGTGGGGGAACTGCAAAAGGAGTGGGAGGCCGAGGGCAAGCCGAGTCTCGAGATCGGTATTGGGCTGAACACCGGTGTCGCCAGTGTGGGCAAGATGGGTTCCGAGCTACGATACGGCTACACGGCGCTGGGGGACGCCGTGAACCTGTCTTCGCGGCTCGAAGGCCTGAACAAAGACTACGGCACGCACATCATCGTGAACGAAACGACCTATCAAGCGGCAAAAGACGACGGCTTTATCTTTCGCGAACTGGATTTGATGCGCGTCAAAGGAAAGCTCGAACCAGTCACGATCTACCAGTTGATGGGGCGGCAAACGGATTTTGCCGCGAACGGCTCGGCGGAAACGGTGCGTTTGCAAATGGAAGCATTTGCCTGTGCGCGCGAACTCTATCGCAACCGCCAGTGGAAAGCCGCACTCTGCGCTTTCCAGGGATTCCTTGAAAAGTGGCCGAAGGACGGGCCCTCTGGCGCTTACGTGGAGCGCTGCCGGGAATTTATTGCCGCAGAACCGCCCGCAAACTGGGACGGTGTCTTCGTAATGACCCACAAGTAGCGGCTCGGTCGAGCGCCCTAGGGTTTCTCCACTTCAATCAAATTATCCGCAGGGTCGCGGTCGATCAATTTGTTGTAAGGATCGATCCCCGCAAATGTCGGCTTTTCATCCACCACAAATTCAAACGTCCCGGTCTCCTGCGTGATCCACTCTTTATGCAGGTTCAGCCGCTTCAGGTGTTCTTTGGTCCCGCTGAATACTCCAACGTCGATCAGATCATGAATGGTCATGGGCGTTTCATTCCCAGACCCGTCCGACTTCTTCTTCTGCGAGCTCGCGTTTAAGGTCACTTTGTATTTCTTGTCGGGCGTTTCCACATACGTCGCGGACACCGCCCGGTTCTCGTAAAGAACGATGGACTCGAACATGTCGGTGATCACGTATTGCAGCTCCAGGGGCGTCTCTGCGCGCAGCGCGGCGACGAATCCGCGCGTATCTGGGAATGGCCCCGTGGCATAGCGGTTCTTCTCCAGAAACTTACGCAGAGCGAGATTCACTTTGTCCTCGCCGATATAATCCGCCAGCGCGAACATCACCAGCGCTCCTTTCTGGTACCAGACATACGGTTCGCGCTGCACCAGAACAAGCGGCGGCTCGTGCCGCGTCTCGCCGGCGCGTCCCCGCAGATAACGGTCAAGTTCGTAGCGCAAATCCTTGCGCAGCATGTCTTCGCCGTATTTTTTCGACATGACCGTGAGCGCCGAGTATTCTGCCAGCGATTCGCTCATCATGTTTGAGCCTTGCGTCTGGCTTCCGATCAGCTGATGGCCCCACCACTGGTGCGCCAGTTCGTGCGCCGTCACGAAGTACAGCAAGTCGATGTCGTCGGGCTTCTTCATGCGCTCGATGAATCCGATATCTTCGGAATAGGGCACGGTGTTGGGAAAAGACTGGGCGAACTGCCGGTAGCGCGGAAATTCCAGCACCCGAAACTGATCAAACTGATATTTGCTGAAATTCTTCTCGTAGTAGTCCAGGCCGGTTTTCGAGGCATCCATCATTTTGTCCAGGTTGAATTCATGGCCGGGCTGGTAATAGATTTCGAGCTTCACGTTTTTCCACTGATCGGTCTTAACGCTGAAGCGGCCGGAGAGAAATGAGAAGAAATCATTGATGCGCGTGTCGCCCATGCTGTAGTCGAAATACCGGCGGCCGTTTTCCGTCCACTCCCGCTTGAGGTAGCCCGGTGCGATCGCGATTTGATCTGGCGAAGTGCTGACGACGGCGTGAAAGGTCACCCATTCTGAATCGGTCGTGAACAAGTTTATATTCGAGTAGTACGGATCGCCCGGAGGCGCCATCTCTTCTAGAGGCGGCAACTGCTCTTCCCGTCGCCGGACGGGATCATCGATTTCAACGTTTTGGCTATAGCCGATGGTTGGAAAATAGTCACGGTCAAAAAATGTCCCGTTGTAGGCGAACTCGGCCCGCTCGTTTCCGTCCTTAAATCCGCGTGAGGCATAGCCGACGCGGAAATCCATCTTCATCGTTTCATTGGGTTCGAGCGGCTTGTCCAGCTTGTAGATGGAATAGAAATGGTCTTTGTCGGCGAGCGTTTGTTTGGACTCGCGGTTGAACTTCACTTCCTGAACCGCTTCCCTGCTGTCCGTGATGTGCACCTCGTTGATCGGCTTGTCCGTGTGATTGACGAGCATGTAGTGGCCGGTGCCCGCGAAAGACCGCCGCTCCGGGAAAATGTCCACGGCAACGTCCACATCCGTCACTTTGGGCTGCGGCAGCCGCTCATACTTCTTGTACAGCTTTTCGTAATCCGCCGTGCGATGCCGGTTCTGCTGCGCCGTGCGAAACTGATTCGCCACATGCGTGTTGTAGAAGAACACCGCCCCGCAGGTTCCCGCCAAAAGCAGAAAAGCCGCCGCCGCGGCGATCAAGCGCCGCATCCGCGGCCCCGCTTGTTTCCAGCGCGCCCCAAACGACTGCTCGGTGCCGCGTCTCGCAAAGGCTATAGCGAGCACTCCCAACAAGCCGCCCACACAGATCCAGTAGGCAGTCACCCAAAACAGCGCCTTTACAAAGTGTCCGTATCCGTTCATATCCGAGTAGGTGTAGGGGGTAATCTCTCCGTAGAGATACAAGCGGTTCTCAATCCCCCAAGCGTAGAGGGTTGGAATCGAGATGAAGAACCCGACGACCAAGGCGTGGGCCAGAAACTTATTTCCGAGGACGGTCTGCAGAAACAAGGCGAGCAAGATGACCATCAGTAATTGCGGCAAGTAAACGAGGTAGATCTCTTTCGCGTAGTGGCCCATCTCAAACCGGAAGAACCCGCTGATAGCCTGCGAAAGCACGCCGCACACCAGCACTACGGACGCCAAAACGGTCTCCACCATAGCCAGCGCCAAAAACTTGCTGACGAAATCAGTCCAGTCCGGCAGCGGCAAAGAGTCGTGGATTTGCTCGAACCGCACGTCTCGTTCCCGCCAGATCACTTCGCCTGCGTATAGCACGCCGATAATGTAGAGGAACAGGCCAGACTGCCCCGAAACGACGGACACCATCAAGAACGTTACCGGCCAGACTTCAACCCCGTTGTTATTGCCAGCGAAATGCCCGCTGATCAGCACGAAGACGAGCATGATCAAGGTGATTGCCCAGAAGGGAATTTCGCGCACGATATTGAAAAACCGCATCCGCGTCATGGACAGCAGCTGTTTCCAGGTTGTCGCACCGCCAAAAATCTGCGCCACCTGCGGAAGGTTGGCCCGAACGCGCCGAGGCTCATGCTCGACGCTATCTTTGTCGGCTTTCGCTTCCTCGGCCTTCTTGGTGGATCGCCGCGAGCCCAACACTTCGGCGGACATGGGGAATAGCGCGTAGGCCGCAAGCAAAGCCAGCGCACCGGCCGCCAGCCAAACCAGCCGGTTATAGAGAAACACGCCTGTCCAGTGCGGAACGACCACATTTCTCTCCACCACCGTCCAGTAACGCGTTAAGCTCTGCACCATGATGAGTCCAAATGGATCGATGATGGACGCCCAAGCGCGCTCCAGCTTGTTGGACACCACGACCACGACCAGTTCAATAAGGTAAAACGCGAAGAGTGCCACACCCTGTAAATAAACCACCACGATATTCCGCGTGAGCGCCGCGACACAAAAAAACAGACTCCCTAGAAAGAAAATCTGCACGATTCCAATCGAAGCGTAAATCCGCAAGTACATCCCAAAATCGTTTGGCGCGATTCGCAGTTTGTCCGCCCACGGCATCAGCGTGCCCAGAGCGATCCCGAAGACGATTCCCGAAAAAACAAAAATGGCGGTCACCATGGAACCCGCCCATCGGCCTACTAGGTAGCCAAACTTGGAGATCGGCTTGGTGAATATCAGTTGATAAGTGTCTCCGTGAAAATCGCGAAGGATCGCGGGTCCAAAAATCGCGGCGATCAGTATCGAGCCGAACGCCACCACCTGCGTGGTGATGAGAAGCACAGCGAAGGGGCTGTTCAAAAACACTTTGCCGCTTCCGATCGGCCCAAAATCCCGCGCCGCGATGGAGAAGAACGGAATAAGTGCGGCTAGCAAAAAGAAAATATATGTAGACACGCTCTTAAATCGAAGCTTCAGCTCGAATAGAAAGAAGTCCTTGAACATTCGGCGTTCTCCTTCTCAATTCGGCCGATGCTGCGACAACTGGCGAAAATAAACATCTTCCAAATCCGCTTCCACGGGAAGGAACCCCTCACCGAGCGACGTTTCCGAATACACGCGCACTTCGTTGAGCCCTCCGACGCGATGCATCGAAATCATCGGCAAAGCTTTCTCGATCTCCTCGCGCTCCGAATCCGTCGGAACTACCTTGCTCCACACGCGCCCTTTGACCGCTTCGATGGCCTGCGCCGGGACCCCCTCGAGGATCAGTTCCCCACTGCTGATAATGGCCATCCGCGAACACAGCTCGCGCACGTCGGCCACAATGTGCGTCGAGAGAATCACCACCACGTTCCGCCCAATCGAGCTCAACAAATTCAGGAACCGGTTGCGCTCCGCCGGATCGAGCCCCGCCGTAGGCTCATCCACGATGATCAGCTTCGGATTGGCCAGCAGCGCCTGCGCAATCCCGAACCGCTGTTTCATTCCTCCGGAATAACCGCCCAGCGCTTTCTTGCGTACATCCCACAGGTTGGTCTGCTGCAACAATCCCTCGACAACCTCTTTCCGCTCGCCGCCCTTGGTTATCCCCTTCATCACCGCGAGGTGGTTCAACATATCTACAGCGGACATTTTCGGATAGACGCCGAATTCTTGAGGCAGATAGCCCAGCAATCGCCGCGTCGCGTCTTTGTTGGCGATGAGGTCCAGTCCGTCGAGCGTGGCGGTGCCGGTATCCGGGTCCAGTAAAGTCGCAAGGATTTTCATAAGGGTGGACTTGCCGGCTCCGTTCGGACCGATGAGTCCGAACATGCCGGGGGGAATATCCAGAGAGACGCCGCGTAGGGCACGGACGCCACCCGCATATGTTTTGGCGAGGTTGCGAATGGAAAGCACTCGGTCAGCTCCTTTGGGACAGACAGCAAGCCAGGCGTTGGCGATTGGTTAGACGCGGCAATTCTAATTCTAATGACGTTGGACTATACAGGAAAGACGCATTAATTCATCGCATCAATTCATTGCATAAGTAAGCCATTACGTATGTTTCTGGAAGCGCATTCGAAATTGGCGGAGGGTTAGCAGGTGACCGGGGCTAAATCGAGAGCATCAAAAAGGCGTAAGATAAAAGAGAAGCGGCCCCATCCATCCGCTATCATTCTGATTCATAAAGGTTTGGCCGCGAACGCGTGCCTGCCAGGCTGCGCCTAGGAGGGCGACGAGGCGGGCTCACGGTGCTGACTGGATGGAGGGACAAGCTCTCTGCAATGTACCTGGGCAGGACGATCGTAGCGGGTCACGGGGGCGTACCCAAACAATTGAGTTCGGGAATCTAAGACTAGAGCACTCTGACGGAAGAACCGTTCGAAACTGCGTGGCTGGGCGAATAGCCCTTTAGAGGAAACTTCGAAATTCTATGTGGATTGTCCGATTAGCGCTGGCGAGACCTTACACCTTTGTGGTTCTCGCTCTGGTCATCATCCTGCTGACGCCCGTCGTACTTATGCGCACGCCGACGGACATTTTTCCAGAAATCAACATCCCGGTGATCACCCTGGTGTGGACCTATACGGGACTTGAGCCCCAGGAGATGGAGCAGCGCATCACCAGCAACTCGGAGCGCGCCGTCACGACGCTGGTGAACGACGTCGAGCACATCGAATCGCAGTCTCTTAACGGCATTGCCGTGGTGAAAATCTACTTCCAGCCGACCGCCAACGTGCAAGTCGCACTGGCCCAGACCACCGCCATCGCGCAAACCATTTTGAAAGGTCTGCCGCCTGGCACCACTCCTCCTCTGGTGGCCATCTTTTCCGCTTCAACCGTTCCCGTCATTCAAATCGGATTGACCAGCGATAGTTTGAGCGAGCAACAGCTCTTCGACTTCGGAAACAATTTTATCCGTACACAGCTTGCCACGGTGCAAGGTGCAGCGCTTCCCTTCCCGTATGGAGGAAAACAGCGCCTGGTTTCCGTGGACATCGATTCCGCGGCGCTGCAGTCCAAAGGGCTTTCGCCGGTGGATATCGTCAACGCCATCAATGCGCAGAACCTCATCCTGCCCACAGGCACGGTGAAACTCGGCTCCCTCGAATATCTCGTCGAGATGAATGGTAGTCCGCTGAATATGGAGGGTCTCAACGATTTACCGATCAAGACCGTCAACGGCGCGACGATTTACATGAAAGAAGTTGCTCACGTTCGCGACGGCTTCAGTCCGCAGACCAACGTCGTCCGCGTGAACGGGCAGCGCGGCGTCCTGATGAGCACGTACAAGACCGGCGGCGCCTCGACGCTCGATATCGTAGACCGCGTCAAGCAGGTCTTGGCCAACTACGCGTCTTCTTTGCCCGAAAGCCTCCACGTATCGACGTTCTTCGATCAATCCCTTTTCGTACGCGCTTCGATTCAGGGTGTCTTGCGAGAAGCCCTGATCGCCGCGTGCTTGACGGCCGTGATGATTTTGATCTTCCTCGGAAACTGGAAGAGTACGCTGATCATTGCGGTTTCCATTCCACTGTCGATTCTGGTGAGCATTCTGATGCTCAGCGCTCTCGGGGAAACCATCAACATCATGACCCTCGGCGGTCTGGCGTTGGCCGTTGGTATTCTGGTGGACGACGCGACCGTGGAGATCGAAAATATCAATCGCAACCTGGCCATGGGAAAGGAAACGATCCAGGCGATACTCGACGGCGCTCAGCAAATAGCCGTTCCGGCGTTCGTTTCCACGCTTTGCATTTGCATCGTCTTCCTTCCCATGTTTTTCCTTTCCGGCGTGGCGAAATTCCTGTTTGTTCCGCTGGCTGAAGCCGTCAGCTTCGCCATGCTGGCTTCCTACGGCTGGTCCAGAACCATCGTCCCGACTATGGCCATGTACCTTCTGAGCAGCGAAGACGAGTACAAACCCGAAGAACACGTCGGCGAACGGCAGGGTTTTTTTCGCCGCTACCAGCAAAAATTCGAGCACGGCTTCGAGACATTCCGCGAGGGCTACCGTCGCGGGCTGATGTCCGTCCTCGACTGGCCGAAATTGTTTGGCGCTTGTTTCCTGATTTTTTGTGTCCTCTCGGTCGGCCTGGTCGCGCTTCTCGGCAGGGACTTCTTCCCCAAGGTCGACGCCGGTCAAATTCGTTTGCACTTCCGCGCGCGCACCGGGCTGCGCATCGAAGAAACCGCGCGCCTCGCCGATGAGGTGGACGCCGTCATTCGCGAAACCATCCCCTCTAAAGAACTGCAAACGGTTCTCGACAATATCGGCGTGCCCTACAGCGGCATCAATTTGAGCTACAGCAACTCAGGTACTTTCGGCACCTCTGACGCCGAAATCCTGGTGCAGTTGAAAGAAGAGCGCGGCAAACCCACCAGCGCCTACATCAACGAGCTTCGCGAAAAACTGCCGCAAAGATTTCCCGGAACTCAGTTCTTTTTCCAGCCCGCCGACATCGTCACCCAAATCTTGAATTTCGGGACGCCGGCTCCCATCGATGTCGCGGTAACAGGAGCGAACCAGCGCGGCAACTATGTGGTGGCGGAAAAGCTCGCGAAAGAAATTCGTCATATTCCCGGGGCCGTCGACGTCCACGTGCAGCAGGCTTTCGATGAGCCGACTCTGCACATGGATGTGGATCGCACCCGCGCGCAATCCGTGGGCTTGCAAGCCAAGGACGTAGCGCAAAACCTGCTGGTCTCCTTGAGCTCCAGCTTTCAGACGGCGCCGGCATTCTGGCTCGATCCCAAAAACGGCGTGGCCTACAACGTCGCCGTGCAATCGCCGCAATACCGCGTGGACAGTTATCAGGCGCTGGAAAACACGCCGGTGACCGGTACTGCGCCGGGCACGCCGCCCCAAATCATCGGGAACCTGGTGAACATCAGCACCACGGCGAGGCAAGCCGAGATCTCCCACTACAACGTGCAACCCATGATCAACGTCTACGCGGCGGTGGACGGCCGGGACCTGGGAGCCGTCTCCGACGAAGTTCTCAAGCGCGTGGCCGCCGTAAAGAACGAGCTTCCCCGCGGCAGCCACATCGAAGTTCGCGGCCAGGTGCAAACGATGCGCTCCTCGTTCCGCGGCCTGGGGTACGGATTGATCGGCGCGATCATCCTCGCGTATCTATTGATCGTTGTGAACTTCCAGTCGTGGCTGGATCCTTTCATCATTATTACCGCATTGCCGGGCGCTCTCGCAGGCATCTGCTGGATTTTGCTTCTGACCCACACGACGCTCAGCGTGCCTTCGCTCACCGGCGCAATCATGTGCATGGGTGTGGCCACCGCCAACAGCATCTTGATGGTATCGTTTGCTCGCGAACAGATGAGCGAAGGAAAATCCGCGCGTGAAGCTGCCCTGCAAGCGGGCTTTGTGCGCGTCCGCCCCGTGCTTATGACCGCTCTGGCCATGATTATCGGCATGATCCCGATGGCCATCGGTCTCGGCGAGGGCGGCGAGCAGAACGCGCCGCTGGGTCGCGCTGTGATTGGCGGACTTCTCTTCGCTACCTTCGCCACGCTCTTTTTTGTTCCTTGCGTCTTCTCCATGATTCACGGCCGGCGCGAACGGAGAAAGCAGCGTAGCCAATCACCATCCCCTGCGGTAGCCTAGACGGCAGAGCACTAGCGGAAAGTGCGGAGTACCGGACAATGAAAGAAGGCGGACGAAAGATGGAACCCCAGCAAGGAGGCCAGCAGCCCGAGAAAGGCACGCGGCTTTTCAAGTATCTGATTGGCGGTGTGATTGTCCTGGTGATCTTCGGCGCATTCACCCTGTTCCAGCGCCGCGCGCAGTATCACGCGCTGGCCGAAAACACGGAAGCCCTGGCTATCCCTACGGTAGCGGTCACCCATCCCTCGGCGGAGGTCGCCCAGGAAGACCTGGTGCTGCCCGGCACGCTCCAAGCCTATGTGGAATCGCCCATCTACGCCCGCACGAACGGCTACCTCCAAAAGTGGTACCACGATATCGGAACCCGCGTGGCCAAGGGCGAGCTACTGGCGGACATCGATACGCCGGAAGTCGATCAACAGCTTTCCCAGGCACGCGCCGACCTGAATACCACCCAGGCCAATGCAAATCTTTCCCGAATCACCTCGACGCGCTATCAGGACCTGATCAAAACGGATGGAGTTTCCAAGCAGGAAGTCGATAACGCGGTCGGAGATTATGAGGCCAAGGCGGCGACCGTCAAATCCTCGGAAGCGAATGTGCGGCGGCTCGAGGAACTGGAATCCTTTAAACACGTTTACGCCCCATTCAGCGGCGTCATCACCAAACGCAACATAGACACTGGAACGCTGATCAACGCGGGCAATGGCGGCTCGCAGCAGGAGCTTTTTACCCTCGCCCAAACCGATCCGATTCGAGTTTACGTCAGCGTGCCGGAGATGTACTCGCCATCGGTTCGCGCGGGACTGGGAGCCTTTCTCGAGCTGGCGCAGTATCCCGGCCAGAACTTTCAGGGCAAGGTGGTCCGCACTGCAGAAGCCATCGATCCCAACTCCAGAACTCTTTTGACAGAAGTGGATGTGCCTAACAAGATCGCCCAACTCTTCCCCGGCGGCTATGCTCAGGTCCACTTGCAGGTGAAAGTCGCAGCTTCCCGTGTGCAGGTGCCGGTGAACGCCCTGCTTTTCCGTGCCGAGGGCTTGCGCGCCGTGGTGGTGGATGCCAATCACAAGACTCACCTCCGCCAACTGACCATTGGTCGCGACTACGGAACAACGCTTGAAGTTTTGCAAGGCCTCGAGCCATCCGACTGGATCGTCCTGAACCCCGCGGACTCGCTTGACGAAGGTCAAGACGTGCGCGTCAAACAAGTCACACCGCCAGACGCGACCGGAGCACCGGCGCAGGCCCCTCCATCCAAAGCTCCGAACACGAACGGAGCGCCCGGAGCGAAGCGGCAATGGTAGTGCCCCAGATGAAAATCTTCCTGCCTTTGCTGAGTGCCACGGGCTTCGTTTTGTTTCTCGCCGGATGCACCGTTGGCCCCAAGTACCAGCGCGCCACTGCCCCCACCACAGCGAAGTGGGACGTGTCGGAACCCTGGCGGCAAGGTGATCCGAAGGACGCCGTCCCCAAGGGGGAATGGTGGAGCATTTTTCACGACGACGAACTGAACGATCTGGAGAAGGACGCCCTTGCCGCCAACCAGAGTCTCGAGGCGGCCACCGGAAACTATCATCAGGCGCGCGCTGCGGCGGCCGTTCAGGTGGCAACGAATTTTCCCACGCCGGGTGTTTCGCCGAGCGCCGAACGGCAACGCCTTTCCGGCAACCGGCCGACAAACGGTGCCGTGGTCGCGCTGAAGCCCGTTACGCAAAACACCTTTACGCTGCCGTTTACCGCAAGGCTCGAAGCATCCCAGCCGCCTCCGAGCGCTTTGACCAGGAGAACGCTGGTGACCAGGCGCTGGCCTTGAATCACAGCGGCTTCCTGCTCATTGATCAACAAATTTTGTTGTGCGGTAACGACATCCAGATAGCTGACCAGCCCGCCTCGGTAGCGGTCGAGCGAAAGATCCAGCGTGCGGCGGGCCGCGTCGACGGCTTGCTGCTGGGTCTCGCGCGCTTGTTCGAGCACGGTGAGCCCCGTCACATCGTCTTGCACTTCCTCGAAGGCCGTCAGCACCGACTGGCGGTAGTTCGCCACGTTTACTTCGTAGCCGGATTTTGCAAACTCGACTTGAGCACGGCGTGCTCCGCCGGTGAAAATGCTTTCGGCCACGTTCGCCCCAAGGGCCCAGAAGGTGCTGGAAAC
>Ga0207065_1137_pt1 | contig 15872 bp, 9 predicted proteins | sample Alteio_BWMinCont_27_FD_153492 | JGI IMG/M metagenome (GOLD analysis project Ga0207065, IMG submission 153492) | Enriched cells from forest soil in Barre Woods Harvard Forest LTER site, Petersham, Massachusetts, United States -... | ecosystem: Environmental > Terrestrial > Soil > Temperate forest >...
TGAAGTGAAAACTATTCTCTCCTTGTCTTTTTGCCACCAACATTGCCTTGTCAGCATTTCTCAATAAAATTTCTGAATCACGTCCATCCACAGGATAAATACTAATACCAATGCTGATTGTTGCAACGATATTGCACTCCTCTATTTCAAAATGGGCTATCATCGCCAGACAAATTTGTTTGGCTACCTTCGCAACTTCATCTGGATCCGTGAGATTTTCTAAAAAGATAACAATTTCATCGCCACCGAATCTTGCTGCAATTGCGCTTTTTGGTAAGTTTATCGAAATTCGATCAACAACGCTTTTTAAAAGGATATCTCCGACATGACGGCTGTAGGTATCATTCACTTCTTTTAAATTATCTAGATCAATATACAGAATGGCAAAACTACGTTGTTCGTGTTTCGCACGTTCCAGTGTTTCCAATAGTATTTTTTCAAATAAGCTACGGTTGATTAAATTCGTCAATGGATCATGAGTCGCCGTATAAGCCAATTTTTGGTTGCTGATTTCCAATTGTTTTTTCGCTTCGGAAAAATTTTTCAATAAAATGTTATTTTCAAATTGCAGACTGACAGCATTTTTTAAAGTTTTATAGGTTTTCTTGGTAATAACGAGCAGGAATAACAAATACACGAATAAGGCTAAATCATATAAAAGTAAGGTTGTATCCGCTATCAAAAGTAAACATATATTCAGCGGTAAAATAGCTAATATGATAAAACCTCTCCCCGCATTTAATATACCTGACAATATAGGTACAGCGCCTGCCGTCATACCGGCTAATACCAGAATATCCAGCATCATTTGCATTTGGTGAGGATAGGGAAAAAGTACACTACTGATAAAACCCCAAAGAGCTCCAGCCGCCCAAGCACCATACATATAGTTTTTACGCCAAAATGCTAAATTATTTTCTGGTGTGGTTTGTTGAAAATACATTTTCACGAAGATAAATCTGACTAATACGACCAACCAAAAGAGAACATACCATCCGATAATTAACGCAGGATTACTCACTGAATATAGACCAATTAATAAAATGGTTGCACAAAAGAGTGAGGCGATGAAACCGGTATAGGATTCTTTATAGACGGATGAGATTAACTCGGCATCCACTTGATGTTGAATAGCCGGTGCCAGTGTTGGCGCTAAGCTTTGTGCTATCTGATTTGATTGTTTAATCATTCCATGATCTCAACTCTAACGATGAAAGTCATAAGCAATATCTTACACCGATGCTGGTCTAAAGTCTGCTATGCGCAAATAGGGTTGCAATAAATTCGCTTTTATTTTCCCATTATGCCTCTTTTGATACCAACGATCCGTTTCTGTTTATTAGCAAAATACAGCAAACAAACTAAATTTGCATTTGGTGCACGGCTAATATAGTTTTGAATATCCATTTTATAAATTTAAGATTTATACACTAAGAACATGATGCATGATACAGCTTCGTTAAAAATCTAATTTGATCTGACTATAAATAGGATGCGTAAACGTTTCTTTAATTGCTTCTGTAAATGGGGTTTGATTGACTCCAAAGATAGTTGGCCAATCAATTAAATCGAATTCATGTTTTCCGACGAGATATTGTAATTGTTGTACTGTGAAAGCAGGATTGCGATCAAATCGACTCCATGTCCAAATTAAACTATAAAAAAGCCAATAAGGGATAGACAGAATAACGGATTTTGCATTAATAGCTGATTTTATTTCTTTAATAATATTTATGTAGTAAATATGTTTCTGACCTGAAATAAGATACGCTTGATTAGTTAAATTATTCTTAATGCAACTTAAAACGATTTCACAAAAATCACCGACATAAAGTGGTTGACGTATGTATTTGCCATCTCCTGGAATTGGAAAAATTGGAATCTTCTGCATAAAACGCGCCAACCAACCAAAATGTTTGCGATCAAACCAACCAAACATAATTGTTGGCCGTAACATGATATTAGGAATCTGGCTATCAGTAATCAATTGTTCTTGGACGCGCTTTGTCTTGGTATAAAAATCATTTACCGTCGACTCAACGACAGAAGAACTAATATGAATAATATAAGGCACCGAATATTTTTGACATTCAGCGAGAATCAAACGCGTGGAATCGATATTGTTCCTCACAAATTCATTATAATTTAAGCCGCCAATTTGAGCTTGAAGCATAATAACAATGTCAACATTTACAAAATGTTGTTCCCAAACACCAGGAACAGCTAAATCTGCATTAATGATCGTTATATCAGAATGTAATTTTTTTAAAACAGATAGATTCTTTGGATGCTTATCGATAACCACTAAATTTGTATATCCTGCTTGTTTCAGATATAGAATAAGGTTTTGTCCAACCAAACCAGCACCGCCTGGCAAAATAATTTTTTTATTCATGCCTTACTATCCCTATTTTCCAACCAAACATTATTTCTTTCATACACTTTAAACCTGTAAAACTGTATTTGCAAAGTTCGTTTTCCTAGCATTGTCAAAATAGCTTCACGATCATTTTTATTCAACTGAGCACCAGGCCTTGATAACGTATTTTTAATTGTGGAAATTTGCTGGAAACTCAAGCCATTTTGACCGGCATTGATTTTTAACCTTGCGACCGTCGCCATTGTTTCTTTGATCGCAATTTCTAAATCACCATCACGACTTAGATACAAGAACAATTTTTTATTGCCATGGTCTAATAACACTTCATTATCTTTAGGAATACGTCGATAGGTCACATGGAATTCATATAAAAATGGCTCTATCTTTTGAGCATAATCTTCTTTCAGAGTCGTCAAATAACGATAGTTTCTCAGTACATTTCTAAATTTTTCATTCTTTGAAAAATCCGTCACAAAATCATAGGGAATAGGAATAAGTTGCTCGTTACTGCTTTGATTTGGACGGATGCCATAATAAAGCATATATTTATTGGTGAGATCGTCGAACAACAATAGCTTGGGTTTTTTCGATTGAATATCTTCTACTGCCATCTCTATCATAAAATTCTTATCTTTGACTTGTTGTTCATCAAGATTTCGATATCCAGGAACATAACGTTGTTTGATTAAACCAGGCAACAACCAAAAACCTGATAAGCGCGAAGCTGACTGCGTATTTATCGTGTAGCAAAGAACGGGATAGGAATGGATAAGCGAAGTACTAAATATATAAACAAATTGATCTCTTGCATTCTGATTTAGATAAGCAATAAATCCATCAATTTTTTTCTTCGTTAGCTTTGCAAAATTTGATTTGACTAGGGAGTCAATTAAAGGTGCGGAAACAAATAAGATAGCCAACACAGTTATTAACAAAAGACTCATCTTTTCTTTTAGAGAAATGGGAACCACTATACAAAAGCTTAAAATCAACAAAGAGCAAGTAACTATCGTATGCTGCATACTTAGATCAAAAAAAGAAGCTGAACTCATGAAAAAGAGATAGCTTATCCCGATCGGGATAACGACAGTTTTTAAATAGCTTCCAGACGACACTAACCCATAATTTCTAAGTAAGAAAACAAGCATAGAAAAAATAACAAAGATTTCAGTAAAAAATGCTGCCGGTGTATCATGGATATAATAAGAAACAGCCTGAAAATAGCCATCTAACAAGCAAAATAAAAACAGAATAAGAGTCATTAAGCAATACACATGCAGTTTCTTTTTGGCGGTCGTCACATACATTCCCAAAAAGAACATAAAGATAACAAGCGTCAATGCAGCAGCAGGAAGTATACGATAGGGATATGCGGTACGTTGCGCAAAATACGATAAAAGAAATCCACCTAATGAAATCATCAACACAGCAGATAATGCTTTATAACGATTAATGCTATACGTAGCAATATACAATAAAGCGACGAAAAACGACCAGTCAACCCAAATATTTTCAGCAAGTGAACTCAACGATGAAGTCGCACCCAAATAAACCCAATGAATCACATGAGGGATTACGACATGCAAATAATCTTGATGCCGTATTAAAACAATGGACATATAAAATATTAAAAGTCCGGCTATCGTAAAAATTTCCGGTCGCCACCATGCTTTTAGACTTTTTTTAGTTATCGCATAGTAAATTTCAAGCAAACATAAAACAGCTAAAAAATAAGGTTTCAAAATGAAAACAGAACCCGACAACACGCCAATGACAACTGCTAAATCGGTATTAATTTTTACATTTTGTAACCGTAGTGCCATCATCAAAATGTATGGCATAGACAGAACAAACAATAAATGCTCTCTCTGACCAAATTCATAGATAGGAAAAATGAAAAAAGTAACCGCCAAAGAGATCAAAAATAATCGCGCTAAGATCCTGTCTTCATGATTAAAAATACGTTCTAATAAATAATTGGCGATGCCTAGCGAAATAAAAATTAATGAGAAAATATAAATTTTTAATGCAGTGATCTGGTTGATACCGAATATTTTACCGAGCAAAACTGCAGGGATATTAAAGTAAAGTATCCAAGGTGGATTATTTTCAAAAAAATCTTTGGAATAGGTTCCGCCATTCAACATGCGCTGTGATGCTTCTACAAACCAACTGACATCGGAATTGCATAAATAGTGAGATTGTAAAATCCAACCACAAGCCCCTAAATAGAAAACGAAAAAATAGAATGCGTAGCGTTTGATGACAGCTTGGTGCATGAAAAGATAATTTCCGTATTAATTACTTCGTATCCGTGAAAAAGTCGCTATGAAGTGCGAATGCATCAAATATACAATACTGGTGCAATATGTAAATAACAAAGTTATTTTTTACTGTATCAAGATCTCTTGATGATGATTTAAAACAAACCATCACGATCAAATATGATCACACAGAAATCTATTTAAATTTCCCTCTTAAGAATTTCTTAATCTTATCAGAATACTATATGGAAATACTCGGATATAAAATCTACAACACGGAGGATCTATGCCCTATACACCACCTTCACTGGCACTTCAGCGTGCTTCCCTCCGTGAACTTGGCCCCGCTCAAACAAAACGCGATACCCGCCGTCTTAAAGACTTACTTAATATTGACGAATCAAAAGAACCCGATACAGCAAAAATCACAACCGGTGGCATTATCGTCGAAGCCGAAAAAATCGCCATCGAATACCGCAAATATTGCCAAGATCCCATCGGTGGTTATCTTTACTCAGGCAGCAACCTCTATAAACAATTAAGTACGACTGCATTAGGCATTACGCGCGACAATCCGTTAGATGTTGAAACAAAACTCATCGATGTTTATAGCTATTACCAATATAGAAAAGCCGATTTAGAAGATGCCAAAGCGATTGCTGAATTAGATAATGAAATAAAACCTGTCGTCGATAACTTATTACGCCAATTACCCAATACTAAAGCTGTTCTCACGGCAAGACCTAGTTACGAAGAAATATTAAAGCGCTTCCACACGCAACCGGAGCTTTACGATCAAGAATGCAAAGAACGTTGGGTATCACCCAATCCAGATTACGTTAAATTCATGCAGCTTATTAAACTCTTTACCAATCCGGTAATGCTAGTCATTGTCAATTCAATCAAAGAATGCGAGACAGATCTTGCTAAAAAGCAATTCGTCTATTCAGCTTGTTATGGTTCGCTGCTCTACATGATGAAACAGATTGAAATGGACTATGCTGGACTCACCGTAGGATCACCGGAAAAGAGTAATGTTTATCGATTCTGCCAGAAAACATTAAATATTGAACACTCCACCGATGTTCCCGACATTTTTCAAATTAATTTACTGGTGGATTTTGCCAGATTCATCGAACAAGCTAAAGCCACACCAGAAGCGATGAAACTACTTAAAAGTTTCAAAATCAAGGAAGGCTCACTCTTTGGACCAACTTATTTCACTGACGCAGATTTTCATCTCGATACCATATTAGCTAAACTTGAAACCCATCTGACTCGCGAATCCTTTGTCTGGAGCTGTACGAAGAGTGTAGCCAATTACGCTTTTCAAACTGTCCTCTTCATGGCGTGTGTCGAAGTCGGTGCTGGCGTCTACGCTGCGGGATTGGGTAAAAATGCGCTGCCGATCATTTTTGGTCGCATTGGACGCGACTTTATGGGTGGCTCCATGGGTGATCGAGTCATGCGTCATTTTGCAAAACAAATTGAACCAGCTCTTCTGCCGACCATTTATGCAAATGCGATGTGGTATGGATTATATAAATTCAATAGCATGCTCTATCCTTATCGAGATCCTACCTTTAAAACAGCTCGGCTCTCGAAAGAATTCGATAGCGAACTTAAAAAAGAGCTTTCTGAAAAACAACGCGAGCCCAGCGAAATATTAATGGCATTGATTGAGCTACCATCAAAAACCATTACCCACGCTGTTCGCAAACGAGTAAAAGAAATCATTATTGAACCCGTTCATCCTAGCTTGCCCGATGATCTTTCATCGAGCGATGATTACGTCCGTGCAGAAGAGGAAATTCAACCTCCGAAATTACAATTTGGCTAATACTTTAAGGCGATTATTGCCGGGGGGCTTTAGTCGCCTTACCTTTTTCCTGGTATAATTTTTCAAACCTTATTTATAACAGGAAACTCTTTTGCGTAACGTACCATCGTTAGTTTTTCCGTTGTTGCTAGTTTTTCATGAGATTGGTTCTTACCTATCTAATGACATGTACTTATCTGCTCTGCCGCAGCTGGTCAGCGATCTGAATATCACTCAACATGAAGGACAGTTAACATTAACACTCTGGTTTCTTGGCGCGGTCGCATTACAGTTATTACTCGGTCCGCTTTCAGATCGTTACGGACGTAGAGTGCTGTTATTATCAAGTGGTATTGTTTACGTAATCGCACTTACTATTTGCGCTATGACATCGAATTTACTTATTTTTCTTTTCGCAAGATTCATTCAGGGGATCACCGTGTCTGCCGTATTGGTTGCAGGTTATGCCAGTATCCATGAACGTTATGACCAAGCCCAGGCGATACGCATTCTAGCTCTCATGGGTAGCATTGTGATTATTGCACCCGCATTTGGGCCTTTGCTCGGGAGCCTCGTCCTTCTATTTGGAACCTGGCGCTGGATATTTTGGATCTTAGTTTGTTGGGCAATACTCACCACTTTCTTATTAAGCATTTGGATGCCAGAAACCAACCCGCCTGAAAATCGACATCCGATCAATTTTAAATTTCTTCTCAAGAATTATTACGCTGTCATCACCAATTGGAAATTTACGGGACTGAGTCTGACTTTTTGTTTCACTTTTGCTGGCTTCATCGCCTGGCTAACTGCCGCACCCTTTTTAATCGTAGATCGCTTTGGCAAAACCGCTATGACCTTTGGGATAGTACAAGCCATTGTGTTTGTCTTTTACGTTATTGCAAATCGTTTTGTAAAACATCTTTTGGAAAAAATCGGACCGGTAAAATTAGTTCGTTTAGGTTTATCCATTACCTTGGTCGGAGGGATTCTCTCATTAATCTTTGCTTTTGTGATTCCTAATTCTTTGTCGGGATTAGTCATAGCGATGATGATCTACTCTTTTGGATCCGGTTTATCTTTTCCTCCCTTGAATCGTTTAGCGATCGAGGCAAGTCCGGAACCCATGGGCATTAGAATGGCAGTGTCATCCACTTTAATGAGCGGATTCGGCATGTTAGGCGCGCTCACGGTCAGTATCGTTTATGACTCAACCATTGCCAGCCTCGCTTATATACTTGCTATTACCATTATTTTTGCGTGTTTGGTTAGGTGGAGCGTTTATCACATCCTGTCAAGCCGAGCTCCGTAATTTAGGTCCGGTCACTGTCCATTCCCAATATTCTCTTTCTTGAATAGCTTGGCTCATTGCGAGCGCTGCTTTGTAGCCAGGAAACGTTGCAACGTGTTCTAAATAAAATGTTTGCGTCCGTTGCTCATGCGTTAATGTAATCCATTGAGACTCCTCATGCAATGCAACTGAAAAATCTCCGAGCGGCACATATAATCCTTCACCCACAGCTTTGATTAACGCTTCTTTGCTAGCCCACAATTGACAAAATCCTTGTGCGCGCTCATGTTCAGGAAGTTGTTGTAACTGTTTATTTTCTTCTTCGCTAAAAAAACGTTTCGCAACAGTCGCATGATGACCTTCTTCAATTTTCTGAATATCCACACCGACCTCTGCATGGTGCGTGATCACATACACGGCCACATCCTCCGAATGCGAGACATTAAATTGCAGATCCAAATGATTATCTTTCAAGTAAGGCTTGCCGCGGGGTCCGTATTCAAAAACGATTTCCTTAGGCGGCTGCCCCGTATAAAGACCGATAATTTCACGCAAAATCCCCCGAGCTAGAATAAAACGCGTACGATGATGTGGAAACCGAAAGCGATTAGCACGCTGTACTTCATCAGGACTCAATAAGACTAAAAAGCGATCTTCCTGACTGACTAAATCAGTTAGCAAGACACGCCAAAGATCGATGGCCTGAGAACTTAAAGAAAAATCGGATGATACAGGAGCTCCGGGATTTCCCAACATTAAAATTCCTCCAAACCAATCTGCTCTGATTTCATAACTTCTCTATAATACCTTCGTGATCAAAAATATGGGATAGTCGTTCCAAGCTTAATTTTCGTTTTTCAATGCAACTTATAACTTCACAAGCATAATCCCAAGCAATACGTTCTTGCTCCAAGCGAACCTTTTCACCCCAGCGACTTTGTTTCAATCCCTGATAGACCTGCTGTTCTGCAGCCGTCAATAATTCAAGATGAGAGGCGGAATGCGGCTCTTTTTCTTCTACCCATAAAGCTCTATTACGCAGCAAAGTAACTTCATCCATCAATACTGATTGCAAATGAGGAATATGTGATCGTGCCCGATGCAAAATAGCAAAACCATGCGTATCGAGATCACCCCAATAAATACAATGTGCGCGCTTGACCCATGGAAGACGAGATAAAACATCCACGTTATATCCTAAATGCATAATTACTACGGAACCGTCTTCATCGCAAAAACTTAAACCGGTTTGTAAATTTTCAATAATATAGACTCGTGAAGCATGTAAATTGAGTCTAGCTAATTCATCAAGAGGAGCAGCTATGTCGATTAATCCACCGACTACCTGACGCAGAACGGGATCTAAAATACGCATACGAATTAGTGTTGAAGGTGGTTTTAATCCACAGCATTGAAAAAAATCCCGTCCTACTATTGTCTCGTTTTTTAAAACGGCAAGCAAATGCGAGACCATCGTTTTACGTCTATCGACCCACTTTGTATCGAGCCCCGCGATTGGCATCTGCCGGGGATAAAGATTGGAATTGGGATTAGCAAGCAGCCACGTAAGCAAATCTTCGAGACGTTGAAAATCGTCGTCTCTGTAATCAGCCAAGTTATCATAATAACGCGCTAGACAAGAACTTATCTCAGGCCAGCGCAAAATAAATCGAGAGTAACGCTCCTTGGCCTTTTGCCAACGCTGGCTTTCGCCTATCCATGCCGAGATTGACTCGGGATTTTGAAATTGAATTTTCTCGGGTAAACATTGTGAGCCAAAGGTCCGAAAGCGGCGTTCACGCCAGATTAATTCACCTTCTCCACTCCAAGATTGCCAAATTGCCATCCAACGACGGACTGCATCCGATTGTCGTTGCACGTCTTCTTCCGTTGGTTTACCCAGTATGAGCTGGATTGGCCAACCCTGATTTTTCCTTTCACGCTCATCCAACCAGTTCCGACAATGATTATGATATCGACGCGTAAGAATTTCACGGATGTGTTCAGGATATTTCAGCGCTATTTTCATGTGCCTGTTCCGGAAGTTGTAAACGCTGTTGATTTGAATCATATTCAATAAGTAATACCCCTGAATTACAACGATCGCGAATATCAACAAAACACGCGCCCCCAATAAATGGTTCAAGAGTCATGACTGATTTTAACGGTGTAGCCACTATCATCTGGAAGCCAAAATTGGTAAAAATATTCATCGCTAGAGCCGTAAATTCATTATCTGCTTTATCAAAGGCTTCATCTAAAATCACTGGCGCATAGATAGGCGTACCGCGTTCATTGCCACCTAATTGATAACGCAACGCCGCTGCTAAACAAGTTGTCGCTAATTTCTGGCGTTGACCGCCTGATTTACCCGCACCACCACGGTAAGTTTCAATTTCTTTACCTTCTTCGTCAATTTCACGGCCTATAAATTCCACATGTTGGCGCACATCCAATACGCTTTCTTTCCAACGACGCTGCTCCGGTTCCTGACTTGCAAGCCTTTCAACTAAACTTTGCAAAATCTTGAAACGCTTCTCTGCCAACTCCTGTTCCTCACTCCATGCATGACTTAAAATCTGCTGGATTTCCTGCTTAAATTCTCTTACTTCTACAAGTTGTCGATCACTCGCATGAATTCGCAGATAAGTTCCTGGGTTAAAATGAGCACGGCTAAGACTTTCATTCACTAGCTCCATTCTTTCGAGAATGGTCTTGCGTGCTTGTGTTAAATATGTTGCAAGAGCCGTTAAATTCTGATTACTTTGATTTTGCAATAATTCAAAAAATCGTTGTTCATACAAAGGCAAACCATCCGCTTCCAAACGCACCAACTTGGCAAAAAAATCAGGGGCGCTAGCCAACGTCATATCGACATCGCTTGCATCGGCTGGCCATCTGCGTTTGAAATCAGCGAAACGGTTTTCAATACTTTTTTCATTGCTATTTAGGTCGCGATTAATTTCTTCGATTTCTCTATTAAGCCCTTGCACAATAGTTGTCGTCATACGATCAAGGGTATCGATACTAATCGAATCCTTCAAGCGAGAAAAACGCTCATCAAGTCCTTGTTGCTGATGAGGTGTCAAAGAAACAATACGCGCGTCTTGTTGTAACTCGTGAAGTTGATGGGAATATTTTTGAATTTGACTATTGTAGGAGGTCCGATGACTTTCCGCTTTAACAATTTCTTTATGAAACTCTTCTATTAATTTTTTCTGATTTTCTACACGCTGGCTGAGTTCCTGTAAAGCCGTATTGCCGCTACGTGTATCTCGCAATTGCTGTTCAATACTAGTCATGCGCGACAATAGGGGCGCAATATCGATTTCATGCCATTGCACATTAACTAATGTTTGGCATTGCAAAGCCCGATTTGCATACTGCTTTTCCCGTTCGGTCAGTTCACTGAGCTCTTTTGTTAACCGACTGATCTTATCGGCTAAGAAATGAGATTGTTTCTCAAATAAAAGCAATTTTTCGCGATTATCAAATCCTAATATCCAATAATGACGATCGCTGATCGCTTTACGATCGTCTTTTTCGTGCCGCGTTTTGTTATGCTTGATCTGACCTTCCCGAGTCAATGCTCGCTCACAATTGCGAAAAGCCTGCAATGAATCAACACAACTGTAATCAAAACGTTGTTGTAACTCTGAAGATAGCCATTGAGCATACTCACCTTCTTTCATTTCTAGCTTGAGCGCCAACGAATTAGCCGCAAGTGGTTTTGGTTGTGTCATGGATGAGTGACTAGTACGATAATAAACTAGACGTCTACCTAAATTAACTTCATTAATATAATTTGAAAGAGCCGTATAATTTTGTTCATTTACGAGTAAAGAAAGCGCAAACCCATGCAATACCCGCTCTATCGCGCCTTGCCATGCGACTTCACTCGCTTTGACTTGTAGCAATTCACCCACAAAAGGTAGCGCAGATTCAGATAAGCCTATTTTTGCCGCAATATTACGTCGCAATTCAAGCATTTCAGCTGGAATATTGGAAGGTTGACTTCTTAATGCATTCACTTCTTTTATCACTTCTGCAAACGTCTTTTCCGCGTCTTTTTTATTATCCATTACACTCAGCTGTTCTTCGCGAAACGTCGCGCTGTTTTGCCAATCTTCCATGGTTTTGCGCGCTTTACCCGTTAATTCAGCAAAACCTTGCGGTGAATCGGGTAGAATCCAGTTTAGTTGCTGACAAGCTGCCTCTACTTGACCACGCTTCCGCAAACATTCAGCACGCTGTGTTTCCAGTCCACGTTTTTCCATTTCCCATTGCTCAATCTGCGCACCACCTTTCTCACGATGTTGCTGTTCAAGATCGCGTAAGAGAGAGCTATGATTGTTATATATTCCTTCGCGACGAGTAATTTCACCTTCTATACCTTCTAGATCTATTTTCAATTTAGCGAGGTGATCATTGAGAAGCTTAATGCGACGCTTTTCGCGGTAACTATCAACTCCTATTTCTAATTCTTTTACTTCATTGCGCCGTGCCTGCAACATTTGCAAATGTTGATATTCATCACGTGCGGGCGTTAACGTTTGTACTTGTTCGCGAGCAATAACAACAGCTTGATGGGCTGCATTTAATTCGCCGAACTCAGCTACTAAGCGTTGTGCCACTTCAAACGTAGCCGGCTTTTCCAGCATAAAATCACGTAAAAAAGTATTGAGATCACCTAGATTTTTAGCCGATTGGGTTTTATGTAATAAGCGCAGTGCCATTTCATTTTCAATACCCAATAGACGACTAAAGCGCTCACAGTAGGGTCGATATTCATCGTGAATGAATACATTTGGAAAAGTCTGTTTTAATTTGCGAATATCAAAATTCGATTGAGCAAAATGATCAAATTCTTTTAGGTCGAGTTCGCGTTCAAAAATGAGATAGTAACGTTTGAGATCTGTCAGTCCATTAGCATTACCACGCAACCAGAAAAGTTGAACTAAGACAACAAACTGGTTAAGTGAATTGCGATAGGTCAAAGCCAACGCGGACCAAGTTGTCCCAGGTCGCAAATATCGTGTTGCAATTTCACCAGATTGATCATCCTTTTGTTCAGCCCAGGCTCCACGTACATAGCTCACTAAATTACGATCACGACTGCTACGATCAGATTCTCGAGCAGCCGCATTAAAATCAATCCAACGAGGAGGAATTAATAAAGCAGAAAAAGCATCCAATAAAGTCGATTTCCCAGCTCCAGAGCGGCCAACGAATAAGAAACCACGTTCGGCTATTGGAATGTCATGCAGGCCTGAGAACGTTCCCCAGTTAAATACTTGTAATCGCGTCATTCGATATTGTTCGCGATCCAATAGTGAGAGCGATTGAGGTTCGTTAATCATTCTTGCACTCCTCTTTCATCATCTGTTAACATTTTTTGATATAAACGCGTTAACGTCAAAATTTCTTCGGCGGAAAAAAGCAACTTTAAAATAGAAGAAATTTCCAATCGATCTTCACTGGAACGAATTTTTTGTAGTATATTATGTTTCTTCATTTTCTCGATAGATGCATAAATCCGTTTTTGAAAACCAGCACGATCCGTATTGTTATCTCGTTCAAATAGCACCAGATGCTCGATTATCTCTGGAATAGAAACAACGGCTCGTTCACTTTGCGCCTCTGCTTGCGTCAAACGCTGACGGAGATAAAGTAGTAAAATTGAATCGATGTAAGTCAATTGCGCTCGTCGCAATAAGATAGGTATATCTAGATCTTCCGTGTTAGCCTGGCGAGTAAAAGCAATTTGTGAATCGCGATCCATGATAAGTTCCAGAAATAATTCGGACAGACGACAGCGGATAATCATTTCATCTCTTAGCAATGTTTGCCAAAGCTTAGAATGTCTGCGTGCGTCAAGCGAAGGGCCCATCAATAACTGAACTAGCACACGCCGTGTCTCCATTTCTAATTCGCCGCAGTCTTCGCTAAATAACTGGGACACGCCCTCTTTTATAGGTGTATCTATTGAAGCTGGCTCCCCTATTAACTCGACATTTTGCTCAGACCAATTCATTGCTGCGCTCTCTCAAAAAATAAATTATTGGAATTGTTGCACTGCGTTGTTGCTCATCTTCTCCGCACCAGATAATTTTTTCGCTTTCATTGGCTTTGTGTCCATAGCGACTGCCTAATGCGACTAATCCTACGACGCTGCCCAAGCCTTGTGTCGCAGGAAATCGCGCTAATACTTCACCAATTGAAGCTTGTGATTGCAATAATAAAGTCGCTCGAACATTGGCTTTCAGCGTACGAAAATCGATTTCCGATCGCGCCATTAACTCACCCACCATTTGCAAATCAATATTCGGCGCCTCTCCATGCCTCATCGATTCCGGGATAGCCTGTAAGGAAGGATCATGTAAAACCCACTGTGACACGGAACGTAGGCGACTACTGGTTAATTGTAAGGTATATTCTAATGATTCTGTGACTTTTACCTCGTCTTTTAAAGCTAGCGCCGCTCGCTGTCCTTCTTTAAGCAGCTGATTAAGACGCCGTTGCTCAAGGTACTCACGACTCTGCACAAAATGCTTCAAACTACGCGCAAAATGTTGCAATACTTCATGCACCATCCCACCTTGATCTAGTAAACTGCGTGTTAAATTCAATAGAAAACGTCGTTCATGGAGCTTAAGTTTCTGCACAAAATCCCGCGATATCACCTGTTCAAGCGCTTGATCGAGTGAGGCATTTTGTTCGGGATCCGTTAATAAACGCCAAAATGCGGAAAATGTCCTGCCAGCTTCACTCTCAGAAATTAAATCAACGCCAGCAAACAAAGCTTCCAGCGCTTCTCCTCGACTACCGTCGTTATCCATTATGCGTTCTCTGAGACTTCGATTTAATTGCTCAAACTCATCACGTACATGCCGAAAATCTCCTGTGAGATTATCCGCCAACAAGATTATTTCCCGTATCCGTTCTAAGGATTGTATTTCAGATAGAACACGTAGTTGCCCTTTATTAATTACTGCAATTTGACGATCTATATTTTCACGTTCTTTTAGCAACGCATTAATTCGACTTTCTGGATTAGGATCCGTTTCCTCAGCTAAGCGTATTAATTGGTGAATAACAGTGGATAAGCGACTTTCTGTCGCCGATGTTCTTGGTTCTACCAAATTAATAGCAAAGCGTATAGCGTCTGCAGCGGCAGCAGAAAGTTCATATTCTTCTTCCGTTGCCCCTGAGCGGAAACGTCGTTCCAAAAAACCTGCGGCTAGCCAATCAGCTATATAACCTTGGGCTGTCTGAGGAAGCGCTTCACCTCTGGCTCGCAAGTCTTCTATATCTCGCCCGAGGCGGTCGTGTAAGATCGACGCAGGAAGGCTTTGTTCGCCATCAAAAAAATGCGCTTGGAGCAAACCGATGATCACGGGTGCATTATCCGCCGCAAGCAGACGCCAATGAGACTGAAACCGCAGTCGGCGATATGTGGCTATAAATTTATTTACTTTCATAGAGTTAGCTAATTGTTAATGTGTGAATGCAGGGAAGGGATAACTTACCTTCAAAGGTTATGTATTGTGACTTTGTTTCAAATAAATGCAAGCCTAAAATCACCGAATATACTCACTATTCTCTTGATCCCCTTTAATAAACCATAAGCTATATCTATAATCTTACTATGATCTTACCTCGAGGCAAGCATCATCCACGAAGCATTTGAAAAATTACTAGGTCTATCACAGATAACTGTCTAAGATTCAACTGTAGTTAATCAAGCACTGCATTGGTATAACAATAAATTTGATTTTGCCGACACTCCATCTGGCATCAAGTTTCCAAACAGAAAAATTTGCTACTTTAGATAAGAACTTAGTTAAAAATGGAAAGAATTTCCATATCAATATAATTACTTTCGAAACTTAGTTTGATCATAAAAAAGGATCACTCCCCAAACCAGCTCTCGAGACCATACAATGGAATTTCTATAAGATTATCCAATCAAGGTCAAATTGCCGAACAATTTGTTGCACAGGAAATGCTAGCGTATGCAGACTTCCATAAACAAACTAAATTATATTACTGGCATCGCGAAGCGAAAAGCAGTAACGCAGAAGTTGATTTTATTGTACTTAAAAAGGGTGAAATAATTCC
>Ga0207065_1006_pt1 | contig 15784 bp, 15 predicted proteins | sample Alteio_BWMinCont_27_FD_153492 | JGI IMG/M metagenome (GOLD analysis project Ga0207065, IMG submission 153492) | Enriched cells from forest soil in Barre Woods Harvard Forest LTER site, Petersham, Massachusetts, United States -... | ecosystem: Environmental > Terrestrial > Soil > Temperate forest >...
TGTGCGGGTGAGGAAGATAGCCACTTCCTCTTTTTTTTCTACTTCCTGATTTTTTACCTCTTCTTTACTCGCTGCAAAGGCTAGAGTGGGGAGAGAACAAAAAAGGCAGAAGTACCAGAGGAGATTACTCAGATCCATTCCATTCATCCGGTTATTATACGCGTACAAGTTTTTGGGTTCATTCTGCATTCCGAGGGAAGCCAACTCAAAAACGTTAGGTTATTACGGTTTTTCTGTCTCGCAGAGTCCAAATGCACAAAGCCTGCCTGTGCACGGTATATAGCAAAAAGAGAATTATCGAGCCAGTTTTGAAACTTCCCCCATCAAAAAAATAGGTTTTCTCAGGAAGAGGTGTCTGCTGTTTGGGCAGCGAGCGAGCGTTTTCTCAGCAAAAAATATCCGCTGTAAAAGCAGAAAAAAACACCCAGGAAAAGAACCATGAGAGGGCCTAAAAGAACGCAGAGAAAGCCGCCTAGCGGTGGGGCCACGGCACCTCTTAGTCCTACCATCACCACATTGACGCCAGAGAAGAGGGAGCTATCCTCTTTGCCGGCAAAACTAGCTCCGGATAGGTTCCAAAGCAGGTGGCTGCCTCCCTGGGCAATGCCATAAAAGGCATAAGCGAGATAGAGCCAGCCGATATGCAGAGGAGCCAGGAGGAGAAAAACAGGAAAGCAGCCGACGAGGATGAAGACAAGGCTTGACATTTTGAAAATAGGTATTTTGGGCATAAGCCGAGCCCAGAAAGAGGAGGAGAGGGCGATACCGAGACCTTTGCAGAGGGAGAGGGCAATGCCAAAATCCATGTAGGAGAGGTGGAGCCATTTGACGAGAAAGAGAGGGACTGCGGGCTGTATGAGCATGATGCCAAAACCGCAGAGCATAAAACCCCATTGGAAGAGGGAAAAATCACGCCTGTTCTGCATGAGATCCCAGCTATTTTTCCAGGGTTTTAGGAAAAAGTCTTTCAAGGAGTCTTTAGGCACAGCTTCCTCATTCGGCTGCTCTTGATGGTTGATCGGCATGCGGGCGAAGATATACAAGCTGGCCATTCCAAAGAGGGCGCTGCCAAAAAAGAGGATCTGCCAGATATTGGGGTTCTGGTCTAAGAGGGCGCCGATACCCAGAGAGAGGATCATGTTTTCCACATAGCTCAAGACATATCCAAAAGAAAAAGTTTTCTCCCTTACTTTGGTGGGGAGGTTCAGCTTTAAAATCTCGATCCAAGCGGGTGTTCCTGCGCGGTAAAAGAGCATATAGATGGCGCTTGCTGCGATCACAAACCAGGGATCTTGGATCAAAGGGAAAAAGAGAAAAGGGAGTCGTCCTAATATGCCAGCCCAAATGAGGTTGGAGCGAAGCCGTCCCTTATTTTTGGAGAGGCCGGAACTCCAGTAGAAGGAGAAGATCGAAACCAGGGGTTTCAGCATGGTGAGGATTGCGATTTGAAAAGCGGTTGCGCCTAGATCCTTGCACAGGATAAAAGCGATAAACCCATATACGGTAAATAGCGGTTCTCCCAAGATATTGGAAAGCAGTAGGGCGTTGCGGGTTTTTTTCTGATAGACCTCATTGGACAAGGCAACTCTCATCAGACATTTCCTTTGAACTGTAAGTTTCCTAAGTTGGGCGCTAGCATCATACATCCCCACCTTCATTTTTGAAAGCCAGGAATAACAATCCTCAATGAAAAATATTAATTATTAATAAAAATAAATTTAAAAAAAACAAGTTGAATTAAAATTTAAAAAAGATGTAAAATTAACTAATTTTTTTGCAATTTAAGGCGCACAATGTCTAGTCCTACTATTAATTCTTTAAACGATTATTCTTATCTTACTGTCCCCCCTCCTAAAGCGATCCCAAATGAGGATAAGAAGCCAACTACTAGAATAACATCCTCGTCCCCTCCCGAAGATAGAACTGTCAAGACTACCTCTCAAATCATGCAGCAACAACAACAATATAACGCGATCCAGTCTGATTCTGATAGCGATAGAGAGGATAATTACAACTGTATCTACAATCCTGCAGATGTTTTAGACCAATTCATAGAATTTGCCATAAGAGAGAAAATGCCCCTTCCTGATTTTTCTAGAGAAGAGCGAACTATTTTACAGAGTATACTCACTAGATGGCCAAAAACCATCCTGCGAACAGTGCCCGATTATCTAGTTTTTGATCTGATAGTAACTTTACAAGAATTGCTAGTCCAACTGAAAGCAGTAGATCAGCAGAAACACTCTGCTCTAGAAAAGCTATGCAATAGCCTTCCGGGCCAATTGGGAGAGCATGCTTTATCCATAGTTGGGGTACCTAATAATCAGACTCCCGATGGCCAGTTAGAAATCAGAGAAACAAGCACAAAATTTCTGCTCATCCTTATAGGGCATCGTCAACTTCTTGAAAAGCTACAAACTATTTACCCTCAATTTTTAAAAATATTATCTGACAATATCATTAAAATAAGATTGTTGATAAAATTATTAGAAAGCAAAGAATCTTTTAATTATTTAACTTTACTCACTTTCGAATCGTTTGAAATCGAAAAAGAAGAAGAGTCTAGGAATAAAACAAAAGACTATGTAATTGATATTAAAACAATAGCAACTATCAACAATATCGAAAATACTGGAAGTAGTGCGAAAGAAAGGCACAACATCGATCAAAAGTTTTTTGTTAAAACAATCCAAGAACTATTGAAGTTTTATACTAGTAAATACAGAACCATAAACAAAAATAATTTAATACAAAAGTATTTACTTATAAAGACATTAACGGTACTAGATAGATTTGAAGCTCTGTTTAGAAAAAGAAATCATACGAATAATATAAAAATACAGATAGAATTTTTTCATCAAAATAATCTTCTACTAACTGCCTTAGAATTTTCAGAAGGATTAGAGCTCTCAGTACCTAATCGGAATATTCTTGAGTTTTTTTATATTGAATACTTCAGCATGCTTACATCACTTAACAAAATTCATTGCTTCTTTATTATAGATATATCCTGTTTTACAGCGCGTTTTTCCTATAATATAGGAAATTATTATAAGTTAGATGTTTTAATTGAAGAACACTCTAAAAAACTAAAATCAATTCACGCTTTTCCAATGGGGAAAAAATTTCAAACCATAGTAAAAACACTCAAAAAAAACCAATTAATCAATAGCGCTATTCCTGATTATTTAGTAAGGCCTTCTATCGCTGCTTCCAAGCAACTAGTCATGTCTCATCCATTTAATTTTAATTATGATCGTTTTAAGCAGCTACTGAAAAACCTACATGAGTACTATTCTAAATTGGGCAGCGAAATGGCCGCAGTAATCAATTCCTCAGAGGGACAAAATCAAGATGCGGTAGCTGACCTAAAGGCTGCTTTTCTGGAGTTTAGTACATTGATCTTCACTATTTTTTTTGTTGCCCGCGATATAGAGAAATTCAGGCAAGATAATTATAAAAATGTGGAGAATGATCCGATTCCAGAAGAACTGCTCGATCTATTGGATCTCGACATAGCGGGAGTTCCCTTCGACCTCGGACCACTGCAAACTATCAATCTTGATGAAGAATCTCCCTCTTCCGAAGCAATAACAGAACCCAGCTCTTCTTCGAGTTCCTCCTCCAGCATACAAACCAATTCCCTGACACCCTTAGAATCAACCTCTTCTTCGAGCTCATCTTCCAGCGTCCAAACCAAAGGAAAGTCTCTCCCCTCTTCTACCTCAACACTGGAATCAAGCTCTTCTTCGAGTTCCTCTTCAAGCCCATCTTCCCTTAGCAAATTCAAGGCAAAAAATATTACAGCAACTGATACCACAACAACGACAGATAAGGTAAAAAAACAGGGCAAAATCATTCCTGTAATTCAAAAAGACAAAACTATTGATCTAGCTGAAATACGGCGAGGGATAAAGCGTAGGAAATTAGAAAAGCTGCTCGGTTCTCTTGGAAAGAAGGAGGGAGGCAGGCACACGCTATTTGGTGGCATTCCGGTTGCTCGCCATGGAAAAGACCTAAAGATTGGAACTTTGATGAAAGGAATTAAAAAGGCCATAGAGAACAAGGAAACAAAAAATGAGTAGTATTAGCTCTTTAACAGATTATTCTTATCTTACTGTCTACTCTTCTAAAGTGATCCCGAATGAGGATAAGCAGCCAGCTAAATGTAGGGTAACATCCTCGCCTCCTTCCGAAGATGCAACTGTCCAGACTACCTCCCAAATCATGCAGCAACTGCCAGAACAGCAGTCTAGTTCATCCAGTTCTAGTTCTACTTCTTGTGAGGACTTAGGAGTTAATTACAATTCTTTGGCAAAGCTAGAACTCTTTCTGCGCAATAAAAACCTACCTGTTCCTGAATTTACAGAAGGGGAAAGGAGGATACTGGAAGAAATACTCGAGGCATGGCCGCCAAACAGTATCACTGTAACGCTTCCTGTAGTTTTGGCCCTTGCTATCTATGAAGATCTTCTAAGTCTTCTAACAGCAGATTCTCCCTTCTCGGTAGAAGAAAAACTGCTCTTAGAATCGCTGCCTCATACCTATGCGGTGTTTCTACAATCTCTCTGGGAGAGTATGCAGAAAAAAGAGAGTGATCCCATACAAGAACGTCTTTTAACTGTTATTAATCCCAACGCTACCCACAATGTGCAGAACAGCCCGCAGCCGGAGAAAATTTTTATCACTGCTTTGGAAAAGATTATCGAATGCCTTGCAAAATTAAAAGAAACAGAAAGTATTGTTGAAAAGGTAAAAATTTGGCAGAAATTAATAATGTATCAATTAGATTACGGTGTCAGTTTTCTTGATATAAGTGTTTTCCTTACAAAAGGTAGCAAGCGTATTCAGGATCTCGAAGCGCAAATACCACAACAATCTGTATTCAGTCTAAACCAAATCAAGAATGATCAATTAACAAGGTATGATCCACCAAAAACTACAAAAAAAAACATCGACACATTAATTAAACATATTATTTCTTTTTACATTCGTTTTTATTCAAAACCAACAATTGAAAAAATAGAAAAAGAGTGCAACCCCATCGTTTTACTATATAAATTAAATTCATTTGGACATAGCAAAGCAAAATCTCTAGACTTTTTACTCCTAATTCGAAACCAAATTGAAATTCTTGATTTAAGAAAAGAAAAAATGATTAAAAGAAATAAGGAAATACAAACAGAAGCTATGTATCTAGCTGGTATTGATATTCGCATGGTGGCAGAAAAATTTTTAGAATATCAAAACACCATGAACTCTATTGCTTTCTACGAAAACTTCTATTTAGCAATATCGCAATTAAATATGCTAAATTTGGAAAGCAATCCTCATATGAAGTTTTTCTTCTTAAGGTTTAATGTAAATTTGTGCAGATATAGTAATTTGGTAAAACTTATTAACACAGTTGGTAAAACCCCACTGGAAATAGCTTTTAAAAAATTTTTTAAAAAATACATCAATGCTAATAAGCAAATTAATGAAAAATTAGATATCTTGATTCGAAATGATGGTGGGTGCATACGATGTTATAAATTGCTTGAACCCATTTCCTTACATTTCAATATAGGCAGTTTTACGGATTCTCTGAAGAATTTGCATACAACCTATTCTAAACAGGGCAGTGAGCTGTATAATACAGGTAACAGCGATGAGGCAGCAGAGCTTAAGGCAGCGTATTTGCAGTTGAGTTTAGATGCTATTGAGATGTTTTTCTTTTATAAAGATGTGAATCTGATAAAAACCAAGCAATTTCAGGATGGAGATGAAAGGCAGCTGTCTCCTGAGCTTATCGACCTTCTGGATTTAGAGATCTCTGCAGCACCCTATGATTTTGGGCCCTTGGAACAAATACCTGCCACCGACAGCCCCTCTAGTAGTTCATCCTCTTCAAGCAGCTCTCTTCCCTCTATTAGCTCTGCCTCTACGTCCCCATTGCCTTCTAGCAGCTCCTCCTCCTCGAGCAGCTCTCTTCCCTCTATTAGCTCTGCCTCTACGTCCCTCTTATCTTTTAGCACTTCATCATCATCATTTAGCAGTTCCTCCCCCCCTATTAGCTCTTCCTCATCATTGCTGACAAAAAAAATCACGGCTACAGCACCTGCCTCTACAACCACCTCTAAAACTAAGAAGCTAAAGCCAACCGAAGTGGGGCTCAAAAAGAAGGAAGTCGTTATCGATACATCCTCAATACGCCGAGGGATGAAGCGTTGGAAGTTAGAAAGGCTGCTCCGTGATTTGGGTACAGAAGAAGGGCGCAGGCACAAGTTATTTGGCGGCGTTGCAGTTGCTCGTAATGGTCCTACCGTGAAAATTGGAACTCTGAAGGGAATCCAAAAGCGAGTAGAGGAAAAGGTGAAGAAAGGCCAATTATAATCTTTACTTCCAAATAATTACATGACATCTTGTTTTTATTGATTTTTAATTTTACAATTATTATAATTGTAAGTGTTATAAAAAAATCACATACCATGAACTCTGATAAAATAAAGTTTAAAGAATTAGACGATCTCTATAAGCAGTTCAACAAAGCGACGAAAGACGTTGCTGGCTATCCTATTACCCAGTTTTTTAACTATTCCAAACTCTTCCGCTTTCTAAAATTTCATATCAACAACTTAGGAGATCCTTTTCGAGATAGCTGGTATTACAAAATTAATACTCTTTTACTTGAAAAACAGGTAATTACTCGTTTTGCAGAACTTTTTCATGCCCCCCAAAACGATTACTGGGGTTATGTCACTACGGGTGGAACTGAGGGTAATTTATACGGATTGTATGCAGCCCGAGAATTACATCCAGATGGAGTTGTTTTTTACTCTGATCAAACACACTACAGCGTCCCTAAAATTCTAAGGCTTTTGCGTATGCCATCGATAAAAGTGAAAGCAGGTGCGAATGGGGAAATTGATTACCAGGCATTGCAAGAGGAACTTCTTGCACAGAAAAAAACACCGATTATTTTGGCCAACATAGGAACAACTATGAAAGGCGCTGTTGATGATGTGATCCGCATTAAAGAGATTTTGACCGATTTAAATATTAAAAAATACTACATCCACTGCGATGCGGCATTTTTTGGCATGATACTCCCCTTTCTTCCTGCAATAGAAGCACAGCCTTTTGATTTCAGAACCGGCATAGATAGCATAGCTATTAGCGGTCATAAAATGATTGGGACTCCTATTCCTTGCGGTGTGGTTTTGACAAAAAAATCGAATCTTGAGGAGATCGGCTCGCATATCGAATATACAGGGGCCAAAGATAATACAATTACTGGTTCTCGCAGCGGACTGTCGACCTTGTTTTTATGGTATGAATTATTCTGCGCTCAAGAAGGAAAGCTACAAAAAGTAGTCAACGACTGTCAGGAAGTAGCCTCTTATGCTGTGAAGAAATTTAACGCCTGCGGAATTCCTGCATGGCGAAACAAAAATTCTCTCATCGTGATTTTTCCAAGACCTTCAGAAAAGACCATTAGAAAATGGCAACTAGCTGTAGAGGGAGATATTGCGCATATAGTCATTTTAGCCCATCTGCCCCATAAAATTATCGATCGGATTGTGAAACAAGTAGCTGGGGATATAAAAAAAGGGCAGCATCCGAGAAAAGCCCTGACAACAAGACTTCCCTAAAAAACACTCTCTCAGCGAACTCTATCCGTAAAAAACCGTTCTAATAATTTCAAAATCTGATAAAGAAAGCTTCGGAGAGCCTTCACTATGAAATGACAGATTTCAGCTAGTTTTAGGATCAATGCTACTGAAAAATGGGTCATTTTATAGAGGCTCTTATCCAAAACTGATGGATAAAGAATGCATCTTTCGTCAATAGATTTTTCAAAGAAGGAAAAAAGAACGATCATTCTTGCCGTTACAATTGGCAATCTTCTGGAGTGGTATGAAATTTATCTTTATGTCTACTGGTCGCCCATCATTGCACAGCTTTTTTTCAAAGCTGATTCACAATTCGACAATTTAACCAATACCTTCCTAATTTTTGCTGTGGGATTTCTATCGCGTCCTTTTGGGGGAATTTTTTTTGGAAGGCTTGGGGATTTAATAGGAAGAAAAAAATCGCTCGTTCTTTCTATTGGGGTTATGACCATTCCAACTTTTGTTACTGGTTTTTTGCCTACTTATGCACAAATCGGATTTTTTGCTCCCGTGATCCTGGGGCTGATGCGTATTCTACAATCTTTCCCGGCAGGCGGAGAAATTCCTGGGGCCTTTTGCTATCTGTATGAAAGTTCAAGGCATGAGAAACGACGCTATCTATGCAGCTGGGGAGCCGTTGGCTACCAGCTTGGGATTTTGCTTAGTACAATTGAATGTTTCTGCTTGGAAAAGTTTCTTTCGCACGAAGCTCTAATTACATGGGGATGGCGTGTCTCTTTTCTTATAGGAGGGTTAATCGGGCTCTTCGGGCTACTTTTGCGTTATCAATTGCATGAAACACCTCTCTATCAAGAGATGACAACTCATGAAAAAATTGTAAAAGAACCCATTTGGCAAGTGCTTTCTAGCCATAAAAAAGGAATTTTTAAGGGCATTTTATTTTGTGCTTTAAATTCTTCATCATTTTATTTACTTTCAGTCAATTTTCCTGTCTACTTCCAGAAGCTAATAGGAACAAACTACTCAAACAGCTTAATTATAACTATAATTTTTTTGCTTTTAATAACGATTCCTCTTCCCTTTTTTGGCATGCTTGCAGATAAATACAGCAATAAAAACATGCTTATATTCTCTACAATTGGAATTATTCTTCTATTGTATCCTTTATCACTTGCTATTAATAGCACATCTCTTTTCTTTATTATTACAGTCATTTTTCTTTTTAGTATTTTTTTCACCTGCCTTTCAGCGCTGATTCCCTATATCATGCCGAATCTTTTTCCCATCCGAGTGCGTTTCACTTGCGTAGCGGTAAGCTTCAATATTGTCGATGCGGTTATTGGAGGTTTTGCTCCTGTTATTGCTCTGTATCTCTATCATTATACTGGCGACCATTCTTCAATTATTTGGTTTCTCTTATTCACCTCTTTTCTTTCCCTTATTGGATATTTGCTGATAAAGGAAAAAAAAACCGTCATCCACTGAACCCTTTAATTGTATGATCTGCATTTACGTGCTTTTCTTTCTTTATTAAAAGGTAAGAGCCACAAGAGATGAATGCACAGAATAAAAGAAGCCAACAGAATGCTGCGGAGTTTCCTGTATAGTGCGTCAGATAGAGAACGATAACAGGAGTGAATCCACCGACAATGGCATCAACGGTATTGAAACTCAACCCCACACAGGTAAAACGAACACGCGTCGGAAAAAGATTAGCTAGTAAGTAGGGAAGTAAGGCAGAAATACAGGTAAAAAAGAAGGCTATCAATATTATAGTAATAATCAAAATCAACCAAGAGGAAGAGGTAATCGCATAATAAAGAGGGTAGAGCAGAAGGATAGTGCCAATCACTGAGCCTATGGCCATTTTTTTATTGCTGTATTTATCTGCAAGCATGCCAAAAAAGGGAAGAGGAATTGTTATCCAAAGCACCAGCAGGCTAGTGATGACAAAGTTATCTTTATAGCTTGTTCCTAGTAATTGTCCTAAATAATTTGGAATATTGACTGTTAACAGATAAAACTCAGATGAGTTCAGAACGCAAAACAAAATTCCTATCAAAATGCCTTTTTTATACTTATTTAAAACTTTTAAAATAGGTTCTGCGACAATGGTTTCATGAGTCATCATCTCCTGATAGAGGGTAGTTTCGTGTAGTCTGTAACGCAGACATAAGCCGCACAATCCAATAATGCCTCCCAACAAAAACGAGACGCGCCACCCCCAACTGATAAGATCTTCCGGAGTGAGAAACTTTTCCAAAAGGTAGCACTCTATGGTACTAATTAGAATCCCCATCTGATAGCCAACTGATGCCCAGCTAGATAAGTAGCGGCGCTTGTCTAACCCGGAACTCTCATATAAGTAACAAATAGCTCCAGGCAACTCTCCCCCTGCGGGAAAGGCCTGCAAAATACGCATGACAACAAGAATTAAAGGCGCAAAGATACCGACCTGCGCGTGAGTAGGAAGCAGCCCAGTTACAAAAGTTGGAATTGTCATTATAAGAACAGAAAGAATCATAGATTTTCTTCTGCCAATGCGATCGCCTAATCTTCCAAAAAAAATGCCACCGATTGGTCTCGCTAAAAATCCTATAGCAAAGATAAGGAATGTATTAGTTAGGTTAATCAGCTCTGATTCTGAGTCAAAAAAAAGCTCGGCAAGGATAGGAGCCCAGTAAACATAGAGGTAAATTTCATACCATTCGAGAAGATTCCCTATGGTGACAGCAAAAAGAACCGTACGCTTTTCTTTTCTTGAGAAATCCATAAATTAGGGAAGAATGGTTGAAAGTTTTTTTCTCGGACGAATCCCCTTTTTTAAATCCGAGGCTACCTGTGCTACTACAAGATCAATGATGCGATGGGGGGTATGCGGTTGAGTAATGAGATGGGCAATGTCGCCTTCTACAGCTAGTTGCCATTTGCGGATTGTCTGTGCCGAAGGCCTTGGAAAAATAATGATGATAGAATTTTTATTGCGCCATGCTTTGACTCCTGCTGCATTGAATTTTCTTACCGCATAACTGGCTCTTTCAATACATCCTTTAATCAAAGCTTGGAATTTACCTTCTTTAGCGCAATTCAATTCAAACCATAAGAACAATGGAGAGACCCCATTGCGAGATCCTGTAATTGTATTATCTTTGAGACAAAGGTATTGAATATGGGAAGCGGTAGGGTCTAGATTAGTTTTTTTTGTCAATACAACTCCGCAAGGAAATGGTGTTCCAATTACCTTATGGCCGCTAATTGAAATGCTGTCAATCCCAATACGAAAATCAAAAGGCTGCGACTCTATTTCAGGTAAAAAAGGGAGGATCATACCAAAAAAGGCCGCATCGCAGTGGATATAATATTTTTCGATCTTTAAGTCAGATAGGATCTCTTTAACGCGTACCAGATCGTCAACAGCCCCTTTCATCGTGGTGCCGATGTTCGCTAGAATCACTGGTGTTCTTCCTGCTCCTGCTTTTTCTACTCCTAGCTGAACTAGGAGTGCTTGATAGTCGATCTCTCCATTACCCAACGATTTCACCACAATCGAAGGCATACGCAAAAGCCTGAGATTTTTAGGTATGCTGTAATGGGTCTGGTCGGAGTAAAAAACCACGCAGTTGGGATGTAGCTCTCTTGCTAAGTATAAGCCATACAAATTCCCTTCTGTGCCACCATTGGTCACATAACCCCAGTAGTTATCCTTGGGAGCGTGAAATAATTCTGCCAGATAATCAATGACTTCTCTTTCAAACTCTAAAGTGTTGACTCTAAAGTAGCCCTTGTCTTGGAAGGGATCTCCTACATTGTTAATATGAAACTTTAGAAAATGATAGAGTGGAGAGTAATCAAAAAAATGGCGTACGGGATATCCAGCCATTTCTTTTGCTGTTTTTTGAAAGTATTTATAAAGACGATCCAGCCTTTTGATTTCTTTGCCTTTTGTTCTGACCATCGGTAACACCTGTTTGACTGGAAACTAGCAGTTCAAATAGGTGTTGTAAAGAAAATTAGATGACAGAACTTGGGATGCCACAAAGTAAGTAACTAAATCAAGCAGCTTCTAGGCAGCATTCTGCTCGGCGAGGCTTTATGCAACTCTTCCTGGAAAAGCAGCACCAATACCCTCTGAACGATAGTAGATTCAGGATTGGCAGATTATCTCTTAACTCTTTTGGTCAAATATGCTCTGCGGTTTGATTCCATTGGGGTATAGGATATACTTTGCTGTTCCCTGCACTACCCATACCTGAACGCCAAACAGATTTCCTGCTGCAATAAAGATTAAGAAAACTGCTATGCATTTTTTAAAACTAAAGGGATATTTAATTTTATTCCACAAATGGAATCCCCATATAAGGAAAACAGAATCCATAAAGAAGCTCATCATTTGTTTAACAAAAAATTCAATTAGAGGAGTCATTATTCTTTATCTCTTGTTTGATTAATAGATTTCCCTTAAATTTAGCGGACCTGATCCCTTTCCAATGACTTCAAGTGCACGAAGAATTTATACCGAACGTAATTCAAAAATTGGGATTTAGACTTCGCTTTCGTGTCACCCTAAATCCGATTCTCGAATCATGTTAACTAACTTAATTGCAACGAAAACCCATTATTCTTGTTACAAATGTTGTTAACATTGAAACAATTCCTCCTTGCAAATGACTAATTCCAAAAGGCATAATTGTATTTGTTATTACCGCGAGAAAATAAGTAACTAAACCAGAAAAAATTGAAGCGATAATATCTAGAATTTTCTGCCGAGTGGAAATTTCTTGATTATATGTTGCAATCCCTTGACGAATATTGTTAATAGGCTTGCAAAGGCAATAACTAACCCTATCAAAACAGCTTTGAATTCCGATAGACATATTTTTCCTTGTGTTGTATTGCTATTTATCAAAAATTTCATTTAATGTTTTTTTTCTGTGGGTTAACTCCATTAGAATGGATGATATACTTTGATATTCCTTGTACCACACCAATTTCAACACCAATCAAGTTTCCAACTGAACCAAAAATTAAGAAAACTGCTAGGCATTTTCTAAAACTAAATGGATATTTAATTTTATTCCACAAATGCATTCCAAGTATAATAAAAACAGAGTCGCAAAACGTTCCCATTACTTGCTTGATAATAAACTCAATTAAAAAAGTCATAATTTTTCTATTATTTTAATTAATGAGAATTGTGATCTGCATGCCAAGCCTCAAACTTTCTAATGGCAAACTCTTGCAAATCTTGATTCATTTGCCATCCCAAATGCTCAACTTCGAATTTGAAAGGCGCCAACTCTACTACACTAAGTGTGGCTTTTAAATAACCGACAAAGTCATTTCGCCAGCCTTCGGCCAATCCCACAGCCATACTTGGAAATGTCGCATTATATTTTTCCACATAAGCCTGAGCTGCTTGGTAATAAGCCTGCACGCTTTGGTTGTATCGTTCTTCTATTCGTTCAAAATCGCCCCCATAGGAGTTATCCTGTTGAGAACGCGTATTGTCTGCTTCAAACTCTCCTGGATCTCTACAAAACTTAAATTTCCCTGGCTGCTGCGTGCTTGCAGAATTGCCAATTTCTATGGGCATATTAGCAAAACGAACTTCTATCGAAGCCGCTTCTTCCATTTGTCTAGGTTCATAAGAATAAACAATAGGGTCTCCCCTGCTATTTGTCACTGTAACAGTAGTCTGTTTTCGGCGTAAAATTCGAATAGAAGAAGCCTTGAGGAAATAAAAACTCCTGAATCCTGTTCTGCATTGCACAGACAGTAGTTTTCGTTTGATGATTCTGGAAGTCTTTTACATCATAAATCCCGGATAGCAAATCATCGAAATCATCAACATTAGCTATGCTCATTTTTCGTTCTTAAAGCCCCTGTATTTTTTAATGGAGCAGAGAATACAAAAAGATGAGGAATTCTGTACATCCGAAGAAAAATTTTGAAAGTATAATCGCTATTTTTGGCATTGAAAATAAAAATCGCTTAGCAAGCAGCTCGCTCTCTATGAGACATTATAATCTCATGAATTTTTTCTAAAAACTGCGGCTAAAAATTTAGGGAAAAGCCAGCGCGTATGATGGGCGCAGCTCGCAAGGACTCTCCTGGGAGGAAGCCCTGAGTCTTGAACCCTGGCTGAATGTAGAGGAAAAAACCTGAATCTTTGATCTCCTTTTCAAGGACAACGGAAAAAGCAACTCCGAGCCTTTGTTTATGCAAGTTTTCAGGAAGATCGGTATTTGTACTTTCGTCGAAGTCCTCCAAAGACTTGAAATCAAAAAGAATAGGAGGCTGTCTCCATGCATCGAAACGGTAGCCGATAAGGCATCCTTTCCACGTAAAGAGCGAGGGTTGCTCTAGGCCAAGCCCAAAATAGGAATTCTTCGTATACCTTCCCCATTTTAGATAGAAGTAGATTGGCTCCCTATCCTTTACCAAGAAATTTTCCAAATAATACTCGGGGCCAAATGGAGTGAGCCCCATCCGGACAGAGGGAAGATAACGATAGGAGCCTATGGGGATCATGGGAAAAGAAAAGGGCTTGCCAGAGAAGATGTACTTAAACCAGGAGTAATAGGAAAAGAAGGTAAAAGGATCGAGATAATTCATCAAAACCCTTTTTTTGAGTGTGTCGTCTGTAAGATTTCCATCATAGGTGAGATTGAGGAAAAACAGGTAGGTTCTAATGTCATGGCCATCTAAAGAGGGCTCAATAAAGCAATCTTGCATACTCAGAATATAATTAGTGAGATCCTGCTGGGATCTAGTATAGAGGACGGCTTGCCTTCCATCCATTTGCCCCGTCTGCAACCATTTCAATCTTGTCCGATTGGCTAAAATAGCAGTCGCCTCCACTCCGCCAATTGCAATCGTCGTCATCAGGCTACTGCTCATCTGGTCGGTAACAGTGAATTCTGTGGCAGCTCCAAACCAAGAAAATTTGTATTTTCTCACTTTAGCATAATTATCACCTAGATCCCGTATACGGTAACCATGCCCGAATACCTCGTGCTGAAAAATCATGAGATAAGTATCTACAATATCCCATGCAATAAGATCCAATAAGCGTGCAGTACGGTGAGACCAGGACTTTGAAAAGGGAGGTCTTTTAAGCAGAAGATCTTCTCTTTCCATCAAGAAATGATGGAGGGTTAAAAGATCCTCCCCGCCGCTGTAAGGGGAAAAATCGATATCCCCAATTGCATCATAGCGAGGGCTTGCAAAAAGAGTTGTTGTCAGTGAAAAGAGGATTAAGAAAAAAGTTTTATGTTTCAAATTTTAATTACATTTTATTTATAAATTTAATTCATTTTATTTAAACATCATAATTATCATCAACTAAACTTATATTTTTAATTTTTTCAAAAATATTATGAAAAGAATCATTCTAACAAGAAGAGGCGGAGATGGATGTGTATGTTCATGCTGCAGAAAGAGCAAACATAGATTGAAATTTTCGCAGACAGTCTTTAAGATAAAAAATCCTCTGAAATCTTGAGGGGCAATAGCTCAGTTGGTTAGAGCAGCGGACTCATAATCCGCGGGTCGCAGGTTCAAGTCCTGCTTGCCCCACATTTCTAAACGGCACAATCCACACATTTAAGTAGTATTTGAGGCATTCTAATAGATTGTGAACTCAGTAAAGCAATTGAATGCCAGTATGAGACCTAAAGCTTATCTAGATGCTCTCACCCCCCTGCTCAAAAAATCCTCCTTTACTGCCGCGGAAGCGCGAGAGGTAGGGGTTCCTTCGGCTATTCTTAGCCATTATGTAAAGACAGGAGAACTCAAGCGAATTCAACGAGGAGTTTATCAAGGAGCTGGCTATAGCAATCCCTCTTCTTTCCAGTGGGAAGATCTCAGCCAAGCTGTTCTTTCCATAAAAGAAGGCGTCGTCTGCCTTATTTCTGCTCTAGCCATCTACGGACTAACAGAAGAGATCCCTCGTCAATACTGGATTGGCATCCGAAATGGAACTTCTACCAAAGAAAACCGTCGCATAAAGATTGTTCGTTTCCGGAATATGAAACTAGGAAAAACAGAAATCAAACTCGAAGGAATAACCATATAGTCAAACTTCATCGTGCGCTTGTCGAAGGAGGAGGAATGACCATTCGCCAATTTTTATCTATGAGCGTATCTCGAAAGTTGAAAAATGGGGA
>Ga0207065_1140_pt1 | contig 15318 bp, 11 predicted proteins | sample Alteio_BWMinCont_27_FD_153492 | JGI IMG/M metagenome (GOLD analysis project Ga0207065, IMG submission 153492) | Enriched cells from forest soil in Barre Woods Harvard Forest LTER site, Petersham, Massachusetts, United States -... | ecosystem: Environmental > Terrestrial > Soil > Temperate forest >...
GTGAGAAAGCACATAGAAAAACGTGAAGAAAAGAACGGGAAATATGTAGCAAATGTCAGGGAGTTTTTCAATGGCAACCAGTTCCTGCTTCTTATTTATAAAAAGTATACTGATGTGCGTCTGGTGGCTACGCCTCCAAAATCATTAGGCAAATTCGGCGGAGATACTGATAACTGGATGTGGCCACGCCATACTTGTGACTTCTCAATGTTTCGCGTATATGCGGACACAAGCAATGAGCCGGCTAATTATTCGGTTAAAAATGTCCCCTATCACCCTAAAAAATATTTACCTGTATCTATTAAAGGAGAGCAGGAGGGTGACTATGCCATGATAATGGGTTACCCAGGCCGCACCAACCGTTACGAAGTGTCTTATGGTGTCAACCTTGCGGTAAATATTGTAAACCCATCTATTGTTGATATCCGCGATCTGCGTCTCGATATATTACATCGCCATATGGCGCAGGATAAATCGGTTTATCTGAAGCTTACGTCGCAGGCAGCAAGTATATCTAATTACTGGAAATACTACATCGGGCAGACAGAGCAACTGAAACGCCTGCATGTAGTAGATAAAAAGAAGAAACAGGAAGATGCCTTTGTAACCTGGGCTAAAGAAAATAATACAGATGCCGACCTTATACAAAAGTTCGAGAAGATGTATAGTGCGTATATTCCTTATGCAAAAAACGCTGTTTATTATACTGAATGCTTCCGTGCTTCTGCAGTCGCGAGGGTAGGCGCTGGTCTTGAGCCATTGGAAAAATATCTTGAAAAATATCAGAATAATAAGGACTCTATTACACACTATGTCTCTCCGATTAAATCCGCCTATCGCGATCTGATGAAGTCTTTCGATTATTCAACAGAGAAAGAAATGTTTGCGCAAATGGCAAAGAAATATTATGATAATATACCCAAAGAGCAATTGCCTGGTATTTATGATCAGGTGATTTTCAAAAAGTTCAGTGGTGGGAACAACATTAATACCTTCAATGAATACGCCGCTTATGTCTTCAATAATACTATTTTGCTTGATACTGCAAAGTTTATGGCATTTTGTGATTCACCTACTCTCAGGGCTTTGCTTGATGACCCTGCGGTAGAGTACAGCGTAAGCTTTGTAAGGAATTATGAAAAAAATTACCAGCCTCAGGCTGAAGCATTTAGCAATGAAAGAAAGGTGCTAGGCAGAAAATACGTACATGACTTGATGGTTTGGAAAAAAGATAAACTCTTTTTCCCCGATGCTAACTCCACTATGCGTCTCACATACGGATCTGTGCGCAGCTATGACCCCCAGGACGGTGTACACTATAAATATTATACTACACTGGATGGCCTCATGGCAAAATACAAACCCGGTAACGATGAATTTGATGTACCGCAAAGCCTGGTAGAGGCCTATAAGACCAAAGATTATGGCCGCTATGCAGATGCAGACGGCACTTTGCACACTTGCTTTATTACCAATAACGATATTACAGGCGGTAATTCAGGCAGCCCTGTTATCAATGCGGATGGAGAGTTATTGGGTGCTGCATTTGATGGTAACTGGGAGGCTATGAGTGGTGATATCGCTTTTGATAAAAAGTATAAAAGAACTATCGTGTGCGATGCGCGCTTTATCCTATATATGGTAGACAAGATAGGCCACGCAGATAATTTAATAAAAGAAATGGATATTCGGGAATAATTGCCCTGAATTATGATTTTCAAACAGCCCTGCTTATAGGGCTGTTTTTATGATAACATCTTCTCTAACTTCAAAAATGCATCAGAAGGTGTTAAGCTTTCCCATAGCACTTTGTATATCAGGCTGGCAATAGGGATATTAATAGAGTATGTTTTAGATATAGCCTGCATACCTCTTGCAGCATTATACCCTTCGGCCACCATATTCATTTCCAGTGTAGCAGCCTTTACAGAATATCCCTTGCCTATCATAGTGCCGAATGTTCTGTTGCGGCTGTGCAGGGAATAGCCGGTTACCAGCAGGTCCCCCAGGTAGGCGCTTGTATGAAAATCAGGCTTTTCATTAGAAGGGTGCACTTTTTCAAAATGGTCTTTCAAAAAATGATACATTTCTCTGTAGCAGTTAGTAATATAAACACTGAGGAAATTATCGCCATAATCAAGGGAGTGGGCTATACCTGCTCCGATAGCGTATATGTTTTTCAGCACTGCCGCATATTGAGCCCCCCATATATCATGGTTACATGTGGTGTGGATGTAAGTATTATTAAACGCTTTTGATACCTCGTGCGCCAGCTTATCGTTAAGGCCTGAGAATGTTAAGTAAGAAAGTCTTTCATCAGCTACTTCTTCTGCGTGGCATGGCCCCGTAATGGCCACATAATTATCCAGTTTGCAATCGTAGTGGGTGATAAGATAGTCATTCAACAGCAGGTTAGATTCCGGCAAGATGCCCTTTATAGCAGAGATGATATTTTTTCCCTGCCACATTTTTTTATCCACGCCTTCCATCACTTGCAGGGCATATGCCGATGGAACACATATCAATACTGTGTCACAACTCTCCATCACTTGTTTAAGATTGTTTGTGGGGCGTATAGTATCAGCAATAAATCTTACCGAAGTAAGATAGTGAGGGTTATGGTACCTGTTTTGTAAATAGCTTACAGCCTCTGTATTACGTACCCACCAATATATAGTATTGCCATTGTCCGTAAGTATTTTGGCAAGTGCGGTACCCCAGCTGCCATTGCCTATTATGCCTATTTGGCCTAAATGATGTGAACCCAAATTGAAGAAAATTGGTTAATAAAATCTTATTCGTTCGCCTTAGCTTCAAAAAGCTTACTCTTTTCTACCACGCGCACTTTTATTTTGTCTTTCAGTGTTCTTGCTATAGCTCCGTACGGGGCAATAACTACCTGTTCGCCCTCTTTCAATCCCTCTGTTATTTGCAGGTATTCATTATCCTGCAAGCCTGTTTTTACATCTCTGAGAGATACCATGTTTGTTTTTTCATTGCATATAAACACTACCTGTCTTATATTATCCTTATCCAGGCTCAGGCTCTTTTTATCCTTTATACTGTCTGGCCAGTCGCGTGTAGTTACAGCATTTACGGGCACAGACAATATGTTATCTATCCGGTTCGTATGTATCTCCACCGATGCTGACATCCCGGGTTTAAAAGGAAATTTACCTTTTGGCATTTGTTTTATAAGGTCAGCATAGCTTTCGGGCAGTATCCATATATGCACAGTATAGTTCGTTACCTGGTCTGTGCTTGCTGCTGTAGCAGATTTGCTGCTCGATACACCTATCTTGGATACGATACCTGTAAATTTCCTTTTCCTGTATGCGTCTGCATCTATTATTGTAGTATCACCTGCTTTTACTTTGGCTATATCAGTTTCGCTTACATCCACCCTAACTTCTATACGGCTCATATCAGCTATGGTGAGCATTTCCGTGCCAGCCATCTGTGCAGTTCCTACTACTCGTTCACCTTTCTTTACATTAAGCTGCGAAATGACTCCCGATGTGGGCGCTATAATAGTGGTTTTCAGCAAGCTCTCTCTCATTTGAGAAAGGTTGGCTTCAGATCCTTCTACAGCATATTTGCCGCCGCTTGTACTTGCTTTTGAAGCATCAAAGGCAGCCTTTGCACTTTTGTATGATGATTCTGCTTGTTCAAATTCCAGTTGTGAGATCACCTTATCCTTATACAGTTTTTTGTTCCGCTCATAAGTTGCAAGCGCCAGGTCGTATTGCGATTCTGCTTGAGCCATCATCTGTTTGGCATTCATAGCGCTGGCCCTCGATTGCTCAACGCTGGCTTTCGCCTGGTTCACCATAGAATTGTATATGGCCGGGTTGATCTTTACAAGCAGTTCGTCTTTATGCACACTGTCTCCTTCCTGCACATTCAGCTCTATTATTTCCCCACTCACCTCCGGGCTTATCTTCACTTCAGTCTCAGGATATATTTTGCCACTGGCGCTCACCGTTTCGGTAATAGTATGGGGAGCAGCCTTTTCAATAGCTACTTTAGTGCCGTCATTGCCGGTGGCTTTAGCTATTATAATAAGTATGATCAACAAGCCTATACTTCCACCTATCAGCCACCAAACCTTTTTCTTTTTCATTTATAAGAAGCTTATTAATGATATTGCATTGGTATTATTATCAATTCAAAACCAATATACAATATTCAATTTACAATATTATTACCTCACTTCACTTCCCGCTGCTGCTGTCTCAAGTGGCGATACAAATATCAACCTGCCATCAGGGTTTTGTGCCATCAGTATCATGCCCTTGCTTTCTATACCGCGCATTTTGCGTGGTGCCAGGTTGGCTACAACTGTCACTTGCTTGCCTACTATTTCTTCAGGCTTAAAGTGCAAAGCTATTCCCGATACAACAGTTCTTTTTTCTCCATTGCCCATATCCAGTTCCAGCTTCAGCAGCTTATCTGCTTTTTCCACTTTTTCAGCAGCTAGTATAGTTGCCACACGAAGGTCCATTTTGTTGAACTCGTCTATACTTATTTCAGCTTTTTGTATAGGGGCTTGTATGGGTTCCTGTGTTTTATTTTCAAGATTATTTTCCATCTTCTGATCATTGTTAGTTTGCGCACTATTATCAGACTTTTTACTTTCTACTTTTTCATTTTTACTTCCGCCATGCAGTTTCTGCACCTGCGCTTCAATCTCAGCATCTTCTATTTTTCTGAATAGCAGTTCCGGTGCGCGCAATGGATAATTCTCTTTCAGCAGGTCTATCCTTCCGGCGTTTTCCCATTCCAGCATGCGGTCCACCACCTTCATCATGTAGCACATTTTCTTTGCAGTGAAGGGTAAGAAAGGGTTTATCAATATGGCCAGGTTCGCAGTCAGTTGCAAAGATAAGTGCAGGCAATTATCTATAAGCTTCTGGTTCTCTGGTTTTTCTTCCAGTGTTTTAGCTACTATCCATGGCTCTTTGTCCTGCATATATTTATTGCCCTTGCGTGCCAGGTCCATCACTTCATACAGGGCATCGCGGAATTTATAATTCTCCAGGTCAGCCTCTGCCATTGCTTTGGTATTATGTATAGCATTCAGCAGCGCTTTATCAGCTTCATCCATCACATCGTAGTGCAGTTTAGGCACCCTGCCGTTACATAGTTTGTGCATCAGCACAAATGCCCTGTTCACAAAATTCCCGAATATAGATACCAGCTCGCTGTTGTTCCTGTCCTGCAGGTCTTTCCAGGTAAAATCATTGTCTTTTGTTTCCGGGGCATTGGCGCAGAGCACATAGCGCAGCACATCCTGCTGGTCTGGAAAATCATTCATGTATTCATGCACCCACACAGCCCAGTTGCGCGATGTAGATACTTTTTCTCCTTCTATGTTCAGAAATTCATTGGCAGGTACGTTGTCAGGTAATACAAAACCTCCATGCGCCTTCAGCATAGCAGGGAAAATGATACAGTGAAAAACTATGTTATCCTTGCCTATAAAGTGCACCAGTTTGGTGTCTTCTTTACACCAATAGTCCGCCCACTGACTAGTAAGTTCTTTGGTAGCGCTGATGTATCCTATTGGTGCATCAAACCATACATACAATACTTTCCCTTTGGCTTCAGGCAGTGGCACGGGCACGCCCCAGTTACTGTCGCGTGTCATAGCGCGTGGCTGCAATCCATTGTCAATCCAGCTTTTGCATTGCCCATAAACATTAGGTTTCCATTCATCTTTTTTACCTTCTACTATCCACTCTTTCAGCCATCCTTCATATTTGTTCAGCGGAAAATACCAGTGCTTTGTTTTGCGCTTCACAGGTATTGCATTGCTTAGTGCAGATCTCGGATTGATCAATTGCTCCGGTGACAGTGAACTTCCACATCGCTCACATTGGTCGCCATATGCATTCTCATTACCACACACAGGGCATGTGCCTATAATATACCTGTCTGCCAGGAACATCTCTTTCTCTTCATCATAATACTGCTCGCTTTCCTGTTCCTCAAATAAGTGGTCTTTATACAGTTTTGTAAAAAATGCCTGGGATGTTTCGTGATGAATCTTATTGCTGGTGCGCGAGTAGATATCGAACGATATGCCCATTTTCTCAAAGCTGTCCTTCATCATCGCATGATATTTGTCAACAACTTCCTGCGGCGTGACGCCTTCCTTCATAGCGCGTATGGTAATAGGCACACCATGCTCATCACTGCCACACACGTATTTTACATCTCTCTTCTGGCTTCTCAGGTAGCGCACATATATATCTGCCGGCAGGTAGCTGCCGGCCAGGTGGCCTATATGTATAGGCCCATTGGCATAGGGTAGTGCCGAGGTGACCAGGTATCGCTTAAAATCCATTCTTGTATTACTAATTTATTTTTGAGACTGCAAGATAGGAAATTGCCAATTGTTAATAAGGAAGCTACTTAAACAATATACAGGTTATATTACTCTGTTATAGACAACGGAATTACTGAAATTTGCCAATAAAGGAAGCCTAGTTTGGCTTTTTATTACTCATGCTGTTATACACAAGGCTCGAAATTTCGCCTATTACATCTGTCAGGTTTTTGCGCTCTGGGCCTTTGGTCATTACAGTTATGATATAGGAATTATCTCCGTTATATACAATGCCGGATTCATGCAATTCATATGTTTTGCCATCGCTGAACTCACCAAACTTATGTGCAATACTGATATTCGCAGGCAATCCTTTCATCAGCCCGTCTTTAAACTCACATTCGGTTAGCAAGTCACTGCAGAATTCAGACCCTGCTGGAGAAAGATAGGTAGCGTTGTATAATACTTTCATAAACACAGAGAAATCTTTTGCTGTCAGTGCAGAACTGCCAACCATAGACGTGGGCTTGGGAAGGCCCAGATCTGTAAAGGTCTTAAAGTGAAATTCCGGATCTATATGCTTCAATAGCAATATGGTAGATTCGTTATCTGAATATGCTATCATATAATGTAAAAGCTCTTTTACAGTGTACGATTTGCCAGGTTGAATAGTTTTTGTAGAATAACTTTGGTACGAAATATTGTTGTCATGGCTTTCAAACAATAGTTTCTTATCCAGCAGGCCCGCACTGCTTTCAGAAGCGTGTAGGTAAGTTATCATTACTGCTACTTTGTTCAGCGATGCTGGGTGATATGTTTCCCCTTCATTATAGCTTGTCCAGTCGCCGTTTTTCAGGTTTCGTATATATACTGAAGCAGAAGATATAAGTCCGGAAGATATTTTCCCGCCTATTAGGCTACTTATTTCCTCTTTTATTGGTATCATGTTTGCAGATTCACAGTCCTGTTCTGAGTACAGTAATGGCTTTACATGATTAAAGCCATTACGCATCTTCATATTGTAGTCACAGTTCGGTATTTTGGTGTTTGATGTAGTTGCATTTGCAGATAATGTCTGCCCATCTGTTTGTCCATTAGCGGTCTGCACAGAAAGTTCTTGTTTATTGCCAATGCCTTTTTCAAAAACGTAATAAGTCAGTGCGCCACCCACTGCAGCAGCAATTATAAACTGGTAAATCGGAGCTTTGGCTTTTGGCATATGTTCAATATCAGTCCCTAATAAAAATATATTAACTTTTAAATGTAATGCAAAAAACATTTGAGGATATAATAATTGAAGTTTTTTTTAAACGTATATAGCCTAAACGGTATTTTTTAATGCTGAATCGGAATATTTTATTCTTGAATAAGGATAATTAATGAATTGGCACTATTGGAATTTATTTATGGAAAATATTTAATCAGGTATCTTTAAGAGGTTAATTACAAAATGTCCGCTTTTCATTACTGTATTTGTTATTACTTGAACATTTAAACTAAACAACAAAAAATATGAAAGAACAAAGTGCTTCCAAACACAGCCGTTATGTGCCATTTTTCCATTTTGTTACCCCATTAGGTCTGCTTGCTTTACTCATTATGGCTATCATGCGCCTATGCTGCACTTGTTCCGGCCCTCAATGTTCTGCTATGCTATGCATGCATGAAGGGATGTTCGAACTACTGATAACACTAGTGCTCATCCCTATATGGTGGCACGAACGCAGGTTCGCGGTTCGCAACCAGGACAGGATCATATATAATGAGGAAAATTTCAGGCACTTCGTACTTACCGGCAAGCCACTGGATCTTAGGCTCACACGCGGCCAGGTGATAGCGCTCAGGTTCGCTTCTGACGATGAATATCTTGCCTTGCTGGATAGGGCTATAAAAGAAAATCTAAAGCCCGGCGATATTAAGAAGGCAATTAAAAACTGGAAACCAGATCACAATAGAGTATAGTGCTTCAATGAATTGTTATAAAAGAGCTTCCACATAGGGAGCTCTTTTATAATTTATCCAACCTATATTTATCCTTTTTAGCAGATTTTGCAAACAAGTATATACCTGGTATAGCCATAAGGCTGATGATAATATTGTCTTGCGGCTGAAGCTGGTGTATTACAAAAAGATGGTAAACAGAGTAAATAATAGTAGTCACTATCAGCATTACTGCTATCAGCATGTCTATGAATAAACGATTGTTTGGTTGCATTTCTGTGTTCATTTCTCTTGGTTTTTTTTGGTGAGTGTAAAATGTTCTCATCGTTTGTAAACCAAAACTATTGAGAAAGCGATGTTTTTTTTTGTTAAAACAGGTAAATACAATGTTAAAGTCGGTGAAGACAATTTATTTGCGGGTCATTATTTTTTTCCGGTGCTGTGCGCCCCATCTTGCCATTTCCTGTATTATGGGCTGCAGGGTTTTGCCGTATTCTGTTATCTCGTATTCCACGGTTACAGGCTTAGTATCATAAACAACTCTGTTCACCAGTTTATTCATTTCCAGCTCTCTCAGCTCTTTTGATAGCATTTTGGCCCCTATGCCTTCCACTTCTCTTTGCAGCTCCATAAACCGTTTCTTGCCAAAGCCTAGTGAGCCAATGATAGATATCTTCCACTTACCGTTGATAATATCCAGTGTATCATTTATAGACCTCAAGTGCATGCTGCATTCGCTGTGCATCCTTTCAGGTGCTATTTTTTCCCGCATATTTATTCTATTTGGTTTCTTTTTGGAAACTACTTTCCATTGGGAAAGCACTATCAAAAATATAGTAAATATACGGAAGTTTGTGCTCTAAAAAAAATAGAATGAAAAAGATCAGGATTATTTATTGGGTTAGTACTATTATTATATCAGCTATGATGCTGATGTCTGCTGCTATGTATTTCACATCCGCACAAGTAAAGGCTGGGTTCACTCACCTGGGTTACCCGGATTATTTCCGTGTTGAATTGGCATTGGCAAAACTGGCTGGATTGATAGTATTGCTTGTTCCCCTCATCAAGGGCGTAATAAAAGAATGGGCCTATTTTGGGTTTTTTATCACATTTGTTTCTGCTCTTATAGCTCACATTAATTCAGGTGATCCATCTTCTGTGTGGTTTATGCCTGTTCTCCTAACCTTTATTTTGGGAGTTTCATGGTGGTCATATCATAAGATATATTTATCCCGCAATGTCTCACAGATAAAAGCTTAATATAGATGACAGGAATCAATCTTCATATTCTTGATTTGAATCTTTATTTTTGAATTTAGAATGAAGGTGTTTTCTGCAGCACAAATTAGGGCATGCGACGCATATACGATCCATGCTTCTGGTATCAGCTCATTGGATCTGATGGAGCGCGCAGCATCAAAATGCCTGGAATGGTTGATAACAAATTTCTCTAAAGACACATTGTTTGTTGTGCTTTGCGGCCCAGGCAATAATGGTGGTGATGGATTGGCTATCACAAGGATGTTGCATCACAATGGTTATGGTGTTAAAGCATTCCTCGTTCAGTTTAGCGAAAAACTGTCTGCAGATTGCCAGGCCAACCTGGAACGCTTGCAGGGCATGGATAGCAGCCTGGTGCAGATATTAAACCCCGGTTGCTTTATTACGGATATTCCATCGCATATTGTTGTGCTCGATGCCATACTGGGCACCGGTTTAAGCCGCCCTACGCAGGGCTGGGTAACCGATTTTATTATGCACATCAATCAATTGCCCAATAGGAAAATAGCTATCGATATTCCCAGTGGCTTGCCATCAGATGCTGTACCAGAAGAGAAGGCTGCCATTATTAACGCAATCGATACCCTTAGTTTTCAGTTTTATAAAAGGAGCTTTTTACATCCTGAAACCGGGCCTCATGCCGGCAACATACACATATTGGATATTGGCCTGCACAATACTTTTATTGAAGGTACTGCCACACAGTATTACATTATTGATGAAGCTGAAATAAAAAAAATATACAAGCCACGACAGCCATTTTCTCATAAAGGCACTTACGGTCATGCTTTGCTTATCGGCGGTACTTATGGTAAGATAGGTGCAATAATATTATGCTCTAAAGCAGCTTTGCGGGCAGGGGCAGGATTAGTTACGACTTTACTCCCTGCTTGCGGATATAATATTATTCAAACGGTTTTGCCAGAGGTAATGTGCCTTACAACTGGTCAGGATGCGATTGCCGATATTAATGACTGGAGTGGTATGCAGGCCATAAGCATTGGACCCGGAATGGGAACTAAAGAAAACACAGCAAAAGCATTTGCCGATTTTATTGAGGCCTGCAAACAAGCCCTGGTAATAGATGCCGATGGCTTGAATCTTTTGGCTCAGGATCAATCATTGCTGCCCAGCCTTCCCCCCGGCTCTATACTTACTCCTCACCCTAAGGAGTTTACCCGCCTGTTTGGTAAAAGCATTAATAGCATGATGCAATTGGAACAGGCACGCACTCAGGCTATGCGTTATAATATTTTTATTGTGCTCAAAGGCCATCATACGGCTATTGTCACACCCGATGGGGAGTGTTGGTATAATATTACCGGCAATGCAGGTATGGCAAAAGGTGGCTCAGGAGATATACTTACTGGTATTATTACGGGGCTACTGGCGCAGGATCATACCACCCGAAACGCAGCAATATTAGGTGTTTACCTGCACGGAATGGCTGGCGATATTGCCGCTGCTAAACATTCACAGGAAGCTATAATAGCTTCTGATATTGTGGAAAGTTTAGGAGAGGCGTTTACCAGGATTGCAGCTTTGTAATCACGACAAATATTTCCCGGCAATAGGCACTCTTCTGCCGCTGCCAAATGCTTTAGGAGAAATACGAATAATAGGGCAGAATTGGTTGCGTTTATATTCATTCGTATTTACCAGCTTTAGTATGCGTGCTACCAATGTTGGGTCATTACCCATATCTACGATCTCTTTTGGCCCTTTATGGCGTTCTATGTATTGGTATAATATGGGGTCCAGTACATCATATTCCGGCAGGCTATCGCTATCTTTTTGGCCGGGCCTCAGTTCAGCGCTGGGTGCCTTATCAATAATGTTTTTGGGAACGACTTCCTTTTCCCGGTTGATGTAGTGGGCCAGTGCGTATACCTGCATCTTATATAGGTCACCTATTACACTCAGGCCACCTGCCATATCTCCGTAAAGTGTGCCATATCCTGTAGATAATTCGCTTTTGTTCGATGTATTCAGCAATACATAGCCAAATTTATTGCACAGGGCCATGGCCAGTGTGCCCCGTATACGTGACTGCAGGTTTTCTTCCGTTACATTTTCAGGCAGGCCTTTAAATACTGCACCCAAGGCCTCCTCATACTCTGCAAAAATGTCTTTTATTGCTACTGTCTCGTATTTATTGTTCAGATTCTTCGAAAGTTGTTCTGCATCGCTCACTGAGTGCTCGCTTGAATATTGTGATGGCATTAGCAATGCAAACACTTTTTCAGATCCAAGCGCTTCACAGGCAAGTGCAATTGTCACAGCGCTGTCTATTCCGCCAGATGACGCTACCAATGCCTTTTTAAATCCCATTTTACTGAAATAATCTTTTATTCCCAGCAGCAAAGCCTTGTGTATTTTATCGATATTCAGATCTGCGTCAAAAGAGATGGGTATATGATATTCATAAGGAACCTCGTCTGACGGCACAATTACAGGTTCTTCAAATGATGCGTCATTCAGCAGATGCACGCAAGCAAGTGATTCTGTAAAGTAGGGTAGTTCACAGATAATGTCTTTCTGTGCATTCATCACTATAGAGCCACCGTCAAAAAGCAAATCAGTTTGTGCTCCGGTCGTATTGCAGTAAATAATAGGAATATTATATCTCCCTGCATTTCTCTTCAGCATGCTTTTTCGTGCTTCGGCATGTATATAGTCAAAGGGCGAAGCACTTAGGTTTATCATCACATCAGGATGCTGCTTTATCAGTATATCCATCGGCCTGCTGCGGTACAGGGGATTATCAGCCAGGTCCCATATATCTTCGCAAATGGTCACAGCCAGTTTCTTGCCTTTAAAATGCAGTAAGTGCCATTCAAATGCAGGCTCAAAATAACGATACTCATCAAAGATGTCATAGTTAGGCAATAGTGATTTATGTACTACGCCTTTCACGTTCTTCTCATGTAGCAGCCATGCACTATTAAAAAGGTCTTTACCCTCCGGGTTAGGGTTTCTGTATGGTGCCCCTATTAGCACCCCGATTGTATCGGCTTCTTCCTTTATTTTATCAATGGAGGTCTGGCATTGTTCTATAAAATCATTGAATTCTAAGAAATCTTTGGGGGGATAACCGCAAACACATAACTCCGAAAATATAATTAAGTCCCCTTGCTGTTTTTTGGCCTCGCGTATAGCCTCTATGATCTTATTGGTGTTATATTCAAAATTGCCAATATGATAGTTCTGTTGCGAAAGAAATATTTTCACCTTCCAAAATTACAGACACTTTGCGAAATGGCAATGCCGTTTATATTCTCTGTAAGGCACATCGTATTGCGAAATATGCATATCTCAAACACTCCTCTTTCTGCAAATCTTTTACTAACTTCGCAGGCTAAACTAATTCCGTTATATTGTAATTCATTAATATATGGAGGGAGATTTTTTGAATATTTACAGATTAAAAGCGAAACACAATTATGGACTCAACAATTATTGCTGCTGTCATTGGGATAGTGGCACTCCTCATAGGTATTTTTCTAGGCAAGATGATCTTTGCCAAAAACACACAGAAACAAGTAGATGAGGCAGAAAGACAAGCTAAAAAAATAATAGACGACGCACAAACTCTTGCAGACACCCAAAAAGAAAAGAAACAGTTAGAAGCCAAGGAACATTTTTTACAACTAAAGAGCGAACACGAAAAAGATGTAAACCAGCGCACCCAGAAACTTGCTGAAGCAGAAGGAAGGGTGAAACAACAGCAGCAAGGCCTGAATGATAAGAATGGGGTGCTGCAGAAACAGATACAGGAAAATGAAGCTGTAAGGGCTAATCTCGATCGTCAGCTCGAGGTAGTGAATATCAAGCGCACAGAGCTTGAGCGCCACCAGGAAGAACACATCAAACGCCTGGAAAAAGTAGCTAGCCTTAGTGCAGAGCAGGCAAAGGCTGAACTGATGGAGGCTGTGAAAGAAGAGGCCCGCACAAAAGCTATGGCCCATGTGAAGGAGATCATGGAAGAGGCTAAAGTGAATGCAAGTAAGGAAGCCAAGAAGATAATAATACAAACTATACAGCGTACTGCTGCAGAGCAGACCATTGAGAACGCTATTACTGTTTTCAATTTGGAAAGCGATGAAATAAAAGGCCAGATCATAGGCCGTGAGGGTCGTAACATTCGTGCTCTGGAAGCTGCAACCGGTGTTGACCTCATCATAGACGACACCCCTGAAGCAATAGTTCTTAGCTGTTTCGATCCGCTCCGCAGGGAGATTGCCCGCCTTTCTTTACAAAGGCTGGTACAGGATGGCCGTATCCATCCGGCACGTATTGAAGAGATTGTAGAAAAAACTAAAAAACAGCTGGAAGACCAGGTAATGGAGATCGGTGAGCGCACTATTATAGAATTAGGCGTGCACGGTTTGCATAAAGACTTAGTGCGGATGATTGGTAAAATGCGTTTCCGTTCTTCTTATGGGCAAAACCTGCTCATGCACAGTAAGGAAACGGCTAACCTTTGCGCTATCATGGCATCAGAACTTGGGCTGGGTCAAAAGGTAGTGAAACTCGCAAAACGTGCAGGCTTGCTGCATGATATAGGCAAAGTGCCTGATGAAGAAACAGAACTAAGCCACGCATTGCTTGGAGCCAAGCTGGCTGAAAAAGCAGGCGAACATGCTTCTATTGTAAATGCCATAGGTGCCCACCACGATGAAATGGAAATGGCTTATATCATATCGCCCATTGTTCAGGCTTGCGATGCTATTAGCGGTGCAAGGCCGGGAGCAAGGCGAGAAATGATGCAGAGCTACTTACAGCGCATCAAAGATCTTGAATCATTGGCAATGGCTTATACGGGCGTAGAAAAAGCTTATGCTATACAGGCAGGCCGTGAACTGAGAGTTATTGTTGAGGCAGATAAAGTAAGCGATGCAGATAGCGATAAACTTTCCTTCGAGATAGCAGATAAGATTCAGAAGGAAATGCAATATCCAGGTCAGATCAAGGTTACAGTTATCAGGGAACTGAGGGCAGTGAACATAGCCAGGTAGGAATAATAACTTTTTGTTGATAGATGTCCCACACTTGCAAAGTGTGGGACATCTGATTTTAGGTAGTATTCGGCCTTTAATAAGTTTCCCAACAGCACCCATAGATAAAGACATGCTTGTAGCTGAATGGCTTATTGTACTTTTGCACCGCAAACTCATTTTATGACACCCAAAAAAGTGGTGGTGCTTGGCGCAGGTTTTGCTGGTCTTCAGTTGGCTGGTAGGATCAAGAATAATGCATATGATATAACAGTTATTGATCAATACAATTTTCACCAGTTCCAGCCATTGTTTTATGAAGTAGCAACAGCCCGCCTGGAGCCCAGTGCCATTTCTTTTCCGCTTCGCAAGATATTCCAGGGTAAAAAGAATATTCACGTCCGTATTGCCAAAGTGGAAACTCTAGATATAGCTGGGCAAAAAGTCATTACAAACAAAGGCGATTTTGATTACGACTACCTCGTTATTGCCACTGGCTGCACAACCAATTTTTTCGGGAATAAGAATATAGAACAATATGCTTATTCCATGAAATCAACCCCAGAAGCTATTGCACTCAGGAACAGGATACTGCTCAATTTTGAAGAAGCACTCAGCGCCCCGCCTTCTGAGCAGGAGGCTATCATGAACATTGTAATAGCCGGTGGCGGGCCAACAGGCGTGGAACTGGCAGGCTCGCTCGCTGAGATGAAGCGCTTTGTGCTCCCAAAAGACTATCCGGATATGGATTTTTCAAAATTGGAT
>Ga0207065_1141_pt1 | contig 15190 bp, 15 predicted proteins | sample Alteio_BWMinCont_27_FD_153492 | JGI IMG/M metagenome (GOLD analysis project Ga0207065, IMG submission 153492) | Enriched cells from forest soil in Barre Woods Harvard Forest LTER site, Petersham, Massachusetts, United States -... | ecosystem: Environmental > Terrestrial > Soil > Temperate forest >...
GAAAAAATAAAAATAAAAAAGAGAAGGCAAAGGACTAGGGATGGTCTTCAAAATAGAGATCAGCGAGATTTGGGATGCTTTTTCTGCAGATTTTTTGCAATGAGCGAGGAGACATACCTGAAATGTAGACGACGAGCGAATCAAAAAATAGGCCAAAAAGCGCTCAAAGATCGCCATCTGGAATTTGAAGACGTCCCTTAGCGTCCATGTGCAATCCTCTCCAATTTTAGAAAATTATGAGAGGATCTCAGACTCTACTATAAGATCGTACAAACAAGAGTTGGGTTGAGATCATATGGATCATCCTGGATCTCCTCATTTCCAATTTTAGAAAATTATGAGAGGATCTCAGACTCTACTATAAGATCGTACAAACAAGAGTTGGGTTGAGATCATATGGATCATCCTGGATCTCCTCATTTCCAATTTTAGAAAATTATGAGAGGATCTCAGACTCTACTATAAGATCGTACAAACAAGAGTTGGGTTGAGATCATATGGATCATCCTGGATCTCCTCATTCCGTGGAGGGGCATTATCCGAGTTCAAAGGTGGCAAAGGTCGCTGCATGCCTTCTACTGATAATTGATTTGATGATCGATAATTACGAACTATCTCCAATAAATCTTCCCGACATCTATTAATTAAGTAAAATAGATTTTCCTGAGAATGAATACCCAACAGAACTCCCATTTCACAATTTACCGAATGTAGTTCCTTTTCAAGAATATGTAATTCTTCTAATTCATTTTTCATCGATGGGATTTCATTATTAGAACACGATTTTAAACGATTTATTAATTCACATGCACGATCTAATAAAAGAGCAAAATATGTCTCTCCTGTGCTGCGAAACACTGTCTTTGCAGTAACGCCAATCGCTAATAAAAATTTTCGGCGTTCGCTATTTAAGAGGTAAGGACAAATCTTAAGGTAAGTAATGTTTTTTTGAGAAAACCGTATATTCTTAATCTGCACTCTTGAATCGAGTTTATAATTAGTTGTTTCTGTCTGAGAAACAGGCGCACTGGCACCTCTAAATCTTGGAGGTATAGTAGCCTTTAGAAGCATATAAAAAAAGTAGGTGTGTTGCATGGGACTTCTGAGATGGCTTTTTAATCGATATGCGTTAGCCCGGTTTGACAATAGGTCTCTATGTTCGGTAACGGTAGTCGGTAGCGATAAAGCACTAGTTGAAGATTTGTCGGAGGAAGGAAGTGGAGGAGCATCTGGTATCGATCCAAGACTTTGGAATTTTCCAGATTCCTGCGCATACAGAAAACCTCTGATTGTTAGGAAGCTGCTATTGATCCTTGTCAATGAGACAGGATTAAGACCTGCGCCTGAACTAGAATTTGTCAGTTGCGTTTTGTGTAAAGCAGTTACGCGCCCTTGTAGGTCAGCCAAGCTATTGCGCATGGAACCAATATCGTCTGGAGTAGGGGTTTGGTTTTCTTGGCACTGGCGAGCCAGAGCTTCAGCGGTGTAAGCGATGTATTCGATTTCTCGAAATGCTGTAGCAGCAGTAAGAAAATTTCTAACCGTTTGGAAGCTGCTATTGATCCTTTCTAATGAGGCGGGGTCAAGACCTGCGCCAGAACTGGAATTTGCCCGCTGGAACTCGTTCAAACCAGTTACTCGCTCTCCTAGGTCACCCAAGCTATTTCGAATATAAGCGATATCTTCTGGAGTAGGATTGCGATTTTCTTGGCACCGTTCAGCAAGACGTCCAGAGGTGTATTCGATTTCTCGAAATGCTGTAGCAGCTGTAGTAATAGTAAAAGACATAATAACTCCAATTATTTATTAAAGATATTATACAGTAAAACGTTATTTTTTAATATTATTAAATTAAATATTTTTATATAAAAATTTATTTAATTTTAATATGATGATGAAGAAGAAAGGTTTATTAGGAAAACATAAAAAATCGGAGAATCCAGAACCCCTGTTGACGCTGGAGCCAGGAGGCAAATCAACCTAGCTAGTAGAAAAATTGAAAATAGGATCTAGCTATCTTGTCGATAGCAAGAGACAATGCCCATACAATTACAGCACTTTCGCTACTTATCAGTATTAGATCCACGATCTTTTCTTTATTTTTTTCAATGAAATTTGTGAGGTATGGGCAGGCACTGGCACTGCGTTTAAATCCTTGGATGAACGGCACCGCAGAAAGCTCTTCTGAAACCGAAACCAATGCTAAATGCCCTTCCCCACCCGAAGCCAATACTAATAGTGATTCAGCAACTTCCGTCAGCTTAAATCTTTCAAATGATCTGAATCTAGAATGCATTTCTCTTGCAATCAGAATCCATTCTTTTGCATCCCAAATCCTCCGACTGAGTACATATTCCTGATATTTCGGAGAAGTTTCATCCCAAATCCCCTCACTTTCTTCCGTAGCTTCTATTTGGCTAGTCAGCGAAAAAGGGTGTTTTGTTATCAATCTTGAATCACTTATAAGTGAGAGCAAAAAAGGTAAGGAAGAAGCACTTGTTTTTTCTCGATCAAAAAGCATTTGACCTTTAGTTAGCTGTTCATGTAGGTTTTCTGGCGCTCTTCCTGCTAATTGCTCTAGCAAATTAGTGAACCAACCATCATCTAGTAGTTTACTCGAAAAATCATAAGGCATCCTTTGCATAGATCGTAGTATTTTATAAATATGCTTTCTCCGTATCTCCAGTATTGGATAATGATCCGCTTGAGTAATGCCAGTCCTATGACTTTCGCAGAAGGCCACCTGGTCTTTTACCGAAAGATATGAGAAGATGTGCCGAATGACAAGATCCCTGGTTATCTTAGGTTCTACTACTTGAAGGGGACGTTCGTTTATGGATTTTTTTCCTTTTGTATCGATAGCCGGAGTTTTGGATTCTCTAAATTCCTGCGCAGCCAGAAAATTTCTCATCGTTTGGAAGCTACTATTGACCCTTTCTAATGAGTCGGGAGTAAGAGCTGCGCCAGAACTAGAATTTGTCAGTTGCGTTTCGTTTAAAGCAGTTACTCGCCCTTCTAGGGTAGCCAAGCTAGTTCGCATAAAACCGATCTCGTCTGGAGTAGGATTGTTATTTTCCTGGCACTGGCAAGCCAGAGTTGCAGCAACCTGTTCGATCGCTCGAAATTCTGGACTAATAGTTAAAGACATAACAACTCCAATTTTTTATTCAAGATATTGTATAAGTAAAGCGTTATTTTTTAATAATAGTAAATTAAATACTTTATATAAAAATTTATTTAAAATGGGGGTTTTGGAGAAGTAGAAGGATTTGGGGACAGCTTTTGACCAAAAAAAAATCGCATTCTTGCTTGACTTTATTCAATTTCCTTTCTAACCTATGGCGCCATGAGAGTAGACTGTCTTTATTTTTTCTCTATGGCAAACCCATTATTTGTGAAAAAAAGATTTCTAAAAATACTCCTCTTGAGTAAATAGTCAAAAATTGAGGATGGCCTCATGGAGGGGCTATGTTGAACGAAGGCACAGGAATATGAATATTAAGAGTGAAAGGCTCAAAAAACTAGAAGTAGAGCAGGAAGACCTGGAGCAATGGCTCAAACTCGGACTCGTCCCCAAGAAAGATATCGAAAAACATCGGGAAGAGATCCGAGGTATTAAATCAAAAATTGAAGAGGAAAAAGAACGCCTCCGCTTTCTCAAAGAGAATGGCGAGCTGGAAGAGTATGTCACCCCCAAACGCTCCCCTTCGCGTCAAGTCTACCCCGAAGCCCACACGCTTCCCGATATGGACCTGGGCGAAAATATGACCGATATGGGATTCGATATGGAAACAGAGGGCTTTGAAGCTGAGACCACCTCCTCCGAAGAGACCGAACACGGCGAAGAGGCTACTGTCGTTGAAGAAGAGGAGGATGAAGATCCCTTCTCCGATCGCAACCGCTGGAAGCGCGGCGTCCTTGAAGACCCTGATGCCGATAACTGGTAATGTCAGCCTCTACTTCCACATCCCCTTCTGCACAAAAAAGTGTCCCTATTGCCACTTCTATGTAATCCCTGACAAGGCCCTGCATAAAAAGCTCTATCTCGAAGCTTTGCAAAAAGAGTGTACGCTTAAATTCCCTCTGCTAAAAAATAAGAGCATCTGCTCCCTCTATTTTGGCGGAGGGACCCCCTCCCTCTTCCCCGAAGCGGTAGCAGCCACCTTAGAAAAGGTGCATAAGGAAAAACTCCAGCTCACACCAGATGCGGAGATCACCCTTGAAGCAAATCCCGAAGACATTACCCCAGAACTCAGCAGGCAATGCGCAGCAATGGGGATCAACCGCGTCAGCATGGGCGTCCAATCCCTCTCCGACCACTCCTTAAAAAAGCTGGGAAGATCCCATGACTCTGCCAAAGCCTGCGAAGCAGTGAATCTCCTCTTAGAGGCCGGCATTTCGAATATCTCGATCGATCTGATGTATGACCTCCCTAGCCAGACGATCGCTTGCTGGGAGGACACCCTAGCTAGAGCAGCCAGTCTTCCTATCACCCATCTCTCCCTCTACAACCTCACGCTGGAACCTCACACGGTGTTTTTTAAGAAAAGAAAAGAGCTAATGCCCACCCTCCCCTCTCCTGAAGCCAGTTTGCAGATGCTGCAGCAAGCAGTTGCTATCCTGGAGTCCAACGGCCTGAAACGCTACGAGATCTCTGCTTTTGCACGGGAGGGAGCTGCCGCAAGGCACAATACAGGCTACTGGACAGGTCGCCCCTTTCTTGGCTTTGGCCCCTCTGCCTTCAGCTATTGGGAAAAAAAGCGCTTTCGCAATGCACCCAACCTCTGGCGCTATGCAAGAGCCTTGGAAGAGGGCAGAGATCCCATGGATTTTTCCGAGCAGCTAGGAGAAGAAGAACAGCAGAAGGAGCTATTTGCTGTCGCGCTCAGGCTGCTAGAGGGCATCGATATGGATCATTTCCAAAAGAGACAGGGGGTGCTTACCAGGGATCTTGTGCACTCCTTGGAAACGCTGGAAAAAGAGGGGCTTATTTCTCTCACAGGAAGCAGGGCAGCCCTCACGGAAAAGGGCCTTCTCTTTTACGACACCGTAGCAGAGATGATTATTTGATAGAGCGCGAGAGGAGTGCTCCTCTCGCCCTAATTGCTTAGCTAATAGAAACGATATGCATTTCAAAGGTAAGGGTTTGTCCTGCCAGCGGGTGGTTGAAATCTACCACCACCGTCTCTCCTGCAATCGAATGGATGCGGATGCGGTACTGGTTGCCCTGCTCATCCTGCACGCCTAAGACAGCCCCTTCGTAGCGGAATTTTTCAGGGATCGCTTTGGCATCGACCTCCTTGTAAGCTTCAGGATCAATGGTTCCAAAAGCCTTTTCCGGAGGCAGGGTGACACGTTTGTGATCCCCTTCCTGTAGATTTACAATCGCATCTTCTAAAGCAGGGAGGATCTGGTGGGTCCCCATGCTGAAAATCAAGGGGGTTTCACCGACATTGGTGTCGATCATTTTGCCATCCTCTTGAAACACTGAATATTCTAACGATACCTGTTTTCCCTTTCCGATCATGGTTTTCCTCCCTACAGCCTATTTCCCGCATTTAACAGATCATGCTCCAATTTTCCTAGAAATAAATGAAAAACGGTCAAACACTAGGTGCAAAGAGTAAAAAGACAGCAGGCTCCTTTCCCATTACAAAAGAGGAGCTTTGCCATTTAGAAACTGGCTGGGTGATGACCTCCTGCAAAGGCAAAGAGATATTCTTGGCTACACAGAGAAGGGTGTTTGGCTTCAACTGCCTCTTGAGCAGCTCTAGCATCCGCAAAGAACGGTAGGGAGCCTCAATCCAAAACTGAGTCGATTTTTCCAAAGAGCTCCTCTTTTCCAAGCCTGCTATCACTTTCACAGCCTCCCCCTCCTCTTTCGGCAGATAGCCGTGAAAGGCAAACCGCTGCCCCTCTAAACCAGAGAGCATCAAGGCTAGAATGATGGCTGAAGGGCCAAGTATTGCCTCTACAGCAATCCCCGCCTTCCTCGCAAGCCAGACCAGCTTGCTCCCAGGATCTGCCAAACAGGGCAGCCCTAAATCAGAGATCAGCCCCCATGTTTGCCCCAAGAGAATTTTTTGCAGCAGGAGGGGAAGATCCAACTCCTGCGTGTGTTCATTGTATAAAGCAAGCGGCATCGCCGCCATCTCCTCGTGGGAGAGAAAACGCCTGAGATAGCGCCTCCCCGCCTTCTCGCTCTCTGCAATCAACCCATCGAGTTGAAGAACTGCCTTTCTGACAGAAGGAGGCAAAAGCTCTGCCGCATCCTGGCTTTCATCCAGAAGGTTAGGCAGAAGATACAAACGCGGTATATTTTCACTCATCTGGTTTTCGCATAAAAAAGATCTAGGAGAATAGGAGCTGGGCCGCCCCCGTTTTTAGCAAGAAGCTCAATTTCAAATAGAGCAATCAGACCCTTTCGGAAGTAGCTGGCACTATAGAAGGCCGCCCACTCCCTCTTCTTTTCTAAAGCTTTCGGCCATACGCCAGGAAAAAAAGACCCTATCTCATGCAGAGGAGAGCCCTGGGATTGCAGCACTTTCAGCTTATATCCCATCCTGAGCTCTCCCCTCATGAGAGAAAAAAGCATCTGAACATGGGAAGCGTCAAGCAATGAGGAATCGCCAGGAAGATCCTGCTTCCAGACGTAGGCTTCCGCCATTTGCCAAAGGTTAAAAGCCTGCGAAGAGGAGGATATAGCAAGGACATCTGCCTTCGTAATCTCCCTTCTTTCGCCTGCAAAGACGAGCAGCTTGTCCGCTTCCGCATCAAAAGTAGCCTGATCCTTGTCCAGGCGCCGCAAAAGTTCTGATAGTGCATCCGCAGCGATGGTCTTGCCCGCATCCCTGACCTTCTCCTGTAGGCCCTCAGAGAGCCTTTTCTCCTTCTCCCATTTTTTCTCCTCAGAAAGATCAAAGATAACCCCCTCTTTTTCTATCAGGGAGTAAAACTGGGCGAGGTTCTGCTTTGAGCTAGCTCCGATGATCAGGCGGCAGTTCCGCTGAGGCGCAGCCAAGTAGGCCCCCAGGCTTTCCACCTCCCTCTTTTTTATCTCCTTGGAAAAATCGATCACCACAAGGGAGGCCCTGCCGCAGTCAAAAAGAGAGGGGGATTGCAGTTCGGCTAAAACGGCCTCAAAAGAGGAGTCGGAAGAGAGGCGCTTGACCACAGAAGCCTGTTCTGCAGGCAAATAGTGTACAATAGCGCCTATCGCTATTCTGCGCTCATAGTCATCAGGCGCCAGCACCAGATAGAGATAGGAGAGGTTGCCCGGGTAGGCGTTTTTAAGATGCTTTTTAAAGGCGGAAAAATTCTGATACCGCATAGACTCCCTACAGAGGATGCTTCCCAAAGAGGATAAAGGGTGCTATTTTGATTGACAAGACATTCTCATAAAAGCTAACCTAACATTGAGGAAAGTTTGAGGGAGACATGGGCTTTTTTTCGAGGAAAAAGGAAAAAGATGAGAAGAAAGGTGGCCTGTTTGGGAAAAAGCCCTCCGTCAAGGAAAAAGCCAAGCCAGCTAGCAAACTCAAAGAGGAGGCTGCGCCAGAAAAAAAGCTCCCTCCTCCTGCAAAAGAGAGTCCAAGAAAGGAAGAGGATAGCGGACGCATCATGACCGCCGAGGGCTTCCGCAGAAAAATGAAAAAGAATTAGCCTTTCAACCTTCGGGGATCTTCGTATCCGAAGGCAAGCGGGACTCCTGCTCGATAACCTCTTTGGCAAGCCCCCTGTAGTCTGCGGAACCGTGGGAATGGGGATCATATTGGATGATCGGCTTCATGTGCAGCGGAGCTTCGGCAAGCTTGATGTTCTCCCTGATGACGTTTTTGTACACTTTACCTTCAAAACGGGTCCTGAGCTGACTCAGCACTTCAGGAGAGTGTTTGGTTCTGAAATCTACTCTGCAAGCGAGTATTCCTGTAAGCTGCAGAGTGGGATTTAGCCTCTGCTGTACAAGGCTGATCGTCTTCAAGAGCTGCACGAGGCCATGCAAAGCCATGACATGCGTCTCCACAGGCACTAACACCTCATCTACAAGCGAGAGGGCATTCAAGGAGAGTATGCCCAAGGTAGGCGGACAGTCGATCAGGACATAATCCCAGGGCTTATGTTTCAAGCCTTCAAACTTGCTCTTTAAGGATTTTTCTGCCCCCACATCGTTGGCAAGGGCTTTTTCAACACCTGCAAGCAAGGGAGAAGCGGGAATCATCTGCAGCCCCTCTACTTTGGTCTCTACAAGAACCTCTTCCAAGCTTTTTTCATCGGTCAATACCTCGTAAAGCCCCTTCCCCTTGTCCTTAAAACCAAACCATAGCGAGGCCGAACCTTGCGGATCCAGGTCAATCAAAAGAACCCTTTTAGACTGCTCTGCCAATGTCGCAGCCAGGTTCACAGCAGTGGTCGTTTTTCCAGAACCCCCTTTTTGATTGACAATGGCAATCGTCCTCATCTTCTTCCCCTTTTTAACATTTTCATAACCACATATATATTTTTTTTTCATTATCCGTAAACATATTTAGAAATCATGTTAAGGATTACCACAAATATTTCGATTCTTGAGTAATAGCCTCCTTTGTGCTATAAACTTCCTCTTTTACGGCCATCCTGGGAGGACGATATGCTTGGTATTGATTTGAAAGGAAAAAAAGCTTTTATAGCTGGCATTGGCGATGACAATGGCTATGGCTGGGCGATTGCGAAGGCGCTGGCTGAGGCTGGCTGTGAAATCCTGATCGGCACCTGGGCCCCTATCGTCAACATCTTCACCACCTCCTGGAAAAATGGAAAATTCGACGAGTCGCGCAGGCTGTCGGATGGTTCTCTCATGCAATACCTCAAGCTCTATCCGATGGATGCGCTCTTTGACAAGCCGGAAGATGTCCCTGCCGATGTGCGTGAGAATAAGCGCTATGCCGCGCTTTCCCATTACACTCTCTCTGAGGTTGCAAAACAGGTAGAGAAGGATTTTGGCAAGATCGACATTCTAGTGCATTCGCTAGCCAATGCTCCTGAAGTGACGAAGCCGCTTTTAGAGACTTCGCGCCACGGTTATCTGGCTGCGCTGAGTTCCTCTTCCTACTCTTTCATCAGCCTTTTGCAGCACTTTGGCCCTCTCATGAATCCTGAGGGAGCAGTTCTTACTCTGAGTTATATCGCTTCGGAAAAGGTGGTTCCTAAATATGGCGGAGGGATGAGTTCTGCGAAAGCTGCTTTGGAAAGCGATGTGCGCATGCTTGCTTTTGAAGCGGGACGTAAATGGCGACTCCGCGTCAACTGCATTTCTGCAGGGCCATTGCGCAGCAGGGCTGCAAGGGCAATCGGCATGATCGACGATATGATCGCCTATTCCATAAGCAATGCCCCGCTTGCAAAAGAGCTCGAAGCAGAAGAGGTCGCCCTACCGGCAGCTTTCCTGCTCTCTCCGCCCGCTTCTGCTATCACAGGCGTTGTCCTCTATGTCGATAATGGGCTCCACGCAATGGGCGTTGCTCTTGACAGCTCTGCTTTACAAAGAGATTGAATGACTTTATTCAATGCCAGCTTTGCTTTTGGTCCAAGATCGTTGCGGCTTGCAAAGAGTTCTATAACAGATACCTGGTTGTGTCTCCTTGCTTCTGTGATTGCTCTTGCTATAGCAGCGTCATCCTCAATGAGCGAAGGCGGAAGGACTGCTTCTATGACAGAGAGATGGCCCCTTGATGCAGCTTCCCTAAGAACCATTGGTAGGGCCTGATTGTCATATCGGATATCAGTTGCATAAAGAGCTACTACAGCAGAAGTGTGGCCCTGCCTTGCAGCCTCTTGAAGGGCAATGAACACAGCCTGGTTACATTCGCGAACACCCGTTGTGAGAAGTGTTTCTACAACAGCGGAGTGACCCTCGCTTGCAGCTTCTCTAAGAGCCCTTGCCAGAGCTTCGTTGTCATATTGAATTTTTGTTGTTAAAAGTACTTTCACCACAGAAACATGACCTCTACGGGAAGCTTCTTCAAGAGCAGATGATAGACATTCGATATCATCCTGGATACTTGGTGAGGAGAGAGCTGCTGCAACAAAAGAATCCAAATCCTTTTTGGAAGCCACTTCAAGTAAAATTCTCATAGCCTGAACATTGTGAATGAGTGCTTCCAACACACTTGGTGGGCCCTCATTATTGTTAATGGATACGAGTAACACATCCGGCGAGGTTTGTTCTATAGTATTCTTCAAGGTTTCTTGTAGTATAGCATGCCTGAAGATTTCCAGGAAAATAGCAGATGGATGATTTGCAACAATAGTTTCAAGAAGCTTTTCCATAACAAAAGCATGATTCCCCACTACAGCCTTTTGTAGAGCTATTAATAAAGTTATCAAGTCCCCTTGAATCTCTACCACCCCAAGAAACTTTTCCACAAGAGCCCCATGCCCTCCTGTTGCGGCCTCTAGCAGACCTCGTGCAGCTAGATCCGCATAACCCCTTGTCCCCCATGAGACATTTATCACCGTAAATAGTTTTAGTGCAGGCTCCTCTTGCCCATCATGACAAGCACTTAGAAAGACAGTTTCTCTATCTACAGGATGATTGGAAGCAGAATGATTGGAAGTAGACCGTATGCCTTCAATCCTCCAGATCATTTCATCGTAAATCGTAGGCATTATACTAGCCCTACAAGTAGGACAATTATCCTTTCCCGTTTTAAGCCAACGATTTAAACACTTTCGGTGAAAAAGATGAGCTATTTTTTGGGCTGTACAAGCAAGTCCATATTCATTATCAATATCAATAGGCTTAAGACAAATTCCACATGTCTGATCTGACTTTGGAAGACTGGTTTTATCTAAAGAATCGATAGATATAAATCGTAGAGGGAGGCTTGAAGAACTAATAGAACTTGATGATGAGGACATAATAAACCCATGTTATTTTTTTACTAAAATTTTATATTAATTTTTATTAAAAATCAAATTAATAAAAAATTTTTAATATAATTAAAAAAATAATATTATTGAATTTTGATCTTTGCAAGGATGCGGCAAGATCCTTCTCTTCCTAGCGTCCTGAGGGCGATCTTCCAGTCATAGACAGTAAAGTCGCTTTTTGTAGGCTTTATGATTTGTGCAGGTCTGCTCTCTTTCAGCAGGTGGCCAAAAAATCTCCCCTTGCCTTCGATGAGTGCAAAGGAAAGTGTAATCGCAATCCCTTTTTTGATCTGAATACTGCTTCCAAGTGTAAAGGTAGTAGCTCTTTTCCCATCTACATGAAATGCAGCATCTCCTAAACCATCGAGGTAAAAAGCAATTTCATAATCCTCTTTCCCCTCCGTATACGCAGCAGGAAGGGTAAAGACCAGCTCTACTTCATCTTCCTTCACCCTGCTCTCTAAAGAGTGCGCCAGATCCTGGCAGACAAGGCTCTGCCCATTCTGCCAAAAGAGGCGAAAAATGTGGGCATTTTTGGCAGGAGCTGTAGCTGCTTTTTCTTTCAAAACAGTAAAGCCATAACCCTCACCCCGAAACACATTCCACTCCCCCCATTGCGAAGAGACCGTTTGCATGCCAGAGGAGGAAGCATGCGCCGCCTGAGGCTTAATCAGAGCGCCGTGAAGAGAGATGCGAGACCCCTCCTCTAAAGAGGTATGCCCTAACATGAGATCCAAAAAAGAGCGTTGCGGACGAAACTTTTCCTGAGGCTCATGATGGCATGGTCCCAGAAATACGCGCAAAGAATCGTGGTACAAAGCCGCTGCTTCCCGAAATAGAGGGGCGCTTTTTTCTTCAGGAAGAAAACTTGCCGCAAGAAGGATCTGACCCCACTCCTGAGAGTTCAAGTCCCCCCTATGATTCTGCACAGCCTCGAGATCTGCCATCAGATTGCAAGCCTCCTCGCCCGCTATCTTTTGCCAGATGTATCTCATGGCGGCAGCTGTAAAACTATGGGGAAAAGAAAAGCTCTCTTTTTCCAAAGAAAGGAAGAGCCTTTTTAGAGCGACAAAGAGCCGCTGCTTCAACCTCTCGCCCAGAAGCGATGAAAAATCCAGGAAGATCTGCAGGAGCACCGGAAGCAGTTTGAGGGTAAAATAGCTATCTTTAGCCAGGGGATACTCATGGATAAAACTGGGAAAGCGGTAGCGGAAAGATCCGAAAGGAACTTGGAAATGGAGCAGCCTTTCTAGAAGCTCTTTCCCCTCTAGGATATTCTCTGCAAGGCGCGAGCGAAAAAGAGCAAGGACAAAAGAAAAATTTTCCCAAAGGGGGATAGTTTCACGGTTTTCTTCAGGAAGATGTAGAAAATGGGTGAAAGGACTCTGCCTTTTTCTCCCCTGCTCCAAAGCAATCGCAGCAAGCGTTGCCTTTTTTGTAAGTTCTTCCATCATTTTAAAGCCTTACTCCGCCGGCCACTTCGATATTCTGTCCGGTAATGTAACTGTTTTTAGGATCCAGTAAAAATGCCACTATGCTGGCGACTTCTTCATAGTTTCCCAGCCTCTTCATCGGGATCTGCTCTAAGCTGCCAGGAGCATCCACAGAACCCGTTAGATAGCCAGGAGAGACCATATTTACCCGTATGTTTTGGGCAGCGAGTTCTTTTGCAAGAGACTGCGTCAGCATCCAAAGGCTGAGTTTGGAAAGAGTATAAAAGGATGTCCTCGTATCTGCCAACGCTTTAAAAATACCCGCTACGCCAAGATTTACAATGCACCCTTTTTCAGCGGCAAGAAAGGGAGCTAGAGCTCGTGCAAGCAGCAAGGGAGCTAAAAAATTGCACTGCCAAAGCTCTTCCGCAAGAGGAAAAGGGGTGGTAAGAAAAGAGCCAAACAGATAGGCGCTGGCGTTATTCAGGAGAGCTTTTGTCCTACCGCATCTCTTCTGGTAGGAGATAAGAAAATCCTCAACGCCCTTCTGCGTAGAGAAATCACCAAAGATGATCTCGGATCTCCCCCCGCTTGCCTGGATCAGCCTTTGCAGCTCCTCCGCTTCCTGCCCGCTTTCGCAGTATTGGATGGCAATAGGATGTTCTTTCGCAAGAGCAAGAGCAAGAGCCCTCCCCAACTTCTGAGCTCCTCCCGTAATAAGAACCCAGCTCATGCGCGGCTCCTCTCTACAATCACATAGGCATAGGCAGCAGAAGAGAGCGCCTTTTTCTTACCTACCTTAAGGCGCACCGAAAGGGCGCTGGTGGCGGTGAGGATCGCTTCGGCCAGCTCGCTTGCAAATGATTCCAAAAGATGGTACTCCTTTTTTGCCATGTCTCTGCACATCTCCGCTAAAAACCTGTAATCAATGCTAGAGCTCAGGCTGTCAGGAAAGAGGGCAGGCATCATTTTTGTCACCTCCACATCGAGAATAATCTCCTGCCGGATCTTCCTCTCTTTGGGCAAAATGCCAATGATGCAGGTAACCTTAAGATTTTTAATGCCAATAGAAAGTGGAAATGTGTCCATACAGGCTGCTCGTGCATTTAAAGGGTAGCAGCAAAGGGGAAAAAAGCCAAGAAAAGCAGAAGTGAAATAATATACAATATAATTTTTAATTCACGTTGTAATAAAAAGTATTATATATTTATATTTGAATAATTTACTTTTAATGCAAAATAAGATATAATAATTCTATTAAAATTAACATGGATAACATGACAAGCTCTATCCCACAAAACCCTCCCAATGATTGGCCTAGTTTTTCAGAAATTCCGGCAGACCCTGCTCAGATCCCTCAGCCCCCTTCTACCCAGGTCAATGGATGGAAATGGGAGTATTTCAACTGCACTCGGGCGACTTGGGAATGGCTCGATTCCTCTATGGGAACGGCAAAGAAAGTAGCAGCATTCATACCCTGGTTGATAGTTTGCTTTATTGTTGCCATCGTTGAAACGTTCCTAAAATCTCCTGTTGTTTGTGTTCACAACTGGTGGTACAAGCCCAAGCAAGAAACCCCTCCTGCTAATACGCCCACTCCGGCAACGCCAAACCAGACGCCTCCTGTACCGCCCGCTTCGCAAACAACTCCTACTACCCCTGCAACACCAAACCAGACACCTGCTGTACCACCCGCTTCACAAACCACTCCTGCTAATCCTGCAACGCCAAATCAGACGCCTCCTGTACCACCCGCTTCGCAAACAACTCCTGCTAATCCTGCAACACCAAACCCGACACCTGCTGTGCCACCCGCTTCGCAAACAACTCCGCCTAACCCTGTAAGGCCAAACTCCACGCAACAACAGACACCTTTTTTACAGAACAACGCTTCGGTGGATTATAGACAGCAAAATCGAGCAGAAATAGAGAGGATTATCCCTTCTCCTGAGAGAGTGACTGCCTTCTTGCAACAAAGAAGAGGTGCTCCTGTAACTTCTCAGAACGAAACAAATACTGCGCCCCCCTCAATGGGCATCCGTGCACAGCTCAGGAATTCCTCTCCTACTGATAGCTCTAATGATTCAGCTCTACCTACAGATATCCTGGACAATAGTTCACCAACATTTACTCCTACACCAACCTCATTTACTCCTACACCAAATGGTGCAAATTCCTCTTCGTCGCTTGCGCAGCTCGATAATTCCAATCAAACACCCTCAAATTACTTCTTCACAAATGAGGATTTGTTACTAGGAGCTACTTGTGCTATTTCCATTCCAATAATACTAGCTGCTTCTAACGCTGCTCTTCCGGCAATAGGTAGCGGATTAGCCCATTATTCCTCTCTTGTAGGAGGAACAATACTATCTCACTTGCCCTCGTCTAATGCATTGGTCTCATCAGCTTTCTCTTATCTACCCTCCCCACCTTCTGTTTCGACAGTAGCGTCAGCGGCTTTCTCTTATCTACCCTCTCCACCTTCTGTTTCGACAGTAGCGTCAGCAGCTTTCTCTTATCTACCCTCCCCACCCTCTGTTTCGACAGTAGCGTCAGCGGCTTTCTCTTATCTACCCTCTCCACCTTCTATTTCGACAGTAGCGTCAGCGGCTTTCTCTTATCTACCCTCTGTTTCGACAGTAGCGTCAACGGCTTTCTCTTCTTTCTCTTCAGCAATCAGGTTTTTGTCCTCTTTTTGAAGAGTTGCAATCGCACTAAAAAATCTTATCTCTCTTCTTTTTTTATTTATAAATATTTTTTTAATTTAAATTGAATAAGAATATTTAAAAAAATAATCAATATGGCATTGACATGACAAATATTCCCACAATAACTCCTTCTACATATTC
>Ga0207065_1142_pt1 | contig 15048 bp, 11 predicted proteins | sample Alteio_BWMinCont_27_FD_153492 | JGI IMG/M metagenome (GOLD analysis project Ga0207065, IMG submission 153492) | Enriched cells from forest soil in Barre Woods Harvard Forest LTER site, Petersham, Massachusetts, United States -... | ecosystem: Environmental > Terrestrial > Soil > Temperate forest >...
ATTCCCTTAAGAAAATAATAATGTGTATAAACAGCTTGCCATGTCGATTTGTAATAATGATATGGCAAATTAAATTCTTTACCGGTATTTTGCAATTATCCGCTTCAAAAAATCCCCAAAATGCAATATTTTCGTTATGCAGTGCATTATGAGAGTTATGATAGCAATGTGATTCTTAGATTCGCTTCTCATATCGTCAATCCATTGTTATCCGATGGCAAGCATAGCAACATCCACATCACATAGGTGAGACGCTAACCGGTTGTCCGGGATGTAGTTTCACTGCATCTTCTGGTTGTATGGGCATGGCTTCAACATGAAATACCAGCTTGGACTTTGTTTCATCACTATAGATAACAGGAGGAGTAAATTCAACTTGAGGTGAGATAAAGACAATTTTCTCTTTTATGGGTTTTGCGCAACCATCACATTGTATCATGACATCCTGTCCTACATGAATTTTTCCAATTTCAGGTTCAGGTATAAAAAAGATGGTTTTAATATCTGGGCCTGCTAACAAACTTAATACGGCTTGCCCCACTTGAACGAGCTCACCCGTTCTATAGTAAGTATCAAAAACAATGGCGTCTTTTGGGGAATTCACCGTTTTTTGTGCTAAAACCCACGATGATTCGGCCAATTTTGCTTTTTTTGCAATAAGATCCGCGTTGGCTTGAGCTACCGCAGATTTAGTGCGAATAAGATCATCAAGAGCCGCATCTAACACTGATTGTTGAATTGCACCTTTAGGAACAAGCGTTTTGTCGCGATTATACGTAAGCTGAGCTAAGGCTAAATCAGCAGTTGCTTTTTCCAGAGCATCTTGTGCCGATGTCAAGTCAGATTTAGCTTGCTCAAATTGCTCGCTTTGGGGTTGTGGTTCTAATACAAAGAGGGGTTGATCTTTTTTAACCGTTGCGCCCCGAGATACAAATAGTTGTCGCAAGATGCCGGGATAATTGACTGAAACGTAAGTATAGCGCCCTTCATTATAGCCTTGCCATTGAGTTGGCGATGGCTTGCATGCGGTCAGTAACAGCATGAATGAGCAGAATATCATAGCTACACATAATCGATGATATTTCATTCTGATTCTCATTTTCCCATTAAACTTCATTTTCACACATATGACCTCTTCAGGCAATTATTTGAAAAGAGAGACAAACCTTTCCCATAGTGAGAGCTTATTTTGTTTAGCAAATCCCGGCAAATTAATAAATTGACCTGCTGCCAATTCATTCAATAACTTTAAAATTGGCTGATCACCTTTTTGTAGAAATTTTTTCTGATATTGATCTAATATATCTTCAATCGACTGTTCTCCGTTAATTAAATTCCAGACAAACCATCCCTCTGGGGAAAGTTGATAATAACTATTATTATGGGGATTTTTTAACGTAATAATTGGATCGTCAGCTGTCTTATCTTCCACAACTTCTATACTTGAAGATTTATTTGGAATACTCTGTTTGTTATATTTATTTTTTTTCTCTCGAAAAAAATCACGGTGTAAGACATTTTCTAATAATTTTCCTTCCAGTAATAATAAATGACATGGGGTTTTAGCTTTAGCAGTTGCGCTGCGTTGACTTAATGTCAATATAGAACTTAAACCAAAAATCGCGAATGGTCGCAAAAGTGTTGTTTGTGTCGCATTATCTTGAGTGTCTTTACTAATTTCTACTTCTCCTTCTTCTAGCAAATAACAGCCATGACTTTCATCCCCTTTTTTAAAAATATATTCACCGGCATCGATATTGACATCTTTAACATTTTGCACGAGTTTGTGAATTTTATCTACACTGATCTCTGCGAAGGGTTCTGCCAGTTTAATTAAATTCATTTTTAAAATCATATTCGAGGATTTTTGTAGTCCTGCGTAGAGTCGATCAGGATGTTTCATGAATTGATTGAATGATTCAATTCCAATTCCTAATAAAAGCACTGTTGACAGAGTCGTGACAGTTGCTGTACGTACACCTGTCTTTGAAAAAAAATCACTTTCAGTAAAACCTATGGCCTCACCGCGACTTAGCTTCGCAACAATAATATTTCCTTTTGTGAGTTTTGATACCGATTGGCGAGTAACTTCTGCAAGTCCTCCTGCAATGAGATATACACTATCAACTAATTCTCCTTCACGTACAATCGTGAATCCTGCTGGCACATAAATCTCATACATTAGATTAGCCAACACTTTAATGTCTTCTGCAGACAGCAATGAAAATAAAGGATGATGCGCGATTAATCCTTCGCATTTTTCCTGACTGAGTTTTAATGTATCCATTGCAGTTCCTATTTTACTTAGTCCAGAGTTCGTCGATAAAATCTCACCGCAACAATTATAGCGACTACCATACATGCAATAATGGGCCAGAGATCAGGCCAAACATCTATTAGAGAGCTACCCTTTAAGATTATGCCAATATTGACGCGTAAATAATGAGTCAAAGGCAATAGATTTCCAAACCATTGTGCCCATGACGGCATACCTACAAAAGGAAAAAAGAATCCACAGAACAACGTGCTTAATGTAAAAAAATACGTGCCAAGTTGTATGGCATTTTGGGCGTCAGGCGAGATAATAGAGCAAATAAGCCCTACACCCAATAAAGCAATAATCAGAGGCAAAGCCACAATTAGTAATACAAGTAGATTTCCATTAAATGGCACGTGATAGATAAGATGTGCAATTGCAAAAGTTAAGAGTAATTGCGTATAACCAAATAAGACATAAGGAAACATTTTGGAGAGTATAACTTCAATTGGCCGTGCAGGTGTCGTTAAAAGACTTTCTAATGTTCCTTCGCCTTTCTCTTTGGCGATTGATGTTGAACTTAACATTAACATTGTTACACCCAGCATTAAGCTAATTAAGCAAGGTACTGTATAGAATTGTGCGATAACGTCTGGATTATAACGTTCTTGAACGATAATATTGAATGGCGAATTATTTGTTGGCTGTGCAAGTGTACCCACGAGATCAAATTCTAATGCTTGATTTATTATGCCATTCACCGACGATAAAGCTCCAGTTACTTCCAAAGGATTGGCAGCATCTGCTGTTATTAACAGATTTGGACTTTTTCCACGAATCACATCCTGTGTAAATCCCGTAGGAAATTCGATGATAAAACGCACTTTGCCTGATTTTAATAATTTTTCTGCTTCACTTTCTGTTTTGACATAATTAGTAATCTTAAAATAATCGGAATTTATAAATGCTTGCACCACACTTCGGGTGATCGCGGTATTTTCTGGTGTGATAATTGTGGTTGGAATATGTCTTGGATTAACATTAAAGAGTACTGCGAAAAAGATAACTTCAAACATAGGAAACAGAATAATACTAACGAAGATAATTGGATCACGCAACATCAACAAGAATTCCTTTCGGAAAAGCGCACCCACTCTATAGAATGAGAAATATTTATCTATCATGGCGATATTCCGATCGTGTCTTGGTTAACCAAATAAAGATATCATCCAAACTAGAATGCGTTAATTGCCACTGGTAATTTGGATTTTTGACATAGGGAGCGATGGCTTGCTCAAGAGCAATTCTGTTATCAGAACTCACATGTAAAGTGCTATAGAAAGTTGTTACTAAACCGACAGCGGGTAACGCTTCAAGTTGTCGAGTTAAGAGTGGGAGGTTAGGTCCTTTCACCTCCCAGGTTGTTAAATTAACTTGCGCCAAAATATCTTTAAGACCACCTTGCGCTAAGACTTTCCCTTGCGACATGTAAATTATTCGATGACAGCGTTCAACTTCATCCATATTATGCGTACTGAGCAAAATTGTTGTTCCTTCAGAAGCGAGCCCATGTAATAACTCCCAAAAATCACGCCGTGCATTTGGATCAACTCCCGCCGTTGGCTCGTCCAATAATAGTAGTAACGGTTGATGGAGAACTGCCGCTGCGAGAGCTAAACGTTGCTTCCAGCCTCCTGAGAGTGTGCGTGCTATTTGATTTTTGCGGCGTTCAAGATCTAGCTTCTCCATGACTTGTGCAATCTGTTTTTTACGATCCGTCAGTCCATATAGCCGTGCTCTAAAGTCTAAATTTTCAAAAATGGTCAAATCTTTATATAAACTGAAATATTGCGTCATGTATCCGACTTGCGATTTAATCAAGGCAGTTTCATTGATGATATCGTAACCCATGCAATGTCCGGAGCCTGAATCTGGAGTAAGTAATCCGCAAAGCATTCGAATTGTGGTTGTCTTACCAGTACCATTTGGCCCCAAAAAACCAAGCACTTCACCGCGTGGAACTTGGAAAGTAAGACCTACAACAGCAGGCTTTTTGTGAAAGCTCTTACTTAAATCCTTAACATCGATTATTAGGTCTGTGTCCATTTAAGGTCATACCTTTTAATTGATTTTTGGTAAATGAAACCGTATTTATTAATTATACTCGGTTTTTTCATATTCTGTTTTGAAATCGATAGTTAGACTTATTATATATTATTGATTATTAGAGGAATTTAGACGTGTTTATTTAAGCGAGTGTTGCCATCCCTCGCTGGGCGTTCTAAAGATGGCAACATGGGTGATAGGTTATCTCTTTCCTTTAGGAGAAAACTCTGCAAATAGATCCGTTTCTTGAAATACTTCTTGCTTCACCTTCACTCCAGAAAGAAAATTCATAAAATCAGAGGGTAAAACAGATTGCTCTTTTGTTTTTTGAATAACGATGGGTGTTCCTGTCAAAAAATCTATTTCTTTAACAGGTGTCACAACAACCGGGCTTTTTTCTGTTACTGATTTAGTGTCTTGGCTTGACTCAATTTTTGCTTTCAGATGTCGAGGTTTATAGGGTTGGTTCTCATTATCCCATTCCATTAAGATCGCAACTAATGTATTTCTATCCATCTCACTAATCCGCAAACTAGCCGCTTCCGATTTTACGGAATTCATAATCGATTTGAAGTTACGATCATTTTCTCCAACAGCTTTTTTGACGTCATCTAAACTTGCACCTTTCAGAAAGGCTTCATAAATCAATTTAACTTGTGCTTCTTGATATTTATCATCATTTATAAAATTTCTTTTTGTATTTGCGTTGATGTGCCATAACAAATCTTCTTTGCTCACCAATTCAATCGCATCTTGTTTCATTGTTTCTTTTAGACCTACAACACGACGTAACATTTCCACTCCTTAATCAATATATTTGGTAATGACCTCGATATCATACGCATAGAAAACAATCACGTCAAAGCACAATATGAACAAATATCTTTTAATTGGTATTTTTTAATCAGATCTGGAACGGGAGCTTGGGATGAAGTATTTGATCGTCTAGCGTGTGGATGGAAAGAAATTGCAGGTAAACCTGGCATATTTCAACCTTATCTTTATTATGAAGTGACGCATTAATTTTTTACTGATTCTCCGCATGCATTTCTTCGAGCCGAGTGTCAATTATTACCTGCGCCAAAACCTAAGCCTGAAATTGCAGATGAGATGAAAAGTATACCGGTTGCGGCGTTGAGATAACCTTCTACTGTCACCCCGCAAAATTCCTGTGCTTTGAGCGTGAAAAAAAGCATGTTCTATCACAGGAATTTGTGCGGGGCCTGGTACTGTCCTTGCTTACGTAAGTTAGAGACATACCAGGTCCCGCACAATTTTTCGTGAATGTTATTTCTTCTTACCATCTAATAGGACGAAAAATTTGCGGGATGACAAATGCGCTGACATCAACGAGGTTTAGCACGCAACGTTAATTTGCCGAGAACATCATCAAGTTGTTCCTTAAGAATTCCTGGACAGCCTTTGGCTTCAGCAAGATGGGATAGTATTTTTTTAACTTCAGGTATAATCACTTTACCTGTAACACTTTTCGTTTGTAATTTCACCATTAACTCATTTGCTGCTACCACTTGATCTTTAAATTCGCGCAGATCACTGCGATTCTGTTTATGTTTTTCATCATCCATCACAGGCAATTCAGAGCGACTCGATTTATTAAGCATGTCGACTAAGACCCTTGCTTGCAGTAACCATTGCGTTGCCGCAAAAAAGAGTGGACTATCATCAGCCATAACTGCGACGTCTTGTACTTGTTTAAATAAACCCTTTAATTTTGCTTCTTCCGGTGAAACCGATTTGGTTTCTGTTGTCTGGAATAACGTTTGTGGTGTCTCTACAAGACTCGGTTCTTCTATCACTCGTACTCCTCTGGCTTCGCTTATTCGTACATCACCAAACAGATATCCCATCACCTGCGCTGCTAGAACTTGTTGGGGAACATGTTGCATAACAATTCTTAGATATACCAGCAGTCGATGCAGATACTCACGGGTAATTAATTCAGCTTCGTTCGTAGGAACGAGTGTTGCAATATCTACAGGTGGTTCAACACCGGCGTAAACGAGACGCCGAATAAATCTCTCCTGCTCACTTACCGGCAACTGCAGCATTGGCGATTCTTTTGCAAACATCCAAACGTATGGATTTGACTTCGGCTCAAAATGGTTTAAATCTATATTTAATTTTTTTACCTGTTCTAACATGCCATCAAAAATTTCTAGATCACCCAGGCGGCTCAGCAAATGAAAAATTGTCTTGCCTTGAGAATCACTGGTGCTGGTGATGAAATCACTTTGGACTACCGCCCCCGCCATAACTAGTGCATTTGGAGAGATTCTTCCTATTAAGCTCTTACTCACTACTGGCAGTAGACCAATAATATCGGCAGCATATTCACTTCTAAATTCGTCGAACAAGGACGCATATCTTAATTTGGCTAGCTGACCTCTGTATTCAGACACCAAAGCACATATTATTCCAGTCATAAAGTTGTTGACTTTAACTCGTCGCTCACCTTTGTGACCTGACGTTGTCGATTCGATGTTTTCAATTATATCTGATAGTGATCCTGCCAATCTCAGTTTGTCAGTAAGTTTTGTTCCAAAGTCGTATTCTAAAAGACTATGTAACAATTTATAGGTTTCGGGATCACTTGATCGCATTGCTTTTGCCCATATAAGTAATTCTGCACGACCCATCCTATGCGTTGGCATTATCTTAAATTCTTCATCACTCAACAATGTCCTCACTTGTGAAACTTCACCTCGTTCACTTGCACGAGCAAGTTGCGCAATGGGCGCTTTCTCTTCCTGTTGACGAATTTCTCTTGCGAGATTTTTTACATTACGCAATAACTCAACTAGATAGAGTTCAGTTCGAATTACCTCTCCCGATAGCCTCCCTTTATCGATCAAACCGTCTTTTCTAACTTCTGTTCCATCAACTAAAGGATAAACAACTTCGGATTTCATTTCGTCAAAATAGGGCAGCTTTTCAGGATCGCAGACTAGTGTTTCACTTCCGGCGTTGATTTTTTTTCTCAATAAATCCATGAGAATATATTCCATTGGATTCTGACCAGCTAATGCCCGTTTTAAATCTTCTAAATTAGGTAGTATAAATAATCGATCAAATGTTTCCCTATCTAATTTAATTGATACTGATTTTTGCTCGAGCCTTTTACTGCATTCATGAGCAATGAGACAGATGTTTTCTAATGAATCCCAAGGGTTGTCGCTACGAATTATAAAATCATCACCCCATTCAACACTCAACGTACCTAATATTCTCTTCAATTCGGTTTTTGGTTCTCTTGCTTGTTCAAGATCAATCGCTTGATTAACAGCGTATTTGACAATCTCACCTAGAGCAGCACTCAGGTTGAATTTTTCACCTACAGCCCCGGCAGTCGATTTTATTTCTCTTGAATCAGCCATCAGAAATCTCCAAGTTTTATTCTATTATTTTAGCAAATGGGCATAATATATTTTAAACAACTAGTGGCTTGATTCCATTACCATTTTGGCAAAATGTTAATCATTTAGTATAGTATATGTGTAGGAATTATCTTTTATAGGGGTAGTTTTTATGCGCAGCGACAAAGCTGAGAATAAACAAAACCTGATTTTTTTCAAATCAGCTGAAACTCCAAAAAATAGAGATATCGATGAATTTAAAGGTAGAAATTTAATTATTGGCTGTGGTGGACTTTGGCCATTTTTAGAGAAAGCCTGTATTGTATTAACAATAAACAATCATAAAGATAATAATAGGCCTCGACCGCCGTTCCGGCCATTAGTATAATTTTTAAACATCTCCGTTAAGATTATGGTCTCCCAATTACAAAGGCTGTGGCTTCTGGCTGAAATCTAGTGATCCTCGCAGAGCGCTCCGCATCTTTTAAGACTCATTGATTTTTAGTAGGTGCTAAACTCATGCGTCAGCGCTGCCCGGCACGGGGTGCAGAAACACTCGCATGGAGATGCGCTAGCGAAGAAAAGATTATGTTTTTATAAACGCTGATTGCTTCTAGTAAGTCTGTTGCAGAAAAATAAAAAGTAAATCTTCCATTTACTTCATCGTATTTCAGATGCTCTGGTTTATTAATGACTAATAAAGAATTATTCAGAAGCATTTTTATATTATTTACAGTAAATCTATCACCACAAACAATCTCCGCACCTGACACTAAATCTGTGGGTGCTTTGTTAGCGATCGCTTCTAAACCTAAAGTGAAAGCAGTTTTATTTTGTTGCCTCTCTTCGTAACTGAAATGCAACTGACTAATGAGTCCTCCATCAAGGGGATGAACATATCTATGACAGTCCAGAAGAAATTTTATTATTTCATTTTGATTTTTCTCAGCTGAATCATTGGCTGAAGACGTTTTAACTAGAGATTCATCTATTAATTCAGAAGCAATTAAAGTTAACGTTGTCGCTGTTGAAGACTCGAAACTTAATGTTTGTCGCTCTGTAGATTCTTTCTTTTCTTGCTGCTGAGTTTGTAATTCTTCTTCAGGTATATTTCCTATCGCTTCGGCAATCACATCGGTAACTGCATCATCGCTCCAGTCATCTGCCGGAGCCAGCGGAGCTACAAAGAGATCCGTATCAGCAAGACGTATTGCTGATTGGGTCTCTTCCTTTTGTTCGCTTGCTCTCTCAGCTGAAATATCTTCCTGCAGAGCACATTTAAGTAAATATGAAAATGCAGATGGAGATTCAATGCGCAACACTTCTAAGAAAGGTTTTCCACCTGTTTGATGTTTAGTTAATTTTGAAGCTACTAAATCCGTTAACGGTACACGATGTTCGAGAAGAATGATAATTAATTCTTCGCCTTTATGTTTAAGAAGATACTCAATCGTCGGAGTCATATCTCTCTCAAAATAAGAGAAAAAGTCGAGGTGAGCGGGATATTCGAGTAAGCAAGAAAATTTTTCTCTAAATTTTGGATGCTGAAAATTCCCATGATATTCTTTACATAATTGCAAAGCCAGTGGTTGATTGTAAACAGAGATTGGGTGTAGTCCTCCAAAGGATAATAGAGTCTCTAAAGTAATTAAGCTTTCGCGTTTGAGTGCCAGTGGTAAAAGACGCGCAGCATGATTATTCAGGGATTCAAAAAATCTAATCTTGTCTAAAAGATTCCAGCACTCATTCCCAGGCTTTAAATAACCACGCTCAATAGCGACTACGAAAACATAACCTGCGGTCGTTACTAAGATATCGGCTGCTGATATTAGTTCATGTCGTTTTTCGTAGTTTAAGTACCACTGAATAAATCCATTTAGCATTGTTTGAAAACATTCTTCACCAACATCTACGGCGAGCTCTAAAGGTGTTACTGATTCTTTCTCTCTTTCATTTAGCACACTCTGAGTGTGACGGTTGCTTTTTATGTTTCCATACGGTTCCACCACATAACATCCTAACATCGGAATTAATGCAGGATTGTTACGCAATTCTGATGCAAAATATTTTACTGGATCATTGGTAGATTCTTTTTCATCTAAAGATGTGAGACTTGTCGTTGGGTGTGTTTTATATGCTTTCGCAAATAATGCCTCGATAAAAGATGCTAAAAGTTCAGGATGATCACTTTCGGCAAGGAAGCGTAACAATGATTTTCCTTTCGATAATTTCTCACTCGATGATTTCTCAATCGGTTTATCGTAAGCATGCATTCCAAGTTCTTTGCCTAAAGCTTCTCTCAGCTCAGCAGGATTGAAATCACTAATAAAAAATTCGAAAAATTTGAGCGGAAGAGAAAAATCCTGTACCGCAAAAATATCTTCAAGAATTTTAGAGATTTCCTTTTTTATAAGCTGGATAATATAATTCTTTGTTGCGGTAGATGTAATAGGAAGTGCTGTTTGATCATTTCTTGATGTTAATGATAATAGACCTTCCGGCTCTGCTAAAAGTTTTCCTTTTGAGCCGTAATAATATACAATACCTTTGTAAACACCATTTTGACAGGCGCTATACTCTTCCTCATTGATCGGATCTCTGCCAAGCGCACTTAGGAATGCCCCACCATCGCCATGCCCCCTATTCTGAGGAAAATCATGTTTCAATATCCTCCGTACCTGTTCTACATAAACCCAAGCATCAATATTCTTAAGGGCAATCTGATTTTCATCAGGTTCATTTTTATCTATCATTACATGCAGACTGAACAACGCATCTAACAGATTCATTTGGAATATATCATCGAATATAAATGCCAAGGTAGTTTGCACAAGGTTTTTTTGTGTAGCATTAATATCCGATATTTCTTTTACTTCGATTTCTTTAGTCTCTTCAGTTTGCTTAGTCTGAAGCAATACTCTATTTGTACTAGAAGACATATTAGTCACACCTCGTTTTTAGGTTATTAAAAGCTCACAAATAACTCAACACACCATACTAAACTACAATTTTTTATTGTTGCTCTTCAATGCGAGCTTTGAGTAAAGCTGTTAAATTATACACTAAAACATAGAAAGGGCAAATATTACTCTAATTTCGGATTGACTCAAGTAAAATGTAACCCAAGACCGCCAAAAAAGGAATTGTTGACTCCTATCAAAGGTAACCGGGAATTTGATGGTTGACGCCATGATTTTAACCGAAAAACTGTAAACGTTTAGATAAATGCATTTGCCTAAACGGTTACTTCGTAAGTATACTTTTTGATGCCTTAATTGTTTAGTGTAAAAATCGACCTAATAGGTTAAAATAGGTCGCATAACATTATATGCCAACAATATATACGAGGATTATACGATGGGTGGTACAAGCTCTAAACCAATGCCAATGCCAATGCAGCATACACGTGATTCAAAAGCTTCTTCAACGCCTATTATTGAACGCAAAGAGCAGAAACAGAAAGAAGTTAAAGCAGGCGCCCTTACTCTATGGCAACGCCCAGCCGAAGAAGCATTGCTTACACTCTGGAATCTCAACCTAGATACTAAAGTCATATTCACTATTCTTCTGCCTTATTGGAATTTTGATTGTTTAGAACTAGAGGCAGTGAAACATGATCGTCCTGTCAAAATTAATATCAACCAATCTTTTTTTGGAAAAAGCTCACTTCCTGCTTTAGCAACACATTTTGCATTATATGGGATGAAAAACGAGTTGATGGCTATTGTAAATACCAACCGCGCTATGTTATCAGATCCCGATTTTCCCGTATTTGAAGCAAGAGATCCCCGTGGTAGAAAGATCAGAGCAAAATCATTATTAGGGTATGCTGCCGCGAGTAATAGTTTTGATCCTTTTGAAATGGACAAGAAAGGGGAACACCACGGGATAGTTGAAACCTTGGCCGAGCTCCTACCGAAAGAAGTTGTAAAAGCTCAATTAGCAGAGCAATTCCGACCCGGTTCAAAAGAAAAAACAGCAGTACGAATGAATAAAATTTACGATGCAGCGATCACTGCTGGTGAAGTAATTATAGCAACGCAAGTCCCTGCTGGTTCAACTGTGAGAGCTGAGTGTAAATCCTTCATGGAGAACTGGTGTCAGTCGATGGAACCCAATCCTGATGAAGTGATTGACTGCGGAATAATTTTTGATCCTGATACGATAAAGCGAGTTAGAGAATGGTACAGAACAAACTTTCCTCGCTTTGTGGATGTTGAAAAGCATTACTTATTTTTAGAAGTGGTTTTTGGCACATTGCAGAAATTAGCATCGCCGGATGATGCACATGTCATCAATTTTGGAGTTTATAATGTTGTAGAGTGTCGACAGTTGCCCCCACGTACATTGAAATTAAAGGATGGTTCTTCTTACTACTCTTCTAATCTCGGGGTTTCTTTTTGCATTGATGATTTTGGCGGGACGTGGGGGCGCGGGCCTGGGACGTGCGCGCGGAGCATGGGCGTGGTGGAAAACTTATGTCGAGCAAAAACATCAGCGCTGCAAAACTTATGCGGCGATCGGACAGTCAATCAAATCCAGCGACCTCGCTTGCTTCATGCCCGGCAATAAGTTATAGGCAGGTTTAGCGATGAGTGGCTCAAAACACGATTGTATGAATGCGTCTATCAGCTCTTCATATGTCCAAATTTGTGATGCTTTTACCCACGTGCGACACGATGTCGCACGTGGACAAAAACATCTGGAACTTGGCAGTACCAGGAACTTATCAGTTGGTTTGTGAAATCGTGCTGGGATATGAATCCGGCTGCATATGCAGCCGGGCTTTTACAGCGCTATCTCAATGGACTACAAGCTGGGCCTTCGGCACAGGCGTGAGCTGGCGGCGTAAGCTTCGCAAGTTTGATGTTTTTGTTTGACATAAGAATTGAAAATCGCCAACGTCCGCCGTGACCATCCCGCCTGGCGGGCCAAGCCAGAGAAACTTATATCAACAAAACGACCAAGAAGAGCAAAATCAACAGACGGACCACGAACCACCTCATAAAAATTACTCCCGCCTTCCCGCAACGCAAGATTTCGACGAACGGGCTCAGGTTTATCTTCTTTCTGGAGGTAATACAAACCCTGACTGACCTTCTGCGCATCATTCGCCGGCAAATCTGATTCTATTGTTGATAAAATGCCGTCTTCGAATAGCGCACATCTGTTGTAATTATAACCCCAGCTTGCTGCGGCCGCAGCATACGCAGCAAACGCTTCCGAAAGCGTATTATAACGAAAGTGCATACCTTCAATCATCTTAGACTGAATTTTTGCATACCCTTCTCTAAATGTTTTGATGGCCTCTAACGTTTCCTCACTCAGAATCAACCTTTTCTTATCATCTCTGCCATGATTAAATTGTTCAGCACTAATCGCCGCGATTGCAACTTTGAATAACTTTGCTAAATCAGCTTTGCTCTCTGCTTCCTTTCTCTTTTCTTCTTCTTCGCCTTCGAGCATTCCTTGACGTTGTCTTTCCATCTCTGCTATTGCCGCTTTTTCATCACCTTTGTAAAGTTTTATGAAAGCAGATTTTATTGCTAGACAGCAATCATCATCGCCTGCGCCGTAGGCCAATTGGAAGAGTGTTTTATTTCTTCGACCCACTCGGTCTTTGCTGTTTGAGATCTTCTCGAGCAACAGGGCGGGCTCGGCATCCAGTATGGCGATGACTTTGGTTATATTAGCCATATTGGGTTCCACAATAACATGATGCGCTAACATTTCTAGTTTACGTGCATGAAGGGCGGGTTTTGTACTGTGATAGAAACCTCGACAGACTTGTGCGAAGCTAGCGGCATCTTTCTCGGTCAGATCCATGTTGTTAGCAATCTTGTTGAGAGGATCTGAGGGCAGTTTTGGGGCTTTGTCTGCATAACCTATTACGACTTTTTCAATCTTTGGTTGATACGCTTTGCCTTCGGTGACCGCATCACTTTTCTTCTCTTGCTTAGTCTCTGTAGTGGTGTGGGTAGCAGATTTATTAAACCAATTACGTAAAAACATCATTCATACTCACTGTTTGGGTTGTTAGTAAATTTTCTAAATATCACAAGATTGCGCAATAATGTATCACAGCTTGGTAATAACAGACAAGAAGATGTAGTTTGCAATAGTATCAGGGTTTGTATTTCAATTGATCAATTTAGTTTGGGATAATGGCCAAGTCGAGTAAAAATGATGCGGGTTATTTCCGAATTCCCTTTCGGTGAGTAGACCCGCCAAGTTACCCTAGCGAGCCCCTCCTCAGAACCGGACTTGCGAAACTATCGCATCCGGCTCCCGATAATCGCGAACTGCATTTGCAGTTTCAGCATACTTTAGAACATCGAATGGAAACTCCATTTCTCTGGATAGCCTTCATATTGCAACATCTTGGTAAATTTCTCCCAGTTCATGCGGCGTCTTCCGCCTCTATAATTAAACCACTTAAACATGAGTCGTTTCGCTACCAACGTGAACGCTTTCACTCGCCTATTGTTATCAGAAATTGCATGGTAGTTGATCCATCCTTTCACCACCCTGATAACTTGTTTCATCACATCCTGTGCCTCTACGTTGCGATGACTCCATAGGTAGTCTCTCAGCCCTTTGAGTTTGGCGGTGAAGCGGTCTGCGCGACTTGTATATTTCAGTCGCCAGAATCCCCTTCGTGCTTTACCCCAGTAGCAAGTAAACCCTAGGAATTGATAGGTTGGTAGTCGCGCTCCTTGTTGATCTGCTTCCGCGGCAGCGCGACTGCCAGATTGAATCATCTGGCTCTTTTCCATATTGAGTGTTAGACCATATTTCATGAATCGCTTCGGTAGTACGTTATAAAACTTTTCAGCATCGCTTTGGTATTCAAACGCAAAAATCATATCGTCAGCGTACCTCACTATCGTTGCTCTACCTTGCATATGTTCTTGAACAGTTCCAGCGAACCATTCATCGATTACATAGTGCAGATATACGTTAGCAAGAATTGGTGACAGCATAGAACCCAGTGGACAGCCGAGATCGTTAGCTATCACAACGTCACCTTGCATTGTCGGAGCCTTAATCAGCGCTCTTAATAATGCCAAGAAACGTTTGTCGGTAATCTTCTTCTTTAATATTTCATCCAGTGCCGCATGCGGTATGGTGTTAAAATATTTTCGGATATCGATTTCGACAGTGGCGCCATATTGATTTTTGTTAGTTTGTTGCATGTGTGCTTTTAACGCATCATGACAATTTAGATTGGGTCGAAATCCACAAAAAACCCTGTTGTGTAAAACATCCAGCAAAAGATTTTTATTCTATCGATATAGATTCTAAAATTTC
>Ga0207065_1143_pt1 | contig 15011 bp, 9 predicted proteins | sample Alteio_BWMinCont_27_FD_153492 | JGI IMG/M metagenome (GOLD analysis project Ga0207065, IMG submission 153492) | Enriched cells from forest soil in Barre Woods Harvard Forest LTER site, Petersham, Massachusetts, United States -... | ecosystem: Environmental > Terrestrial > Soil > Temperate forest >...
GACGATAAAAGCGAGCACGCAATTTTCTCATTTAAGCTTGAATCAATGGCAATCTTATCCCGCATTTAAAAATGCACATGGTGTATTTGAATGGAATGGGACGCAAGGTAGTTTGACGCTCGATAGTCAGAAAACGGCGTTGACTTACCATAAATTCTTTTCAGCTCCATTGCAATTCGATCAACTCGCAGGACTTGTCACATGGCAAAAGTTGAAAACCGGCGAATGGTCGGTCGCCATGAAGAATTTACAACTTTTAAATCCAGATCTTAAAGCGCATGGCGGTATCTTTTTATCTTTTCCAGTCAATGCTTCACCTACAATTAATTTGTCTGCCAATTTTGCCGTATTGAATGTGGCGCACTTGGCAAATTACATACCGATAAAAATAGTTAAAGATGCAGAGTTAGCCGTATGGCTGCAAAATGCTTTTGTCAGTGGCGAAATGCAAGCAGGCAAAGCCGTATTGCAAGGTCGCATTGCGGATTTTCCTTTTGCAAAAAATAACGGGAAATTTGTCGTTAGCAGTATTTTGAAAAACGTCGATCTCCATTACGCGCCAAACTGGCCTGATCTGAAAAATATTCAAGGGATGTTGACGTTTGCCGGCAGTGCGATGAGCGTAGAAATAAGTTCCGGACAAATGCTGAATGTTCCGTTAACGATGGTGCATGCTAACATTCCTTATATAGGCGATGCAGCGCCACAAATTTTGCATGTGCAGACGGCGATTCACTCAGACTTTGCTAATGCTTTGGATTTTATTGACGGCAGCCCGCTGAGTGATACGATCGGTAAAGATTTGTCTGAATTAGATATGCAAGGTCCCATGCAGATGGATCTGGGTTTAGTTATTCCGCTTAAACATCCTGATAAAACCGCCGTACAAGGCGATGTGACATTAGCGAATGCGATTTTAGAATTGCCGATGGGAGATTTGGAAATTGGGCAATTAAACGGAACCTTTCATTTCACGGAACAAGATATTCAAGCAAATAATTTGACGGGTAAATTGTTTAACGAACCGATTACGTTGACACTTGCCACGCAACATGAAAATAAGCAAGTCAGTTATGTAAAAGCCGTATTAAACAGTGTGGTGAGCATCGCAGATTTACAAGCCTGGTCTAAACTGCCACTGACCGACTATGCGCAAGGTTCGACGCCTTATCAAGTTGAATTGAATTTGGCAGCGCATGATTCTAAACAAGCTTCGCATGTGATAGTGACATCGGATTTAAAAGGGGTAGCGGTTAATTTACCGGATCCTTTCGCAAAAACAGCCGAAACCGTGAGTGATCTTCAAATCAATGTTGCTATCAATCAAGATCGTCCGCTAGAAGCGAATATTAGCTATGGCAAGTTGCTTTCGGCTGCATTACGTTTTCAAGAAAAGCTAAAGCGTATGCAATTTATCAATGGTGAATTGCGTCTCGGTGGGGGTGAGGCAAAATTGCCTGCTGAATCAGGTTTAATCGTCAGTGCGAAATTTAAAACTTTAGATTGGGCAACACTCGAGCCTTATTATAAATGGTTAAATGAGCAAATTGCCAAACTGAATCCGGAAGGGTTAACAAAGACAAGTGGGGTTCACAATGTCTTTCGCGGTATGGATCTACAAGCGGATACCGCCACTTTTTTTGATCAACGCTTTGATCACGCGCGATTGCAGGTAAGAAAAAATGATAATTGGCAAGCGAATATTGAGAGTAATCAAGTGGCAGGCAAGGTCAGTGTCACAAAAAATCTTGCACAAGTGCAAGCACAGTTTGAACGCCTTTATTTTGCATCCGGATCGGGTACAAGTGAGATTCATGTGAATCCAAAGAAATTTCCTGCGTTGGTGATTTCCGTCAATGATCTCCATGCGGGGAGTATTCGTTTAGGTCGAGTTAATCTTAAAACCATTCCGAATCAGAATGGATTGCAAATTCAGCAATTGCAAATCAATACAGGCACCGCGGATTTACAAGCGATAGGTTCATGGAATGGGTCGACGAGTTATTTACAAGGCACGCTGTCCACGAAAAATGTGAGTCAAATGCTAACGGCGTGGGGCATGAATGCATCCGCGTTAGTGGGAAGCAATGCACAAACAACGTTTGATTTGAGTTGGACTGGGGCGCCATATAAGCCATCTTTAGGTACTATGAATGGCACGCTAGCACTCAAACTAGGTCCAGGCAGAATTATTAATTTAGGCAACTCAACCGAAGCGAAATTAGGGTTGGGACGACTGTTAAATTTATTGAGTTTGCAAAATATACCGCAACGTTTAAGTTTGAATTTTAGTGATTTAACTCAGAATGGTTATAGTTTTGATTCGATGACCGGCGATTTCAAATTACAGAACGGTAATGCATACACCGATAATATGTACATCGATGGTACCGTAGCCAGTGTCAGAATTGCAGGACGCATAGGCCTTGCCGCAAAGAATTACGATATGCGCTTAGGAATCAACGCGCATGTGACTTCGAGTTTGCCTTTAATCGTGGGCGCCTTCAACCCAATAGCCGGGGTTGCAACTTGGGCTGTCGATAAAATCGTTAGTAGCCAGGCCTCCAAAGTCACCATGTATACCTACCGAATCACTGGCACTTGGGACAACCCAAGCTGGTCGCAGATTGGCGGGGGGACGTCTGCGAAGCCATAACATTAATCAAATAACCCAAATCAATTCCGTTAATTGGGTAACGACATCTCTTTCGAGTTGATAAATAGTCTTTTCAACTTTTGCAGTTTCTGTCGTGCTTTCATCAAATCTATCAGTCCGATTAAGTAGAAAATAATTTATTCTCTCGTTACATTAAGAACAGCATTTTTTGTTTCCGATAGATAAATATTCTTTTCATCATATATTTTAATTGAGAAACCTAAATCGCCTTGTTCTAATGGAATCCCATTACCGGTGAGAGCTAAAGTAAAAATTTTCTGAGCACTATTATCAAGATTAATGTTACCTTCGATTTTAACTAGTGTTTTATTATTTAGAAAATATTCAAAGATAAATTGAACAGGGTGTTTTTCCGATTCTTCCAATTTAAATCGCAAAAGAGTTGATAAATTAATAGGTATTGGCCATTTAATTTCAGCAGAATTACCCGGTCGTAAAACTATGCGGTCATTGTACAATCCCATCAACGAAATCTTATTGTTAATTTCATGTCTGATATCATCACAAAATAATGCATCAATAAGTTTCATTTATGCTCCTATACTATAATTTTTTTGGTTTGAAAAAATTGGAATTGGTTTTACGCTAGCCGTTTGTTGGCTCTTGTAATGAATAGTTGGATTGATTTTTTTTTCCAACTCATCAGCAGCGGCTTTTACTAAAATTAAGCTTGCGTATGTTTGTTCAAATTTGTGCTCTGCAACTCCAATCATCCAAGGATACGTAGCAATTATACGGAGTAGTGCAAGAGAGCTTGCAGAAAAATCTCCATTTTTCCACCTGGTCAAAGTTCTTGTTGGTAATTCAAATACGCGCTCAAACATAGCCATGGTTATGCCAACATCATTCATATTTTCAAGAATTTTTTTAACTAAACTTGTTTGAGCTTTTTTTTCAGCAGTCAAGCAATTCTTGTCTGTTTCACCAACGAAATCACCTTCTTCTTTACAGGAATCGCAAATGTAATAAACTTCTTTAAAAGGGAAGTCTGTGCCCAGAGTTAACTGGCCAAAAACATTTTTTTCATGCCGCGAGACTTCATAAGAGCCGCATGCAGGACATTGCACAGATGGTTTATTCATAATTTCTCCCAATTAATTTTGACCTAATAATTTGATTAATGGTCCTTTTCATTATAGCAGAAATGTACCGTATCGTAGCATTAATGCGTTAAAACTGTAATATAAAGCATCATGATTAATGTTAAAGCTGTTTAGACACCCCTTGTAAGCGCAGAAGAGCAAAACAATCAAGTGGTTAAAAAACTCATGTTTAACTTATTATTTTCCTTATAAATCAACAACATAATCTTAGAAGTAGCAATATTCAAACAAATTGCTCCTTGATTGATCTGTGTGTATAATGTGCAATCATTAAAATTTGATGTGAAAAAAATGCCAAAACCCTGGAAATCCAAGTGTTCAAAATCCCACCAATACAGACAAGAACGCTATCGACAAAAACAAGATGCGCGTTATCTTAAACTATTTTCAAAAAAACCTAAGCCTGCTAAGGCCTCCAAGAATTTAGAAGAATACCATGTAAATCATGAAGAAAAAGAATCCTTACCCATCTCCTGCGGTGATATCCCCAAGTATTTATTAGTGTTCATGGTGATATTTGGTGGCATAAAATTTCTTACCGAGAACAGCCCAATACTATTAGTTGAAGCGGCAAGACTACGAGAAATGGGGGGATTTGATCAATCTCAATCATTCAATTCTTCACATCAATTATATCGTAAATCAAATGCAGCAAAAACAACGCTTCCAGCTTCGCAACGTTATTTCAAAGGACTTCCAGTTCAAGATATAACATTTACAGCAAAAGATTGTAAAAGAAAATCAGATGGATGCACGTCCGGTAAAATTTGTAATATTGATGGCAAAGAATATTTCTTAAAAGTACCCGAAACGGCAAATGATGATCTTTTATTAGCAAAATATAATTTGCTGTTGGCAGAACAAAATATCGGTATAACTGTTCCAACGACTAAAATATTTTATGAAGATGGCGAACTTAGTCCAGAAAATAAAAATAAATTTTTCTTCACAGAACAATATAAAAAAAACCATTACCTGGCAACCGAAAAAATTGAATTTACACCAGCAAGAAAATTGCAAGAAATGGGATTTTCGACTTTATTTAAATTCGGTCGTAGTATTAATAGAGACGAGTTAGTGAAAAAAATTGGTGAAGCAGGAATTGCTAAGCTTGGTGTTGCAGAAACTTTTTTTGGTGATTTTAATTTAGGAAATTGGGGTTATGACCAAGAAGGTTTAGCCGTAGTTGATCTCGATAAATCACCTTCATGGCGAGGATCGTGGGGGTATCACAACTGGTGGAGAACAGCTAGTTTATTTACAAATTTTAATGTCCAATTTTCAATTGATAATATCAAAGAAATGAAAAATATATATCAATCGATGCAAAGTAAATTTTCTCCTCGATTTCATCATTCAGTTGATATGTCAGAAGAGATGTATCAGAAATTATTAAACATATTTATAACGGCCTGCGATAAGATTATAGATGATTATACGCCTCGTTTTGATTCCACCTTCAATACAGCTACAGCTTTAGAAGACATCACGCGAGCATTCGCTAATGAAATTTATGTCGTTGGATATGAGCATGAAGACGAGCCTCAAAATCGGTTATTGAAATTTATGACAGCCATATTTTAAATGAGCAGTTTCCTTGCGAGCGCGACAATTTTTGACACTTGCGTCTGTTTTGTATAAAATCGAGCTCCTTTTGTATCCGCGACTCAATAAATATATCAAATTTTAGTCAATTTAATCAAAATGAGGTTCCCGTGATAATTAAAAATCTAACTAAGAAAAACGTCTTATCCATCGCCATCGCCTGCGTCACCAGCTTCGGTATGGTCAATGCCAACGCCGCTTTAAAAGGCCCTTATGTAGGTGGACAATTAGGTTTTGGCAATGTTCATCAAGATACGTTTACAGCCCCCAGTACTTCAATCTTTTTAACCTCAGGTGCAAGTGGTAAAGACACAGGTATCGCCGGTCGCGTTTATTTCGGTTACCTAATCAATCGCTACGTAGCCGCAGAGGTGGGTTATAGCAAATTCAGCAATACCAATACCAAAATGTATGCAACGCAGATAGATTATATAACGGGCGGTGCGATCACTCATTACGCCTCTGGCACCATCGAAACAGAAGCGGTTGATTTAGTCGGTAAAGGAATTATTCCTTTTCAAAATGGTTTTAATCTCTATGGAAAATTAGGCGTGGCCTATCTGCGTGGTACTGGCAGTATTAACTATAGCGTTACCGAACCTGGTATATATAATTCACATACGCATGTTAGCGAAGATGCCCACAAATTCTTTCCTACGTTTGGTCTTGGCGTTGGCTATGATGTTTCACAACATGTCACGACAGATGTTTCCTGGAATCGCATCCAAAAAGTCGGTAATTCCTCTGAATTGAATAGCACAGATCTTTTTGCGGTTGGTTTTTCGTATAATTTTGGTTAACCTCTTTTCGCTCTCTCCCGTACCGTGGTTTCTAGAAAAATGTGGTATTCACAGCGGGCGAGGGCCTCATTTTTCACAGAGAAAATAAAATTTTAAGGTTGTAATATGTTTCGTGCATCTAGAATGTTAGTGAGTCGAGGTTTTACACAAGTTCCAAGATCGCTAGTGCGATCTAACCTACGTCCATTGACTAGCGTAAAACAAATTCGTCAATCTTACATTCAAGCGCAGCCACTCTTAAGCACATCTTTTATGGCGAAAAGATTGTGTGTTACAAAAACCAGGATGTTAACAACTTTCAAGCCCATATCGAAAGTCACTCCCACAGATTATGCAAATCATCATATTGCTGCATCCGGTAAATTGTCTGTACTTAAAGAACTATACAAAAAATTGGGCGCAGAAAAATTTAAAGAAGTCGCCAGTGAAATCGATCCCGCGGGTTACACTTGGTTGCATTACGCAGCAGAATATAATAAACCCGAAGTGGTGAGATTTCTTGTTGAGGCACTGGATGATTTGGCACCACTATTAGCTAAACGAATTTCGAATGCGGGTGATTTGCCCATTGAGTTGGGTAGAAAAAATTTTTATAGCAAGATTAATCAAGATGATAGTTTAGCATTTGATACTATTTTATTTCCCGCTACGCAACGACATAACATGCCGCCTTTAGATGCCCAAATTAATTTGTTGAGTATCAAAAAACATTATCAGAACGCGTCTCCCGTATTATTAAATAATTTAATGATCGCAGCAAAAGCACTGAATAAAACGCGTCAGTTAGTCACTCAATCAGGGACGCATCCCTCACTTAACGATGTAGACCGTTATCTTTTAAATACGATCGATACAAAAATTAATAAAATGCGCGAGCGAATGCCGAATACCAGCAATGCAAAAGAGTCACATAATGCGTTAGCGACGCTGGCAACTCTATATAAAATAGGTAATTGCGAAGAGTATGCTAACGTCTTGGCTAGACAGTTGATGGAGATGCAAACGGATTCTCTCATTGAAACGTATTGCATTGCTCATGGTGATCACCGCTTCGTTGTCTTGGGACGCGATGCTAAAAGTAATCCCGCTGATCCTAAAACATGGGGAGACAGTGCAGTTATTTGCGATGCTTGGAGTGGCGAAGTGTATCCGGCTAGTGAAGCATGGGAAAAGCTTAAACATTATAAGTTCTATGAGTGTGATGAATTACCCATTTCCATTAATGTATGTGGACCTTTAAATCGAAACAGACATAGCTTGCATCCCTTATTTCGATTTGAACCCCGTCATGTTAAAGACGGTATTGCTTATGATATCACTGGTGCAAACGATACAAGCAAGCACGTAAATAACATTTTAATCCAAAATCTTTACTCTTAAAAAGACACATTTCCCTTTCCTCCAGTGATTCCAGATCAAGTCCGGGAGGAGGAAAGGGTTAGGGACACTGCCATTAAGTTAAACCCGTCATTGCGAGCGCAGCGAAGCAATCCAGTGCAGAGTTTCCTATTAACTATGTGCTGGATTGCTTCGCTGCGCTCGCAATGACGGGCTTAACTGGAGGCACTTTTTTTCGCTTTAGCACGCAAAAGTGCAGCCTGAATAAATGCTTTTTTATCATCTAGCTTGTTGTCCGCTTGCGGCTTTTCTAGTTCACGTTCTTTTCTTCGCAAGCGTTTATTTCTTGCCAGATAGCGACTGCGATATTGCTCTGCTTTCGATTTATCAATTTCAGTTTGTTCGCCAATCACCATCATATCAATGCAATCCACAGGACAAGGCGCGATACACAATTCACAACCCGTACATTCATCAGCGATGACCGTATGCATACTTTTCCCCGTACCTAAAATTGCATCAACAGGACAAGCCTGAATGCACTTCGTGCAGCCGATGCATTCTGCTTCGCGGATCACTGCCACCATTTTGGGTTTAGCGGTTTGCGCCATTTCGGCAAGATAAGGGGTCGGGTCTTCATTCACGATTTTGGCGATTTCACGCAGGCCATTCACCCCGCCAGGAGGGCACAGATTAATAGCCGCCTTGCGCTCCGCCAGCGCAGTAGCATAGGGCATACAGCCGTTATAACCACATAAACCACATTGGGTTTGCGGCAGAATAGCATCGATTTGCTCTGGGGTGAGGTGATTAGGCATAAGCTTCTGTTTAATAATTTGACAGGCGCATGATACGGGTTTTTGCAGAGAGTTACAACCCACGATAAAAAGTGAGGTTTATTTTGTAACCTTATATTGTCAAAATTACCCTTATCTTATGCAGTTTGCCACGGTTAGGATTTTGTATCACGCCGCATACCTAAAGCTGAGTATTCGCCGAGTTCCATGGCCTGCAGACGCATAGCCATTTCCTCATCGGTCTCTCCTCTAGGTTTGCGCATATTATCCCAATGCCTGCAATCGCCACCATGTGCTAATACAACTCCAGCACAAACTTTATAATTGTCATCCCAAATTTTCAAAAAATTCTGTCTGATGCTCTCCTTAACACCTGTAGTTGTTAGACGTTTTACAACTTCCTCTCGGGGAAGAGGTAAGAATTCATATTCATCAACTCCTATTTGGCGTATCACATCTGCTCCTTTCTCGGTTAATTTATTCTTAAAATAATCTTTCTCTTCCTGCTCGATGGCTTTTGCTTCTTCAGAATCAAAGGGAATGGTTCCATGGTTATTAACCAGGAGCTGATACCCGAATCGAGGATGGGTAACCGTTAAATCGATATTAAAGTACCTAGCTAAAGGAGCGAGTTCCAAGTCGCTAGCATACAATTTGGTATCTATAGCTGACTGCGCAGAAGCACGCATTTCCGAGATAAAAGTGGCATGACCTTCCTTTTTCCACCAATCGGCTAAGCTCGGTAAAACAGCTGTTAAAATGATATTGTCTTCTTCATCTTGATTATAACCAAATTGGGTCTCCCCCATGCCGATTAGTGTAGTGAAAAGCGCAGCATTAAATTGATCTTGGATGAATTCATGTGGATAGAAAATTTCTCCTACGCTACTTGCAGGAATTAATTTTTTAACATTTTCCAATTCTCCAAAAACTTTTTCATCAGTCAAACCAGATGCGCCCGTTTCACGTTGAATTCGTCTCCATTCATCTAAATACGCTCCAAATTCAGCTTGTAGTGCTCTGAGCGAGCCATCTAGGTGATACTGGTGAGAGATTGGATTTCTTTCAACCTGATCCATTGCCAAATTCCTAATGATCGGAGCAAGGTCTCTTTGTAATTTGTCGCTGTTCGTCGCTCTTAATTCTAATAACTTGTCTTTAATTGCATGCCACTGCTCATTCTCGTTTTTAGATTCTATATTTTTTAGCTCAATCCCAAATTTTTCAGCGACAGGTCGAATAAAATCAAGAAAAACACCATCGGCTGGCGGAGCATCTGGGTCAGCATTGAGAAATTGTTCGATACCTTCTAGTACTTCTTTATTGGTGAGAGCAAGAATAAAAGCATTAAATGCGCAATTACCATCACCTCTGGCGCTTTCTCTTTGTAGGTCATCACCTTTGGGTTTGCCAGCAAACATAATTGAATACTCCGCGTTTTTATATAGTTATTATAGCTTTTTTTTAAAGTTCTGGATAAAAAATTAACAACTCAGATCTTGTTATTAAGTCCTTGAATAACGTAAGGAAAATTTATCAAACAAATTTAGGTTATCTAGGGATAGAGGTTCTCGTGCTAATTCCGTATTAATATTTTTGAATAATTGGAATAACGCTTGGCAGATTGCATATTGTGACGGACAATTTTGTTGAAAACCCGGCGCATCAAATTGAGGGTTTGTTACTATCGAATCTAAACATTCTTGCAATTTCATCGTCATTTTGAAAAATTTTGCATAGTTATCTTCTTTGGTAAAAAAGATCTCTGAAATAGCTTGCTTAAATTTATCTAGGTTAAGTGTAACATTTTCGTGTTCTGCAATTGGCGGAAGCTTATCAATTGAATCTTTTAATTCAGTCATATGAAAAGCAGTGACTTCTTTAAAAAATAACTGTCCTGCTATATCAAAACGCTTGTATTGACAAGCGAGTTGCAACGGAGATAATCCTTTTGCATTTTTCGCATGTATATTTGCGTTTGCATTCAATAATAGTTTGAGTATTTCATGATTATTCTTCATCCCAACTGCAAAATGTAATCCAGTATTACCCAGATTATTGATGGCGTTTGTATCTGCTCTTGCATCCAATAACAGTTTGAGAGAATCGATATTGCCTAGAGTAATCGCAACAAAAATAGGCGTGAACCCAAATTGATTCTTAATTTCGGTATTGGCGGATGCATCAATCAGTGTCTTCGCGATATCGAATTTTTTGCGCATAATCACTTTGTGGAGGAGAGTATTCCCTTGACCATCAGTAACATTCATGTCTGCTTTATTATTCAATAAAATTTTCACGACTTCGACAGAGTCAGCATCAATCAGGGATCGAGAATCATCAAGATTCGATTGTTTCTCGGTTGCTAAAACTTCTAATAAATCCAACCGGTTTTTTCTGGTAGCTTCAGAAATAAAGTAATTAATATTTAACTTAAATTTTGCAATCAAACTAGAAACAATATGTTCCATTTCATTATGCGCAGCGTTCTGTGCGGATTTGTGATGCTTTGGTCTATGCAAGTGATCATGTAACGCTTGCCAAACGGAAGGCACTGAATAGCCTAATTCGTTAGCTATACGTTGGCATTTCACCGCTTTTTGCAGTTTGATGCGATTGTCTTCAGTTTGCAAAAATCGTTGAAAAGCTACGTTCTGTAAAACGGATTTAATCCTATCAGCATATGCTATAGAGGTAATATCTTCTTTGCGCATCAGAGTATAAGAAAAATCTTCTTTTGTTTCTTTTTCTATTATACGTCGTAATTGTTGTTGCAATGATTCAAAGAGTTGTTGTTGACGTTTTTCGTTTGTATAAACTAAACCTTGAACTTTTGAATCACCATAATGGTGACCTTCTTTAATCTTTTCCGGGTAATTCATTTTTTTGCGAAATTCAGCAGGTGTTTTTCTATTTATACCGATGGTAACACGTAAAATAGAAGGGTATTTTTGTGTGATTTCTTTGCCAAATAGTTTAAGAAAATCCGTGATAACAGGATCATCTGCTTTATGGAGATTTTCCCAGGAATCAAAGGTAAAATTGTCATCTTCACTCAGCCACCCATAGCCTTGGCCCACGATCTTATAGTTTTTATAATTGATACTGCCATCCGTATTGATGGGTGGATTTTTATTTTTAGATTTGCGGTGTTTTTTATTCTCTTTTAATAATACATAAAAACCATTGTTAGCACGGGAAATTCCGTCGATGACACACTGTTCTGAATCTCTGCCGATCGATTGGCAGCAATTCGTGATATACCCGAGTATAAAAGCTCTAGGATCATTGGGTGGCAGTTTTACAAAATAATAACCGGATTTACCATCGATCACAATGTTGGGTAGGTTGTCGAATGTTTTCTGCTGTTTTTTCAATTCAAGACAGCGTTCAAATATCGCTTCGTCTAAATCATAGAACATGCATAAATCGGCAAGCTCAGGGTCACTTTCAGCGTTTTTATATTTGATTGATTTTGATATTTTTAAAGCTTCCTGAAGACTTGTCGGTGCTCTTTTTAGTATGGCTTCAATCTCTGCTGCGCGACGAAAAAAGTGGAAAGCTCTAGGGCCGAATTTTTGAATCAAACGTCTCCATTCCGCTAAGTGAATAGGTTGATCTAAGCTGTTGACGGGTAGAGCATGTAATAGTGCTTTCTGTAGAGAAGTATTGTCTTTCCTTAAGTTATGCTCTTTGACATATTGATCGAAATTCTCGAATAAATCTTTTTCCCCGAGATCGCCAAACACGATAAGAAGTTTGTAGGCGTGTAAATAGGCGCGTTTATCCATATCGGTATTATTAAATTCGATAAAATCAGCGATTAATTTACTTAACATAAAATATTCTTTGAATTTAGCTAAGGCTTTTTCGCGTTCTTCCAGTTTGAAAAAACGGTGTTGATTTTCAAGTTCATCGAAATTCGTTGCAATGGACTTATCATCAGGAAAATCGTAATCCGTTTTTTTATCTGATATGGGTGGGGCTTGTGTCAGTTGTTTTTCTAAATTGAGCGCATGTAATTTTTTTAATGCTTTAATAAAACGATGGCGATCATTTTTGCGAATCAGAGGTTTTTGTTCTTCAAAAAAGAAGTTTTGAATTTGGTTTTCAGTAGAAGATTGATATCTTCGTTTAAATAGACCAGGCGTATCTTTCACGCTTCCTTCTATGTCTGCGCGTTCACCGCAAACATATTCGTAGAGTTCTTGAAAGGAGTGAGATTTCATGGCGAGCCTGTTATTAGTAGTCTTTGTTTAGCATAACTCATATTTGGAGTTGTATCGAGCATACGTATGATAATCATGCTTATTTTAAGCTATAATAAAACCAGGTGGGATAGGTGTTGATAAATGATAACTTTTTGATGATGAAGGATTTTTAATGGTTCAACATAAAAAAATTCTCGCTTTACCCAAATAAAAATCGCGGCCCACTCCCATCAAGGGATTCAAATTACCTGTGAGGCAGCTATTTCAAAGTCGAGTTCGCTGGTACCTTGATATTAATTCAAAGAGGCAAAGCTAAATTCTTAGCCCATGTGCAAGCTCTCGAACCTCCTCAGCAATTTCTTTGGTCCTGCTAACCCGTCTAAAAAATGAAGTGTACAGATCAGAAGAAATCTTCCGCGCATCCGCTTCTAGCGTTTCCACGGCAACGTTCTCCGCAAGAACTGCTACCTTGTCGCCTAATTTTTTATGTAGCAGGTCTTCTAAAAATTGCCATTTAGCTCGATCACGACTTGGTGCGCGCTCCCTTTGCGCTTCGCTTGGATACTTGCGTTCATATTCAGCCAATTGTGCTTTGATACGTGGAACTAATGTTGCTTTTTTGGCGGCTAATTTGTTTTGGATTTCCTTTGTCGTTTGCGGTGGTTTCATCTGTGGTATTTCTGCAACAGGTTCAATCGGTCGCTTCCAATCAAAGAGTGATTTAACCGCTTTAAACGCTCCATATAATACGAGTTGAACAGGAAGTGTGATGATGCGCACAGGCAACAATACGATGGATTTGATCGGATGAGCGCGAAATTCATGCCAGAGTTCACGTGCCGTTTCGCGTGGTTTCATCCACAAATTCTTGATGGTCTTAAGCGTATTCTCAGCCGAATTGGCAGCCATGCCTGCAATTGCGGATATTGAGAGCCCTGTGAGAAGGTTGTTGGCAAGTTTAAAACATTCACTCACCGCTTGGCCGTCTGGAAGTTTGATTCCAATAAAGAAATTGGCAGCAAAAGCTAACGTATTGGTAAAGATGCTAATGAATTGTTTTCCTGCTTGGATCAAATAGTGTTTGCGCTCATCTGAGTTTTTAGCAAAGAGGGCATACCCAAGATTTTTAACCGTGTTAAATAAACCATAGGCGGCATTACCAGCAAACAGTCCTAACGCTAAAAACAAACCTAGTTTTGATCCGGCTAAACAAAAAATGAAAGTCGCTGCCAGTGAAGTCGCAAAGCTGACCGCAAAATCCGCATAGCGTTCCCAATTTCTGTTTTCCGCATTAAATAACCGTTTAGCGGAATCATAAGTATGTTTCCATCCAAACAGCAGAGCGGCAGGAGAAATCCATTGCAAAAAGAAAGATTGCCAATAAGAGAATTTTAAAAAGGGGAGAATGGGATCACCGGTCGGGCTTTTGACTTTGAACATATCCGCGATGGTGTCGAAAATGTCTTTGGTGACTGCAACCCCGGTCGCGGTCACGCCGAGGGCGGCAATATGGGATGAGTTCCCAGTATTGGTTTCCTGTTGGGCTTGGATTTGTTTTATACGTGCTAAACGGTCTTCACGAGCTTTACGGTTTTGCTCGATAGCGGAAAAAGTGTGAGCTTTCATATACTTAAACCTCGTTTGGTGGTTAATTATAGGTCTAATACTTACCTGGTGGATACAATATAACCAATAATAGGGGTTAGTTTAGCTGGAAAATACTTTAAATGTCAAATCATTTAAAAAATAAAGTATTGTTATTTTGACGTGTTAGTTTGATGCAAGGTTTGTCAATAAAATGCGAAATGACACAAAAACGACCCAGCGCGGAGTGCTTACTTTTGATGAAAAATTAAGAGAGACGTTGGTAAGAGAAGATGGGCGTTTGAAACTTAATGAAGAGGATCCTCGGGTGTTAAAAAGAAGCTAAAAATTTTTATACTGTCACCCCGCAAAATTCTTGTCCTTTGCTAGTGAGAAAAAATTATACTGTCACCCCGCGAAATTCTTGTCCCTTGCTAGTGAGAAAAAATTATACTGTCACCCCGCAAAATTCTTGTCCTTTGCTAGTGAGAAAAAGTATATTCCATCACAAGAATTTGTGCGGGGCCTGGTGCTGTTCTTGCTTACGTAAGCGAGGTACATACCAGGCCCCGCACAAATTTTTGCGAAAATACATTCTTCTTCTGAAGAACAAGGGGCAAAAATTTTGCGGGGTGACAGATTATTTTACTTTCATCCCAGCTTCCGCCCCGCTATCCGGACTTAGAATCCAGAGATCTTTCCCGCCAGGCCCTGCTGCCAACACCATCCCCGCTGATACCCCAAACCGCATTTGTCGCGGCTCAAGATTCGCAACCACCACCGTCAATCGCCCAAGCAATTGTTCCGGTTGATAAGCCGATTTAATCCCCGCAAAAACCTGCCGTGTTTCCCCACCTAAATCCAATTCCAAACGCAATAACTTATCCGCCCCTTCC
>Ga0207065_1144_pt1 | contig 14990 bp, 14 predicted proteins | sample Alteio_BWMinCont_27_FD_153492 | JGI IMG/M metagenome (GOLD analysis project Ga0207065, IMG submission 153492) | Enriched cells from forest soil in Barre Woods Harvard Forest LTER site, Petersham, Massachusetts, United States -... | ecosystem: Environmental > Terrestrial > Soil > Temperate forest >...
GAAGCCAGGCAGCCTGCTGAAAGAAGAAGAATAAAATACTTTTTCAGGATCATGGATAATTGTTGAAATTCCAGCCACAATTTACAAGTAAGATCAGGAACTCACAGTAATCCTGTCATTTCTTTCAAAAATTTATGATTTCATCAGGGCGGCAGCAAAACCATCCAGATTGTTAAAATGCAGGTCAATGTCAGTATGGGGCAATTCAAGATCGGGTTTGGTCGTTTGCAGGAATACGGTTTTCATTCCGGCATTTTTACCAAACAGCATATCACTGATATTATTCCCGACCATCAGTGATTTTTTCAGATCAATATCCTGGAAATCAGCAGCCGCCTGGAAGGCCATACCGGGGTTTGGTTTGCGGCAGGTACTTGAAGCCTCTAAATCTAAACAATAATAAATCCGGTCAATTTTTCCACCCTTCTCTTCTATACCTTTCATCATCCTGGCATGGATATTTTCCAGGTCTGCTATTGTCATAATTCCTTTTGTTATTCCACGCTGGTTAGTTGCCAGCACAATATGCTGAAAACGCTTATTGAAATACGCAATATTTTCCCGGGCATTCGGATAGAAAATAAATTCATCCCAATTCCGGACATAAGTACCCGGGTTTTCATAATTTATAACGCCATCACGGTCCAGGAAAAGAGTCCAGGTTTTATCGATTTGGGAGAGATTGAAGATCATGATAGAGAACTTATAATCGTTGGCCGTTGGCGGTTGGCAGTTGGCCGAATGTTATGTTTCATGCAATTAATTATTTTGAATTCTTTGTTATTCGTCTGATTTAATGACCGGCCAACGGCTAACCGCCAACAAAAACTTTCATCATATATGCGCTCTCAGCTCATGCTGCGCCCTATTATAATCCTCCGGCACACCAATATCTATAAAATATGCGTCTGAAACAAGTCCCAGAATATTCCCTTTCACACATTCTTTTTCGAGATAATCTTTCTCAAAGGAAAATACCTCCGGAAAGGTTTTTTGCAGAAAGGATCCAACACTCAGCGCATACACGCCACCGTTAATATTACCGGTGGATTGATATTTTTTTTCGCTGAAACCCCTGATTATATTTTTTTTATCTATTTCAACCACGCCATATCGCTCAAAATCTTTCATTGGCTTCAAGCCAATTGTGCAGGAAGCTTTGCGTTGTTCATGCAGCGTTGCAAGTTGTGGATATTTAATGCCAAAGAATGTATCGGCATTCAGTACAATGATATTGGCAGATGAAACCTTTTTACACGCTTTGTAAATGGCGCCTCCGGTTCCCAGGGGCTCCGTTTCTATTGAAAAACTATATGTTTCTTCAGGTAAATATTCTCGAACAAATGATTCTATCAGTTCAGTTTTATAGCCCAGTGCAAAAACAAATTTCTCAATTCCCTGATTTTTTGCATGGTCCAGCAGATAAGCAAGAAATGGTCTGCCGGCAATAGGAGCCAGGCTTTTTGGAAGATCTGCCACAACGGATTTTAACCTCGTTCCGAGACCTCCTGCCAGAACAATTACCTCGGTAATCATCGCCGTTATGATTTAAAATATTCTTTTTCTACCAGTTCACATACGATATGTCCCAGCAGAATATGTGATTCCTGTATCCTGGGTGTATCTGTGGAAGGAATATTAAAAAGATAATCAGAAAGCGTTTTCATTTTACCACCGGTTTCACCTGTAAAGCCGACAGTAATCACTTTCTTTTGCCTGGCTGTTTCAAAAGCTTTAACAATATTTCCTGAATTTCCGGAAGTGGATAATCCAACCAGTACATCACCGGTGTGAGCAATTCCGCGAATCAGGCGCGCATAAATTTCATCATAACTATAATCATTGGCAACCGCGGTGAGATAAGATGTGTTACAATGCAATGCTTCCGCGGGGAGTGCCTGTCGATCCATATAAAATCGGCCGGAGAACTCAGCAGCAAGATGCTGTGCATCTGCAGCACTGCCTCCGTTTCCTGCAAAATATACCCGTTTCCCATTTTTAAAAGCATTCACAATTTCCTGAACAACCTGGATGGCATTATTCAGCATTACTTCGTCCAGTAAAATCTTTTTTTTGACAGAAATGGATTCGCTTATAATTTTTTTGATATGATCGATCATATAATAATTTTAGATGGTCCAGGTTGTCAAACCATGGTCAACAAACTGGTATGTTTTACAATGGCCGCCGAAATCGTTGAGCTTTTCCATCACTTTGAATTTTGAATTACCCGGACAATAAAATATCATAAAGCCCCCACCACCGGCACCTGAAATCTTACCACCGGTAGCTCCGGCTGATTTTGCAGCCAGGTAAATTTCTTCCATCCTGTTATTTGATATACCATCTGCCATGCGCCGTTTTTGCTGGAACCCAAAATCAAGGATTTCTCCGATCTCATGCAATCTGCCTTTAAGCAGGGCCTCCTTCATTCGCTGGGATTGCTGTTTTAACTGGTGCATGGCTTCAATCGAAGCGCTTTTTTTATCCACCACATTCTGACTTTGTTGTGTGATGATTTTAGCAGATTCCCGGCTTGTTGCCGTATAATACAGAAGAAGATTGTTTTCAAGTTCAAAAAGATATTGCTGTTTAACTCTGAGCGGATTTACGATCACTTTGTCTTCTCCAAAAAATTCCATGTAATTCACACCGCCAAAAGTAGCGGCGTATTGGTCCTGCCTGCCACCTGCCATTTTCAAATCCTTTCGTTCAATTTCATACGCGAGGTGCGCGATATCATATTCTCCCAAAGGCAATTTCAGCATTTCCGCAAATGCGCCTACAATAGCTACTACAAGGGTGGAGGACGTACCGAGTCCTGATCCTGCCGGTGCATCTACAAAAGTGGATAATTTAAAGCCCGCAGGCATGCCAGGATATTGTTTTCTGATCCTGTCGTAGACACCCTTATGCAAATCAAGCACTCCGTTAAACTCTACCGGAGAACCCTTACTGATGATTTGTTTTGTTTTGTAATCAATGGATTCAAAATGGACTTCCTCTAATTCGGTGATTTCAATATTGGCATAAGCATATAAGGAAACCGTGGCATTTAAAATGGCGCCACCATAAAGATCACTATAGGGGCTTACATCCGTACCGCCGCCGGCAAGTCCGATCCGGAGGGGTGCTTTACTTCTGTATATCATGGGATAGGCCAAGAATGGTATTTACCAGGTTTTTCCAGGAATATTTTTTCTTTTCAATGCGAAGATGAGGAATAAAATATTCTTCTCCTAATTCGTAGAAACGCAGGATGGCATTGGCAAAAGCACTTGGTTCGGGTTTTGTAACAAGACCCGTTTGTTCATGAAGAACCTGTTCGGCGAAACTTCCCACATTGGATACGATCATCGGCCGTTCAAAATGATAGGCGAGGGGTGTAACACCACTTTGCGTAGCCTGACGATATGGTTGGATGACCGCATCCACAGCGCACAAATAATATTGTACATCTGCGTCCGGGATAAAATCAGTTTTAAGAATCAGTTGCTTTTCAATTTTTAACTCTTCTATTAATTTTTGATACTGGTTCCTGTCCTCATAAAATTCTCCAGCAATCAGTAACCTGATACCCGAGTTTTTGATGAGAGGTTCAGCCATGGCTCTTAACAGGATATCCAGGCCCTTATATTTCCTGATGAATCCAAAGAACAAAATAACTTTCTCATCCTCTCCAATATTTAATTGGAGCTTTTCACGAAGGAATTTTCTTGCGGAAGATTTTGAAATGATCTCTCCGAAATTATCATATAGTGGATGGATTACCTGTTTAGCTGGTTTTATTTTTTCAAATTTCCTCAGATCAAATAAAACCTTGTCACTCATGGTGACGAAAGCATCACAGCTTCTGAGGAAATATTTTGTAAATGATATATCACCTGGTCGCTTTTCGTGCGGCAAAACGTTATCGGTAATTGCGATGATCTTTATTTTCCCGTTCTTTCCAACCCTCCTCAAAATCGTTCCCAGTGCGGGTCCCATGAAAGGAAGCCAATAGCGCACAACAATCAGATCAGGCGCTTCTTTTTTCAGGCGGTTGCCGATATGCAGCCAGTTGAAGGGGTTCACAGAATTGATCACGGAATGAATTTCGATCCCCGAAGGTTGGGGATCTGTGGAATATTGTGTGGTACCTGGGAAAAGGAATCCGGGATATTGTAATGAAAAAGAATAAATAGAGCACGCATGGCCTTCTTCCATAAAAGCCCTGCATAACCGCTGATCAAAACTCGCCAGGCCACCACGAAGGGGCCATGCCGGTCCGATAATTATCATTTTCATAAGCCCGTTCTCTTTTCAACCAGGTAGGCATTGCGGTTAGGCGAATTCCTTGAAATCAACTCAGAAATAAATCCTGTAACAAAAAGCTGGGTTCCAATTACCATTGCTACTAAAGCAACAAAAAACAGGGGCCTCTGCGTAATCCCGGTTTTATCAAAAAAGAATTTTGAAATGAACAGATAAAAAAATACTACGAAACCAAACAGAAAACTAAATATGCCCCAGGAACCAAATAAATGCATGGGCCTCTTGCCGTATTTGCCAACAAACATGATGGAAGCCAGATCCAGTCCTCCTGTAATCAGGCGGCCCAAACCAAATTTTGAGACGCCATATTTCCTCGCATGGTGATCTACAATTTTTTCACCTATTTTTTTAAAACCCGCCCATTTGGCAATCAATGGAATATACCGGTGCATTTCACCATATACTTCAATGTTTTTAACCACATTGTAATTGTATGCTTTCAATCCACAGTTAAAGTCGTGCAATTTTATTTTCGAAACTTTGGAAGTAACCCAGTTAAAAAATTTGGATGGAAGAGTTTTGGAAATGGGATCATGACGAAGTTTCTTCCATCCGCTTACCAGGTCAAATCCACCCCGGGTAATCATTTGATAAAGGGCAGGAATTTCATCCGGATCATCCTGCAGGTCAGCATCCATGGTAATAACCACATTACCCTGGCAGGTTTTGAATCCTTCATTCAGGGCTGCAGATTTTCCATAATTCCTTTGAAACCGGATGCCCTTAAAGCGATTATTTTTTTCGTGCAGGGATTCAATGACTTCCCATGAACGGTCCGTACTACCATCATCAACCATAATCACTTCATAGGAAAATTGATGATCATTCATCACACGATCAATCCATGCAGTAAGTTCAGGAAGTGATTCTTCTTCATTCAATAACGGTACGATTACAGATATATCCATGCTGATTAGGACTTGGTTTTTTCTAATATATCTATGGATGCCGGCTTTTTCTTACGGAGTAGAGATGCAAAAATTAATCCGAATAAAGAGTCAATGATTACACTAAACCCATATCCTTTTAACAGACCAACCGGTGTTGCCTGCTGATTCACATCTTTAAAACTTTTCATTCTCTGTTCCATTTGTTCTCCTGTCATATGTAAACTTTGATAATAGGACAGGGATGTCGCTTTGAGGTTTTGCCAGAAGGCGGGATCGATAAATTTCAAATAAACAAGATTGAAAATAATATATACCATTTCTGTAATGAGGATCACAATGAAGATCGACTGAAAGATCTCCCTGGATTCGCCGTATCCTCCCAATTCTTTTTTTCTGGCAATACCTGTAAATAAATACATGGTTAAAATAATAACATAAGTTACCAACGCAGACAGGCCAAATTGAACCGGATCAGAAGCGAAATATTTATAGCGAAAAAAAAGTAATACAATATATATCAGTCCTGTAAACAGACCGAAACGCAATGGTATGGCATATTTGGATGAAGGTATTAAAACGGTCATGCTATGGGTTGTCTTTGAAAATTGCTGGCTCGGGTTCACTTTTCTTTGTAAAAGCTGCGCCTAACAGAGAGGATATCGTGCAAATAAACAGTGACCCCAAAAAAGCGAATAAGGCAAATGGTAAGGGCTGCATAAATTTCTTTGAAATAGCCATCCCCTGATCGATCTGATCTTCCGTATAAGTGCCCTTGGCTTCCATAGCTGCTCTGGCCTGTTGTAAGGTCTGATCCATAAATTCGGGAAATATAAATAAAATGGAAATCAGGCCATAAATAGCCGTAAGAATAGAAACGACCAAAGAAATTTTAAAGCCATATCCAAAAGCTTTCCCGAATGTCATGCCATCCGTTTCCTGTTTTCCGTATTGAATACAAAAAATGATAATTACAACAAGAATAATAATGGATGGCAACCATTTAAACCAGGTCTCGAATAGAAGATGTGCAAATCCTCCAATCAGATTTAATATGATTAATATCAAAGAAAGAAGGATTCCCTTGCCCATAAAATCCGTTGATTTCTTTTTCATACAGCTGTTTTAATATTGATTAAGAATTCAAATGTAGTTTTCCTTTTGTTATTATTCCCAGTACTTTGCCCCTGAACTTTTTTCCATCATACGGCGAATTTTTAGATTTAGATGCCGTTTTACTAAGATCATATACCCATTCAAAACCGGGGTTGAATAAAGTAAGACTTCCATTGCCTCCTTTTTCAATAGTCGACGGATTGAGTTTAAAAATTCTGCGGGCATTCCCTCCAAACAGGGCATATATTTTTTCTGCGGTCAGATCCGGAAATAAGGTTTGAATAACGGCATAAGCAGTTTCCAGTCCTGACATTCCATATTTCGCATACTCGAATTCCAACGTTTTACTGTCATATTCATGGGGCAGATGATGTGAAGCGATACAATCGATGGTGCCATCCAGAACGGCCTCTTTTAATTTCGATGTAATTGCTTTGGAACGAAGAGGCGGATATACTTTAAGATTTGTATCGTATTCCACTAGTGACTCATCGCTGAAAAAAAGATGGTATGGCGTAACAGAACAGCTTATATCCAGACCGGAATCTTTGCCCCTTCGAATATAATCAATGGATTTGGGAGAAGTAACGCCGGTAAAATGTATGCGTGACTGGGAATACCTGGCCAGTTTAATGTCCCGAGCAATAATAAGTTCCTCAGACATCATGGGTTTTCCCGGAAGACCGAGTTGCGTGGAAATAATCCCTTCATGCATGAGACCGTTGGGAGATATACTGGTATCATCCGGGATTTGTATTACTACTCCGTGGAATGCTTTAACATATTGAAGGGCTTTTACCAGGACACCGGAAGATTGTACCGGATGAAGTCCGTCAGAAAAAGCAATAGCCCCGCTGTTTTGCATATCGTACATTTCTGCAAGGTGCTTCCCATCCAGGTTTTTTGTAATGGCGCCGATAGGCCAGATGGAAACCGGCAAACTGGAGGATCGCTGGCGGAGAAATTCTACTTGCGACTTATTATCCGTAACGGGCTGGGTATCCGGTATCAGAAAAACATCCGTGAAACCACCAGATGCCGCAGCAGCTGAACCCGTTTCCAGGGTTTCCTTGAATTCATAACCTGGGTCTGCAAAATTTGAAAAAATATCCACCCATCCGGGGCTTATCTGCAAGCCTTTCTGTTCAATAACCTGATCCGCTTTTTCCGAAATCGAATCAGCAATTTCGCGGATTGTACCTTTTTCAATTAATATATCCTGAATGGTTCCGTTGTGGGAAGAGAGAGGGTCTGTAATGCAAGCCTGTTTAATTAGCAGCTTCATCTAGAAGGAATTGCGCGAAGATACGGTTTAGGAATGAATTCATTTTGCGTAAGAATTTTTTATCTTAAATTGCGACCTTTTGGGAGTTGACGGTTGACGGTTGACCGATGAGCGTTAGGCGTTGATAAATAATTTGAATAGTTCGGGACGTAGCGCAGCCCGGTAGCGCGTTTGCATGGGGTGCAAGAGGCCGCTGGTTCGAATCCAGTCGTCCCGACCAAAGATTGATAATGCCTTCGTTTAGCGAAGGCTTTCGTTTTTTGAATGTACCCTTTCAACTTGGAAAACCCTATTTGTCAGAGATCATTATCAATAAGCCATAATTTAATAATGGCATCCATCAGAGAAACCAGATAAGGAAAAGAATTTGGTTTTCTTAGAAAACAATTGGCCCCGTATTCGTAAGACAGTTTTCGGTCCATATGAAGAGAAGAAGTGGTCAGAATTATAATAGGAATATGGCTAAATTGTTTTTCGCGCCTGATTTCCTGCAGTACATGAAGTCCGATAATACCGGGCAAATTCAGATCCAGCATAATTAATGATGGAAACAGAATATCAGGGTCCATGAGGTTTTCCAGCAATTGATCTCCTGATTCTATAAATGCATAATCCCCCTGGTATTTATTTTCAAGGAAGGCATCCAGAATGATCTGCCGGTCATCGGGATCATCATCCACTATATAAACCAGTTTATTATCACTTCTCTTCATAATAAAAAATAACAATGAAGTGGAGGATCAGATTAAAGGGATTTTGTATGTATCGCTATAATGGTAGAAAATATTCAACAATAACAAATGGTAATATTTTCACCGGGTATGGAAAACCTGTATCAACACATGATGGCATACGCAGGAATTAGAAAGTTTATTCATTTTCTTTTAACAGGTATTGGAGATTTATCAGATTTTAATCGCTCTTTGGGTTTTATTCCATGTTTTGGTTTTATTTCATGTTTTTTAACCCATTTCTCCATAAGCAATTTTATTGCCATGCTTCTTTCCTGTTCTTTCTCTGTTGATGAATGCATATAATATAATCTCTATTAAGTTAAGCTTTTGTTTCGATAATTGTTGTATTTATTTCAGTTTCTTTACAATGTAATAACTTAAAACATAGGCTGGTAAGGGTTTTCACTTAGACCGGATAATGAGTCCTGGCAAATAAAGAGGAAAACCTAAATGTTAAGTACCTTTAGTACTCTCTTCTTTGAAAGGTTTGTTCCGGTTATAGGAATACAATTAAAATGTCTACTACAAATAAGGATAAAATAAAAATACGATCATCAAATCTCTTTCCGGTTGTTGGCATTGGCGCATCTGCAGGGGGACTGGACGCATTCAAAAAATTATTGAAAGCCATTCCTGAAAATTCAGGAATGGCTTATATTCTGGTACAGCACCTCGATCCCGCCCACGAAAGTATTTTAGCAGATCTCCTGCAAAGAGTCACAACCATACCAGTGCAGGAGATAACAGATAATATTCAGGTAGTTGCGGATCATATTTACATCATTCCTTCCAATAAATTATTAACGGCAACTGACGGTGTGCTCAAATTAAGCGAAAGGCTTCCCAAAAGTCATCGGAACATGCCGATCGATATTTTCTTCTCTTCCCTGGCGGAAGTCCACCAGAATCATGCGATCGGCGTAGTGTTATCCGGTACAGCAAACGATGGAACGCTGGGTTTAAAAGCTATCAAGGATCACGGAGGAATTACCTTTGCACAAGAGCTTCAATCCGCGGCCTATGATGGAATGCCGCAAAGTGCCATTGATGCGAACGTGGTGGATTATATATTATCCCCTGAAAAGATCCCCGGGAAACTATTGTCTTTAAATAATACATTAAAAACCGGCACTCCAGATTCATCGAAAGACATACAAATACTCGAAGAAGACGGATTTAAACAAATTCTTTCTTTTCTCAGGGTGCGTAAGGGTATAGACTTCACATATTATAAGCAAACAACCATTCGCCGGCGAATTAACAGGAGAATCGTCTTAAGCAATAAAGAAGGAATTGATGAATACCTGACTTATCTTAAGCAGAACAATGCGGAATTGGACATTTTATACCAGGATTTACTTATTCCGGTTACAGAATTCTTCCGGGATCAAAAAGTATTTGAAAATTTAAGTGAAATAGTATTTCCAGTTCTCTTCAAAGACAGGCCGGTAAATGAAACTCTGCGCTTTTGGATTGCCGGTTGTTCTACCGGAGAAGAAGCTTATTCTATCGTTATGTGTTTGCATGAATATCTTGGTGAAAGTGTCGCGGCATCGAAAATACAGGTGTTTGCAACAGATATTTCTGAAATAGCCATTGCCAAAGCAAGAACCGGGATTTATAAGAAAAGTGAAGTGGCAGGATTATCAGCTTCCCGTTTGCAAAAGTTCTTTTCCAATAAGGAAGGTGGTTTTCAATTAAACAAATCTATTCGGGATACCTGTGTGTTTGCATATCATAATTTCCTAAAAGATCCTCCTTTTGCGAGAATAGATTTGATAAGTTGTCGCAACTCGCTTATTTATATGGAACCGAATCTGCAAAAAAAAGCACTTACTACTTTTCATTATTCACTTAATGGGAATGGGTTCTTATTGCTGGGAAAATCGGAAACCACCGGCCCGGCGTCGGATCTGTTTACTGTTTTTGACAAGAATATTAAAATTTATAGCAGGAAAGATGTAAAAGCCAGGTTCCAGCATGAGATTGCCGAACGAAAACCAGAAGTTTTTAAGGAAGGAAAATTTGAATCCGCGAGAAATGAAATCAGCAAGGATGACTTCCAAAAGAATGCAGATGAGATACTAATATCCAAATTTTCACCGCCTGGAGTAATCGTGAACAACGAGTTGGACATCGTTCAATTCCGGGGAGCAACCGGTATATGGCTGGAGCCCTCTTCGGGTAAACCTAACCTGAACGTACTTAAAATGGCCCGGGAAGGGCTTTCATTTGAATTGCGTAATGCCTTGCATAAATCGAAGATCAGTAAGAAGGCGGAGGTTAAAGAAGATATTCCTTTTCAATTTATAGGAAAGGAAAAACTTGTTACTATAGAAATCATTCCCCTCCTTAATACCCTTGAACCTCATTTCTTAATTCTTTTCAAAGAAGGATTCCAGCGATCCAATTCATCCGGTGATCAAACAAAGAAAGTCCAAACCGGGGCATTTCCATCGCTAAGTGAGGACAAAATCCGAATTCAGAAATTGCAAACTGAATTGGCGCAGGTTCGGGAGGATATGAAAAGTATTACAGAGGATCAGGAAGCTTCCAATGAGGAACTGCAAAGCGCAAATGAAGAGCTTCTATCAGGGAGTGAGGAACTCCAAAGCCTGAACGAAGAATTAGAAACAGTCAAGGAAGAAACGCAGACCAGCAATGAAGAACTAATAATTGTTAACCAGGAACTGTACGACCGCAATGAACAGTTAAATCTTTCACGGTTATATGCAGAATCCATTGTTACCACAATTCGGGAGCCGCTGGTCATCCTGAATAAAAATTTACAAGTCAAGAGTGCCAACAAATCATTTTACACAAAATTTAATACCACAGCCGAAGCCACAGAAGGAAAACATTTGTTCGATTTGTCTAATAAATTATGGAATATTCAGGAGCTGCGTGAATTGTTGGGAAAAGTACTTCCCGAAAAGTCAAGCATCGTTGATTACGAAGTGACACTTAACCTGCCGGATACGGGCGAACGGACAATGCTATTAAATGCCAGTATCATTTTCAGGGATAGTAATGAAGAACAATTAATCCTACTGGCATATGAGGATATTACAGAAAAAAGAAAAATAGACATCGCGTTGCATTTATTTTCCGAAGAGCTGGAAAAGAAGGTGGAGGAAAGAACCCTTTCATTGCATGAAGCGAATATCGAACTCCAGCTTTCGAATAAAAATTTAGAACAATTTGCCTACATTGCCTCACATGATTTGCAGGAACCACTGCGAAAAATCAGAACGTATTCATCTATTCTGCAAAGCAGGCATAAAAATGATTTGACTACTGAGGTTAAAGAGATGCTTACAAAAATTGAAAATTCTGCTGAACGTATGTCCAATCTTATTAATGAGGTTCTGAATTTTTCAAAAATATTGCATCAGGGTGGTGAAGTATTTGAAAAAACAGACCTTAATAGAATAATAAGTGAAGTACTCAATGATTTTGAATTGCTTATCAAGGATAAACATGCCGTTATTCATCGTGAACAATTACCGGTTCTTTCTGTTATTCCTGTACAAATAACCCAGCTTTTCTATAACCTGATCAGCAATAGCCTTAAGTTTAACAAGAAGGATACCGACCCGATTATTACGATTTCTACAAAGATCATTAAGGGAAAAGATTTCGAAGATCATAGTACCCTCGATCCGGAATTATCCTATTGCGAAATATCCATAAGCGATAATGGAATCGGATTTGATCAGAAATATGCAGATCAAATTTTCTTAATTTTTCATCGCCTGCATAGTCGTGAACAATATACAGGAACGGGAATTGGACTTGCGTTGTGCAAAACCATTGTAGCAAACCATAATGGAGAAATATTTTGCGTTTCAAATAAGAATGAAGGTGCTTCATTTAAAATAGCTCTGCCTTTGCTTCAGGAGAAGTGATGAATATCGAAATGGTTTAATAAAAATGACTACCACTTCTCCAACCCCAGTAATTTTTTTCCCAGAGGAGATAGCTCTGCTACTAGGTTTTTCTTTTCCCTTTCCAGCGGATCTCCGGGAAAAGCATAACCCGTCATGGCATTTCTGTTTTTCCAGCTGTTAATCCGCCATTGCCTGAGTTCCTCATTTTCTTCCTGCGCAGGCATCATGGCGACATACTGGGCAATGCGTACTTTATTTTTGCTCGTATTGGCCCTGATGCCATGTGGTTCCAGGCTGTTGAATATTAAAAGATCTCCCGCCTCAAGTTTTACTTTGACTAACTCGAGTCCGGAAATATCAGGTTTGTAATGATCACGATCTTCAGGTTGCGTTAACTTCCATGTGTCATATGTTCTGTACAATTCAGGCACACATTGAAAGCCTCCCATATTTTCATCCGTCTGATCCGCCAGTGCTAAAACACCCTGCACATTTTGCGGTTTTGTTTCCGGATCATAATCCCAATGAATAAAGCCCTTGTATTCGAATCCCGGTCTTAAAGGAAAGTTCAGATTTGCCCTGTCGATTGTGACCCAGAGTTTTTCAGTTCCCCAGATATCAGCAAATGCCTGATGAACTTTTGGATATTGCCTGTTATCCCATAAATATTGATGGTTATATATTTCAACCATACCGGTATTATTAAGCTCCTTCATTTCCATCTGAACATTGGGTCTTTTATACCAGCTATCCATATCATCCCGGTCTTTATCTTCATATTCCCAGAGATAATCAGCAAGTCGTTTTACCTGCTCCCTTGGCACTGCATTCCTGATAACCACATAACCGTTATGGATCCAGAAATTCCAGTCTTCCTCCTTAAGCAACCGAAGCGGCTCACCATTACTGCGGTCGTTTAATTTTATCTGACTCGATTTTGCCGTGGAGGGATTGCCCGGAATCTCCTTGTGCGCCATGGTGAACTGGTCGGCAGTGGCCATCGTCTTGACTGTCATATTTGATTGATTTAATGATACAAATCTAAACCCTGTTAAACGGGCGACTTTCATATCTATTGACAAGTATTTGCTCTGTATTGACCTAATTCTTAACTTAACAATGCAATAAATAATAATTGGAGGTGAATGAAATACAATTGGAAAAGATAGAATTTGAACCGGGTAAATCATTTAAACTTTTTTCGCCCCGTCTGAGAAATACTTTTCTCTGGCACTATCATCCGCAAATTGAATTGGTTTATGTGGAAGCGGATGCAGGGATTCGTCATGTAGGCACTCATATTTCAGGGTATACACAAAGTGATCTCGTGTTTATCGGAGGGGACCTTCCGCATTTAAATTTTGATTACAGGTTGCGAAGTGATTATCATCAGATAGTTATACAACTGAAGACAGATTTTCTCGGGACTGCCATTTCAACTGCCCAGGAATTTACATTGATCTGTGAGCTTTTCAAAACTGCCGATTATGGGATTTCATTCTATGGAGAAACCAAAAGCATGGTTGCTGAAGAATTAAAACAATTGGAGAGACTGGCATCATTCGACCAGCTGATCCAACTTATAAAAATATTTCAACAACTGGCTGAATCAAAAGAACGTATCATATTGAACAAAGACCTTTCCAGCAAGGACTTTATTTTGAAAGATAAGATCAGGATGGGCGCCATATATGAATATATTGGTGCTCATTATGATGAAAAACCGGATGTTAACCTGGTAGCATCAAAAGTGCATCTTACCACACCTGCTTTTTGCAGATATTTTAAAAGGCAAACCAATATGACATTTACCGATTTTGTAAATCAATACAGAATTGAGAGGGCTAAAAACTTATTGATGCAGGATCAGAATGTGACAGAAACCTGCTATGCCGTCGGTTTTGAAAGTTTATCATATTTCAATAAGCTCTTTAATAAAATAGTAGGAGACAACCCTTCTTCATTTAAAAAAAATTGGGAAAACCATATTAAGAGAGTCTGATATTAAGTAAGTGTTATCATCTGGATTCCTCTATGTCCATTTATTAAGGAAATATGTTAAAGAGTATTAACGTTTCGTTAAACAGCAGTATGGAAGTTTACTTAAAGTGTGATTCAACTGTATAGCAGTAATATCTTTATTCAATCTAACCCACCGGATGCTTAAATATCTTTTATTATTTGTCCTCATATCTCCTCATCTCATTTTAATTGCGCAATTCGTTCCCGACACCACCATCAATCCGGGTATAAAACAAATCGACCTGATAGATATCGGCGAAAGGATTCTGAATAAAAATTCAGTGAACAGGGAGGATGTTGTAGTGAATAAAAAAGGAAGGGTTCATTTCAGCGCATTTCCTGCAGTAGGTTATACTTTGCAAACCGGATTTGCAGGTGTTATCAGCGCAAATGCTGCTTTTTATACTGGTTCGCATAATCATGAAACGGAAAATATTTCAACCGTTGTTACAAGTATTGCTTACACCGCGAAAAGTCAAATCATTTTTCCTGTCGCATCCAGCATCTGGACCCATAACAACAAATATAATATTCTCACAGACTGGCGTTATTTAAAATATCCTTCTCAAACCTTTGGACTGGGAGGGTATACCAAGCAGGACAGTAGCTATAATATCGACTATTCATATATTAAACTACACCAGGCTGTTCTCAGAAAAATTGGAACAGATCTTTACGCAGGTATCGGATATGATTTTGATTATTTCTGGAATATCCAGGAAATCATTCCGCCGGGTAGTCC